>Ga0209395_1001551_pt1 | contig 31851 bp, 25 predicted proteins | sample GOMGulsemesocosm_3_FD_184635 | JGI IMG/M metagenome (GOLD analysis project Ga0209395, IMG submission 184635) | Methane-oxidizing microbial communities from mesocosms in the Gulf of Mexico - GOM9D Gulf of Mexico (SPAdes) (version 2) | ecosystem: Environmental > Aquatic > Marine > Cold seeps... | reverse complement strand
GGTAAATCAACCTATTTACCCTTGCAGTTATTGCAACATCCGGCGTTTGCGACTAAAAAAATTCTGATGTTAGAGCCGCGGCGCTTAGCAACCCGTAACATTGCTCGCTATATTGCCAAGCAATTAGGCCAACGAGTAGGCGAAACTGTTGGTTATCGGATTAAGGGGGACCATCAAACATCGGCTAATACTCGACTTGAGATTATTACCGAAGGTATTTTGACTAGGATGCTGCAGCAAGATCCGGAACTGGCTGATGTTGGTTTAATTATTTTTGATGAATACCACGAACGCAGCATTCATGCCGACACCAGTTTGGCCCTGTGTTTAGAGATTCAAGATGCGCTGCGTGATGATCTGCATTTATTAGTAATGTCGGCTACCCTTAATGGCGATCAAATGCTGCAACTGATGCCCGACGCCATCTCCATTGAATCGCAAGGACGGTGCTACCCAGTTGAATTACACTACAAGCCTCGTCAACCCAAACTGCCTTTGCCACCCCAAGTCGCTAAATTAATCACCGATGCCCTGACCCAATACGACGGTAATATTTTAGTCTTTTTACCCGGCGCGGCCGAAATTAGAAAGGTAGCACAAGCCTTAGGCCAATTGCCTGCGCAGGTAGATGTTTTACCCTTGTATGGCCAACTCAGTCAGCAACAACAAGATCAAGCGATATCGAACACAGAGCCCGGACGGCGAAAAATTGTATTAGCAACAAATATTGCTGAAACCTCAATTACTATCGAGGGAATTTCACTGGTGATCGATTCGGGGCTGGTTAATAACGCGGTATTTAACCGCCATAACGGTGTGACTCACCTTAAAAAAGAACAAATATCTCAAGCATCGGCCGAGCAACGCGCCGGACGAGCAGGACGAGTTCAGGCCGGTCACTGCTGGCGTTTGTGGTCAAGTGAGCAACAAAGTCGACTCGCTAAATTCGACCAGCCGCAAATATTACAGAGCGATTTGTTACCTTTGGCACTCGAACTGGCGAAATGGGGTGTTCAGGATCCTGGTCAGCTTCGCTGGCTTAACGTGCCTCCTGCCCATAACTTAACCCAAGCACGTCAGTTACTTAGTGAGTTTAAGGCGCTAAATGGTAATGTACTATTAACGGCCCATGGTCAGGCGATTTATAAATTTGGCAGCGACGCCCGCATGGCCCATATGATGTTGTGGGCCGCGCAGCAACCACAAGCCGATTTAGCGCCCTTAGCCTGTTACTTAGCTGCAACCTTAGAACAAGGCGGTGTATTGGCTAATCAAATAGACATCACCAGCCATGTCAGTCACTTACTTAATGCTAAGGCATTATCCCATAGCGATAAACAAGTTATAAACCAAGCTAATAAGTATCGTCGACGCTTAAAACTAGACTTTAGATTAGACAACCGCCAATGCCGCGCTGACACCGAACTGTGTGGTTTGTTACTAGCACAAGCTTTTCCTGATCGTATTGCTAAACGCCGCACAGGCAGCAATAGCACTGGTAAACAAAGCAGTAATCAACAAGGTAACGCCGATGAAAAATATTTATTAGCTAATGGCTTTGGTGCCAACGTGCCCGCACACAGTCAATTTAGTAATGATTATATCGTGGTAGCCGATCTGATGAGCTTTGAGCAAGGGGCCAACGAAGGCCGAATATTCCTCGCCGCCGAGCTTAATATCAGTCAATTAGAGCAATGCAGCCCAGAGCATTTTGACACTGTTGATTTATTGCAATGGGACGACAAAGCCAACAAGGTTAGCGCTTTATCGCAACGAAAATTAGGCAAACTGGTTATTAGCGAAAAACCGCTAACGAACATCGACCGCCACCAGCTCGACTTGGCCCTAATGGCTGGTGTAACTGCTAATGGTTTAAAATGCCTCGATTTAACCAAGGCTGATAGCCAACTGCTGCAGCGGCTCAACTTTGCCCATCAGCACGACCCCAAGCAATGGCCCGACTTTAGCGAGGCCTGTTTGCTCGAACAATTGTCGCAATGGTTGCTGCCCTACTTAAATGGCGCAAAAAAACTAAGCTCTCTTAAGCAAATTAATATTAGTGAGGCGTTACTTTCACGGTTAGCATGGCCACAACAGCAACAACTCAATCAGTTATTCCCCAGCCATTACCAAGTGGCAACGGGTTCGAGCATCAGACTTGATTACAGTGATAGCCAACAGGTTAAGCTTTCAGTTAGAATTCAGGAAATGTTCGGCATAATGAATAATCCGGCAATTAGTCACGGCCAGATAATTTTACTAATTGAGCTACTGTCTCCGGCAATGCGCCCGATTCAGCTAACCCAAGATTTAGCCAATTTTTGGCACGGCAGTTATCAGTTAGTCAAAAAAGATATGAAGGGACGTTACCCAAAGCACTACTGGCCCGAAGATCCAGCCATTGCAATGCCAACGACCCGAGTTAAAAAACACATGAATTCAACCTCTAAAAGATCAACCTAGCGACCCGTAGTCGCCAAAGAAGTAGCAACTAATGAGCAACACAAAAAAAAGCACTAAATCAAAGACCATAAAAGCAAAGAGCGGTTCAAAAAGTAAGTCAAAACCTGCGTGGCGCAAAAAAGCCTTAAAGGTTTTCGCCAAATTAAGTTTTGTTATGGTGGTGATCATTGCCAGTTTTGGGGTTTATCTTGATGGCAAAATCGATCAAAAATTTGCTTACGATCACTGGAACATTCCTGCCAAGGTATTTGCGCAATCGTTAACGTTGCACTCACGCCAAATGATTAGCCGAAATCAGGTAATTAATGAATTAAAACAACTTAATTACCGTCGCGTCAGCAACCCAGCCGCGCCGGGTGAATACGCAATATCAACATCTAAAATCGACATTTACCGCCGCGCCTTTAGTTATGTCGACGGTGATTACCCCTCGCAACGTGTCATGTTAACTTTTAAAGGTAATCGACTAAACTCGATCATAAATAATGGTGAAACTCAGCCGATCGCCAAATTTAATATTGAACCTAAGCTTTTAAAACGCATTAACAATGGCAACAATGAAGACCGTATTTTTGTACCCCGAGAACAGTTTCCAGAGCTGTTAATCGCCACTTTAATTCATACCGAAGATCGTCAGTTTTATTCGCACAAAGGTATTGCTCCGGTTTCTATTGCCCGCGCCTTAATGGCCAATATAAAAGCAGGACGGACAGTGCAAGGCGGCTCCACCCTGACCCAGCAGCTAGTAAAAAATGTATTTTTAACCAGCGAACGCAGTTTGTGGCGCAAGGTTAAAGAAGCCTATTACTCAATTTTAATCGAACTAAAATATTCTAAAGATCAGTTGCTAGAGATCTATCTTAATGAAGTGTTTTTAGGTCAAAATGGCGCGCTAAGCATTAACGGTTTTGGGCTGGCAAGTGAGTTTTATTTTGCCCGACCGATTAACGAAATAACCCCAGCACAAACCGCATTATTGGTCGCAATGATTAAGGGTCCTAGCTATTACAGCCCGAAACGCCAACCTAAGCGGGCGCTAAAGCGTCGTGACTTTTTATTACGCCAAATGCTTAATCAAAATTTCATTAATGTTGCGCAATATCAAACCGCCGCCAAGTCGTCGTTAGGTCTAAAAAATGGTATTGGCAGCAATGGTAAATATCATGGTTTTATGTCTCTGGTAAAACAAGAACTGTCACAACGTTTTAGTCAGGATTTATCCCAAGCCTCTGGTTTATCTATTTTTACAACGTTAGATACCAGCACTCAAGACTTTGCCCAGCAAAGCCTAACCAAGCGAGTAAAGGTACTTGAAAAATCGGCAAAAACAGCCAAATTACAAGGCGCGATTGTTGTTACTGATTTTAAAACCGGTCAAGTAAAAGCACTAGTCGATGGCACGAATGCTAACTATGCCGGATTTAATCGCGCTCTTAATGCCGTGCGCCCCATTGGCTCGTTAGTCAAACCCTTTGTATTTGCCAGCGCGCTAGAGAACTCAAGTCAATTTAACCTAGCGACCTTGCTTGAAGATAAACCGCTGACCTTAACAGACGGCCACGGTCAATCATGGCGCCCGCTTAATTATGACAAAAAGTATCGCCAACAAGTCTCCTTAATTGATGCCTTAAGCCATTCTTATAATGTGCCGACTGTTAATTTAGGTATGGCGATTGGACTTGATGCGGTGTCTTACACCCTTAACCGTGCTGGCTGGCAAGATGAAATAACCCTGCTGCCGTCTATGTTGCTAGGGGCAATAGAAACCAGCCCATGGCAAGTTGCCCAGCTCTATCAAAGTTTGGCTAATGGCGGCGAAACAAAACAACTGCACACGGTTACTGCGGTAGTTACCGAAAGTGGGGAGGCTTTTTATGGCTACAACCCTATTCCTGTACAAGCTATCAGCCCTAGTGCCGCATTTCTTACTAAGTATGCAATGCATCAAGTTACCCAGACAGGCACAGCAAAATCGCTACGTTGGCAACATAAAGGCAAAAGACTGGCCGGTAAAACAGGTACTACCGATGATTTACGCGATAGCTGGTATGCCGGGTTTGACAGTAACGAAGCGACTATTGTGTGGCTAGGACGTGACGACAACAAGTCAACCGGGTTAACCGGATCATCTGGGGCGCTGACAGTTTATAGCCAATTAATAAAACAGCGTGGTATTCAGTCAATTTCGCTAACTCCACCAAACAGTGTGATATCAGGCTATTTCTCCAATGTTACCGGGTTACCCTCAGACAGGTATTGTAACGATGTCGTGCGATTGCCGGCATTAGAGTCTACTTGGCAAAACGTGCCGTCTTGCATTACCTCAGCGCCAGTTAAACGGGCCAAGTCGGTGTTTGATGACTTTTTTGGTTTGTTTTCGAATTAACGGTTTCGACCGTCATCGCCGCGGTGTTTTTTTCAACCGTCATGCCCGCAGTCTTTTTTTCAACCGTCATCCCCGCAGTGTTTTAAGCGGGGATCTCGTTCAGCACGCCGTGAAATCAACTCTGCGACACTCTGCAGAAGATCCTCGATAAAAAGAACTCGAGGAAGACTGTTTCCACCGCCATCTCCGCAGTATTTCCTCAGTCATGCCCGCTGTGCCTCCACCGTCATCCTCGCAGTGTTTTAAGCGGGGATCTCATTCAGCGTGCTGTAAAATCAACTCTGCGACACTCTGTAAAAGATCCTCGATAAAAATAACTCGAGGAAGACAGCTGTTGGTTAGGGCACGCGCAGTAAAAGATCCTTGATAAGGAGATTACGCGGATAACATAAACTTATGGGGAAGATTTCGCGTTTTTAGTCACGGCAATGGTTTCAAAGACCGCGGCCATTACGATTAAACTGCCGCCTAAATACACCATGCTACTTGGCCATTGACCGAGGATTACTGTCGCCAATGCAACGCCATAAAGTGGCTGCAAACACGAAATAAGCCCAGCGGTTTTAGCCGTTAGGTTCTTTAAACTACTGGCTAAAAACGAATGCGGCATCGCGGTAAAGACCACTGACAGCAACAATAACAGCCCAAGCTCACCTAACTGGCCATCAACCACTAGCCCACTCATTTCAAGCGGATTGGATTCAAGAAATGGTGACAGCATAATTGCGACGACTAATGTTTGGTAAAACATCGCTTGCGTGCCTTTATAGTGGCTAAAGTAGCGTTTGTGCAACACATTACGCAGCGCAAACAAAAAGCCAGAGAACACACCAATAGCAATACCTAAGGTAGTATCGTTGTCGACATCAAGTTCAGGGATCAATAAATAGACGCCAATAAAAACAGCTAGCGCGCACACTATATCGCGACCATGGGCGCGGCTTTTATTAAATAGCGGTTCGAGGAATACCGTGACCACCGGATAACAAAAAAACGACAACATGCCTATCGCGACGCTTGAAAGCTGCATCGCCATAAAATACGTGACCCAGTGCAAACCAACAATGACGCCTAAGGTTGCCGCCATTGCATAGTCTTTACCACAGTTAAGTCGCAGCTTATCGCCCTGATACTTAATGATCACCATTAAAGCCACGGCTGCAATCGCCGTGCGCAACAAGGTAATATCAAGTGCCGACCAAGGCAACAGGTGCGAAAACAACGAGGTGCCACCAAATAGCAGCACCCCGCCGTGGAGCTGAACTAAACTACGTTGATAGTCGTTCATCACATTACTCTTATTATTGCACTGATTATTAGTCGCTGGTATCAGCGTTATTTAAACTAGCCATCGGCTGACCAAGGCGGGTTACAGTGCCTGCCACTAAATGTGGTTCAAAGTGCGACAACATGTCATCGCCAAAGAGCATTACCACGGTGCTGCCTAACTTGAACCGTCCCATTTCATCGCCTTTCTTAAAGACAATGGCTTGGTCGCCGTCGCTTGGGTAATCCCAACTGTCGAGTTGATTAGACGGTGGCGTCACATTGCCATGCCAAGTTGTTTCGATACTGGCAACAATAGTAGCACCGACTAATACCATAGCCATTGGACCAAACTCGGTATCAAAAATTGCAGCAACACGCTCATTACGGGCAAACAGATCCGGCACGTTCTGGGCAGTTAATGGATTAACCGAAAAAAGATCGCCCGGCACATAAACCATTTCGCGCAAAGTAGCGTCCATTGGCATGTGAATACGGTGGTAATCTTTAGGTGCTAAATAAATAGTGGCAAAATGACCATGATTAAATGGCTTAGCACGAGACTTATCGCCACCTAGCAAAGTAAAGGCTGAATAATCGTGACCTTTGGCCTGAATAATCCGGCCTGTTTGCATTGGTCCTAACTGACTAACGCAACCGTCAACCGGTAAGATTAAATCAGTTGACGCAATTGGACGTAATCCCGGTTTTAAGGCACGAGTAAAAAAGTCGTTAAATGTGGTGTACTCTTGTGGCTGTTCACGCTCTGCCTCTGACATATCAACTTGATAGCGTTTAATAAACCAGCCAATAACAGCTGTGGTCACCTTGCCGCATTGAGCAGCTGCAAAACAGCCAGTTAAACGAGAAAGTGCATGTTTTGGCAGACAATACTGACCAGCTATTTTTAATTTGTCACTGAAATTCACTTAGGTATCCTTTTAAGCAAAGTAATATAAAGAAGACTATTCTGAACCGGCGATATGTCGGTTCGCTTTGTTGTTTTCTAATGAGTCGATGATCCGATGGAAATTGTCGAAGCGTTCTTGATCAATCTTTTCATCGTCAACCGCCTGCGCCAATAAACAGCCCGGATCGTCATTATGTTTACAATCGCGGAATTTACAGCCACCCAAATATTGCCTAAATTCGATGAAACACCAAGCAATGCGTTCAGGATCTATATGCCACAAACCAAATTCACGAACCCCAGGGCTGTCAATTAAGTCGCCGCCTTGAGCGAAATGCAATAATTTGGCGGTAGTAGTGGTGTGAGTGCCCAGACCTGAGTTTTGTGACACATCACCAATCACCAGTTCGGCATCAGGCATTAATGCGTTGATAAGAGAAGATTTACCAACCCCAGATTGACCAACGAACACACTAACCTTGCCGTCAAGCATGCCATTAATTGTCGCCACTGACTCACCAGTATGGCTCGACAACATGACCACTTCGTAATCAAGCTCACGATAAACGTCAAGCATCGAGTCAAGCAACTCCATGCCCTCGTCATCAAGTAAGTCGATTTTATTGAGTACAATAATCGGTTTAATTTCAACATTTTCAGCGGCCACTAAATAGCGGTCGATAATCTGACTTGAAAAAGCAGGTACTACCGATGACACAATAAAGATCTGATCGATGTTAGATGCAATAACTTTAACGCCATCGTAATAGTCGGGCCGAGTCAATTCCGAAGTCCGCTGGTGAACAGCCTCAACAACACCGCTAATGCCAGAAAAGGTTTCGTTGCCTTTACGCCAAACAACCCGGTCGCCGGTCACAATTGAACCAATAGCGCGGCGTAAGTTACAACGATGGACTTTGCCATTGTCATCTTCAATGTCGGCGTGCTGGCCATAACGGCTGATCACTAACCCTTGCTCTTGAGAGCCCAGTTGATCGTCTTGCCACTCGACATTACGAGAGTTTTTCTTTGATGAAGACAAACGCTTATCTTGGTTACTGCGAACCCGACGAATTTGCCCTTTCGTTAATTTTTTTTGTTTAGCCAATGTAGTATCTTATTTTTATCATTAGTGATTCTCAAAATAGGCCATAATCATACTATGGAAAACAACAAATTTCCTCTACTATAGGGCCGAACAGTTAAATAGTGCCGAACTGTTAAAGAGTACCGAACCACAAAATAGTGCCGAACCGTTAATAAGGTGAAAATAGCGCAAATGCCATCTCACAATAAAAAAGAACACAACTTAGTTTGGGTCGATCTGGAAATGACCGGTCTAAACCCTGACCACGACAAGATTATCGAAATCGCCACCATAGTGACCGACAGCCAATTGAATACCTTGGCCGAAGGCCCTGTTTTAGCTATTTTTCAAAGCGATGCAGCCCTTGATGGCATGGATGAGTGGAATACCACGCACCATAATGCCTCAGGACTGGTAAAACGTGTAAAAGCAAGCACCGTAACTGAAAGCGATGCTATAGCTCAAACTCTCGCTTTTATAGCGCCTTGGGTTGATAAAGGCATCTCTCCAATGTGTGGCAACAGTATTGGTCAAGACCGCCGCTTTATGGCCCGTCATATGCCTGAGCTAGAAGAGTATTTCCATTACCGTAATATTGATGTCAGTACCATTAAAGAATTAGCCCGTCGCTGGAACCCGAAAATGCTCGACGGAGTTGTTAAAACTGGCGCGCACTTAGCGTTAGACGATATTCGTGAATCAATCGCAGAATTACGTCATTATCAGAGCAATTTCTTCAAAATTTAACCAGTTGACTCTTTTTTTGAAAAAATGACTTGCAGCGTGGCTCAATTTATCTATAATGCGCCTCGCTTGCTAAGACAAGCAATTGAAAAATCCAGTGCGACTTTAGCTCAGCTGGTAGAGCGGAACCTTGCCAAGGTTCAGGTCAGGAGTTCGAGCCTCCTAAGTCGCTCCATTTTTATATTTTTTATAAAATGGATAATTCAAATAGTAACACCAGAAATGTTTAATACATTAAATGCGACTTTAGCTCAGCTGGTAGAGCGGAACCTTGCCAAGGTTCAGGTCAGGAGTTCGAGCCTCCTAAGTCGCTCCATTATTTTTAACAGTAATTTTTCTTGTTAATTTTATTGGAAAAAAGAGCAAACTCAGGTCAACTAGTTTAGTACCCCCTAAGTCGCTCTATTACTTTAAATAGTAAGTATAAAATTATTTCGACCAGAATGTTTAGCACATTAAATGCGACTTTAGCTCAGCTGGTAGAGCGGAACCTTGCCAAGGTTCAGGTCAGGAGTTCGAGCCTCCTAAGTCGCTCCATTATTTTTAGCAGTAAATTTATTGTTAACTTTATTGGAATAATACGAAAGACTCAGGTCAACTAGTTTAGTACCTCCTAAGTCATTCCATTTTATACTTGTATAAAATAATATAATGCCAAACACATCAAATGCGACTTTAGCTCAGCTGGTAGAGCGGAACCTTGCCAAGGTTCAGGTCAGGAGTTCGAGCCTCCTAAGTCGCTCCATTTTGTTAATTTCGATAGCAAAATCCAAAATACTCCGGTCAACTAGTTTAGTACACCCTAAATTTCTTCAACTTTTATAAAACTCAACACCTACAAAACACCTCTTTTTTAGTTATAACACCAATAAAATTAAATTTATTTTCGTCGTTCGGTTGGTAAATTTTGCTACTGATACTGATACCAATTTCATTATTTAAGTGAGCTGTTTTGTAGCTATGAAAACAGCCGTCGTCCTCGTGATCTTTTTATCGAGGACCTCCAAAGGCTAGATCGTTAAGTTGATTTCATAGCGCGCTGAACAAGGTCCCCGCTCAAAAGACTGCGGGGACGACGAATTATAACAAGGCGTTTATTGCATTTGTTTTAACCCTGAAAAAATCATCACCTTTTTAATTTAAGGTATAAATCAATTTACACCTTAAATTGGCTAACGATACCTTCAATTTGCACCGTGAGCTCGGTCATTGATGAGCTTTTTTGTGCCGTTTCTCGCGAACCTTCAGCTGTTTGCTCAACATGTATATTGATTTCGTTAACATTCATCCTAATTTCATTAATCGCAGCATTTTGTTGCTCAGTTGCTGCGGCAATAACAGTGTTAACGTCGACTATCGCATTAACGCTGTGGTTAATCTTTGTTAAAGATGTCCCTACCTCTTGGGTATTATCAACACAGCCTTTAGTACAATCGCGACTACTATTCATCACTTGCACTGCTTGATCTGCACGTTGTTGCAATCTTTCGATCATATTTTGAATTTGTGCAGTGGAATCTTGAGTTCGCTTAGCTAAAGTACGTACTTCGTCGGCAACCACGGCAAAACCGCGCCCTTGCTCTCCAGCACGGGCCGCTTCAATTGCAGCATTAAGCGCTAATAGATTAGTTTGGTCAGCAATGCCACGAATAACATCAAGCACGCTGCCGATGGTATTAGTATCTGCGGCCAATTCGTTAATTACCCCAGCTGCGCGATCAATGTCTGCGTCAAGTTTATTAATGTCATAAACTGCGGTTTCAATAACCTTAAGTCCAGTACTTGCTTCATTATGAGACGCGCTGGCATGCTCAACCGCAAGCGTTGCATTGCTGGAAACTTCAGCGATAGCAGGCACTAACTGCTCTACAGATACTAGTAATTGCTGTAAGCCATTACGTTGTTCTGAAATAGCATCATCGGTCGTCATCGCCGTCGAATTAAGTTGATGAGATGACGAGGCAATTTGCTTAATCGAACTTCTTAATTCTGTAATCACCTGTTGAATGTTACTAGCAAACAAATTAAAACCATGACCTAAAGACGATATTTCATCATTCCTTGAAGTGTCTAAACGCTTGGTTAAGTCCCCCTCCCCTTCAGCAATGTCATCTAGTGCTGCAATCGCATGATTTAATGGGTTAAACAATACTTTAACTATATAGAACGAGAGCGCTAAGACCAAAATTAAAATAATTATCTGACTAAATAAACTCGTTTGCACCCAAAATACAGCAGATTGCTGAGACCGCTCAAGCTGCGAATGAGTCCGTAAATCTAACGCATCAAAGAATTGTTTAACGGGAGTCATAATACTAACAACTTCATCATGATAAGCGGTATTAAACACTATGCGCAGCGCAAAGTCTTTGACACTTTCACCCGTATTTGGCTGATGTGGCCCATCGATAAAGTTACCACTTTGAATTGACATCATCGCTTGTGTTTCAGTTGAAATTAGCGCATTTGATTTATTGCTAGCCTCTTTTAAAAATGCAAATTCTTGAGAAGAATAATTAAGTTCGCGCATAATATCGCTTTGTTTTTTTATCTTTCCCGGATAAAGCTTCTCATTGACAGAATTTGGTCTGGCCACTTCACCATTACGCCATTTAACAATATTTAGATAGGCATCAAAATATTTACCGTCACCAGTAGCAATATAGGTCCGGCATAACCGAGTTAAATCGAGCGAGGTTTGCAAAAATTCATCAGCCAATATGTAAGACAAATAACGCGTTTGTGCTTGGGTTATTTGCTGTGTATTACGGTGGCTAGTTAATGTTTGTGAAGCGATTGCCCCAACAATAAGTACCGTAACAACAGCAAATACTCCGATCAGCCGCGCCTTAATGGTCACTCCCATGTTCAATCTCCCTTTGATATATGAGTAGTATCTGTATTAATACCATTTGCACTAAATAATTGACCACTTGTGCAAGTTTAAATCAACAATAACCGTGTTGCTCTCAATCCCAATAGCTAGCTATTGCTCAATCGAGCGCCTTGTTCTAGTTAATTTTTACTAAGCACAACAAGATCACATATTTAATGCAAATGGTATAAGTCCCTCTCTGTCAGACTTGTTGTCGCGCTTAATATTTAACCATTAAATTAAGTAGAGGGCGTGGAGTAACAGTGAAACATTATTCAGCGCAAAGAAAAGAATCGGCTCTTTTGAAGATGATGCCACCCAGTAATATACCGATCACCAAATTATCTATCGATATGGGTATTGGTGAATCAACCTTGTATAATTGGCGTAAGCAAGCAATTAATAAGGGGCATCTAGTGCCAGGTGATGGAAAGAATGCTGAGCAATGGTCTTCGGCAAATAAGTTCTCGGTGGTGTTGGAAACAGCATCTTTAAATCAAGCTGAATTGGCGGAGTATTGCCGTAATAAAGGTATTTACGCAGAACAAATAGCAGCTTGGAGAAGTGCTTGTATGGATGCTAATGCCAACGTTAAAGAGCATGAAAAAGCCTTCACTATTGAAGCTAAAAAAGACAAAAAGCAGATTAATCAATTAGAAAAAGAACTACGTAGAAAAGATAAGGCGTTAGCTGAAACAGCGGCGTTACTGGTGCTAAGAAAAAAAGCAAATGCGATCTGGGGGGAAATCGAGGACGAATGATCCTCGACTCAGTTCGCGTTCAAGCGGTTGAATTAATTAGTGAGGCAGTTGCTTCCGGTGCGGCAAGGTTTAAAGCCTGTGCTGAACTTGAAATCAGTGTTAGGACTTATCAACGGTGGATTGTTGATGGGGATATCAAAACTGATGGTAGGCCAAATGCCCAGCGTCCTGAGCCGAAAAACAAGCTGTCACAAGCAGAACGTGACAACTTATTGAACACTGTTAATAGCGACGGTTTCAAGAGCTTACCACCAAGCCAAATCGTCCCAGCACTGGCTGATGATGGAATTTATATTGCTTCCGAGTCGACATATTATCGCGTTCTTCATGAAGAAAAGCTGCAAAACGCTCGCGGACGTAGCCAGGTAAAAGAAAGAAAAGCGCCTACGACACATTGTGCAACAGGGCCAAACCAAGTGTGGTGCTGGGATATCACCTGGTTACCGGGGCCCGTAAAAGGGCTGCATTTTTACCTGTATTTGATATTAGATATATTTAGCCGAAAGATTGTTGGGTGGGAAATTCATGATGACGAATCAGCAGAAAATGCGTCGGCATTGATCAGAAAGGCTCATTTAAAAGAAAGTGTTAGAGACAATCCGCTGGTGCTGCATTCTGATAATGGTAGCCCGATGAAAGGCTCCTCGATGCTTGAAACACTTTATAGTTTAGGCGTCGTGTCGTCGTTTAGTCGCCCTCGCGTGAGCAATGATAATGCCTATGCCGAGTCGATCTTTAAAACGTGTAAATATAGACCTGGCTATCCCTATAAAGGATTTGCAACGATAGACGAAGCTCGTGATTGGATATTGAAATTTAGCCACTGGTATAATTTTAACCACAAACATAGCGGCATCAAGTACGTCACTCCTCACCAAAGGCATTCGGGGTTGGCGGACAAAGTATTAGCGAATAGAAAAGAAATTTATCAGCGTGCTAAGGAACGAAACCCTGAGCGTTGGAGCGGTGACATCCGTAATTGGGATTTACCGCAGGAAGTGCACCTAAACCCTGAACGAGAAGTCGTCAAAGTTGAGAGTGCATAATGTAGTGATCGCGACAACTAGTTTGACAAACACCGAAGTCGACCAAGAATAATGCCAACTTAATACTAAAGTCGCACCAAAGGGCTAAACAACACAAGTAATATTTTTTATTCTTTCAGGTCTATTTTGAGTAGCTGTAATTATCTGCTCTTGCGATATTGAGTCTCAACGCAGTGATAAACCACGTACTTTCCACACCAAGATCAGCACTAAGCAACTGTTTTACATACAAAGCCACTCGCTTTACTAATAGCAACGATTACTCTTATCATAAAACTTATCGATAGCGTTAAAGCTAGAAAATATATACCTTTATCAAATTAAGCTGAACGCTATTTTTTAGACTATCCTTAGGTCACCGCTAATTTGGGAATAGCTAAATGCTTAATGAATCCAGAAGCGGCTCTAGGCTTATTAGTTTACTACACCAATTTTGGCAAAAGCATCCGATAGTGATACTGGCATTTTTGTTTGTTGTGGCATATAGCGCTATTTTAATCCATATCAAAACATTAAACGTGCAGCTAGTTCAACAGTCGGTAACCGATAGTTCGCGTCAATATACCGAAGTAATCAGTCAATTTAGAGCGCTTTAAACGTCTGAGGTTATCAATGCGGCCAATCGCTTGGGCATTACCATTAGCCACGACTATAAGACTCAAAAAGATGCTATCCCCTTGCCCGCCACGCTGAGCATAATGATTGGTGACAAATTAAATAGCGCTGGCTCTGACATACAAGTAAAGCTATATAGTGCATTTCCTTTCCCGTGGCGAGAAAACAAATCGGGCCTTAACAATGAGTTTGAACGCCAAGCTTGGCAGCATTTAACTAAAAACCCAACCACTCCATTTATAAAATTTGAACCTGTAAATGGAATTTTAAGCCTGCGTTACGCCACAGCAGACATCATGCGAGAGCAATGTATTAATTGTCATAATAATCATGAGGATTCGCCCAAAGTCGATTGGCAGGTTGGCGATGTAAGGGGCATACTCGAAATAACCCAACCGTTAGTGCAACGATTATCGGCCGGTAATGAGATATTTATTCAGATGGTTGCTCTTACTTCTGCCTTGGTCTTGTTTTCTTTTCTCTCTATCATCCAAATAATTCGTAACTTAAAAAATAACAGTATTAAACAACAAAGGTTAAACCGACAGCTTGAACATGTAATAACGCAACGAGAGTCTGTAGCGTTAGAAGCCCGTTTAGCTGAAGATCGAGCACTAGTCGCCAAATTCCAAGCAGAAACCGCCAATAAAGCGAAGTCGACTTTCTTAGCAAATATCTCTCACGAAATTCGCACGCCAATGAACGCGATTCTTGGTTATACCCAAATATTACAACGAGAAAATACATTTACACAACACCAGAAAAAATCGCTGAATATTGTTGGCAAATCTGGTGAGCATTTATTAGCGCTAATTGATGACGTACTAGACTTGTCTAAAATAGAGGCGGGCCGGATCGAAATATTCAACGAACCATTTGACCTAGTAGACTTAATTAGCACCATTGACGCAATGTTCTCGCTCAGGGCAAAAACAAAAAATATTATATGGCGCGTCTCTTGCGATTTGAATGCTAGTTCATATCTCGTTTGTGGCGATCAAGGAAAACTGCGCCAAATTCTGATTAATTTAGCAGGAAATGCGCTTAAATTTACTAAAAACGGTTATGTTCACTTGTCAGTAGTCAGTGAGTCAAACGATGGCGATTTAATTTTCTGTGTTCGCGATAGCGGTATTGGCATCGATATTGAGCAACAAAAAAATATTTTTGAGGCTTTTAATCAAGGTAATGTTTCATCTCAATTTGGCGGTACCGGCCTTGGTCTAACTATATCGCATAAGTATCTAAAATTGATGGCCAGTCGGCTACTAGTTAAGTCAAATATAGATGAAGGGTCAACTTTTTATTTCAAAATTTTATTACCTCAAGTCAGCGGCGACATAGCCAAAGATACCCAAGAAAAACTGCAACAAAAGAACATTACTGTTGACCGATTACTTACTGAGCATAAAATAAATATCCTAGTAGTAGACGACATTGAAGTAAATCGGAATTTACTTCATTGGTTACTCGACGATGTCGGTTTCACAGTATTTGAAGCCACCAATGGTCAACTGGCGCTAGAACTATTGAATCACCAAGTAATTGATTTGGTCTTTACCGATTTAGCCATGCCGATAATGGATGGCGAAACATTGGTCAAATTTATCAAGACGCGATACCCTAAAATGCCAGTTGTCGCGATAAGTGCTTCTCAAATTGAACAAGATCAACCTTTTTATCAAGCAATGGGTTTCGATAACTACATTGCCAAGCCTTTTCACTTTAGAGACATCTATCAGTTGTTGGCAACACTCATCGGGGCGAAATATAGTTACAAACCGCTTACCGAGCCAGCCATTAATTTGGCCAAAATTCCAAAAATAATCAGTAATGAAATTATAAGTGACGAGCATAAAAAACAACTCATTGACCTGTGTCACTTATATTTAATCAACGAAGTGGAAGATCTCCTGCTAAAATTGGCTAAAAGGCAGCCAAACCAACAGCAGCACTTTGCTATGCTGTTAAAATTTATCGAGTGTTACGATCTTGATGGTTTAAAAATATATTTATTAGGTAGTAGTGATGATGACTGAACTGCGTAAATCTTCCATCCTTATTGTCGATGACCAGCCGGTCAATATCGATCTATTGCGCCATTATTTAAATTCAGATGTCTACCAGATTTCAGCGGTAACAAGTGGTAAGCAAGCGATTCACGCCCTTGATAAAATTAATATCGATTTAATATTAATGGATGTAATGATGCCGGAGTTAGATGGTTTTCAAACGTGCATGGAGATAAAGGCAAATCCTAAAACAAGGCATATACCGGTTATTTTTGTTACGGCGAAAATAGCACCAGAAGATGTTAGTTATGGTTTTGATGTTGGCGCCGCCGACTATATTCTCAAACCAGTGCACCGAGAGGTTTTATTAGCACGTATTGAAAACCAAATTTCTCGGCTCAAAAAACAGCGACTAGAACAGCAATTAAAAGAATCGAGTAAGTTAGTTGAATTGGGCAGTATGGTCGCTTCTATCACTCACGAAGTTGCTACCCCTATGGGTAACATGCTGCTAGCTCTTGATGTTATAAAACAACAAACCACACTCATTGGACACCAATTTTCACAACAAAATTTGAGCCAAAGTGATTTTAGTAACTATTTAACCCTGTTGAAAGAATCAGTAAATTTATGCCATAACAATGCGAAACGAGCCACCGAACTGATGAATAGTTTTAAACAAGTTGCGGTAGACCAATGCAGTAATAAATTATTATCCTTTGACCTTAACCAATATATTGCCGATATTTTATTAACGATTGGCCCTCGCTTATCACAACATCAACACCAAGTTACGATAAATATCGCTAAAAAAATCACTCTGCACAGCTGTCCTGGCGCCCTGTCACAGGTAATTATAAATATTATAAACAACGCTTTATTGCATGCATTTCCTAATCAGCAGCAAGGAATAATTAATATCACAGCGCAAACGAATGACGACATAGTTATTATCGCAACCTCTGATAATGGTCATGGTATGACCAAACAGCAGCAACAACAGGCTTTTGATAAGTTTTTTACTACCAAAGATGGGGCCGGTGGTTCTGGTCTAGGTTTAGCCATTTGCCGCGAGCTAGTCGAGCAAGAGCTGCAAGGAACAATTAATCTAACCAGCGAAATTAACGTTGGCACCACCATTACCTTGCGTATTAAAAAACAATTGTCTAATCGCGATACCCTCTAAAGCCTCTTTTCTCTAAAATCTTTATTCTCTAAACCCTATCCCCCTCTAAACCTCTCCTTGGTAAAACGCTCCAAATTCAGGAACCACAACTTCATGATCTGCAAATTCAACATATAAGTGCGACATAGTGTCGCACTTTGTAAGTATGTCTTTGTTTTTATTGTCAGTTTAATTAAGAATGCCGCTAAATGAAATCGACTCATATCACAGGATGTTCAATGAAAATTAATTACCTTTCATACGCAATAGCGTCTAGTTTGGCACTAATCTCATTACAATCAGCTGCTTCAGATTCAACCACCAGCGCCATTGAAGTTATTACCGTCAAAGCGCCTAAATTAACTCACTCAGAAACCACCTTAGCCGAAGGTAATTTAGTAATGCCTGATGTCGCTGACTGGCTGCAAACAGTGCCTGGTGCAAACATCAACAAAAATGGCCCAGTTACCGGTATCGCGCAGTATCGCGGCATGTTTGGCGACCGCATTGCAAAAAGTATTAGCGGTCATCAAATTATCAGCGCCGGACCAAACGCAATGGATGCCCCATTAACTTACATCAACCCAATGATGGTAGATTCTGTTGTGGTATACCGTGGAATTGCGCCAGCGAGCAGTGGTATTGATACTATTGGCGGTGCAATAGAAGTAAACCTTAAACAGGCAACTACTAGCGACAAATTGGCTTTTAGTGGTGATTTGTCAACCAGCTTTAATGATTTTAATAATGCTTCGACACTGGCTGGCAACATTAATATCGCCACCAAAAATATTGGCCTATTAGCCTATACCAGCGACCAACAAGGCGATGATTATCAAGATGCTAACGGCAAGACCGTTAAGTCAACTCGCTATGACAAACAACAACATGGGCTAGACCTTCGTTATGACAACGACAGGCTAATGTTAGGCACCAGTTGGCACAAATCACAAACTGCAGACTCAGGAACGCCAGCCTTGCCAATGGATATCGATTATATTGATTCCCAGCGATTTAATACCGACGGCAGCTGGCAAAGTGACAATGATACAATCGACACCATTGAGTGGCAGCTAGGTTACCAAGATGCCACTCATGGTATGGATAATTTTAGTCAACGAAAAAATATGATGGACTCGATGCATCGTTATAATACTGCTACTGCGACTACATTCGATTACAAGGTAAAACTAACCAGAGATCAATGGCAATTGGGCCTTGAGGGTTTTGATTCAAAGCATGATTCAACCATTACTAACCCTACAAATGACATGTTTAAAATTGATAATTTTAATCAAGTTAAAGATGCTAGGCATTCCATTTTTGTACAGTGGGCACCAACTTATGATCAACACTCTCACACCTTAGGCCTACGAATAAAACAAAACATTGCCAACGCTGGCACAGTAAAAAGTTCAATGGCCATGAGCAATGCCAACATTAAAGCACTGCAAGATGCCTTTAATGGTGCCGATCGTAGCATTAACAAATTGACCTATGACTTAACCCTTAATAATCAATACGAAGTTAGTTCACTGTTATCATTTAATTACGCATTTGCAATAAAACAACGGGCACCAAGTTATCAAGAGCGTTACTTATGGCTACCAATGCAAGCAACAGGTGGGTTGGCAGATGGAAAAACCTATGTTGGCAATATTAACTTAGCGCCTGAGACAGCTCATCAAGTAGATTTAGGCCTAAGTTACGACACGCCTAAATTTTCAATCGCTCCACATATCTATTACCAACAGGTTAGTGATTATATCCAAGGTACCCCTGCAACAGATATGGCAGTAAAAATGGTGGCAACCATGATGGGAGATCCGACCCCGCTGCAATTTAACAATATTGACGCGACCTTATATGGTGCAGATATTAACTGGCACTATCAGTTAACCGACAATGTGAAATTATCGGGTATCGCCAGCTATGTTCGTGGAAAAAGAGACGATATAAACGATAATTTATATCGGATTATGCCGCTAAACGCGCGAGTAAATTTACATTACCAGCAAGACAATTGGCAAACCAACCTTTCATTGCATGCGTATAACAAGCAAACCGATGTATCTAAACTCAATGATGAAAAAGTCAGTGCTGGTTATACCGTTGTCGATTGGCAGGTTGATTATTTTGTGATGCCTAACTTAGTCGTTAGAGCCGGCATAAACAATTTATTAAATAAACAGTACAGTGCACATTTGGCTGGCATCAACCGAGCCCAAGGCAGCGAACTCAATGTTGGTCAAGGTATTACCGCCAGTGAGCGAAACATTGTTGTCGCGTTAGATTACCAATTTTAAATAACTGAGTTATACCCAAGATCTAAAAAGTTATCGCCGGTCTGCAGCTATTTCGCGACCGGTTTTTTTTGTAATTTTCGCTGCAACGTTCGCCGGTGCATACCCAGTTGTCGTGCGGTTTGCGACACATTACCATCGTTACTGTTAAGCACCTGATTAATATGCTCCCACTCGACACGCTCTGGTGACATAATTTCAAGTTCGAGCTTAAGCTCACAGGAAGCTTCAGCCGCAGAACTTTCAGCGATTAATGCTTTGAGCAGCATCTTTGTATCAACTGGTTTAGCAAGATAGTCATCAGCGCCAAGGCGCATCGCCTCTACGGCTGTCGCGATACTAGCAAATCCGGTAAGCAGCACCATTTTAACCTGTGGTAATGCCGCCCTTATTGGTTTTATCAACAACAGGCCATTATCGGTCGCCAGTTTCATGTCTAGCAAAATATGACTAGGTTTAAGCTGATGACAAACATGCAAGGCTTCGCTTGCCCGATGAACTTGGGTACAACTAAAACCTTGCTTACCCAACCTGCGGGCTAATGTTGCAGCAAAAGGCAAATCATCTTCAATGATTAATAACTTCATATCTTGCTCTTAATTAACGGCAATCGAACGTAAGCAATTGCTCCCCGCTCGGGGTGTTTAGCTAACTCTAAACTACCTCCAAGACGTTCAAACGTACTATTAGACAGCAACACAGCCATGCCTAACCCTGTCTCACTTTGCACCAGGTGCCCCCCCAAATGCTTTTCAGGGTCAATGCCTGCCCCAAAATCCCTTAAACTAAGCACCAAAAAATCAGCCTGATAAGTTACTGTAAAGTTCTGGATTTTTTGCAAGTTTTTGTCATTCGCTTTAGCCGAGTTTTGCACCAAATTAAGCAAGGCAGGCAATAGCATCGCGTCACTTTCAATGAAAAATTGAGGGGCAATTGTGTCATTGTTATGGCTGTCTCTTTTTCGACTTTCAATAAAAGTCTCGAGTTGCACTTGAGGAAAGTTTAGTTGGACCGCTTGTTCAAAGCCCGTTAATAATTCACTAACCGTGATTAACTCTGGTTTGTTTTTTCTGATTGAATTGGCCAGACCACGAAAATAACCCAGCTGATCGGCACATTGCAGCAGCGGATCACGCATCGCACGAACAGCTTCTGAATTAGGATAATCTTCAGCCAGTTCGTCAAACAACAACTGCAAATTATTAAGCGGTGTTGCCAACTGATGGGTAACCTGAGCAGACGCAACCCCAAGCGCAAGTAATTGCTCACTACGCAACTGTTGTTCACGTTGTAATGCGAGTGATCGCTCACGATTAATAATGATCCTAGCCATTGCACCAACCACAAAGGTCACCACTGTCACCGACAGTAAGAAATTAGCCCACATCCCAATAAAATGATTATGCATATCTAAATGATGCATGCTCGCTGCTGGCATTTGCACCAACAAAACACTATAAGCTAGCACCGCCGTTAATGATATTAGTGCCAGTAATAGGGCGGGTAAGCTAACCGCTGCTATAACAATGGGCATCAGTAATAAAGAGACAAAAGCATTGGTTGCGCCTCCACTTAGCGATATTAGCAGGGTTAAAAACATCACATCAGCTAGCAACTGGAGCATAATGCCAGCGTGTGAAGCCTTGCGACTGCGATACACCGCGATACTTAGCAAATGAAACAGGGTTTCAATGGCAATAACCTGCAACAGCGGATACAAACTAATCTGCAGTGACATCACAAAATAAACAGCCAATACCGTCGTTAGCTGAATTACAATTGCAATACTGCGTAACAAGAATAACCGCTCAATGACTGTCATCACCTTAACATCGAAAAACTTCATTTAATTTTCACTTTCTGGTTTATTTTCTTATTCACTTTAGCCTTAACCACTGTGCGCATATTCTAATGGAATTACCCCTCAAAAAAACAAGCTGGCAAAGATTATTTAACGGCTATTCGTCCCGATTTTATTGTCAAATAGACACCAATAACGCTAATAATCACCCCGCCGACGGCTAGCACTGGCAAGGTCTCATTAAACAACAACCAAGCCTCAATCGCCGTTACCCCTGGCACTAAATAAAAGTAAGCAGCCACTTTGGCTGACTCGCCTTCGTTAATCATAAACAATAGCAACAAGACAGCGGCAACAGATAAGCCAAACACCAGCCACATCAAACTGGCAACTAACGGCCACTGCCAGTCAACTATTTGAGTTTCAAAACTGTAAGTTAGCCCAGCCATCAACACCGTAGTGGCACTAAATTGAATAAACGACGCCGCTAGCAGGTTTACCCCTTGCCCAAATCGTTTTTGGTAGAGCGAGCCAATCGTAATGCCCAACAATGCAACAATAGCTGCTAACATCATTGGCCAAGTCAAGGCAAAGTCACCATCTTGCTGTTTAGAACCCAACACCAATACCACCCCAGCAAAACCCAACCCTAACCCTAACCACTGTAATTTGTTAAGCCGCTGTTGGTATAACACCAAGCTAATCACCGCAGTAAGCAAGGGTTGCATCGACACTAATAGCGCGGTGATCCCCGCTGGCATTTGCCAATTTATTGCCGCAAACACTCCACCTAAATAACCACCATGAATCAACAAACCACATACAACCTGATGTTTAATTAACGATAATGGTGGCATTTTCACCTTAAACCACGCTAACAAGAGCGCAAAAACCACAATAGTTATTACCATACGAATAAACAGTAGATTAAATGGCTCAATGTAAGGCAAAGCATACTTTGCACCTATAAAACCCGTGCTCCATAACAACACAAAAATCACTGGCACCAATGGCAACCATTTTGAAAACTTACTATTCATTTCATGACCTCAATGACCAAATGATCTTAAAATTTATAACTCAAGCAAAGGTAAAGCACTCTTAATCAGCCCCTATAAAATCAGTACTACACAACAACACAAAAATCACTGGCACCAATGGCAACGGCTATGTTCCCGTTAACTGTGTCTTGTTTTATCTTTTATTTAAATACAACAAGTTAGCTAAAGGCGTGTGGTGCGATTGGTTTTAATCCCCGTTGTTAGTTGCATTCAATTGAATAATCGTTAGGAGAAAAAATCAGGGACGATTTTTTAGCTTTTCGCGCAGGGATGCGCATTAAAAGCGGTTCCGTTAAGACGGTTATTCTATTGAATATAAGCAACTAAATCGCGGGTCGCCTTTCTTTTGATTACTTATTCTTTGGCGAAGCAAAGAAAAGTAATTGGTGTGCTATCGCTAAACTAAAGAGTGAGAAAACATATAAAGCACATCAAACATCCGCCAAACTTAGTTGGTAACCACACTTAACTACAACATAGCCGATCTAATTATCCCATTATCTCAATTTATATCATTGCCTAAGATCATCTTATGAGCCCATGTTACTAAATTCTATGCCCAATTTACTCTCGGTTAACGAGTTGATATGCTGCCCAAGAATAATGCGACCTTACCTGCAATTACGCTTTAGTCGCAAACCCTAAGCGATACTTAATCTAAAAACACAGGTTCTCATGACAACAAATATTACCTTGGCATCGCAAGCCATACCGTTATTGCCAGCGCTACAGCAATGGCTTAAGCCACCCGCTAAAATCCTCGATCTTGCTTGTGGTTTAGGCCGTAATGGTCTGGCGCTAGCAGCACAAGATTTTACGATAACTTATCTCGATCGCAATCAAGCTGGGTTAGATCAAGTAAAGATCAAATCAGACCAAGCTGGCCATAAGAACTACAGCATAATTTGTGGTGATTTGGAATCAGCGACCCCTTACCAGCTACTCAAAGCTAGCTACGACGCAGTGCTGGTTTTTCGATACCTACACCGACCATTAATGCCACAAATTATTGCAGCATTAAAGCCCGGCGGTTTAATCGTTTATGAAACATTCACCCACCAGCAAGCCAGTATTGGCCGTCCTAAAAATCCAAATTTCTTGCTCAATAACCAAGAGTTATTGCAGTGCTTTAAGGGCTTTACTGTATTGCATTTTTTTGAAGGTTATTGCGACAAGCAACAAGCTTACATCTCGCAACTAATCGCAAAAAAGCCAGCATAGTTACCTACGCTGGCTTTTGATTGACAAGAACGTCCGAAAACTCTTACCCAGAATTTTGGTTAACTAATCGGATTTGCCCTTAAATCGATACACCACGACAAAGAATACCGGCACAAAAATAACCGCCAACACAGTCGCTGACAACATACCACCAAATACCCCAGTGCCTATTGCATTTTGACTGCCAGAGCCAGCACCAGTGCTAATCATTAACGGCGTTACCCCTAACATAAAGGCAAGCGATGTCATGATAATTGGGCGCAAGCGTAACCGCGCAGCGTCAATCGTTGCGCTAACCAAGTCTTGCCCTTGCTGATGCAAGGTACGGGCAAACTCAACAATTAAAATCGCATTCTTGGCTGCGAGTCCAATAGTGGTTAATAAACCAACCTGAAAATAAACATCGTTCGACAGCTCACGACCTATTGCAAAGACCACAGCGCCTAGTACGCCAAGCGGAACAACCATCATTACCGCAAAAGGTACGCTCCAGCTTTCATACAATGCCGCCAAGCACAAAAACACCACCAAGATAGACAACGCATATAACATTGGCGCCTGCTCGCCAGACTGCTGCTCTTGCAATGACATGCCCGACCATTGAAAACCAAAACCTTCAGGCAATTTAGCAGCCAACTCACTCATGGCTTGCATCGCATCACCAGAACTTAAACCCGGTGCCGCCTGCCCTAAAATTTGCACTGATGGCGCGCCGTTATAACGTTCGAGTTTTGGCGAGCCATAAACCCAGCGTACCGAGCTAAACGCGGTAAAAGGCACCATTTCATCAAGGTTATTGCGCACATACCAGTAACTCAAATCTTTGGGCATCATTCGATATGGTGCATCGGCCTGCACATAAACTCGCTTCACCCGGCCACGATCGACAAAATCATTAACGTAAGTCGGCGCCCATGCCGTAGCAAACGTTTGGTTAATATCGTCAAGGCTAACACCAAGAGCCATCGCCTTTTGCTGATCAATGTCTATTTTAAACTGTGGCGCATCATTTAAGCCGTTTGGACGAACCCCAACCACGCGTGGATCTTGCGCCGCCATGCCAAGTAACTGATTACGCGCATTCATTAACGCTTCGTGACCTTGACCTGATAAATCTTTTAATTGAAAATCAAAACCAGACGCACTGCCAAGTTCCATAATGGCTGGCGGTACAAAGGCAAAAGCAAAGGCTTCTTTAATTTGCGAAAACGCCCCCATCGCCCGCCCAGCAACTGCGGTAATATGCTGGTCGTCGCGAGTACGATGTTGCCAATCTTTTAACCGCACAAAAGCAATGCCGTTGTTCTGGCCATTACCGCTAAAGCTAAAGCCAACCACTGAAAAAACCGATTCAACATTCTCAGCTTCATCAATTAACAAGATGTCTTCAATTTTGTCCATTACCGCGACTGAGCGCTCCATGCTTGCCCCTTGCGGTAATACCATTTGGGTGAACATAGTGCCCATATCTTCATCAGGCAAAAATGACGTTGGTAATTTCGTAAATAATACGCCTAAACCAACCACTAGCAGGCCATAAATCACCATATAACGGCCGGTGCGCGCCAATACATGAGTCAAGCCAGAGCTATAGCGCACCGTTGCCGCATCAAACATCTTATTAAACCAACCAAAGAATCCGCCGGTAGGTTTGGCCTGACGATCAATAGGTTTTAATAATGTCGCGCAAAGTGCGGGGGTTAAGGTTAACGCCACCACAACCGACAACACCATAGCTGACACTATAGTGATTGAGAACTGACGATAAATAACCCCAGTCGAGCCATCAAAAAAGGCCATCGGGATAAATACTGCCGACAACACCATCGCAATACCTATTAAGGCACTGGTAATTTGATCCATCGACTTTTTAGTGGCTTCACGTGGCGACAAGCCTTCTTCGTGCATTACCCGTTCAACATTTTCAACCACCACTATGGCGTCATCAACCAGCAATCCAATAGCAAGCACCATTGCAAACATGGTTAAGGTATTAATTGAATAGCCAAAAAGCGCCAACACAGCAAAGGTACCTAATAACACCACAGGTACCGCAATGGTCGGAATTAACGTGGCGCGGAAGTTTTGCAAGAACAAATACATCACCAGAAACACCAGTACGATAGCTTCTAGCAAAGTTGAAATCACCGACTTTATCGACAGCTTAACAAAAGGCGTGACATCATAAGGGTAAACCACTTTCAAACCCGCAGGAAAATGCGCTTCGAGTTGTGAAACCTGCGCGCGAATAGCATCGGCCGTATCAAGCGCATTAGCACCTGAGGCTAAGTTAATACCTAAGCCAGCAGCTGGTTTGTCATTATACTCAGAGGTAATTTGATAGTTATCACCGCCTAATTCAACCCGCGCGACATCTTTAAGCCGAATAGTCGAACCATCTGGCGTAACACGCAATAAAATATTGCCAAACTCTTCAACTGTTTCAAGCCCTGTTTGCACAATAATGCTGGCATTAATTTGCTGACCGGACACCGCTGGGCTGCCACCTAATTCACCTGCAGCAATTTGTGAATTTTGGCTGCGAATCGCTTTGGTTACATCTTGCACACTTAGCTGGTATTGCGTAAGTTGCTGCGGATTTAACCACACTCGCATCGCGTATTTCGAGCCAAAGAAGCTAACCTGACCAACACCGTTAATCCGGCTTAACTGATCTTGAATATTGGCTGCAACATAGTCTGAAATATCATTGCGATCCATCCGGCTGTCTGCCGAATAAAAACCTAATACCATTAAAAATCCAGACGACGACTTGGTAACCCGAACCCCGTTTTGCTGTACTTTTTGCGGCAACAACGGCATTGCAGTTTGCAGTTTGTTTTGAACCTGAACTTGCGCAATGTCGGGATCGGTTCCAGCATTAAAAGTAATAGTAATGCTCGCGCTGCCGGTCGAGTCACTGGTCGCATTAATGTATTTCACATTATCAATGCCACTTAAGCTCTGCTCAATTACCTGCACTACGGTGTCTTGCACTACTTGAGCCGACGCACCAGAGTAACTTGCACTAACACTCACAGCTGGTGGTGCCACATTAGGATACTGAGCAATCGGCAGGCGTAAAATAGACAACACCCCCACCAGCATAATCATTATCGCAATAACCCAAGCTAAAATGGGTCGGTCAATAAAACGTTTAACCATTAATTAACCCGCCTCAGTCGAAGAGCTGTTAGCCTTAGAGGTGTTAGCCTTAGAACTGTTAGTCGTTACATCATTGGGCACAACTGTGCTGCCAGGGCCAATTTTTTGTACCCCACTAACGACCACGGCTTCGCCACTTGTTAGGCCATCAAGCACCAACCAGTTGTGGCCAAAATTACGACCAATAACAATGGTGCGCAAGCTAACCACGTTATCGTCTCCTAAAATAAAGACAGTAGCTTGGCCAGCGCGGTTAAACTGCACCGCTTTTTGTGGCACTAAAATCGAATTTTCTCGAGTAGCCTGCGTTAGCTCAACTTCGGCGTACATACCCGGCAACAACATATATTGTGGATTAGCAAACTCAACTCGTAATACCACGGTATCGGTTGATGGGTTTGCCTGCACTTCATTAAACTTCAATAATCCTTGATGGCCATAGACTTCACCACCATTAAAATTAAGTACTGCCGTTTGTGTCGTCTCTTTTAGTTCACCACTGGCTTTACGTTGCATAATATGACGCAACTCAGCATTGCCCTGAACCAAATCAAAATTAATGGGATCAAGTTGGGTAATAGTAGCCATCGCCTGCGATTGCAAAGCTGTAACCAGCGCACCCTCGGTAATATTAGACTTACTAATACGCCCAGAGATAGGGGCCAATACCTTGGTATAGCTCAAATCAACCTCAACCCGATTAAGAGCTGCTTTGTCCATCGCCAATTGCGCTTTGTAAGACGAATAACTGGCGTGGGCTTGATCAAGCTTTTGCTGACTCACTACTTTTTTCGTAATCAGCTTTTGATAACGAACTAACTCAGTTTTTGCATTGCTCAAATTGGTTTTTGTTCTGACAATTTGCGCCTTAGCCGATAATAACGAGGCCTGATAAATCGCATCATCAATTTGATACAAAGGTTGACCCGCCTTAACTACGGCACCTTCTTTAAATAAACGTTGCAACACAATGCCCGACACCTGTGGTCGCACAATTGCCACCCGAGAAGCCACCGCGCGCGCTGGCAAGGTTTGTTTAAACATAACCGTGGCGGCACTTAACGTGACAACATCTACTTGCGGAGTCGGCCTAGCTCGTGGCACATCGGTAGAAGCAGACTGCTCACAGCCGCTAAGCAACACACTAAGACTGATAAATGCCAACAGCGGCAATTTTAACTTCATTGGTCAACCTCAAATTTGAAACAAACAGTAAATTATCACATGCTAATATAGCGATATAATTAGCGAGTATAATAATCTAAAACTACAAAACATTTATTAGATTAGTTCACAATATTGAAACTAAATAAGACCAGCACGGACCTTGGCAAAGGTCGCCGCAAACCACGGGGTAAAGTCAAGCGACTCATTTGCAATAGCCTGATTTATTTCATCTACCGACAGCCACTTGGTCGCATGAATTTCATCGGGGTTGGCGACAATAATTGGCGCTTGATCCCAACCAATATATAAATGGTCAAACTCATGTTCGGTTAAGCCATTAACCAACAATGCTTTGTAACAATGACTATCAACCCAGGTTATATCATTTAAGCTAAAACCTAGCTCTTCATGCAACCGTTTTAGTGCCGACTCTTTTAAATCTTCACCCGGCTGCGGGTGCGAGCAACAACTATTGCTCCACATTCCACCGCAGTGGTATTTACTAAAAGCCCGTTGCTGCAATAACACCTCAACTTTGCCAAAGTGGTGGCGAGCAACAAAAATTGAAAAAGCGCGATGTAGCTGTCCATTTTGATGCGCGCGTAGCTTATCCTCGCTACCAACCACGTTATCGTTAGCATCAACTAACACAACCAGATTACGACTCATGATATTTCTCTAATAAAAACTGGCGCTATTATACCTCCATCGCTAATACAATAATACTACTTCAATAGCCGAAACATCACTGACTTCAAGGTGATATTTTGCTAGATTAAACCTCAATTACACCTAACCCAGAGCATTGTGATGTCACTAAATTTTGATCAGCTTTTATTTGAACCGGTACTGCCAGCCCAGTCGACTGATATAGAAGAGTTAACGACTAAGCTTCGTGATTATAATTACCAACAGGCTGGTGACAATACGAGTGAAGCAATAGGCTGTTTTATCAGAGACTTACAAAACAATTTAATCGGTGGTGTTTTCGCCCAGTTATCGTGGGGTTGGTGCAGTATTGAATTACTGTGGGTTGACCAAAGTTATCGTGGCAATCAACTCGCTAGTCAGCTTTTATCAAATATTGAACAATACGCGATTAGTGCAGACATTAATCGCTTTAAGGTTGAAACGGCAAGCTTTCAAGCGCTCGACTTTTACAAAAAGCTAGGTTATCAACAATATGCCAGCTTAGACAACTTCCCGATTGGTCATACTAATTATTATTTAAAAAAACACACTTGTTAACAACATGTTACACATCGACTTATAAAACAAAAATGGAATAACTAATAACTATTTGGTATTCGGCACAATAAAAAACCCATGCTAGGATCGCGCCTTAAATTTTTTAAGCCGTAGGAATTCCCATGAAAAAGATCATCTTAGCAGCAATAATGCTAGCAACGACCACAGTCGCTACTTTAGCTAACGCTCAAACCACTATTAAAGTTGGCATGTCTGGCAACTACTTCCCGTTCACTTTCTCTAAAAATGATGAGTTACAAGGTTTTGAAGTTGATCTTTGGCGCGAAATTGCTAAACGTAATGACAGCAAAGTTGAATTTGTTACCGTAAACTTTTCTGGTTTATTCGGTATGTTAGAAACAGGTCGCATCGACACTATCTCTAACCAAATTACTATTACTGACGCTCGTACTGCTAAGTATGCATTCAGCCAGCCATACGTATATGACGGCGCACAAGTTGTCGTTAAAAAAGGTAATGACTCTATTAAAGGCATTAACGACCTAAGCAACAAAACTGTTGGCGTTAACCTTGGTTCAAACTTTGCCGACTTACTGCGCAAACACGATACTAATAACGACATCACGATCAAAACTTACGACACAGGTATCGAACGTGACGTAGCTTTAGGGCGTACCGATGCATTTGTAATGGACAGATTGTCTTCAGTTGAACTTATCAACAAGTCACCATTACCACTACAACTAGCCGGTCCAACGTTTGACACATTTGCAAACGCTATGCCTTTCTTAAAAAATGAAAAGCAACTAGCGCTACGTGACAAAGTTAATGCAATCTTAGACAGCATGCGTCAAGACGGCAGCCTAAAAACCATTTCTGTTAAGTGGTTCGCTACAGATATTACTGTTAAGTAAATGCAATTCAATTTTGAATACATGCTAAACCTGTTCCCAATACTGTTTAGGTATTTGGGAACGACCATGGAAATGGCCCTATGGGGTTTAGTATTTTCGCTTATATTAGCGATTGGTCTAGCTGTTGTCCGCACCTTTAAGGTGCCGGTACTTAACCAGTTGGCATTATTATTTATCTCATTTTTTCGCGGCACCCCGCTGCTAGTTCAGCTATTTTTGTTGTACTACGGTTTGCCTCGAATCTTTCCAATACTGGTCTCTATGGATGCCTTTACGGCAGCTGTCATTGGCCTAACGTTGCACTTTGCTGCATACAAAGCCGAAACTATCCGCGCTGCAATTATGTCGGTCGACCGTACGCAAATGGAAGCCTCGCTCAGCATTGGCATGACCAATATGCAAGCGATGCGCCGCATAATATTGCCTCAAGCAGCCCGTATTGCGACACCGTCATTAATGAATCATTTTATCGACATGATAAAAAGTACTTCATTGGCGTTTACCCTTGGCGTAACCGAGATTATGGCGAAAACCCAAATGGAAGCCTCTTCTAGCTTCTACTTTTTTGAGAGCTTCCTCGCTGTTGCCCTCATTTACTGGGCTATCGTATCGGTATTTACCCAGATACAAGTCCGACTAGAGATTTACCTCAACAAGGCCTACTAAGATGATCAAAGTTACCAACCTCAGCAAGCACTTTGGTGATAATGTTGTGCTCCGCCACATTGATCTCGACATCAAAGAAGGCGAAACCACGGTCATTATTGGGCCCTCTGGCACGGGTAAATCAACCCTGTTGCGCTGTCTTAATTTTTTAGAGCAGCCAACCACTGCGCAAATACAAATTGATGAGCTAGCAATAGACGCGACTAATTTCAGCAAAAATCAATTAACGCAGCTGCGAAAAAAAACCTCGTTTGTCTTTCAAAACTACGCATTGTTTGCCAACAAAACAGCACTAGGTAACATCACCGAAGGTTTAACCACTGTATGGGGTAAGTCAAAGGCACAAGCAACGAAAGAAGCGATGGCTATATTAGAAAGTATTGGCCTAGCCGACAAAAAAGACTTCTACCCGTCGGCATTGTCTGGTGGTCAGCAGCAAAGAATTGGCATTGGCCGCGCAATGGCCTCGCACAGCAAAGTGATTTTAATCGACGAGCCAACGTCAGCACTTGATCCAGAATGGGTCGGTGAAGTATTAAATTTAATGAAGAAGTTAGCCCAGCAAAAACAAACCATGCTAATCGTAACGCACGAAATGCAGTTTGCTAAAGAAATTGCCGACAAGGTTATTTTTATGGATCAGGGCCAAATCATTGAACAAGGCAGCGCCAACATGATTTTTAATAACCCACAAGATCCCCGCACTCAGGCCTTCTTAAAGCGTGTTAATCAGTAATAGATTCAATAGTGGCTGAATGTTTTTTATTCAGCCAAACTAATACCAATTACATTAAATGTATGATCTTGTTCAGCGCGCTGTTAAGTCAACTGGGCGACCTAGCCTTTGGAGATCCTCGATAAGGAGAACTCGAGGAAGACTGTTTCCACCGCCATCTCCGCAGTGTTCCCACCGTCATCCCCGTATATGGACTCCCTATTAATTACAACCGTTTTCCGAGCTAAAAAAATAAAAGTTAGATGCGTGCGTATATTCGGACTCTTTTTGAGGTGCTA
>Ga0209395_1001550_pt1 | contig 31855 bp, 26 predicted proteins | sample GOMGulsemesocosm_3_FD_184635 | JGI IMG/M metagenome (GOLD analysis project Ga0209395, IMG submission 184635) | Methane-oxidizing microbial communities from mesocosms in the Gulf of Mexico - GOM9D Gulf of Mexico (SPAdes) (version 2) | ecosystem: Environmental > Aquatic > Marine > Cold seeps... | reverse complement strand
CACCAGCACCTCCGGGTCGCTGATCAGGTCGTTCCAGTTAGCGGGCTCAACATAGCTGCCCACTACCATTTTCGGGTCGATACCTTCGACCCCCATAGTAACAATTTCTCGTTTCAGTTTTACCTTGCTGCGCAGGAAAGGCTTGCGCTGGCTCAGCGACTCCTTGTGGTCGATATCTGCGAATTCTGGCTGTGCTCGCAACCAAGTCAGTAACTGATCGATACCCTGGCGCGACCCGGCTACAGTGCCGTTGATGCCCTCGCTGGCCAGCAGCAAGGTACCACAAACCCCGTTACTGTCCATCGCACTTTGCAGCGGTTGCCGTAGGCTTTCATAGCGCTCAAGGCTAACAAATTTGTACAACGCGCAGACCACATATTCGACCGGGTCCGGTGTTGAAGCTGAAGGTAATACGGGTGATTCTGATGTAAACATAACTGTTCTCCGCTGCCCGGAACGTAAATCCGGCGCGCTGTGATATAAATCGATAGAAATCTTAATACCAGCAAAAATACTGTGGTTAAGAGCTGCGAGCGATTATAGGCAATGCGCGCATTCTTGTCGCCTATTTTATCCCCAGAGTAACGTAGCGGTGGCGGCCTTTCGGGGCCGTATGATGTACTTAACAGGGGATATTCAGTATAATTCCTCCCGCAATTTTCGACTCATTCAATCTTTCCTCCGGGCGGGGCAACACTCTCTATGACTCAAAAAATCAAGGTTGAAAAACCACTGGTTGTATTACACGGTGACGAAATGGCGCAGATTGCCTTTGACCGTATCTTGCAACAGTTTGTCACCAGCAAACTGGACATCGACCTTGTTGAAATAGATCTGACCGCGGAAAACCGACTTACCAGCAATGGCCAGGCTGTCATCGACGCTATCGATGCGCTGAAATTACACGGTATTGGGATTAAAAATGCCGGTATGACCGTTAACCGCCAACAGCTGGACGAATTGCTGCAAAAACACCCCCAAATCGACGAGAGCAGCCTCAACAAGCTCGCCACCAAGTCACCCAACGGCGCTATTCGCAAAGGTATTGGTGGCAATATCACCCGGGAAGATATCGAATTTTTAAACCTGAAAGTCGAACACCCTAACTGGATTGGCCGGGATATCGAAGTCGACACTATGGATACCGGCGGCCTGGACCACAGCTATAACGAGCTGTCAGATGCCACCGGCGTGGCCAAGGTTATTTTTATTGGCAGTAGTGGCGACCCGGTCGAACTGCACCGACGCACACTAAAGAAGGGGGATCCTTGGCTGCTGGCCACCAATGACATCGACGCGATCAAAGCCTGGGGTCACCACTTTTTCCAACGCGCCTTAGACGAAAAACGCCACGCCTACCTGGGTCTAAAAGACACGGTTATTCCCGGCTACGACGGTGTTATGCGCGCGGCGATCGAGACCATCTACCAAGAACACTACCAACAGTCTTTTGCCGAACAGGGGCTGGAATACCACTACGAATTGATCGACGCCCAGGCCGCACGGATTGTCTCCAATCCGCCTGAGCGAGCACTTTGGGGTATCCCAGACAATACCACCGGCATGAAAATTTACAAATTGGTCATGCAGCTAAAAGCCTATGGTCTGCCCACCCGCAAACATCATGTATCGCTGTCGCGGATGAGCGCCGGCGGCGGCGATCAGTACGGCAGTTACAATACGCCGATCGCAGAGGATGGCATTATTAAGATAGTGGTCGACGGTGTTGAGCGCCACGCCCGTACGGTCAAACAAAACGACCCCATTTTGTTTATGTCCAACGACCGGGAGGCGATTAAAAACTGGGTAACACAGGTATTTAGAGACGCCGCCAACAACAAAAAAGAAGTGTACTTCGGGCTAAAGCGAGAGTTTATTAACTACGATGACGTCTACAGCACCGTTATCAACGATGTGCGCAACGAACTGGCGGAGCAGGACACCCCTCCCCCCTCTTTTATGATAATGCGCCCCTCCCGGCAACTCAGTAAGATGATCTGCGACCCGCCACGCTGGGGTCTATATCCCACCCAGAACTTGGACGGCGATATATTCTCTGATATTTCTGCAGCCCTGGGCGGCAGCCTCGCCACCGCCAGCTCTATTATCGAGAGCAAAGACGGTACTATGCTGTATGAGGCTCCCCACGGCACCGCCCACGACCTGTACTTAAAATACCTCGAAAGCGATGGCAAAGTCGCCATTTTTAACTCCTCGGCACTGATCTACGCCACCGCCAACGCACTCACTACTCTCAGTGAGCGGGAACACAACGAGGCCCTTGGCCAGTACGCGGCGCAGCTAAAAACAGCGCTGATCGACACCGTAGCCCAAGGCACGATCACTGGCGACTTAAAGGGCAAAACCAATAACCCTGACAGCGAAAATGTCGTAGATATGCAGGGCTTTTTGGACGCGGTCGAGGGCAATATAGGCGCCCGAGGATAAACCCCGCCAGCGCGGACGGCCGCAGCTCTGGCGGCGGTACCGCTGACTAATGCCCCTGTGGACTCACAGACTCAATCTAGAGACGATAAAACAGGCCTGCATAATATAGAGTTGCCTAATAATAAATTCTATAATAAACAGTTTCCACTAGGACTCACTTTGAATCGTACCGACGCGTCGATAGCTTCTTATTCTGGTGAAATCGACGGCCTACGCGCGTTAGCGGTTATGGCCGTGATGGCGTTCCATCTACAGGTAAGCTATCTTACTGCCGGCTTTGCTGGAGTTGATGTGTTTTTTGTCATCTCCGGGTATGTAGTGAGTAAATCCTTGGCCGAGCGTGAATACCAAAGCCTTGGCAGCACTCTTAGCGCATTCTATGCCAGGCGTATAAGCCGCATCATTCCCGCTTTAATAGTGATGTTATTCGTCGTCAGCATTCTAACTGTATTATTTATTCCCGCTTCCTGGCTCAGCAAAACCACTAGCATTACCGGCCTGTCCGCCTTTGCAGGCGTTAGTAATATCGCACTGATTTTGAGCAGCGACGGGTATTTTTCTCCCCGGGCCGACTTTAATCCTTTTGTACATACCTGGTCACTGGGGGTAGAAGAGCAATTTTATCTGCTGTTTCCACCGGTATATTTACTGTGGCTGCGCTGGCGAGAAAAATCAGGACTGCAAGGCGTCATCGCTTGGACGGCCTTGCCGCTGTTAAGTATAGCGTCGCTGTACAGTGCTTATTGGATGGCAGACAATGCGCCAGATTGGGGCTATTACCTGCTGCCCAGCCGCTTTTGGGAACTCGCTGCTGGTGCCATGTTGTACCAATGCCATGCTCACAAACGTCTATTACCCCATTCGGACCACGTAGCATCACTGCAGCTTATAGCCGGTCTCGCCCTGCTCACAGCCGGGCTTGTCTACTCGGACAAAGAACACTTCCCCTATCCCTGGGCACTGTTACCGGTCCTGGGGACTGTGCTGGCTATTAACGCGATCATCGCACCGAAAGGCCGCAGCGGCCTGTTCCACCGGCTACTGCGCTGCAGCGCGATTCGCTATCTGGGCACATTATCCTACTCTCTATACTTGTGGCATTGGCCGGTATACACCTTGATGCGATGGACCAGTGGGCTCGAAAGTCTCGTGCAACAGTTATTCGCTGTCTCGCTAACCTTATTATTATCGATACTTTCTTATCACATTATTGAAAAATCTCTGCAACAGTTCAATCGCAGACGGCAGGCCGTGCCTTCAATGGTACTAGCCATCGGGCTAAGCGCTATTACTTTGTTGTTTTTCAGCAGCCAGTCTCTATTCGAACACCGCGAACAACTGAGTCTCAGCCAGACCCGCGACAGTTATAACTGGTACGCCTACAAGCATCCGGTCCTCGATGTCGCCGATGGTGGCCAGGTACTTGCCGGGCGCCGTTTGTTTGCCATTGGCGATTCGCATACCGGCGCCTATAGCACCTTGTTCAACGAGGCAAAAAAACGCCTGGGCATTGCCGTGACCAGTTACTTCATCGGCCCCTGTAATGTCGGCAATATGCTGTATGCCATGGGTGACAATCCCGCTTGTAAAACAAGGCTCGAGCGCGCCATGGCAAAACTCAAAAAAGCGGCGAAACCCGGCGACATTGTGATACTAGCCTCGCTGCGCAGCTATCGTCTGAGCGACCACTGGTGGTCAAAAGACCCCAATGAAATGCTAGCCTATAGCGCGAGTGACGAAGCTGCCTCGACATTGATTGAGGCCAGAGCTGAAACATCAGCGCTTATTAAGCGGCTGCAACAAATGCAGCTTGAGGTAATTATCGATGCTCCCAAGCCGGTGTTCAGCGCTCCGCCCTTTCGCTGCGCAGACTGGTTCAACCGCGACAATCCTATTTGCCAACGCGGACTGAGCATAGACAGAACATTCCTGCTTCAGCTACGAGGGCCCGTTATGACGGCATTAATTGAACTGACACAACAACACCCGAATCTGCACCTGTGGGATCCCCTGCCGATTTTGTGTCCCAACAAGATCTGCTCAGCTTTTGATGCATCAGCCAAACCACTGTTTTTTGACGGCGACCATCTAAGTGGCCACGGCAATAGAGTGCTATACCCCGATTTTTCCCGCCTGCTTAAAGAAATTTGGCTTGCTGGACCCGCTACACGATAAACCGTTGTTTTTAAACGCTTCGGATCCTACTTTGGCGCCGCCATATAGTTAATCAGTGCCCGCAACTGTTCATCATCACAGTCATAGCACATGCCTTTTGGCGGCATAGCGCCAAAGCCACTCTTAACGTTGGCCAGCAATACCTCGATACCCTTGGCCAGTTTCGGCTGCCAGGCGGCGACATCGTGGGCCCGGGGCGCCGCCGCATTGCCACCGGCGTGACAGGAGATACAAGAGGTATTGTAGATGCTGCCGATGTTGTTGTTGATATTACTGTCCTGCACCGCAGTGGCAGCACCGGACTCATCACTGCCGCAAGCGGTGAATAACAGCACCGCCACTGTCATAACTACCGGTAAATAGTACGGTTTGCTCGATTGTTTTTGCTGCGTTGTTACGGGCATGGTTACAGGCCTTGTCAATAAATAGTTGTTTCACTTTTACAAAATAGCACTCAAACAACACCCTAGCGCCTTCTAATATTAACAGCAATACTAGTCCTCGGAACCAGCTTCTGCCGTCACCTTCACACAGCTTCCCCCGTTTTTATTCATACAACAACTGTTAGCGCCCTATAACCATCAATATTTTGCATATATATCAGTGACTTACATACCTGGTTAAAAAATTGACAACAGTGTCGACTTTGGCATAATAGCCGCCGTAGACATTCTGCCCGCTCGACTAAGAACACCAGCGATAATTCGCTGCAGTTGCGCCCTCAATACCCTGATAGCCACCCTTGTGAATAAAGGAATTATAATGAAGCTTATACCTTTTACTAAAACACGCCTCAGTACCACCATCGGTCTGGGTACACTGGCAGCTATTGGCTCCACGGCATTACAGGCCCAAGAGCGCGTACTTGAAGAAGTCGTCGTCGTTGCAGAAAAGCGCAGCGAGAGCCTGCAGGATTTGTCTCAAGCGGTTACCGCTATCGGCGAAAATGAGCTGGATGTAAAAAATATTACCTCCTTTGTCGACCTAAGTGCCATTGCCCCCGGGGTAACGGTGGCCAAAAACGAAGGTTATAAAACCGTTATCTCCATTCGCGGAGTGGGCAACGAAGCCAATCAAAATGCCATCGCCAACCCTTCTGTGTCCTTCCATATGGACGGTATTTACATCGCTTCTCCCTTCGCCCTACAAACCGATTTTATTGATGTTGAGCGTATCGAAGTGTTGCGCGGCCCACAGGGTACATTGTTTGGTCAAAATTCTACCGCGGGTGCGATCAATGTCATCAGCAAACGCCCCAGTACCGAAGAGTTGGAAGGCAAAGTGGACTTAACCGTTGGCGACTACAACCTCACCAAGCTGCGCGGCTCAATCAATATTCCTATTAGCGATAGCATTGCCACTCGCACCTCCTTTTCCAGCAGCGAGCGGGACGGTTTCACCGACAATATTTACAATGGCCAGGATCTAGACGATGTCAGCAGCATTAGCTTTCGCAGTGACTGGTCCTTCGACCTAAGCGACTCGGCAAGCCTTAGGGTTTTTGCTCAATACTTCGACGCCGACAGCAATGGCGCGGCCATTAAGGGTATCGACGATCAAACCTCCGATGATCGTAAACTGTCCCAAGACACCAAAGCACAATACGAATTAGAATCGAAGATTGTCGGCGCCATCGCCGAATTTGACCTGGATTTTGCCAGCGTAAAAGCCCTAGCCAGCTGGCAGGAAGACGATGTACTGATAGTACGCGACAACGACCGCCACAACTTCGGCGATACACACCCCGACGGATCACCCTATATCCGCAGCGAGTTCAACCCCGAAACCAGCCTGGTCGAAACCAAGACTCTGGAGATCAATGTTATCTCTAACGAGCCACTCATGGGCTCCCTAGACTGGATAGTTGGCGCCTTTTATCTGGAAACCGATATCGAAAATCATATTCGCGAGGCTTTAGATAAAAACAATAACGGCACTTTGGAACCCTATGTGCCAGTCAACCCGCCCTTTGATATTTTTGACGCCGAAGTCGGCTTTATCTCCGACGCCTTCCCCAGCCGCGAATCGTTTTCGATATACGGTCAGACCACGTTGAACATCAGTAACGAGCTGCGTCTTATCACCGGATTGCGCTACACCGAAGACAAAGTGACCAGCGACGTATCAAACTTTTTAGGGGCAGAGACTTTCGAGATTGACGAAGAAACCGATGAGCTCACTGGCCGCGTTGTGGTCGAGTACGATATCACTCAAGATGCCATGACCTACGCATCCTTTACCCGGGGCTTTAAGCCCGGCGGTAGTAATCTTACCTTTGGCTTCGAAGGCGACAACGCCCCGGCGCTGGTATTGCCGACCTATGAAGACGAAAGCATCGATGCCTACGAACTCGGCCTGAAAATGGATCTGGTAGATGGCCGATTGCGCACCAATATTGCAGCCTTTTACTACGAGTATGAAAACCTGCAATTTCAGGCCACCGACCCGGATATTTTCCGCGGTGGTGTAGCCAATATTCCGGAGTCAGAAATCACCGGAATAGAACTGGAACTGGTAGCACTGATATCTGACGCCTGGACTCTGGACGTTAAAATGGCGGCATTGGACTCCGAAGTCACTGCAGATTACCTCGCCCTAGACAACGTCAAGGCCCAGCCCTATTTCTTCGGCGAGGAAGACATTCGCTACGGCCTGCGGGAAAATATCGACGGCAATGATTTGGCCAAGAGCCCGGATTTCACCGCCGATGTCAGCCTGCAATACGAAATGATTACCGCTGGCGGACATATGGTAACCGGTACTGTGCAATACATTTATCGCGGTGAATTTGAGCAGCGTGTATTTGCCAATCCAGATGTAGACCATGTCGACGACTACAGCATTGTCAATTTTGTAGCCGGTATTGAGTTAGACGGTGGTATCTGGGGTGTGGACCTCATGGTGTTAAACGTCGCCGACGAAGACGGCGTTAACTCCCGCATGACCGATGTATTTGGCATCAGTGCTACCGGTGAAGAGCGTGTTGCCCCACGCCAGGTAATGGGACGCGTGCGCTACAACTTCTAAACCCGTGACTTGCCGCGCGGGCTTTGCCGGTGCTATCAATGAAGGATTTAAGGGCAGGCCGCAGGGCCCGCCCTTTTTTATAGACTTTATATCCGTATTTTCAACAGCTGCCTAAATAGGCGGCAATACACAAACTAAGACTAAAAACTCTTATCTACTGTCTCAATAAGGCCATGGCTAAAAACACTCAGAACTACAAGACCGGTCAGATTCGCATCGACAACCAGAAACGTATTCTTCAGGCTGCGGTGCAGGAGTTTGCGCAATTTGGTTTCAAGGGTGCCTCAATGATGAGCATCGCTAAGCGGGCCGAGTTACCTCGACCCAACTTACACTATTATTTTGCCAACAAACTCGAACTGTACCAACACGTGCTGATGGACATTCTTGAATTGTGGAATACTGCCTTCGACGAAGTCAGCGTAGAGGACGACCCCGCTGAGGCTATCGGCAATTATATTCACGCCAAAGTCATGTATTCTAAGACCAATCCGCTGGCTTCCAAAATTTTCGCCAGTGAAATCATTCACGGTGGGCCCAACCTCAGTAATTTCCTAAATCAGGATTATCGTCTGTGGCTGCAGGAAAAAACCACTATAATCAGCCAGTGGAGTCAACAGGGCAAAATGGACCCAGTCGACCCCTACCACCTTATTTTTATGATTTGGAGTTCTACCCAGTACTACGCCGACTTTTCTGTACAAATTGAAACCATCATGGAACAGCGCTCACTGAACGACAAGCAATACGAAGACGTGGCTGCCACCATTAGCCACATCATTTTAAAAGGCTGCGGTATTAATCACTAAGCGAAAGATGACATAACTAGTGCCCAGTCATAAATCGACAAGGGGCTGAATATTAATCGTGGACTTCAACAACCACACAACCTTCTCGAGTGTGCAATTTTAATTTTCCCAAAAATCTTACAAGAAGAGGCTTGCCACGTAGTCCGCAATACCCTCAACAGTTCCAGACATCGTGACGGATCTCGTTACACGACACCGACGCTGGATAATCCTTCATACCCTTTCAATAAGAATGGTCCGAATCTGACCATTAACAAAGAGAAAGTGAGAATTTCCCTTCTCGCATAAAACGCCAAAATTGCTGTAAATCAACGAAGGGAGACACCACTTTCTGTGAAACACCACAATAACGTGGCACAAAGGCAGTGCTCTGCGATGGCGGTTCCGTTAAAGGGCGTGGGCTTCCAACCGATAACGGGACCGCCATCGCAGAGTGCGGCACTAACATGACAAACGACGAAAACAGCTATTGTTGGAACGGTACTAGTTAGCCGAGATAACGCGCTGCCAGCTGCTTTGCCGCCCCGTCGTGGTGCGCCATTAGCTGCGGTAAATCAAGACCGTTTATCACCCCGCGCTCTACCCGCCAGCTCCCCGCCACCATCACATAATCTGCCCGCTGAGCGCCACATAACAGCAACGCCGCCAGCGGATCTCCGCTGCCACTAAATCGCGGTTCATCCAAGTTAAAAAGAGCCAGGTCGGCCTGCTTGCCAACGGCAATGGCGCCGATATCGCTACGGCCCAAGCAGGCTGCCGACCCCGCCGTACCCCAGCGCAGTGCATCCAGATGAGAAATATTTTCTGCCCCGTCCTGCAGTCGCTGTAATAAAAATGCCATGCGCAGTTCCTGAATCATATTGGAACCGTCGTTAGAAGCAGAGCCGTCGACACCCAAGCCCAGGGGACTACCGGCCCGTTCCAATTGCGAGGCGGGGCAAATGCCCGAGGCCAAAATCATATTGGATGAAGGGCAGTGACTAACCCCCACACCGTGCTCACCCAGACGGGCAATTTCCTGTTGATCAAAGTGAATGCCGTGGGCTAACCAGGTACGCTCATTAAGCCAACCCACACTCTCCAGATAATCAACCGGGCGCAGGCCAAATTGGGCAATACAAAAATCGGTCTCATCATGGGTCTCAGCCAAATGGGTATGTAGCTGTACGCCGTGGCTGGCCGCCAGTGCCGCAGAGGCCTTCATCACCGCTGGGGTTACCGAAAAAGGCGAACAGGGCGCCAGTGCGATCTGCACCATCGAGCCTTCGCCACCGTCGTGATAGTCCTTAACAACCCGTTCGCTGTCATCCAGAATTACCTGCTCACTTTGAATCACCGTACGTGGTGGCAAACCACCCTCATCTTCGCCCAGGCACATAGAGCCCCGGGTAATGGTCACTCGCATGCCCAAATCTGTCGCCGCCTCCACCTGTAAATCCACCGCTTGTTCCAACCCCTGGGGGAACAGATAATGGTGATCGGCCGCGGTAGTACAGCCCGACAGTAGCAATTCGGCCAGCGCCAGCCGGCTGGATAGCTCAACATCCTGAGGCTGCAGCTTTGCCCACACCGGGTATAAGCTTTGCAACCAGGGAAACAGCGGTTTATCGAGGGCACTGGGGAAAGCGCGGGTCAGAGTCTGGTAAAAGTGGTGATGAGTATTGATCAATCCCGGCAACAGAACATGTCGACTGGCGTCGAAAACAGTGGTATTTGGCGTGTTCGGTTGCCGACCGGTCGCCACCAACTCGAGGATTTTGTTGCCCGCGACCACCACGCCACCACCGGCATCCCCGTCGCAATAAATTGCCAGTGGGTTTTTCAGCCATATCGGCTGATCCTGTGCGCTCTTCGTAGCCATCTCTATCATGGTAGTCACCCTGTACGGTTATAATATAATTGTTAACAAGCGCCCAATAAAAAACCCGCATCGGCACGCCAACACAGGTTTTAAAGAGGTACCAGAACTCTTGTTATCTTTTTCCTGCCTATGACGTGTGGCAAGCTATTATAGTCGCAGCGCTTAGCTGTTTTCACCTTCAAACAGACTCGCTGTAGAAAATACTATCCTCGATTGATAACTGGGCTGTGGCAGACTCCCCTGGCGATTATCTTGCAGTTAATGCAACCTCACAATAAAATCTGACACAATTGTCAACTATAGTCCTTTTTCTGCACTAGCTCAATCGCATCGTCCCTAGACACGGCGTTAATCGATCGACAGTCAGTGCCTTTGTGATGGTAAAGTCGCCACCATAACTACTAAAAGACAGTGCTGAGTGAGTAGCGCGACTGAATAGATTAACTTAACTAGAGCGGCCCAGTACCCTACAGTAAATTGACGACTACTAGAGACTTAAACTAGGCTAAACCTTGGCTACAGCCTGACCATGCATTGACTAAACCTTGACTACAGCCACGCAATCATAGATTATTGACACTTGTGTCAGCTTTTACTGTGGCGTATGCAGAAAAAATGACATAACGCCCCATCAACAGCGCCCCGAGACCCCAGAAAATGCCTGCTCTGTCATTGTCAGCAAGCCTAACTTCCCCCGCGCCAGCGCCAGTAACAAACGCTGGAGGACTACAACGATGATCACCTTTCTGCTCAATCAACAAGAACAGGTGGTTGAAGGTATCTGCCCCAATACCACGGTGCTTGAATATCTACGGGAACACCGGCAACTAACCGGCAGCAAAGAAGGCTGTGCCTCCGGCGATTGCGGTGCCTGCACGGTGGTGATTGCCAGTGAACTCAATGGAAAATTGCACTACCAATCGATCAATGCCTGTATCACCTTGCTGGCATCGTTGCAGGGCAAACAACTCATCACCGTCGAACACCTGCAAAGGCAGCAACAGCTGCATCCCAGCCAACAGGCCTTAGTCGACTGCCACGGTTCTCAGTGTGGTTTTTGCACACCTGGTTTTGTGATGTCGTTATTTGCCTACGGTAAAAATCATAGCGACCCTGACCGCGACAGCATTGTTTCAGCACTGGGCGGCAACCTATGCCGCTGTACTGGCTATCGGCCAATTATCGATGCCGCCGTGCAGATGTATGAACCCAGTCATGCTGACCAGTTCGATGAGCAGCAACAGCAGACCCTAGCGCAACTCTGTGCAATCGCCGCCAATAGCACAGTGTCACTCAACACGGTAGACAAACAGTATTTTGCCCCCCTAGACAGCGACCAGCTCGGCGCACTGTTACTTCAGTATCCAGCGGCGCGACTAGTAGCGGGAGCTACCGACCTGGCTTTGGAAATAACCCAAAACCTAATCAGCATTACCACCCTTATTGACACCGCCGCCGTGCCTCAGCTCAAAATAATCCAACAGCGCGAGCAGAGCTTGCGTATCGGCGCCGCGGTCACCTATAGCGAAGCCGAGCCCGCAATAATTGCCGCCTACCCCGACCTACAAGAATTACTCGAACGCCTCGGTTCCAAACAGATCCGCAATAAGGGCACCCTGGGCGGTAATATCGCCAACGGCTCCCCCATCGCCGACATGCCGCCGGTGTTAATCGCGCTGGGGGCGAGCCTAGTACTGCGCCTCGGTGAGAAAAGCCGTTTGATTAACATCGAGGACTTTTATCTGGGTTACAAGAACACCGCCCTGCAAACATCGGAATACATCGAACAGATTGTTATCCCCAAGCTCGTCAATGCAGACAAGCTAAAAGTGTACAAAATCAGCAAACGCCTAGAAGACGATATTTCCGCCACCTGCGCCGCTATCAAACTACAGGTCAACGACACGATCATCACCAGCGCCAGCATTGCCTTCGGCGGTATGGCGGCGATACCCAAACGCGCAGCACACTGTGAACAGGCTCTGCTCGGAAAACCGTGGTCCGAAGCAACCATCGAGCGAGCTATGACCGCCCTTGCCCTAGACTTCGAACCGATCTCTGACTTCCGCGCCAGCGCCGACTACCGCTTGCAAGTATCAAAAAATATGCTGCTGCGCTACTTTCATGAAATCAATGCCGGCAGCGGCGAGCACGTACGGGTAACTCACTATGCGTAATTTGCCAAATGTCGACAGTGCCGCAGCGGTTGCCAGCGGTCACAGCGGCCGCTCACTACCCCACGAAAGCGCCAGTCGCCACGTTACTGGCCAGGCTATTTATGTCGATGACCATGTGGCCCCCCACAACACGCTGCAAGCCTATGTCGGCCTGAGCACAGTAGCTAAGGGCAGCATCGTCGACATGGACCTAGAGGCGGTTAAAATGGCCGAAGGGGTGGTGGCGGTATTAACCCTGGCAGACATACCGGGGCTGGTCGATATTGGCCCGGTTTTTCCCGGCGACCCACTGATGGTCAACAGCGGTGATCAGGTAGAATTTTACGGCCAGGTATTGTTTGCGGTGGCCGCGACCAGTTATACCCTGGCGCGCCGAGCCGCGCGATTGGCAAAAATTAATTACCGCGCCGAGCAACCCGATGTCAGCATTGAGCAGGGTTGGGCGAATAACAGCTTTGTTCGCCCCAGCCACCGCCAGCACTGCGGCGATGCCAACGCCGCGATCGCAGCAGCGCCCCTTCAACTCAGCGGCGAGATGCATATCGGCGGCCAAGAACAAATGTATTTGGAGGGGCAGGTCTCACTGTGTGTGCCCACCGAAGAGGGCGGCATGTTAGTTTACAGTTCTAACCAAAACCCCACTGAAACACAAAAATTAGTTGCCGAAGTACTGAATATTCCCATGCACCGGGTTACTGTCGATATGCGCCGTATGGGAGGTGCTTTTGGCGGCAAAGAGACCAATGCTAACCAGTGGGCCTGTATCGCTGCGCTGCTGGCTAATAAGACTCAACAGGCGGTTAAAATGCGCCTGGCCCGGGCCGACGACTTTGTCGCCACTGGCAAGCGCCACCCCTTTATCAGCCGCTATAGTGTCGGCTTTGACCATAAAGGCCTGTTACAGGGCCTGCAAATGGAACTCGCTGGAAACTGCGGTATGTCACCTGACCTGTCCGATGCCATAGTCGACCGCGCCATGTTTCACAGTGACAACGCTTACTTCTTGCCCAGCGCCGATATTGTTGGCCACCGAGTAAAAACCAATACGGTGTCCAATACTGCCTTTCGCGGTTTTGGCGGTCCCCAGGGCATGGTGGCAATCGAAAATATTATCGACAATATTGCCCGGGCCGTAGGCCGAGATCCACTGGATGTGCGCAAAGACAACTTTTACTGTGAGGGTCGCGACCAGACCCACTACGGGCAAAAAATCGAGCAACATATTATTCCCCAATTGGTTGAACAGTTAGAACTGAGCGCCGACTACCGCGCACGCCGTATTGAAATTACCGCGTTTAATAAACGCAGCCCCATCCTAAAAAAAGGCCTAGCACTGACCCCGGTTAAGTTTGGTATATCCTTTACCGTGCAACATTTAAATCAGGCCGGCGCGCTAATCCATATCTACACCGACGGTTCTATTCAGCTGAATCACGGCGGCACCGAAATGGGCCAGGGCCTCTATACCAAGATCGCTCAGCTGGTGGCAGCGGAGTTACAGGTCGACCTTGCCACGATCATCTGCACCTCTACCCGCACCGACAAGGTCCCTAACACCTCTCCTACAGCTGCGTCTTCGGGCACCGATTTAAACGGTATGGCCGCCAAGAACGCCGCTGCCACACTCAAACAGCGGCTGCGCTGCTTTGGCGCTGAACATTTTTCAGTTAATGCCGAGGACATCGTCTTTGCCAACAGCCAAGTCACAATTGGCGAGCAGGTATTTAGCTTCGCGCAGTTTGTACAGCTGGCCTATAGCCATCGCATTAGCCTATCTGCCACCGGCTACTACCGCACGCCCGAAATCCACTACGACCGCGAGCAGGGTAAAGGCCGACCTTTCTTCTACTATGCTAATGGGGCGGCGGTAGCGGAAGTATTGATTGATACACTCAGTGGTGAATACAAATTACTACGGGCAGACATCTGTCAGGATGTGGGCGACTCTATTAACCCGGCCCTAGACATCGGCCAGATTGAGGGCGCTTTTATTCAGGGTATGGGCTGGCTCACCACCGAAGAGCTGGTGTGGGGCGAAGATGGCCGCCTGCAAACAATGAATCCTGCGGGCTACAAAATCCCCGCTGTGGGTGACACACCGCCCATATTCAATGTCGCACTACTAGCCGACAGCCCCAATACCGAGGCCACCGTATTTCACTCTAAGGCAGTCGGTGAACCGCCACTAATGCTGGGCATTTCAGTATGGAGTGCGATTCGCGACGCCGTAGCCAGTATTGCCGACTATCGTTACAGCCCGGATCTAAACACCCCCGCCACCCCCGAGCGGGTATTGGCCGCCTGTGAAAGTATAAAGAAACTGAACAGGGCCGAGGCTTAATATGCAATGGTTTAACGCCGTTAATCAGCTGGCAAGTGCCGGCGAAGCCTATGTTATTGTCACGGTAATGGGGGCCCGTGGCTCGACTCCCCGCGACAGTGGCAGCAAAATGGTGGTAAGCGCCGACAACAGCTACTGCAGTATTGGCGGCGGCCACCTAGAATTTCAAGCTATGATTAGGGCCCGAGAATTACTGCTCAGTGACAGCGCCCAGCAACAAATCGAACACTTCCCGCTAGGGGAAAAATTGGGCCAATGCTGTGGCGGCAGCGCCACCGTGTTATTCGAAAGCTTCGCCAGTGCTCAGCTCAATATTATGTTGTTCGGCGCAGGCCATGTCGGCAAAGCCCTCGCCGGAATCTTGGCACAGTTGCCCTGCCGCCTACATTGGGTTGACTCTCGAGCTGAGCAATTCCCCGACAGTGTCAGCGTTAATACCCAAAAGATTGTTATCGAGCAGCCAGTAGACGCGATCGCAGAGATGCCCGCCAACAGTTATTTTATAGTGATGAGCCACCAACACCCATTGGATTTTGCCCTCACCGAAGCCATTCTCAAGCGCGGCGATGCCGCTTATGTGGGACTGATCGGTTCGGACACAAAATGGCAGCGGTTTAAACTGCGCTTCGAACACCGCCAGTACAGCCCGGATTTTTACCAGCCGGTCCGTTGCCCCATGGGCCTCAGTGAGGTACCCGGCAAACTGCCGATAGAGGTGGCTGTTTCCATTGCCGGCGAGATCATAGCCGACTATCAGCAGCGACAACCGGCCACACCCATGCAACAAGGTGTTAGCTGGAAAACCCTTAAAAAGCGTATCGCCGAACCGGTACAGCGAGACTAGACTATGACCGAATCAACAGCGCAAACTAGCAGCGTGTTTAAAAGCCAGCGGGTACTCATAGACGGCCTTTTTCAACCCGCCAGCTTAATCGTATCTAACGGTGTTATCACCGCCATCGAGGCACTGGACTTTGAGCTAACCGAAGCTGCGGCAGTGCACGACTTCGGCAAGCGTACACTCATTCCAGGGCTGGTCGACACCCATGTGCATATTAACGAACCCGGACGCACCGAGTGGGAAGGTTTTAATACCGCCACCCGGGCCGCCGCCGCCGGAGGTATTAGCACGGTAGTCGATATGCCCTTGAACTGCAGCCCAGTAACCACCAGTGCCGATGCCCTGCAGCAAAAGCTGACGGCGTTAGAGGGCAAGTTATGGATTGACTGTGGCTTTTGGGGCGGTGTGGTACCCGACAGCATCGACGCTCTACCGGCACTTATAGACGCCGGTGTGCTGGGAGTTAAGTCCTTCACTATCGACTCCGGTATCGACGATTTTCCGCCGGTGGGCCCTGCCCACTTGAGCGCGGCGATTAATATCTTAGCTCAATACAATATTCCCTATTTAATCCACGCCGAGCTCGACAGCGGCGCCGAGAGTGCAGACATAGGCAATCGCTATCAAAGTTTTTTGGCCTCCCGCCCCAAGAGCTGGGAAAACAATGCCATCGAGATGATGATTGATCTGGCTGAGCAGGCCCATAACAAAGGTGTAAACGGCAAGATACATATTGTGCACCTGTCCTCCGCCGAGGCCATAACAGCTATCCGCGCCGCCCAAGATCGTGGTTTGCAGCTAAGCGCAGAAACCTGCCCCCACTATTTAAGCTTGTTCGCGGAGAGTATCCCCGACGGTAAGACCCTCTTTAAATGTTGCCCACCCATTCGCGAAGACGCCAACCGCCAGCAACTGTGGCAAGGTCTAGCCGATGGCACTATCGAGTTTATCGTCTCCGACCACTCCCCCTGTACACCGCAGCTCAAACATATTGACAGCGGTGATATCGAAAAGGCCTGGGGCGGTATCTCCTCGTTGCAGTTTGGTCTGTCCATCATCTGGACTGAGGCCAAAGCGCGTGGTTATAGTCTAGAGCAGGTGATCGACTGGATGGCCACCCGCCCCGCCCGCTTCGCAGGCTTGGGCCATAAAAAAGGGTGCATCGCAGTCGGCTTCGACGCCGATTTGGTGGTATTTAACGAGGACGAAGAATATCTAATCAGCGCCGAGATGATTCAATATCGCCACAAGATCACCCCCTACGAGGGCAAGCAGGTTTGCGGCCGGGTCGAACAGACCTTTGTACGCGGCCAGCAAGTGTATGCCCTGGGTGAATTTACTGGCCAACCTCGAGGCAAACCGCTGCTGGGTGCCGCGGCCAACACAAGCAACCGCAATTCAAGTACTGGGAACAAGCGCAATGACGGATGATACAAACGATAATTACGACGATCGATTTGCTAGCCGCTATATCGATCTGCTCAGTGAGCGGGTCGGGGGCCGAGCTATCGCCTGCAGTGACCAGTGGTTTGCCGAGTGCGACAATCTAGTCAAACCCGGTCGTGGCGTATTTAAACAGGGCCTGTTTGTCGCCACCGGACAATGGATGGACGGCTGGGAGTCTCGCCGCAGTTTTGGTCGAGACTCCCGTACCGGCGACGACTTCGACTGGTGTATTTTGCGTCTGGGCATTAAGGGTATCCTGCGCGGCTTCGATATCGATACCAACCATTTTCGCGGCAATGCACCAGAGTTTGTTGCGGTGGAGGCGGCCAATGTTATTGGCGAAGTCAATGCCGACACTCAGTGGACCGAGCTGTTGCCGAAGAGTCCAAGTCAAGCCCACAGTCAGAACTTGTACCACTGCGATAACAACAGCCAGTGGACCCACCTGCGCCTGAAGATGTTTCCCGACGGCGGCATCGCCCGTTTTCGGGCCTATGGCGAAGCACGCATTGCCCGCCATCATTTTATTGAAGGCGAACTAATCGACCTGGCCTCGGTGGTTAACGGTGGTCGCGGTATCGACGCTAGCGATCGTTTTTACAGCTCCCCTAGCAACCTGGTGATGCCCGGCCGCGGTATCAATATGGGCGACGGCTGGGAGACCAAACGCCGCCGCGACCGCAGCAACGACTGGGCACTGATTGAACTGGGCGTGGCCGGTACTATTCGCAAGGTAGTCGTCGACACTGCTCATTTCAAAGGTAATTTTCCCGATCGCATGAGCCTGCAGGCCACTTCGGTCGAGCCCGGACAACAGCCTGACGAATCCACTGAATGGCAAAGCATAATCTCTGAGTGCCCGCTGTACGCCGACCGCGAGCACTTGTTTATCGAGCAGATCGAAGTCGATGCAATGACCGAATTTACCCATGTGCGCATCAATATTTACCCTGACGGTGGCATCAGCCGATTGCGGGTGTTTGGTTTTCCAAATTGGCAACGTCTATCATGAGCTTGGCACAGCTCAATACCATGAGCGACGCCGAAGCCACTGAGATTATCACTCAGTGTTGTAGCGCCCAAACCTGGGTGCAGCGCATGACTGCGGGCAGACCCTATGCCAGCGCCGAAGAGGTTTTCACCAGCGCCGATCGCCATTGGCAGGGACTGCGCGAAGCTGATTATCTACAGGCCTTCGACGGTCACCCAAAAATTGGCGATGTCGGATCGCTAAAAGCTAAATACGCTAACAGCAAAGCGTTGGCTAGTGGCGAACAGGCCCTAGTCAGTGACGCCGATGAGCAAGTGATTGCTGAGCTAGCCCAGCGCAATAACGATTACCTCGAGAAATTTGGCTTTATTTTTATTGTCTTCGCCAGCGGCAAGAGTGCCGAACAAATGCTGGCACTACTGCAGGCGCGTATTGGCAATAGCCGCGCCAATGAACTAGTCAATGCCTGCGAGCAGCAGCGCTTAATATTTCAACGACGCCTGGAAGCATTACTATGAGTCAGATTACTTGCCATATACTTGATACCGCCCGCGGCACACCCGCAAGCGGGGTAGCGGTTAGCCTATCGCGCGTAGCACGGGGGGAAAATGACGTCATCGCCTCGGGTACCACCAACGCAGACGGCCGTGTAGCCAATCTACTGAGTGCCGACACGGTGCTGGCGGCGGGTACCTATCAAGTACACTTTGCCACCGCCGGTTATTTCGAAGCGTTGCACGACCCGGTTTTTTACCCCTGGGCCGACGTGGTTTTTACTATTACTGGCGATGGCCAGCACTACCACATTCCGTTGTTATTGGCCCCCTTTGGCTATTCGACCTATCGGGGTAGCTAATGAAAAAAATTACCTTAACCCTACAGCCGCTAACCGCCGAAGCCTTTGCCGACTTTGGCGATGTGATTGATATTGCCAACAGCAATACCATAATCCCGATAAATTACGGGCGCACTGATCGCCACCAGCACATAGCCACTGTAGACACCGCTGACAATGACGGCGAGCCTATTATCAGTATTTTTCACAGCCAGCCGGTCAGTTTGCCCTTCACTATTAAAGTAATGGAGCGCCACCCCCAGGGCAGCCAGGCCTTTATCAATATGGAAAACAACCCCTATGTGGTAGTAGTCGGCAGAGCAGGCGACTTTGACGTCGAGCAATTGCAGGCATTTTTAGTTCGCAGCGACCAGGGTGTTAATTATCATAAAGGCAGCTGGCACCACTACAGCCTGTGCTTGGATGGCCCTACCCGCTTTGCCGTGGTAGACCGACTGGGGCCGGGCGATAATTGTGACGAAGAAATTATCCCCGAACATATAGAACTTGTCGTTGATCACTAAGCGCCAGTCAATAACCAAGCAAGCAATACACGTATTTCTATTTGGAGACCAGCAACAACATGTTGAGCGCACACCGCAGTAGTCTTTTGCACTTTTTAGCCGACCCCGCCTCGGTCCCACTGGATCAATCCTATCAGTATATTGAAGATGGCTTGCTGGTTGTCGAAGACGGCCGCGTCAAGGCGGTGGGTGAAGCACAGCAATTACTGCCAACCTTGCCGCCGCAGTGCCAATTGACCACTCATAAAAACAGCCTGTTAATGCCTGGTTTTATCGATACCCATATTCACTATCCACAGACCGAGATGATTGCCGCCTACGGTGAGCAGCTACTGCAATGGCTAGAAAAATACACCTTTCCCACCGAACAACAGTTTTCCGACCCCGCCTATGCCCGAGACATAGCCGATCGTTTTCTCAAGGAACTACTGCGCGCAGGCACCACCACCGCACTGGTATTTGGCACCGTGCACAAGGCGTCGGTCGATGCTTTTTTCGAGGCCTGCGAACAGCAGAATTTACGCATGATCGCCGGCAAAGTAATGATGGACCGCAATGCCCCAGATTACTTACTCGACACCGCTGAATCCTCCTATAGCGACAGCCGCGAGTTAATCGAAAAGTGGCACGGCCGCGGGCGCCTGCGCTATGCGATTACTCCGCGCTTCTCACCTACCTCCACCGACCGGCAACTGGCCAAAGCCGGTCAATTACTGCGGGAAAATCCCGGTGTGTATATGCATACCCACCTGTCGGAAAACCAAAACGAAGTGGCCTGGGTGAAGGAGTTATTTCCCGAGCGGAAAAATTATCTCGATAGCTACGATCACAGCGGTTTGTTGGGGCGCCGCAGCGTATTTGCCCACTGCATTCACCTCGAAGACGAGGAGTGGGACCGGCTCGCAGAAACGCAATCCGGTATCGCCTTTTGCCCTACTTCTAATCTATTTTTAGGCAGCGGTCTATTTGCCCTGAGTCAAGCACAGGAAAAGTCTATCAATGTGGGCCTAGGCACCGACGTAGGAGCCGGCACCAGCTTTTCAATGTTACAAACCCTCAACGAAGCCTACAAGGTATTGCAATTGCGCGGTGAACAGCTGTCACCATTTAAAGGCCTTTATCTCGCCACCCTCGGCGGCGCTCAGACCTTAGATTTGGCCGACACCATTGGCAATTTTGAAAGCGGCAAAGAAGCGGACTTTATCGTATTGGACAAGGCTTCTACCCCGCTAATGGAATTTCGTATGAGCAAATGCAAAGACCTGTTTGAACAGCTCTTTGTTTTTAGCATGCTTGGGGACGACCGCGCGGTTAGCCAGACCTGGTCAGCGGGAAAACAAGTACACTGCCGCGACTAAGCAGGGCATCGGTATTAAAAATAATGGCTCTGGAAAACAATCGATAAATCATAAGGTTTTGATCATGGAAAGTTACATCGTCGACTGGCTCAGTCTTATCTTTCGCTGGATTCACGTAATTACCGGTGTCGCCTGGATCGGTGCCTCGTTTTATTTTGTGTGGCTGGACAACCACCTGCAAAACCCACCGCAGTGGAAAAAAGACAAGGGCATTAAGGGCGATCTGTGGGCTATTCACGGGGGCGGTATTTACGAGATTGCTAAGTACCAGCTGTCACCCGAAAAGATGCCGGAAACCTTACATTGGTTTAAATGGGAAGCCTATGCCACATGGATAAGCGGCATGGTGCTATTGGCCATCATCTACTATATCGGTGCCGAGTCTTATTTAATTGATCCGCGCATTGCAATGCTGAGCCAATGGCAGGCCATTGCCATCGGCCTGGGTTTTCTCGCCGGTAGCTGGCTGTTGTACGAACTGCTGTGCTCCAGTGGGCTTGCCGCTAACAGTAAAGCCATTGCCGCTATCTTGATTGTCGCAGCCGCTATCATTGCCTGGGCTCTGGCTCATTTATTCAGCGGGCGCGGTGCCTATATTCACTTTGGCGCCATTATTGGTACGCTGATGGCAGGCAACGTATTTCGGGTAATCATGCCCTCTCAGCGGGCCCTGCTGGCCTCTATCGAAGCCGGTGAGGCGCCGGATCCAAAATGGCCGGCCAAGGCCAAATTACACTCGACCCACAATACCTATCTGACACTACCACTGTTGTTTATTATGATTAGCAATCATTACCCGATGACTTACGCCCACCACTTTAATTGGATAATACTGCTAGTTATTGTTGCCATCACCGCGCTGGCGCGCCAGTATTTTATTCTCAAACACAAAAACATTAACAAACCCGCTATTTTGTTAATCGCCGCGATCGCCACTATTGTATTGGCCGCGGTCATTAAACCCAGCCCTATTATCCATACCCAAAGCCCTGAGAAAAACTCTGTGGCGGTGGCCATCCAGGCTCAAGCAATCATTACTAAGCGCTGCGCCAGCTGCCACTCCGCCAGCCCCAGCGACGATGTGTTTATTGTCGCCCCCTCTGGCGTATTGCTAGATACCATGAGCCAAATGCAACAGTGGGCCCCGCGTATCAAAGCGCGTTCTATAGACAGTAAAGATATGCCATTTTTAAATAAGAGTAATATGACGGATGAGGAGCGAGCAACCCTGGGAAGCTGGATTGCGTCGGGTGCGCCAGGGTCTTAGTAGAGTCTCGGCGTCGATAGTAATAGTGAGCTAACAGCGACTATTAGTAGCCGCCGACAAAATGCGCGATGTTGAAATTATTGAGGCCTGTTAATCGACGCCATAATAGTGCCTAGCCCAGGTTTGTTGTCGATGATTTCTTGCTCACTGAGGCCAACCATCTCGTAGGGTAATACCAGCCAATTGTCAGAGGTATTAATATAATAGTCGGGTTGGCGGTCGGTGCGGTTATTGGCCGGTTTGTACCAAGGTACTGCCACTCTAACGTCCTGTGGCATATTGCGTTTGTTGCGCGCTTGCAATTGATCGATAACAGCTTTGATACTTGAACCCGAACTAAAAACATCGTCGACAATTAGCAGTTTGTTATCGCGGTTCAGATTCTCCAGCAGGTATTGCAGCCCGTGCACCTGAATGCCCTGGTCACTGTCGATCATCTCCTGATAGCCCGGCTGGCCCTTATAGGAGGTGCGGATAGAAATGTGATCGGTATCTACCCCCAAGTACTGCAGGCACTCCTGTACATAAATACCGACAGTACTTCCGCCGCGCCAAATCCCGACCAAAAAGTCGGGGCGATAACCGCTGTTAAATATCTCCACCCCCAACCGAAAGGAGTCTTGAATCAACGCGTCTTCGCTTATATAGAGTTTTTCCACTGTACCACCGAGCGCCATCAGGCATAATTCAACAGATCTGACAGCCCACAAACTACTCGCCGCCGCCACAAGATCGCGTATAATACGCCTTTAACCACTAATTTGCTAAGCTGTTATGTCTGAAAAAACTTATCTCGAAGCACAGAATTTATTGGAAGATTCCTTTCGACTTGGCGCCAAGGTGATCAACGACGGCTTCAAACCGAATTATATTATTGCCATCTGGCGCGGTGGTACACCTATCGGGGTAGCGGTACAAGAAATACTACAATACAACGGTATCGACAGCGACCATATCGCCATTCGTACCTCCTCGTATCAAGGTATTGATGGCCGCTCTAAAAATGTTCGCATTCACGGCATGAACTACCTGATCAAACATATTTGCGCCGAAGATCGCCTGTTAATTGTCGACGATGTCTTCGACACTGGATTAACCATTGCTGCGGTAATCGCACACTTGAAAGAAAAAACCCGACTCAACGCCCCCGCAGACATACGGGTAGCAGTGCCCTACTTCAAACCCACCCGCAACAAAACGGATATGGTACCCGACTACTATTTACACGCCACCGAGAGCTGGCTTAAGTACCCCCACTCCTTGGAAGGCCTAACAGAGCAGGAAATTGCCGAACACAGACCAGAACTGTTCGATATTATTAAACAAGCTAAAACCTCTTAGCTGGCTTGGAAAACAACAATACTTAGCTTATTTGCCTATCGCGGCCCTGCCAATAGGGCTCGCGTAACTCCCGCTTTAATACTTTCATCGCCCCAGATAGCGGCAGCGCATCAATGCGAAAGTCTACCGACTTAGGTACCTTATAGCCGGCAATCAACTCCCGGGCATGATCGATAATCTCTGCGGCACTGGTACTAGCACCCGGTGCCAATACCACCACGGCGTGTACCGCCTCCCCCCACTTGTCGTCGGGAATACCTATAACCGCCACCTGGGCTACTGCAGCATGGGTGCTAATGGCGCTTTCCACCTCAGCCGAATACACATTTTCACCACCGCTGACAATCATATCTTTAACGCGATCGACCAAAAAAACATAACTGTCTTGGTCGATATATCCGGCGTCGCCACTGTGATACCAGCCACCGCGAAGAGCCTCGGCTGTGGCCTCGGGCTTGTTCCAATATTCACGCATTAGGTTGCCGCCGCGCAAACACACTTCACCGATCTCACCCCTAGGCAACTCGCGACCCTCATCGTCCTGAATCGACAATTGTAAACCCAACACTGGCTTGCCCACTGAGGCCAACCGAGGCGAGCCCGGAATATGATCAGCCGCCTGCAGAATTGTTGCCGTAGAACAGCCCTCGGTCATGCCATAACCCTGTATCAAGGCCAGCTGCGGTAGCTCGGATTGCAGTTGCGCCAGTGTCGCCGCAGGCATTGGCGAAGCGCCGTAAATCAGCATTTGCAGTGAAGCCAAACGCTCTGGACGATAGTGCTTCGAGGCCAAACACAGACCGATCATGGTCGGTACCATTAGGGTATCAGTCACCTGGTGTTGCTCGATCAACTGCATGACCCCTTCCGGTTCAAACGCGGGAATGATAACCGTGCAAGTACCGACAGTGGCGGCACCAAGGATGGCGTACATGGAAGCCGCGTGAAACATCGGCGTCTGCAGCAATGAGGTTTCTGGCTGCAAGCCCCTGATAGACATAGCGCCGTGATAGATATTGAGTATTTCGGCCCGATGTTCGATCAGCACACCTTTGGGCAAGCCGGTAGTACCACCGGTATACATTAATACCACCGCATCATTTTCATCCGGCTCTGAGGGCAGCTGCGGCTCGGCAGCGGCCAGCAGGGTTTCGTAGTGGATATCAAAGGGCACATCGCCGTCGCCTATCAACACCACTTGGCGTATCGGGTCGCGATCCATTTTCAGCCGGGCGGCGGCGACCAGTGGCGCGAAGGTAACGTCGACAAAAATCACTTCGGTGCCAGAATCCTCGATAATATAGGCCAACTCCGCAGCTGCTAGGCGCAGATTGAGTGGGTTGATAATACCGGCGCCCATAAAGGCCGCGTGCCACAATTCCAAATAGGCGTGACCGTTTAGTGCCAGCACCGCAAACCGATCGGTGAGACCTACCTCTAAAGGGCCTGCTAACGCGTGACACAGGCGGCTCAGGCGATCCAAGTGCTGGTGCCAACTGGCACGATAGTCACCTTCGATAACCGCCTCGGCATCACCATAACTGGCAACGGCTGGTAGTAAAATACGGGGAAAGATCAATTCTTTCATGGCTGGGCGCCCTATTATTATATTTGTTACGGTGAGGATAAAAGATGATTTAAAATTATTTCTCCCTACCTTACACCGCCGATAGCAGTGGCGCAAATAGCGTCGAAGTGGCCATTAACCGTTAATTGCACAGCCAACCTAGCCCAATGAATCCAGTACACCGCACTGCTTTCACATACCACTCTACCGGTCTCGTAAACTCCGCCACTGAAGGTGAGCACCAAGCTGTCTTCCTGCACTGATAAACGCTGGGGTATGCTCTACTCGTCATGAGAACTGGGTCAACACATCACCTACCAATGATAGCTAAATACTATCAATCCCAGAAATATTAACAATTTTATCTATTTATAGTTTTGCGCGATACTACAATCATCAAGTCGGCGCTGTTAGCCGCTGCGACAATTTCCAGCTCGCTGCCCTACAGTGGCAGCGAGTTAACTCTTATCCATTTATCGACGAGGAAAAAGCAATGACACAAAGAGTCCCCAATATAGTATTTAAAACCCGTGTTCGCGATAACAGTATCGACCACGAAAACCCTTTCCAATGGCAAGATAAAAGCTCTGCCGATATTTTTGCCGGTAAGAGCATTGTCGTGGTGGCGCTACCCGGCGCATTCACCCCCACTTGTTCCAGCACCCACCTGCCCGGCTACGAGAATAACTATCAGCAGTTGAGGGCCAAAGGCATTGATGAAGTGTATTGTGTTAGCGTAAACGATGCCTTTTCCATGTTTCAGTGGAGTAAACAGCTGGCTATAGAGAACGTCAAAATGCTTCCCGATGGCAACGGCGACTTTACCCGGCTAATGGGTATGTTAGTGAAGAAAGAAAACCTCGGTTTTGGCAGTCGTTCATGGCGCTATTCAATGCATGTGGTCGATGGTGAGATAAAGGCCCAGTTTATTGAACCGGGACTAATGGACAACTGTCCCGATGATCCTTTTACGATCAGTGATGTTGATACCATGCTGGAGTATCTGAATAGATAGCCCCAGCAACAGTATTAGCCGGTTGTGTCAAAGGATTCGGGCTGGACATTGTTTGGCCCACACCGCAATACACTTGCCAACTCGTTAGATACTACAAACTACGATGTGGTAAGTGCATACTCGAATCAGTTGCCCAACTAAACTGAGATGTTTTTGCGCTTTATAGAAGGCCTGAGATATTGCTTCTATACCACCCAAACCGACGAAATGGCTTTTGTCAGGTATCTCAGGCAGGGATTTTTCAAAATAAGCCATTGAATGCATTGCGCTATTGTTGACGGTCGATGGCGCCCAAACTTCACCGTTAGCCCAATTATTAGCCGATCGATTTCCCGACACCCAATGAATACTGACGGTAAAAAGCAGGATTATTGTGGCAGCTCACAGAGACCCTTTTTAAGCCAATAATTTCATTGCATGGACTGTCTATTAAATGTAAGATCCGCCGTTTTTCCGACCCGATTTCCCTCAACTTTTTTCACGCCGGAGCTGCCATGGGCGCTTTATTGATCGATTCTCAAATCATTCGCCTATACCAGGCCTTTTTTTCGCGTCAGCCAGATCAAGGCGGGTTTAATTTTTGGCGCAGTAAACTCCTTAATAAGGAAGCGAACTTAACGAAAATCGCTGGTTTCTTTGCCGGTTCTAAGGAGTTCATCGATACCTATGGCAGCCTAAATAATGATGAATTCATTGGCCTAGTGTATCAAAATGTCTTAGGGCGCGAGCCAGATGCCGGGGGGTTTTCCTTCTGGCAAAACGCAATGAGTGACGGTTTAACGCGTGGCAAGTTAATGGTGAGCTTTTCTGAATCTGCCGAACATACACAAAACACGAGATTGTCTACTTTCCAGAGCCATCAAGCATTAGAAAAGCCGGTTAATGGCGACCCTGTTTTTCAGCACAGTGAAAATATTCAATTGATTGTCGGTGACGGTATTGAAGAATCTAGTGCGGTGGTTACCATTGATATCAATGGCGACGGTTTATTGGATTTGCTGAGTGCCCGTACCACCCCAATGATACAGGATGCAAAATTACCGCTGGAGCTGTTGTTAAACCAAGGTGACGGCCAGTTTCAATTGGCGGACTTTAGCGCCTATATCGCAGGTACTGTGCCGGCATTGCAAAATACCACTGAAATGCTAATAGCCGACTTTAACGGCGACGGTATCGATGACGTGATAATGGCAGGACGAGGCGTGAACGCCGAAGGTCATGGTGGCGAGCGGAATCAACTGCTACTGTCGGACGGTGAAAACCACTGGCGAAATGCCGAAACAAACTTGCCTGATGACGTGAGTGTGAGCCATAGTTTGGCTGCTGGCGATATTGATAAAGATGGTGATTTGGATTTACTGGTGGGCAATGTATCAATTTTTGCTACACCTTATTTATTGCTTAACGACGGTACCGGCAATTTCACCCGCGACGACAGCTTACTACCGGAACAAATAACCACCAAGAATTACATCGCTGTTCATTTGGCTGATTTCAACAATGACGGCGCAGCCGATATGGTTATTGGTGCCGACGATACCGGTGACGGTTACGTGGTATTCAGCGACGGCAATGGCTCTTTTAAAAACCAAGCGACAACAATCATACCTACTCCGGACCTAAATAGCCTGGATATGACCTTAGATATCGAAAGCTACGACATTGACGGTGACGGATGGCTGGATCTTCTAATCTCTCATACACGTAGCGTTGAAGCGGGTGCTTTTAATGGCAATACAATCCAAGTATTAATGAATCAAAAAGGGCAGTACTTTATCGATGAAAGCTTTCGAATACCTGAGCAGTCGTCGTCAATGCTAAATATTTCGGATTTGATTGTAAGAGATTTAAACGGCGACGGCTATATCGACTTATTGGCCGAGCAAACCGGTGACTATTTTTTAAATGACGGGACCGGGGTTTTCGCAAACCATGGTGTTATCTCTGGCAACAACGAGGGTGAAGGCCCCTATGTTTTGGCTGATTTTGATAATGACCAACAGGTAGAGCTTATCGTTACCGGTATTGTGACGGCCGAAGTATTTCAATAGAGATACCAACAGGGAGTCATGACCGCCTAACGCGTTTGACAGAATTGACGGAATGGCCCGCCCTATAACGGATCATTTTCTGTTCAAAGCTGTCATCATTTTCTGTTCAAGACTGTAGTCATCGCCATATCCGTGACCAACAGCCTACACCCTTCAAGCCGGCCGATAGGGCCAGCACCTGCACATTGGCATGCAAGAGGGGATCTTATCCCCGAGGCGCGCTATAAGCCCTCTGCGCTCGTCATCGCAACGCAACGCAACGCAAGAAGCATGTCTATAATCTGGCACCTGATAAGTACGCACTGTGATGCCCCGTGTACTAACCTACGTTTCGGTCATCAGCGCACCGGCCTTAGCGTTCCTCTGCGGTTTTTTCAAAAACATTATCATGATTGCGCTAATCACATTGGCCGCGCCTACGGTGAGAATGGCGCCGTTATAATCACCCACCACATCGTAATAATAAGAAGTGCCCAGCGGTGCAGCGGCAGTAATCAATAGAGTAAAGGGCAAGGCAGCGCTTCGCACCGCACCGAGGTAACGGCGACCAAAAAATGAGGCCCAAATAACTTCCTGCAGAGGAATCATGCCACCCCAGCCTAGGCCCAGCAACGCAAAGCCGGCGATTAATCCACTGGTAGAACCCGATTGCGCGGTAAAGACAATAACAAACAGCGAGCAACCGGTAATACCGGCACTAACAGCTGCCAGCGGTTTGGGCTGCAAGCCATCGATTAACCAGCCCCAAATCGGTTTCGACAGCAGCGCTGGCACCGATGCCACTGTAATCATTAACGCTGCAGTAGCGCGCTCATAACCGGCATCGGTCATAAAGGGAACAGTTTGCAATAACATCACCTGTATGGTGATACCAAACATGCCAAACGCCAGCACCAGCCAGTAAAATGTTACACTGCTCAGGGCTTCGCGGCGGGTCATCGATTGATTAAAATCATCAATCGCCCCCTGAGCGAGGCCGTTTTCTACATCACTGGCACTGCGACCGTCGGGGTGCATGCCGTAGTCTTCCGGCGCACGGCGCATTGCGAGTGCCGCGGGAATAACAAATATCACCGAGCCCAGTGCCAGCATTTGCCAAGCGAGGCGCCAGCCATACAGATCAATTGCCCAGGTCACCGCCGGCGTCAGTAATACACCCGCAAAAGATATACCCATTGCGGCGAAGGCTACTGCCCGCCCCCGGAAGTCTACAAACCACTTGGCCAGGGTAACATTAACTACCAAATTCCCGATTAGAGCGGCCCCTATTGTCAGCGCAATGCCGTTCAGTACAATCCAATGCCATAGGGAGCGTACCTCAGAGAGCGCATAGAGCGACAGTGCCAGCACCACAGTACCTGCCAGCATAAAACCCCTGGCACCCTTGCGGTCTACCAGGCTACCTATGAAAAACCCGGTAAACGCCATTACCACTTGACCGATTGTTCGTGGCAGAGTGAATTCGGCTCGAGTCCACTCCATCTCGGTAATCATCGGGATCATAAAGGGACCAATAACATAATTCTGCACACCAATGGCAACAAACTGAGCGATAAAAGCTGCCAGAATTAACCAGTAACCGTAATAGACTTGACGCAACTAAATGCTCTCCCAAAAAATAATGATGTCGCAGTGGATGCTGCTTTAACAGTGGCAATCCACTGCTTTGCGAAAGCTACTGTGTAGCTGTCCTGCGAACTGTAGCTATAACATTGTCTAAAATTCAAACAGATTCACGCCTCTGCTCATGATGCTATGGCGGCAGCCCTATATATTCTTATCAAAAGCTTCGCCCAAACAAGCAAAAAAGTCTGCATGCGAGTCATATAGTGAACACGAATAGGCAAAAGCTAACATTAATACGATTATTACCACCCGATACGGCAATAAACTAAAAACGGCATTTTCAACATAATGCAGAAAAGAAGCCACACAGTTATGGGGCTGCTTGCTTGACTTTTAATGTGTATAAGATCAATATTTTATACACATCGAGTAATTATACATAGTGAGGCCAAATATGCGAACCAATATTGATATAGATGACAAATTAATGCATGACGTGCTTAAGGCTACCGGGCTAACCACCAAGAAAGATGTAGTGGAGCTTGGTCTTAAGACATTGATTAGATTAAAGAAACAGGAAGGTATTAAGAACTTTCGAGGCCAACTAAAGTGGACCGGGGACTTAGATGAATTGAGGAGTGCCTCATGATTGTAGTCGATTCCAGCGTTTGGATAGATTATTTTACTGGTACTGATAACAAACAGACAGAAACGCTGGACAATATCCTTGGTCTGATACCGGTGGCCATGGGTGATTTGATATTAACTGAGGTATTACAGGGAATTAGGCATGCTAAGGATTACAAAGCCGCTAGAGCATTATTTGATGATGTAACTATTTTTGAAATGCTAGGTACTGACATGGCAATAAAGAGCGCAGACAATTCCCGAACCTTAAGGAAAAAGGGGATTACCGTGCGGAAAACCGCTGACGCTATCATTGCCTCTTTTTGCATAGACCGAAAGCTCCGTCTTCTATTCTCTGATAAAGATTTCAAACCATTTGTGAAACACTTGGGGCTGAGAGAGGCTTGAGGTACACCTAATGCCTGTCATTTGTGGCTGGAGTGCGTAGCAGGGAAGCCCCAGCGACCAAAGGCAACAACAACAACATATATTTGTTAGGTGATTGATATTCCATATTTTCCCAAGAGAGGTTTCATTTCATCAGTTCCGTTTCGTAAATCGAACACATCGGCATTGATTCCAAGTTCTCTCGCCGCTCTCACATTTGACTCGTGATCATCAATGAAAAGTATCTCTTCAGCAGCGCACCCAGTGCTTGTTATAATCTCCTGAAAATACTGGATAGATGGTTTTGAAACGCCCATTTTATAAGACACAAAATGATGATCAAACAGTTCCCGGTACCCCAATTCGTTTTGCATATACTGAAATCGGTATTCTTGTTGATTCGTTGCCAACCCTACTCTAAGCCCCGAATTTCGAATAGATTGAACGATATTTAGAATGTCTTCACATGGCTCAATCATGGTCCAAATCTGCAAAACTCGCTCTAGTGCTTCAGGACATCCCCAATCTGCGAGTACCTTGCCAAGTTTGGTTTTGAATCCCTCCCCTCCACAGAGGAATGGAAGTTCCATGGCGAAGATATCTGAAAGAAACTGATCGGTATTGCTAGCATCATCAATTACTTCTCCCCAGGCGGAATGCCACCCCGGGCTGGGTTGCTGAATGACTCCGTCGGCGTCCAAAAGAAGGGCTGAAATATTCATACTATACTCTCTACCTAAGGACCAAAATAGGGGGCGGCAATACCGCCCTATCACCCCGTGTTGTTGGTATTTATTGGGTACATTCGTCGAACGCCGACAGCGCACGTACAACAGACGAATTTAAATATTTAACAGTATTATGCTCGAAACCCGATAGATTACTAGAATCAGCAAAGGCTAAAGACTGCTCGGTACAGCCTAAACAGACAACGGTATTGCTCAATTCTTCTTCAGAGATACACGAGCTCATTATGCTATCAATATCAGACGCCGCACAATTGTAGCTATCTTCTATACTCATAATTTACTCCCGACATGATAGATATAACGAGGCTGTAGAACAATCCATTAAGAAGAACGGCAGAAAATCATGGCAGGCCACACGGCGCTACGGATGTCTTCCTTTAAGGCCAGTGGTCAATATATTCGAAGTGCTAATTAATCTACGTTTGATTTAACCCACGGCCACGATGCGTTGA
>Ga0209395_1001548_pt1 | contig 31862 bp, 29 predicted proteins | sample GOMGulsemesocosm_3_FD_184635 | JGI IMG/M metagenome (GOLD analysis project Ga0209395, IMG submission 184635) | Methane-oxidizing microbial communities from mesocosms in the Gulf of Mexico - GOM9D Gulf of Mexico (SPAdes) (version 2) | ecosystem: Environmental > Aquatic > Marine > Cold seeps... | reverse complement strand
AACAAGCATTACAACAAGCACTACAACAAGCATTACAACAAGCACTACAACAAGCATTACAACAAGCACTACAACAAGCACGACAACAAGCACTACAACAAGCATTACAACAAGCACTACAACAAGCACTACAACAAGCATTACAACAGGCACTATTCCAGTAATCACCATGGTGCCAAGCACTATTCTAGAATGCACCACAGTAGCCATCATGCCGGTAACCGACATCACGGCAACGACCATTTTATTGCAAGTTATCTAGGAGGGGTATTATTTGCTACCGACATTAGTCGCGGGTCGTAACTTTAGTCGAACCGATCATTATTAAGTTGTAAAGATCTGTTCGTGGCTAGGCGAAAAATAGGCGCTCTGCTAACCTGTTGCTAAAAGCAGCGGGTTAATTTATGTCCGATTTGCGCATCTAGCTATTATTGGGGGCAGCGTCTATTTGGCGGTTATTGCCGCCAATGTGAGGTGGTCGCAATCTGGTTGTTTCTTCGCGCCGGCAGCGGCTGGTTTGGCACGGTGCCCATCTTGGGGGAATACGGCTTTGGCGACGTGCTGCGCATGGGGCGAGGCGAGTACTCAAGCTTGACCGTATTGTTATTGGCGGTGGGGCCTATAGGGCGGGGCAGCGCAGCGACGTTCACTATGAAGGCACCAAGGGCATCATCGACAATATCGCCTTTTCTTGGTTGGGGCCGATATTGTTTGTCGAGTTGGGCAGTACGTTGCTATGCGACTGGGATATCTTTATAGCGGTGCTGCCACAAACGTTATTGCTAACAGCCGGTATTATGTTGTTTCAGGTGCTATCGGCGGGAGCCGCTGCACGCTATACCGCGGGTTTTAGCTTTGCCGACAGCCTGCTGATCGGCCTCGGTATGATGGGCAGGGCCGAACTGGCCTTTGTAGTGATTGACATTGCGTATGTACATTACTCGATTTTCAGTATTGAGGCTTTCTATACGCTCATGTTTAGCTGCTTTATCCTTAACCTGGCGGTACCCCTATCGATTCTATTATGGAAGTCGCACTACCGCGAAGATTAAGCCAATTGTCACCCGGTTAGGCTAGAAAGCGCAGGGCTGATTTAGATCAATGTTTTTGGCCTCAGGCTAGGTACCATTGCAAGCTCTTATCATTAGTAAATGGAATGGGCGATGAATTTTGTGTCTAAGACGGCGGAAGATCAGTGCTGGGACAAGCAATTAATTAGCAAGTATGATATCGCGGGGCCGCGCTATACCTCCTATCCTACTGCCCCGCAATTTAACAGCGATTTCAGCAGTCGGGATTATCAAGGTGAAGTGACGGGAGCTATGCGAGATAGCATAACGCCGCTGTCTCTCTATGTGCATATTCCTTTTTGTGAGAACATTTGTTATTACTGTGCCTGCAATAAAATTGTGACGACTGATCACAGTGTGTCTCGGCGTTATTTGGACCACCTTGCCACGGAAATGCAATTACAGTCAAAATTGTTGGGCAAGCGCCGCAAGGTTAGCCAGTTGCATTTGGGCGGCGGGACCCCCACCTTTTTCGACGCGGCTGAACTGACCGAACTGGTCCATTTACTGGCGTCGAACTTCAATCTTAGTGATGATCCCGGGCGGGAGTACAGTATTGAGATAGACCCGCGAACTGTCAATGAGGGCAGCTTGGCATTGCTGAAGGGTCTCGGGTTTAATCGTTTGAGCCTAGGTATACAGGATTTTGACGAGCAGGTTCAGGTGGCGATAAACCGTCGCCAACGGTTGCCGATGGTGCAATCCCTTACCAATGCTGCCCGCAACTACGGTTTTAAGTCGATTAGTTTTGATTTGATTTATGGGTTGCCGATGCAGTCCCCGGCCAGTTTGAGCCGGACTTTAGAGCAGCTAGTGCAGCTGTCTCCCGATCGCATTGCCTACTATAACTATGCGCATCTGCCCGAGCGTTTTACCAGCCAGCGCGCTATTGCCCGTCAGCAGCTGCCTTCCGCGGCAGAAAAAATTGATATGTTGGAGCTGATCGCGCGAAGTTTAAAAAATGCCGGTTATCGCCACATTGGTATGGATCACTTTGCCAAGCCCGAAGATGACTTGTCTATTGCCCAGAGCCGGGGAACGCTGCGGCGTAACTTTCAGGGTTATTCAACCTGTCTTGCTCCTGATTTGATTGGTTTTGGTGTGTCGGCAATAAGTTCTTTACGCAACAGCTTTTCCCAAAACGAAAAAGAATTGTCGAGCTACTATGAAAAGCTTGATGGCGGTGAGCTAGCCATAGCAAAAGGGCTGCGTTTGACGCCGGATGACCATATACGGTCAGCCGTTATCAGCCAGATAATTTGCAATCTACAGCTCTCTATTGAGCTTATTGAGCAAGAATTCGCTATTGTCTTTCCCGAGTATTTTGCTCGGGAATTAGTCGCCCTGCGCGCCATGGAAAGTGATGGTCTGGTACGCTGGGAAAGTGCTACACTAGTAGTTACTGAGAGGGGGCGCATCATGCTGAGAAATATTTGTATGTGCTTCGACAAATACCAGCAGCAGCCATCAGCTACTGTTTTTTCGAAGTCCCTATAAACTCGGTTCTTCCCGGGCTGGCGAGATTACTTTACTTACATTCAGGAGTTACAACGTCGATGATTATAAGTAGCGCACAGGAAAATAACGAGACGGCGCAATGCCCTCACAATCACAATATATCCTGTGGTAATTGCCGCCTGGGCTCTATTTGCCTGCCGCTAGCCTTGGGCAGCGACGAAGTGATAAAACTCGATGAAATCGTGCAACGGGGTAAACCGCTGCAAAAAAACGAACATTTGTACCGGGATGGTGACGAATTCATCTCGGTTTATGCGGTGCGTTCGGGAACCGTTAAGGCCTACAAAATTACTGGTGACGGTCAGGAGCAGGTGACGGGCTTTTATTTTCCCGGTGAAATCATTGGCATGGATGGCATCGGCATGGGTAAATATACAAATTCAGCCAAGGCGCTAGAGACATCGGCGGTCTGCGAGATTCCCTTTCATCGACTGGAGGAATTAAGCATACTCATTCCCAGTATGCAGCGCCACTTCTTTCAATTAATGAGTCAGGAAATAACCACTGATCAACAGCTAATAACCCTGCTGAGTAAAAATAGCGCCGAGGAACGGGTAGCCGCGCTGTTACTCAGTATTTCGGCCCGTAATGCGCGTCGTAAATTGTCCGAGACCAGTTTTCGTCTGCCGATGTCACGCACCGATATAGGTAATTTTTTGGGGCTGACTGTGGAAACGGTCAGCCGCGTGATAAGCCGGTTCAATAAACAGGGATTGATCGCAGTGGACAGTAAGGAAGTGAGTCTGTTGGATCTGCCTGCATTAAAGGCCATAGCTAATGTCAAGGTCGATAGTTAGCAGCAGTACTAATCCGTACACAATTTGGCACCCTTTTTTTGTATTCGTCGGCAGCCGATTTGGTCGGTTCTTGTCAGTTCGACGTACTAGTATCATATCAGTTCAATGTAGGCTGTTTCCTTGATTATATAAGCCGATATTTTTAGCGGGTACTAGTGCCGCCCCTCGGTTGTGTCCTTGCTACTCAGTTTGCCCCTGTCTACTGTGCTGCTAGGATATGAGGCTTGCAAGCCCCACTCCCCCTTTCATTCAATATCTAGCTAAACGCGTTTTCGAAACTGACATCTTCGCTTTTTCCCGATGATGGTAGCGCCTTGCTAAGGGGGCTAGCCACATCATTGATATTCCTTTGCGTGACAGTCAAATTTCCGCATTTACTGAGTTGACTTGATCTGCGTCAATGTTTGCTGCTGGGGCGTAACTACAATGCGCCTTTTACAATATCACCTAACAGAAAAGCCGTTTTAGTGCGCAGTCTTTGTGCGCGCTGGGCAGTGCTCGATGTTTTCACAGTATATGGACTCAGCAATGAATCAAACTTTTGAGCACCCGGTGTACAACTATAAGGTTGTTCGGCAATTTACCGTAATGACCGTGGTTTGGGGGATTGTCGGCATGCTTGTCGGCGTTCTTATCGCCGCTCAATTGGTATGGCCTGCGCTGAATTTTGATACCCCCTGGTTAACCTTCAGCCGTTTGCGCCCTCTGCATACCAATGCGGTTATATTCGCCTTTGGTGGCAGCGCACTGTTTGCCTGTTCGCTGTACGTCGTACAGCGAACCTGTCAGGTGCGACTGATATCTGACCGCCTCGCCGCGTTTGTGTTTTGGGGGTGGCAGTTGGTGATTGTGTTAGCTGCGGTAACCTTACCCATGGGGTTTAGCAGTTCCAAAGAGTACGCAGAATTGGAATGGCCCATCGATATTCTGATTACCGTCGTATGGGTAGCATACGCGGTGTTGTTTTTTGCGACTATAAGTAAACGAAAAACTAGCCATATCTATGTGGCCAATTGGTTTTTTTCGGCCTTTATTATCACCGTGGCGGTGTTACATGTAGTAAACAGTGCCGCGTTGCCTGTGAGTTGGACTAAGTCTTATTCCGCCTATGCCGGCACTACCGATGCCATGGTGCAGTGGTGGTACGGTCACAATGCGGTGGGTTTTTTCCTGACCGCAGGTTTTCTGGGTATTATGTATTATTTTGTGCCCAAGCAGGCCGGCCGGCCGGTCTACTCTTATCGCTTGTCTATTGTTCACTTTTGGTCGCTGATAGCCATCTATATCTGGGCTGGGCCTCACCACCTGCACTATACCGCGCTACCCGATTGGGCACAGAGTTTAGGCATGGTTATGTCAATCATATTATTGGCACCGAGTTGGGGGGGAATGATTAACGGCATGATGACTCTCAGCGGAGCCTGGGACAAGTTGCGCACCGACCCAATATTACGTTTTCTGGTGGTCTCGCTGTCCTTCTACGGCATGTCGACATTCGAGGGACCGATGATGGCGATCAAAACTGTTAACGCTTTGTCTCACTACACCGATTGGACCATTGGTCACGTGCACTCCGGTGCTTTGGGTTGGGTGGCCATGGTATCGATTGGTGCGGTCTATCATTTATTACCGGTGTTGTTTGGTAAAAAGCAAATGTATAGCATTAGCCTGATAAATAGTCACTTCTGGATGTCGACCATTGGCACGGTGCTGTATATCAGCTCTATGTGGGTTAACGGTATCTTGCAGGGGCTGATGTGGCGGGCCTATAACAGTGACGGCACGTTAACCTATAGTTTTGTAGAGGCGGTAGAGGCCAGCGGTCCAGGCTACATTGTTCGTCTGGCCGGAGGTGCCATGTTTTTCGCCGGTATGCTGGTGATGGCCTACAACATGTGGCAAACCTCTCGGTCTCAGCTGACGGTGTTGGGTGAGGATAATCTGACGCAGGTGCAAGCGGCATAGGCTTTGCAATTGGAGAAAAGCATGAATCACGATTATGTAGAGAAAAATATTGGCAAAATGCTGCTGCTAATTGTAGTAGCTATTAGTTTTGGTGGCTTGGTAGAAATTGTTCCGCTGTTTTTCCTTAAGCAGACCACTGAACCCATCGCCGGACTTATGCCGCTGCCGGCGTTGCAGCTGGAGGGGCGCGATATCTATATCCGCGAGGGTTGTAATAACTGTCATTCACAAATGATCAGGCCATTGCGTGCTGAAACCGAGCGCTACGGCCACTATTCGGTAGCCGGCGAGTTTGTCTACGACCATCCCCACCTGTGGGGGTCTAAACGCACAGGCCCGGACTTGGCGCGGGTGGGTAGTCGCTATAGCGATGATTGGCATAGAGCACACTTGTTGGATCCGCGCAGTGTAGTGCCCGAATCGAATATGCCGGCCTATCCTTGGCTGCAGGAAAATACCCTGTCGGGAGAGCTGACGGCCAAAAAAATGCAGGTATTGCAAACACTGGGTGTGCCCTACACCGATACCGATATGCTCGGCGCCGCTGAGGCCGTGAGGGGTAAAACCGAACTGCAGGCATTGATTGCATACTTGCAGAAGTTGGGCCTTTTGTTGAAATTGAAACGCTAGTGAGAGTCGCTAGTGAGAGTCGCTAGTGAGAGTCGCTAGTGTCTATAGCGATGGTGATAATAGAGAGGGTGGGGCATGGATATAAATACGTTTCGAGGCCTGGCAACAGTGTTTGCTATGGCCGCATTTATTGGTGTGTGTGTGTGGGCTTATAGTGCCAGCCGCAAGCGTGGCTTCGAAGAGGCGGGCAATTTGCCCTTCGCTGATGAGCCCGGGCCTTCGGATTCCTAGTTGCGTTTGATTGCGGCTAATAGCTACGGTTAGTGTTGATAAAAGTGAGAGAAAAATGAGCGGTTTTTGGAGTGCATGGATCAGCCTGTTGACAGCGATTTCAATTGCAGGCATTACCTGGATATTGTTTGCCAATAGAACCACAAAAGGCTCCGGTCCCGACCAGACTACCGGCCATGTCTACGACGGTATTGAGGAATACGACAATCCTCTGCCGGCCTGGTGGTTTCAGCTATATGTTATCAGTATCTTGTTTTCAATTGGTTATCTGATTGCCTACCCGGGTATGGGCAATTACAAAGGGCTGCTCAACTGGACCCAGGTCGGACAGTGGCAGCAGCGGGTTGACGCAGCCGAGAAGAAATATTCAGCACTGTTTGCTCAGTACCGCGATCTGCCGGTAATCGAATTAGCAAGTAACAAAAAAGCCCTAAAAATGGGCCAGCGTATGTTTGCCAATAATTGTTCCCAATGTCATGGCGGTGATGCCCGTGGGACAGCGGGATTTCCAGATTTGGCTGACAGCGAGTGGCTCTATGGCGGCTCGCCAGAGCAAATCAAGGCTTCAATTACCCGGGGGCGCAATGGCATGATGCCGGGCTGGCTGGCACCGCTTACTGAGGTGGGTGTTAGTGAGGTCAGCCAGTATGTGTACTCGCTCAGTGCTACTAGTGAGGCCCTGGAAACTCTTGATGCCCCTGCGGTGGCAGCGGGTAAGGGCAAGTTTGCTATGTTCTGCAGTGCCTGTCATGGCGGCGATGCCAGCGGCAATGTGGTGCTTGGGGCCCCTGATTTGAGCAACGATATTTGGTTGTACGGTGGCACGCTCGAGCACATCGCACAATCGATTAGCGGTGGCCGCAGCGGGAAGATGCCCGCTCATGGCGAGGTATTGAGTGAAGACAAAATTCACTTGCTGAGTGCCTATGTCTATAGTTTGTCTCTTAAGTAATCGCTTGTTCTGTGGCTCTTTTAGTCGCAAGAAATAGCAAGGTGACTGTGGTAGCAACTGTCTAATTTTCTAATCTATGTTTATAGGTCGGCACCGTGTCCAGTAACAAAACCAATAGCAGCGCTTCGATTATCCCTGTGCGGGAGCTTGCCACCGATTTCGATCCGGCCGGGGTTGCCGAATTGGACCTGTACCAAAAGCGGGAGAAAATATACACACGCAAGGTAGAGGGTTTTTATCAGCGCATTCGTCTTTATACCGGTTGGCCGTTGTTGCTGGGCTATTTCTTGCTGCCCTGGTTAAACTGGAACGGTGGACAGGCGGTGTTATTCGATCTGCCTAAGCGGCAATTCACTGTTTTTGACATAACATTCTGGCCTCAGGATTTTCCTCTGTTAGCGCTGGTGATGATTATCGCTGCTTTCGCCCTGTTTGCCACTACTGCTTGGGTGGGGCGTTTGTGGTGTGGTTATAGCTGTCCGCAAACAGTGTGGACAGCAGTGTTTATGTGGGCTGAGCAATGGTGCGAAGGCAGTCGAAATCAGCGTATAAAACGTGACAAGGGCCCTTGGAGTAGGGAGAAACTTGCCAGGAAGGCAGCAAAACACGGTATCTGGCTGGGTTTTGCCCTGTTAACCGGAATGACATTTGTCGGTTATTTTTCTCCCATCAGGGCATTGACCGTCAATTTTTTCACAGTATCCCTTGCGGAAAGCGGGGGGCTCATTTGGGGGCTTAGCTGGGGGGAGATAGCCTGGATTAACTTTTTTACCTGTGCAACGTATATCAACGCAGGCTGGTTGCGCGAACAGGTGTGTATGTACATGTGCCCCTATGCGCGTTTTCAATCGGTGATGTTTGACAAAGACACATTGCTGGTGTGTTACGACCACGCTCGGGGTGAAAAACGAGGCGCTCGTAAGCGCGACGCTGAGGCAACGCGCGATGGCATGGGAGACTGCGTTGATTGTCAGATATGTGTGCAAGTTTGTCCTACCGGCATCGATATTCGCGACGGCCTGCAATACCAATGTATCAATTGTGCATTGTGTATTGACGGCTGTAACTCGGTAATGGATCAAATGGGTTATGCGCGAGGGTTAATTCGCTACAGTACGGAACATGAATTGGAAGGCAAAAAAACCCAGTTTTTACGTCCGCGCTTGATTGGTTATGGGCTGGCGGTATTGCTAATGCTGGTGTTTTTACTGGCTGCTTTGGTCAGTCGGATACCCTTGGGATTAGATGTTATTCGTGATCGTGATCGTTTGTATATGGAAACTAGCGGTGGTTTTATCGAAAACAGCTATACCTTAAAAATACTTAATATGGACCAGACCCCACATCGCTATTCGGTATCATTTTTAGGTCTGGAAGCTGCGACGTTGGTCGGCCAGCAGCAGATAGTTATAGACGGTGGTGAGGTGGCACAATTGGCTATTCGTCTTCGTATAGATGCACAAGCACTGCGGCAGCCGAACACCTCGATCATTTTCTCGGTAGTCTCGCAACAAGAGCCTGCGTTAACTGCGAGTGCCGAGAGCCGTTTTATTGGGCCCTCACGCTAGGTTCGCTAAGTACTTTGAGCACGGCTGCTAACAACGTAACGGGAAATATAACTGGCAATACAAATGACATCAAAAATGACAGAGTATACGGACAGCGATCAGCGGCCTTGGTATAGCTACTTTTGGCTTTGGTTTATAATTGCGCTACCGGCGTCGGTGGTAGTGGCGGGCACCGTCACCGTTTTTATCGCCTTTAACAATGCCGACAGTCTGGTCGCTGACGACTATTACAAAGACGGTCTGGGAATTAATCGAACATTACAGCTCGACCAGGTAGCGAGCGAATACCAATTAGTAGCGATGGTGACAGTCGACGAATTGGTTGGCGAACTCAGTGTTAGCCTGAGCGGAACGCTGCCGGAGTGGCCAGAGCATCTCGAACTGTACTGGTATCACCCCACCATTGAAAGTCGCGATCAAACGGTGACATTGCGAAAAATTCGCGGTGGGCAGTATATTGCTCCATTGCCGCACATTTCCACTGGCCGCTGGCATGTACAATTATCGAGTGCGGAAAGAGTCTCCTGGCGGCTGCGCACCGAGCTTGATGCCACTTCAAACAAGCACTTTATGATGGCCTTTGTGCCGCCTGTCGCGCCATTGCAGTCAACGGCAACTCGCTAGTGTTGCGGCAAGTAGAGCTAGCACTAGGCGATTGTTATCACTGCGGTCTGCCGACGCCGGTCGGCTCGCAGTACATGGCAGATCTCAATGGCGAGAGTCGCGACTTTTGCTGCCCCGCCTGCTTGACGGTGGCACAGATTATTGTTGACAGCGGCTTGTCATCGTTCTATTCCCAGCAGACGCCCTCGGGCATAGCGGTAGCTAGTAGTATCGCTAGTGAAGAATTCTCACTGTTTGATGACAGTGATTTTCAGCAACAATTTGTCAGCGTATTGGCTGGAGGGCTGCGCTCTTGCACATTGCTGATAGAGGGCATGCACTGCACCGCCTGTGTGTGGCTATTGGAAAAATACCTGATGGCGCTGCCGGGTATGGAGGCGGCACACATTAGCTTTACTGAGCAGCGCGCCGAGTTGCGCTGGCAGGGCGAGCAGTTGTCCCTCGCCGCCATTGCCGCTGCCGTGGCAGCACTGGGCTATCGCGCCCAGGCGTACTGCATGGATAACCTCAGTCGCAGCCGCACAGCCGAACAACGGCTTGCTATGCGCCGGCTGGGTGTTGCCGGCATTGGCATGATGCAGGTCACTATGTTCGCCATCGCCTTATATGCCGGAGCGCTGCAGGGTATAGCCCAAGAGTACCGTGACTTTATGCGTTGGGTTAGCTTGTTAGTGGCGACGCCAGTGGTATTTTACTCCGCCAAGGGCTTTTTTATCGGCGCCTGGCGAGGTCTAAAAGTGGCTCAGCCGGGTATGGATTTGCCCGTGGCTACTGCTATAGGTTTGGCTTATATCGCTAGCTGTCGGGCGACTCTGGCGGGAACCGGTGAGGTCTATTTTGACGCGGTGACCATGTTTACCTTTTTACTGTTGGGTGCCCGCTATCTGGAAATGCGGGCTAGGCATTACAGTGGCCGTATCAGTTCCGATCTCAGCAGTTTGTTGCCCAGCACCGTTACTCGAGTGTTATCCGGCGCCAATGCAGCTTATCAATCGGTGGCACTGGCCAGTGTTGTAGTGGGCGATTTACTGCTGATCAAGCCGGGCCATATTGTGGCGGCAGACGGCCACGTTAGTGCTGGTAGTAGTCATGTCAGCGAGGCGGCGCTCAGTGGCGAATTTATGCCGCTGGCAAAGGTGGTCGGCGATACTTTGACCGCCGGATCGCTCAATGGTGATGGCGCTCTGACCCTACGGGTAGAGGCAACCGGACCGGCCTTAAAGCTGCAGGCAATTGCGGCGCTGCTGGCCAGGGGGCAGGCTAAAAAACCGGGCTTGTCGCTACTGGCTGATCGCTATGCCAGTATTTTTGTTGCCGGAATTCTATTGTTGTCGGCGCTGAGCTACGGTTATTGGCGCTGGTTCGCGACGGCTCAGTCCGGCCATGAAGCATTTTGGATTATGTTATCGGTGTTGGTAGTGAGCTGTCCCTGTGCGCTGTCGTTGGCGACACCGGCGGCGCTGACTATTGCCGGTAATCGCCTGCGTGACGAGGGTCTATTAGTGACCGATGGCCAGGTATGGGAAAAGCTGCCGACTATTACCGACGTGGTATTCGACAAAACCGGTACCCTCACCAAAGGGCAGTTAAGCCTTGTGGGCAAGCGGCTGCTGTCGAATGTAAATGAGCAGCGCTGTGATCAAATAGCCGGGGCGCTGGAGCAGTACTCTAGCCATCCTATTGCCTCGGTGTTGGCAGCATTGGCTGCTACGGCCCTGGCCAGCGATATAAATCTGCAGGGGGGGTGTGGTGTCGAGGGCACCGTCGACGGTAAACGCTACCGCATTGGCCGCAGCGATTACGCTTGTGCGTTATACGGCGCCACAGCAGAGCCGGCCCCAGACTCGGGGCAGTGGGTTTTACTGAGCGGAGATCAGGGCCCGCTTTGCTGGTATGAATTGCAAGATCAATTGCGGGACGATGCCCCGGCATTATTGGAGCGGTTGCATGAACGCGGTCTGAAAACACATATTCTAAGTGGCGACAGCTCAGCCCAGGTGGCACTGCTAGCGGATCGGCTAGCTGTCGATCATGTGGTAGCGGGGGCTAGTGCCGAAACCAAATTAGATTATGTACAAACTCTGCAGAACAGTGGTGCCAAAGTATTAATGCTCGGCGATGGCATTAACGATATTCCAGTGTTGGCTGGAGCCGACATTTCAATCGCCATGGACGCGGCCTCTAATCTGGCCAAAACCCAAGCGGATTGTATTTCCCTGTCCAGTGGCTTGCTGACATTGGACTCACTGCTTGACATGGCCACTCGCACGCGGCGGATTATAAGGCAGAATATCTGTTGGGCGGTAGGCTATAACCTAGTCGCTATTCCGCTGGCGGCGATGGCGTTAATTGCACCTTATGTGGCCGCCCTCGGTATGTCGATTAGCTCGCTGGTGGTGGTGCTTAATGCGCTGCGGCTGCAACGTCTAGGGCGGCGTTGGTTTGCGAGCAATTCTGTGGAGCACATGCAATGAACAGTATATTTATTCTGGTACCTATTGCGCTGCTGTTGACTGCAGTGGCGATATGGGCATTTTTATGGGCGGTAGATAATCGGCAGTACGACGATCTGGATGCCGCCGCGCAAAGTATTTTGTTTGATGAGGACCCGGTAGCCCGCGCCGAGGACAAATCGGCATGATGGAGCCAACTATTGTCGGTGCACTACTGGTCGGTTTGTTGGCCAGCAGTCACTGTCTGGCCATGTGCGGCGGTCTTAGTGTTGCCCTTGGCCTCGGTGCAGGAGGCGGCAATAAAGCCCATTTATTCAGTTATAGCCTTGGCCGCGTGTTTATTTACACCGCTATCGGCGCGCTGGCCGGCGTGATGGGCGAGCAAGTCACTGCCTCCCTGCCCGCTGTCGGCATAGCGCTGCGGTTGTTGGCGGCTTTGTTACTGGTGGCTATGGGTTTGTATATCAGTGGATGGTGGATGGGGTTGTCCAAATTAGAAGCGGTTGGCGCGCTATTTTTTAAGCGGTTGCGGCCACTGAGCAGGGGACTTATACCGGTGCGAGGTCATCCGCAGGCGCTTTGTTTGGGTATGTTATGGGGGCTACTGCCCTGTGGTTTGGTCTACTCAAGTGTAGCTTGGGCTTTGGCCACCGCGGACTGGCGACAATCTGCGGTGTTGATGGCGGCTTTTGGTGTGGGCACGGTGCCGGCGATGTTGTCTGTTGGGCTAGCCGGACAAAAATTGCAGCGGCTTCTGAAGCACCGGCGGTTTCGATTGTTATCGGGATTGTTGGTGATCACTATGGGGTTCGCCACCGCGCTAATGCCTTTGCGGCATTTGCATGAGCCCCAGCATGCACATTCAGGGGTTGCGAACCATGCTACTGCGCCCGCTACTACAGCCGTTACTACAGCCGTTACTACGGCCACACCCCACCAGCACAATGTAGCTGCGGGCGGTGTTCAATAACAAGTGGAAGAGGCGGCTGCTGTCATGCCGCTGCGGTTTTTTTCAGTGAATTTAAATAGAGGTGTTAATAATGATTAAAGATATTGTCGGTTTGTTAGTTCAGCCGAGAACGCAGTGGCATAATATCGCCGACAGAGCTGAGTTTTCGCTGCTAGGTTCTTTTTTCTACACTGCCACATTGTCCCTGTTGCCGGCTGTGGCTTGGTATTATGGCACTACTGTGGTCGGTTGGACGGTGGGTGATGGCGATTCGGTCAAGCTAACTACCGATAGTGCCGCGATCATTATCACTCTGTTCTATTTAACCATGGTGGCTTGTGTGGCCGCTATTGGCTATATGATGCACTGGATGTCCGAGACCTATATCGCAGCCTCGGGCACCCATTCCAGTATCGCAAAATGTGTGGCTATTGCCGGCTATACAGCCACACCACTATTTATTGCCGGTTTGATCGGTTTTGTACCGCTGATGTGGCCGTCGTTAATTCTGGCGCTGTTGGCCAGCGCACTATCGGTTTATTTGCTGTATATAGGCCTGCCGATAGTTATGGGTATTTCTCAAGAGCGTGGTTTTCTATACGCCAGCGCGGTTATTGCTTTTTGTTTGGTGATAGTAACGGTAATCATGGGTGGTTCGGTCATCGCCTGGGACATGGGGGCAGCGCCCAGTTTTACTGATTAACCGGTGGCGCAGACAAAGTTACACTGACAACAAAGCTCCTGCAAGATCGAGCTATTGCCTAACAGGTCATCTTATTGTTTGTTGATGGCGTTGTGCAGGGACGATACTGTGCCTGCTCTGTAATACAGGAATAGGTCTGTCGTATCTAGTATCGGTCTGCTTACAATAACTCGGTAACCAGTGTTTGCTTCTCTCTATTTAAGCTTTTTGGTATTGGTCCCGATTTCATGTTGCGTGTACTAAACGCGACACTATTCCTGAAAATGGCTGGAGATTTGTGAAATGCCGTTTGTCCCATTCTGGCTTGAAGAGGGAGATGATACAGCTATTAATTATTGCGGGGATGTATGCCGGTGATCAAGTCGTACTTCGAACTTGATGCTAGCATCATCTCGCGGAATATAGTCATGGGCAGATTGACGCGGTGAAACGCTGATAAATAGCTCTATCAGCGCTGCTGTTGATTAAAACCGGTAGCCGACTGACACCATATAAACCCAGGGGTCGACATCTAGCTTGGCCTTTACCTTGCCTACCGCCGAGTCGAATGAGGCCTCGGTATCGATGTCGATATTCCACGCCGTCGCATTGATTAACCACTTATCGTTGATTTGATAATCGATTCCCAGCTGCAGTGAAAGCCCAAACGAGTTGTCCACTTCCAGGTTGTTCGCCGCCAACTCGGTTCTGGCAGCGCTAGTCAGGTCTTTATCTACGACAATGGTATAGTTTATGCCGATACCTATATAAGGCTGAAAGTCGCTGCTGGTATGCATCGGGAAGTACTGCAAGCTAACAGTGGGTGGCAGTTGTTCAATGGATGCGATTTTTGTACCGTGTTTCAGCGCCGGCACTGCGCCGGCAATACCATTGCCAGTTAAGCTTACATCGTGAGAAAACGGCGTTGCAGCTAACAGGCCAACAGCCAGTTTGTCGGTCAACATATACGACGCGGTTAGGCCCAGCTGTGTATTGCTGTCGACAGCTAGTCCTGAATTGGCCACTGCGCCCAAACTGCCGGCGGTGACTAGGCTGCTGCTGTCGTCGGGACTAACGGTGGCCGCTCCCACCCGCACTATAAACTCGCCCTGTTGGTAAGCTGCGGCAGTCGTTGCCTGGGTCAGTGCCAAAGCAGTGCCGACCACTGCAGTCATTACTCGTTTAATCATATTTTTACTCCTGAGTTCTATCGAATTGTTAGCCGTGGTTAGGATACGCAAGAGGAATTTTTTCGTATTGATGTAAATCAACAGGGGGCGCCACGCTTCGTTGTTTTGCTCGGTTCGGCTAGCTGTGATAATCGTCAGCTATATGGCGGTGGGATTACTGTCTATTTTTGTAACATTGGCCTATCTTGTAACGTAATTAGTGTGATTGTGTTCGGAAGGGGCAGGGCGAGCAGTAGAATCGATGAAAAACGTCAATATCGGCGCAGTAAGGGCCCGATGATGATTAAAATCAGTCACCCTGGTTTTGGTTCACTGCTGTTAAAAGCCCGAGAGCTATGTGGCGGTGGTACTTTTACATTGATCGGCAATCATCAACCACCGCAGATCGGAACCGTGCTTGAGGTTCGAATAAAGCGTTATACTGGCGTTGTTAATATTGAACCCAGTTTAATGAATGTGGTACATCTCGATAACAGCGGTATTAGCTGATCAATGTGACTGCAATGAATGTTAGAGTTAGTCTGGTAGATAAGCAGTGATTGCCAGAGCGTGTCTATTCAAGATATTATTTTTTTAGACTCGGTAATCAGTCTTGGCGTTTGGCGAATCGCATAATCACCGGCGCAGCTAGCATGAGTGGGTGCGATCAGGGTGAGGAGTCGGTGTTAGCTGGTTTGGGTAGAATACTCGTCGGGGACCGAGCGGAACCGAAAGACAAAAAATAGGTAGCATTGTGGGAGAGATGAAAGCGAGACTATCTGTGTTAGACATTACCGGTACTATCGACGTGGGAGACCCCGAGGCGGTAGGTGAGGCAGTGGCCGCGATATTTTACCGCCGCTATCCCGGTCAGGACTTCGCTATCATCGCTAAGCTCTACAACGATTTTGGCGTTCTTTACCGGGGTGAGTTACCCGGTTTTTTGGCCTGCGACACCAGTTATCACGATATGCAACATGTACTCGATGTCAGCTTGGCCATGGCAAGATTGCTCGATGGCTATGAAATAGACCACGCTCCAGAGTGCCAGCTGGGACCTGAACTGGCCCTGATGGGGCTGGTCGTTGCACTTTTTCACGATTCGGGCTACATCAGACGAGCCCATGAGAATGTGGTTCACGGCGCCGAGTACACCAAGATTCATGTCAGCCGCAGCGCCCAATTTATGGCCGAATATTTACCTACTGTGGGGCTGGCGTCCATGGTGCACAGTGTCGGCAAGTTGGTGCATTTTACCGGCTACGAATACAACTTAGAACAAATTGAGTTGCCCAGCGTCAAACATCGAGTGGTCGGAGCGCTGGTGGGTACCGCGGATGTTATTGCACAAATGGCCGACCCCGCGTATTTGGAAAAATGCCGTGACCGTCTTTATCCTGAATTCGAATTAGGCGGTATCGCACGACGACAACTGGATGATGGCAGCGAACAAATCATCTACGAATCGGCGGAAGACTTGCTGATAAAAACCCCGCAATTTATGCAAACGACTATAACCGGCCGCCTCGAAGGACAGTTTGATGGTTTGTACCACCACATTGCTGCACATTTTGGTGGCGACAATCCCTATATGAATGCTCTGGAAGCCAATTGCCGCCATCTCGAGGAATTACTGAAGAAAAATGATCCTGCGCTACTGCACGGCTCGGCCCTGAGACGCTAGATGACCGTTGATACTACAGTCCCCGCTCCAGCGGCAGCCCTGGTTGTTTTAGACGACGGCAACTTCAGCGTGCAAAGCGCGCAGCTCGCCGACTATTTACAGCTACCCATTGTTAGCGACTCGGGAGAATTGCCCGCCTATGTGTTGTGTTATGGCGCCGAAGGCCTGGCGCTGAAACAAACCGGTGCCAAGGCCGACGGACCCGTGCGGGTAGACTTTGTTAGCGGTACTAGCGCCCACCGGCGTATTAAAGGCGGTGGTGAACTGATTGTGAAAGCGGTGGCGGGTTCAAAGACCCGGCGGCCTTCGGTGCTCGATGCCACCGCAGGTTTGGGACGGGACGCTTTTGTGCTAGCTAACTGGGGTTACCCGGTGACGGCGCTGGAGCGTTCACCGGTGGTATTCAGCCTGTTACAGGACGGCTTGAACCGGGCGCGGGCCCATGGGGATTTGGCGCTACAGGCGGTCGTAGGCCGCATTGAGCTACTACACGAAGAGGCAGGCGCCTATTTGTCGTCAGTGGCGTCGGCGCCGGACGTGGTGGTGATAGACCCGATGTTTCCGCCCTCGAAGAAATCTGCCTTAGTGAAAAAGGATATGCGCGCCTTCCACTACCTAGTCGGACCCGACCACGATAGTAGCCAGCTACTACAGGCTGCCTATCGAGTGGCTGTCCATCGGGTAGTGGTAAAACGGCCTAAAAAAGCCGACTATTTGGCGGGGGAAAAACCGAATCTATCGATAGAGGGCAAGGCGATCCGCTTTGATATCTATACCAAAAAGGCTTACGGCAAGGCCTAGTGCGCAGTCCTATCAAGGGTTGATTTACCGCAATAACGGCCGTGTACTATATACCCAGAAGGGCTTGTTTCATTAGCAGACTCAGTAAATCACCCAGCCGCTGTTGGTAGGATGCACTGTTATTGCCACCATTGACGGACAGGGCTTTGGCCCGGGTAATAATGTCCTGCTTTTCGACCGGGGTTAGTCCTTGGTAATGGGCAAATAGCTGTTCGAGGCTGCGGGGGTCGCTGCAAGCGTCGAGTACACTCTGCTGACATTGGTTATTGTGTTTGCAGCTCATAGTCGACTGATGGTTGCAGTAGTTGGTGTATTTTCGACGTAAAAACTCACTAATCTCGTCGTCCTGGCGGTTGTTGCGTATAGCTGCACTGCGGGCTACTTGTTGTAGTCGTTCCCTGGTTACCGGCTGGTATTTTCGCGCCAGGTATTGCTCATCACTACAGCGAGGATCGCTGCCACAGGCGGCCAGTGCGTATTTTCTCCAGTGCACAATACGCTCACAGGAGTGGCCGTAGCGCTGCTGGCACTGGGCTTCGGTCCAGCTGGTATCGACCGTATTTTCCGCTGCGTCTAATCCTTCGGATGCTTTGGCGGTGGCACTCGCAGACTTGTTTTTCTGTGTGTCGAGGTACGCTGCACCAGCGCTTGTCGCAGAGCTGCCTGTTTGCGGCTGCTTAGGTATTTTCTTTACCGGCATTGGCGGGCTATAAGCATTGATCGCGGCGGGTGTTGGCTCGGCCTCAGCGTCGATACTCGGTTTCTGATCGCTGAACAGGGTATTGCCCTGGCTGTCGGTGGAGCGGTATATATCGGCATTGGCCGCGATAGCAAAGAATACCGTCAGTATTATCGCCAATAGGCTGGTCCGCCACCGCCGCGATGAACAGCTGTTGTCTATCGTGTAAATACTGGCCATAGTTTTTGCTGCTTCCTATTGTGTGTTTTATGTTGATGATAGCACCGGTCCAGCATTAGCGGGGGTACGACGCTGTCAATGGCAGGCTGCAACTCATTAACGTTCTTCAACGTGTTCAGAGTATAGTACGGTATGGGCGCGATGGAAAAAGTCCTTGAATATATCCCTCGCTGAGCCGCTCGCAGCTTTAACTCTGTGACCGAACGCACAGCCGACGACACTCATACCCACACCCACACCGACACTGGGGCTGCCCAGTTAATAGCGGAGTAGTTATAATTATGTCGTTGCCAACCCGATTGAAAATACTCATTCACGGTCTGATACCGTTGTTGTCGCTCGCGGGTTTACACCATTCGCGAAAATCCAGTGGGCTGTTGGCGCCGCTGCTGGTATTGCTGTTGAGTTTCTTCGTGCAGGGCCGGGTTCACAGCCAAAGTGTGGTGCTCGCGGACTTTAGCCAGGGAGATATAGAGCAGTGGCAGTTACGGCATTTCAAGGGGCACACTGACTACCGTTTGCAGTGGCTAGACGGCCACCGGGGGTTGTCCGCTAGTGCCGTTGGCAGCGCCTCCGCGCTCTATAAAAAAGTGGACATCGACGTCCGGGCGACGCCTTATTTACAGTGGACCTGGCGGGTAGATAATGTGCTCGACATTGATAACCCTCTGGCTAAGCGCGGCGATGACTATCCCGCGCGTATTTATATTGTAGTGAAATACGGTATTTTCCCCTGGCAGAGCCGGGCCTTAAATTATATCTGGTGTAACAAACCGACGGCTCGGCAGTATTGGTTTAACCCGTTTACCGACCAGGCGGCGATGATTCCGGTGCGCTGTGGCGAGCAGGGTCTGGGTCGCTGGCAGTCACAGCAGGTCAATATCGTGCAGGATTACCAGCGGATTTTCCACAGCCCTCTGACCCGGATACAGGGCATCGCACTGATGACCGATGCCGACAATAGTGGAGGCAGCGTCAGCGCCCACTACAGTTCTATTCGACTGTCTAATACCCTTGCTGAGGCTGGCCAGTGAACGGGCTTAGGGCTCGGCGGAATCGGTCTTCATGGCCGCGGCCAGGCTCGCCACGGTTTGCGGCCCCAACAGCGTCTGTTGCAGCTCGCCCTGGGGGTTAAAGACAAAGGTAGTGGGTAGCGCATAGGGCTTGGCGACCCCCAATAGGGTGTGGGGATCGTCGATTAAAACCGGAAACTCAATACCCAGTTTTTGGCTGCTCTCCAGCAGTTGCTGACCCTGGGCATTGTCGAAATCAACAGCGAACACCACCGCGTGCTCGGCATTGTCGTGGGCAAAATGGTTCAACTCCGGAATTTCCTCGATACAAGGCTTGCACCAGGTGGCCCAGTAGTTGACAAACATCCATTTGCCCCGATGGTCGCTAAAATCCCCGCTATTTCCGGCCAACTCGGTATAATCAGATTTGCTGGCCGCCACCGCAGCCGGTTCACTGTCCGGATCACTGTCACAGGCGCTCAGCATAAGGGCTAAAAAAACGGTGCAAAGGCGCTGTGCTGTAATTTTCAAAATAGGTCATCCCCTGAATTCGCCGCCATCTGACAAGCGCGAACAATAGTTATTAAACGTATTTAGACATCTGTGGTACTCATTAAGTGTCTTTGTGCTTTTTCCTAAGTGGCTTTTTCAACGCTGCTATGCGCATCTATGCCGCGAGCTGTTATAATTTTTCGACTCCAGTCACTATTGGCGCTGCTGGGCGCAGTATAACAGAGCATAAGTGAATAATTAGAGGCCTATAATGACTACTTACACCCTTTACCACAATCCGCGCTGCTCGAAATCGCGGCAGACCTTACAGCTGCTCGAAGACAACAATATCAGCCCCGAGGTTGTATTGTACCTAGAGCAGGTTCCAAGCACGGAGGATATTCGCGAATTGTTGCACAAGCTCGGTATTGGCCCCCGGGAATTAATACGCAAGGGGGAGCAGGCCTATAAAGAGAATAATCTCAGCGACAGCACTTTAACTGACCAGGCTCTTATTGAAGCTATGCATAGTCACCCGAAGTTAATAGAGCGGCCTATTGTCGTTAGTGGTAGGCGAGCGGTATTGGGGCGGCCGCCGGAGAATGTACTGGAGTTGTTATAGATGGCAACCACACCCTATATATTAGTGCTCTATTACAGTCGCAGTGGTGCGGTGGCAGCTATGGCTCAGGCCATTGCCCGGGGCGTTGAGAGTGTCACTGGTATGGAGGCGCGCCTGCGCACCGTTGCCCCAGTGTCGACAACCTGTGAAGCGGTGGCCGATGATATTCCGGCCGAGGGGCCGCTGTACTGCAGCGAGGCCGATCTGCAGGACTGTAGCGGGCTGCTGCTGGGCAGCCCTACGCGCTTTGGGAATATGGCGGCACCACTTAAATACTTTATCGATTCTACCTCTAGCCTGTGGCTTAGCGGTGCTTTGATTGACAAACCCGCGGCGGTGTTTAGCAGCAGCAGTAGTTTACACGGTGGCCAGGAGTCTACGCTGTTGTCGATGATGTTACCGTTATTACATCACGGCATGTTGTTGCTAGGATTGCCCTACAGCGAACCGGGTTTGATGAATACCACCAGTGGTGGAACCCCCTACGGTGCCAGCCATGTAGCGGGCACAGACAATCGCGCGCTGGATACCACCGAGCTAGATCTATGCCGGGCCATCGGTCGTCGCGTGGCCTCGCTGGCGGTGCTGCAGCGCGCCGGAAGTGCCTAGGGACATCGGTACATCACCGACTAGTGGCCGCCGCTCTAGGCAGGTCAGTAATCAGTTAAAAGTAAGGGTTTGTCAGTGTCAGAGAAAAAAGTGTTAACCGGCTCCGCCGAGGATTATCAACCGCTGGCTGCGGCGAGCCGCGCGGTCGTGTTGTTCTCCTATTTTGCGCTACTGCTGGTCTTTAGTATTGGCACCTTGTGGCTACCAAGCTGCAACAGGAGCCCCAATACGGTTATTTGGCTAATTCATATAGTGCCGCTGTTGCTATTTTTACCGGGTCTATTGCGGCAAAATACCCGCTCCCATGTGTGGGTGGCATTTATCTGTAATGGCTATTTTCTGGTCTCGGTCAATGCTGTTTTTGCCTGCCCAACCGTATTGGCGGGAATAGAAATTGCGCTCACGGTACTGCTGTTTATCAGCGCGACACTGTTTATCCGCTGGCGGTCCAGAGAGTTAGCGCTGTCACAGACCCAGTGAGGGGCTGAATATAGATATTGTACTTATTAGGACAAAATGATTATGGAACAGCAAGAACACGGAGCAATACGGCGCGGGTTTGCTGCACTGATGCGGGGCATTAGCTGGCTGCGGCTGGTGTTGGTAAATGTGGTGTTTATTTCGCTACTGGCTGTGGGTTTTATTCTGCTTTCGGGCAATACCATACCGACAATTCCCGACGAAGGGGCGCTGCTACTCGATATCGACGGTCAGCTGGTCGATCAGCTGACCTATGCTGACCCGGTGGCGATAGTGCTGGGGGTGGGCAATAGCGGGCCGGCAGAGACTCTACTACAAGATGTTATTGACGCGATTAATTTTGCCGCCGAGGACCAACGTATTACTATCTTGGTATTACAACTCGATAAATTGACCCGTGGTGGTATTAGCAAGTTACAGGAAATTGCCCCGGCGCTTGAACAATTTCGCGCCGCTGGGAAAAAAATTATTGCCATTGCTGACAATTATAATCAGGATCAGTATTGGCTCGCTGCACAGGCTGACGAAGTCTATGTCAACCCCTTTGGCGGCGTGGCGCTGCAGGGATACACCGTATATCGCAACTATTACAAATCGGCTCTGGATCGCTTAAAAATCAACGTACATGTGTTTCGTGTGGGGGAGTTTAAATCGGCGATGGAGCCATTTATGCGAGATGATATGTCGGCCGCAGCCCGCGCTAGCAACCTACTGTGGTTGCAAGGGCTGTGGGACGAGTATGCCGCCGGGCTCAGTGCCCGGCGCGGCGTGTCCCGGCAAGATATCGATCGCTATGTAGAGCAATATCCCGATTTGCTGGCAGATAGTGACGGTGACAATGCCGCCACCGCCCTGGCCCAGGGCCTGGTCGACGGTATTAAATCACGGGACCAGATGGCCAGCTATCTGCGGGGACAAGTTGGCGCCGTCGATGATAATGGTGACTATGCTCGGGTTGGATTTAGGCAATATCTGTGGCTCAAGTCAATTGAAGTGGCGCCGTTGCAAGACTTACCCGCGGTCGGTGTTATTACCGCCAAGGGCAATATTGTTGACGGTGACCAGGCCCCTGGGTCGATCGGCGGGGATTCTCTGGCCCAATTGATCATCGATGCTCGAGAAGATAGTAGCGTCAAGTCACTGGTATTGAGAATAGACAGTGGTGGTGGCAGCGTGTTTGCCTCGGAAATTATCCGGCGAGAGTTGGAACTGTTCAAAGGTTCGGGTAAACCGCTGGTGGTCTCTATGGGTAGCATGGCCGCTTCCGGTGGTTATTGGATTGCGGCACTGGCGGACGAAATCTGGGCAACACCGACCACCTTGACCGGTTCGATAGGGATTTTTGGTGCCATTCCTACATTCGATCAATCGCTCAGTAGCCTGGGAATTAGCAGTGACGGTGTCGCCACCCACGCCGCCGGCAGTCCCCGTATCGATCGGCCGCTGCCGATCGCCGCCGGTCGTACGCTACAGGCTAGTATCGAATTTGGCTATCGGCGGTTTATCAACATTGTCGCCAACGGCCGTAATATGGAGACCGAGGAAGTGGAGGCGATCGCCGGCGGCCGTGTCTGGACCGGTACCGACGCTTTGAAAATCGGTTTGGTTGACCAATTGGGTAATCTTGAGCAGGCCATTGCGGCTGCCGCAGGCATGGCCAAACTGGATAGCTTCAGGGTTAAAGCCGTTGAGCAGAAAAAAACACCGCAGCAACAATTATTAATGGAGCTGATGAGTAATACTCTGGCATCTAGTGCTGTGAATCGCTTGCTAGACACTGCAGTTCCGTTACCGCTGCAGTCCTTGATAAGCCCGCTGGCAGATAGTGTTGAATTTCTATCGTCGATGAATGACCCCCGGGGCACCTATATCTACTGTAACGCTTGTATTGCGCCCTGATGTTTTGTTCGTTAACAGGAACGACCGAGTGGCAAAAGAAAACGGATTGAAAGCAGGCGGTATGGTAGAACGCCGGGCAGCGCGACCTATTAACATGTCGATGGTGGCCATCACCGATAGCGGTTCGGTCATGTCACGGGTTTAATATGCGTCGTCTGGGCCTGCCACTTTTACTGCTAGTTATAATGCTGTTGCTGAGTAGTTGCAGCGGTATTGCATACTACTCGCAATTGCTCGGTGGTCAATTCACGTTGTGGCAACAGCGCCAGCCGATTGAACAGCTTATGGTGGACAACTCGCTGGACCCCCAGCTTAAACGTCAGCTGCAAAAGATAATGGCTCTTCGCCAATTTGCCGTAGCGCGACTGGGGCTACCCGACAGTGCTAGCTTTCACTATTACAATGATTTAAATCGCAGCCATGTGCTGTGGAATGTGTTTGCCGCAGAAGAATTTTCTGTAGAACCCAAACGCTGGTGTTTTCCGATTGCCGGTTGTGTGGCCTATCGTGGCTATTTCTCCCGCCGCGCTGCCATCGACTACGCGCAGCAATTACGTGGACAGGGTTACGACACCTTTGTGGGTGGCGTCAGCGCCTATTCGACCCTGGGCTGGTTTGCGGACCCGGTACTGAGTAGCTTTGTCTATCGAGACGAAGCGGAGCTGGCGGCGCTGATTTTTCACGAGCTCGCCCACCAACAGTTGTATCAGCTTGGCGACACTGCATTTAATGAAAGCTTTGCCACTGCGGTAGCAATAGCCGGTGTCACTCGCTGGTACCAAAGCCGCGCTGATGGACTTTCAGAGTTGACAGTGGATCATCGGTCGGGCAGCAAGGTAGCCGAGGATATGCGCCGTAATCGCGACCTACAGCGGGCATTTGTCGAGTTATTGATGGTGGCGAGAGCTGATTTGGCGGCACTCTACCAACAGGATTTGTCGGCACCACTGATGCGTTCGCAAAAGCAGCTGATACTGACACAATTGCGTGAAGTCAATTTTCGGGATTTTAAGCAGCGCTGGCCCGGCGGTGAAAAATACCAGCATTGGTTTGACCCGCGCAGTGATGACCACGAGGTCTTAAGCGGCCAGGGCAGTAAGGCCAAATCTAGTGGCAACAGCGCAGGTAATCGCCACCAGCGTCAAAATAGAGCAATCAAAAGTGCTTACAGCAATGGGGCTATTAACAATGCCAGGCTGAATACCGTCGCCAGCTACAACCAGTGGCTACCAGCGTTTCAGGTGCTGTTGCGCGACTGTGAGCAGGATCTGCCCTGCTTCTATCAACGGGCAACCGAGCTGGCGGCACTGGACGTCGCGCCGCGGTTACAGCGCCTGCGAGTACTATCGCGGGCGGATGGCCGGTGACGCTCGAGGCTGGGAGAGGGGATTATTTTTCGCTATTTTTTGCCTGTTTGTGGTTCTGTGCTAGATTGATAGCAGTAGTGGCTTTGCACAACAAATTTTATTCTTTTTCTCGATTATTAGGTTATGAAATACCATGCGCTTTGATGAAGTATCGCTCCCGGTAGGGAAAACGTTCACTATGACACTTGTGGGTCTGGACTATAAAAGTCATTCCTTTGAGGGGCAGTTATTGGGATATCGGCGTGGCAAAAATGTCATTATTTCAGTGCCGGCCAAGCCGGGCCAAGTATTACTGCAAGCGGGTTCAACGGTCTCTGTGTCGGCGGTTTTGCCTGAGGGGATGATCGCGTTTGAGGCAGATATTGAATATATCCATGAATTGCCGTTTTTATACCTGGTGCTGGAATACCCCTTAGGGTTGGAGTTTGATCGCCGCCGTAATCACCCGCGGTTCCCGGTAGATACACCTATCGAAATATTGGGATATACCGGACTGGGCATGAAAACTGGATCCATGCATGGCTACATGCTCGATGTTAGTGAGCATGGTGCGCGTATCGTGGTGGAAAAAGAACTGACCAGTATGATTACTAAGATCGATGTCGGCGTTCAGCTGACGGCCAGCGGCCTAGAGCGAAATATGACGATCGTAGCGCAGGTACGCAATAGCGCCGCACTGTCCGAGGACTATCCGGATTGTGGCTTTGGCTACGGAGTAGAATTTACTGAAGTCGATGCCATCGACGGTCTGTTTATGACTGCCTATTGCCTGCGACAAACAGTGGATGAGCTGGCGCTCGATTACAGCGACTAGTGGCGAGATCATGTCGGCGCCAGCCGCTAGTAGGTAATAGCAGCGCGATCGGAGGGAGCCGGTTCTGTTTGGCGCTGTCCCAAAATATCTTCCAGTGCCATGTAGAGGCAGGGGACTAGCAGTAGCGTAATCAATGTGGCAAATACAATACCAAAACCCAGTGACACCGCCATCGGCACGATTGATTGGGCCTGCAGGCTAGTTTCAAGCAACATCGGCAACAGCCCAAAGAAGGTTGTCAGCGAGGTCAACAGAATTGCCCGGAAACGCGACGTGCCGGCTTGCATAATAGCCTCATACTTCCCCACGCCCTTGTCGACAGCCTTGTTGACAAAGTCAACCATGATTAAACTGTCATTGACTACCACCCCTGACAGCGCGATGATGCCAAACACCGACCACATACCAATCGAAATGCCGACCACCATATGTCCGATTATTGCGCCGATAATACCGAAGGGAATAACACCCATAACGATAAGCGGCTGAGCGTAGGATTTTAGCGGGATAGCCAGCAGCGTGTAAATACCGAACAGGGCCAGGGAAAAGCCTAACAGTAAACTGACTATCATTTTTTGTGACTCGTCGCTCTCTCCGTCCATTTTAAAACTCAGCCCTGGATAGTGGCGAAGTAATTGTGGGATAAACGTTTTCACAATATCGCTAACAATATCCCCGGGCTGGGTGGTGGCTTTGTGTACTTGGGCGCTTATGGTCACCGCGCGCTGGCCATCGATGCGAGTGGTTTTGGCATTGCTGGGGCTAATGTCGATATTGGCCACCGCGTCGAAGGGTACCTCGTCACCGGCTGAGGTGCGGATAAACATATCCTCTAGGTTGGCGATATTCTTGCGCTCGTGCTCGGGGTAGCGGACCATCACCTTTACCTCGTCCAGACCACGTTGAATACGCTGTGCTTCAGCGCCGTAGAACGCTTGGCGAACCTGACTTCCCATCTGTGCCAGTGATAGCCCCAGCGCCTGTGCTCCAGGTTTCATCGATAGAGTTATCTCACTTCTGGCGGAACTGTTGCTGTTGCGAATATCGTAAACCCCTGCATAGGAGGCCAGCTTCACTTCCAGTTCACGACTCGCCTGTTCCAAACTATCCAAATCTGCGCCCAGTAATTTAAAGCCGATAGCGGGACCACCCATACCCATGCTGTCGCTGATAGACATTACTTTGGCTCCTGGAATATCCCCCACTTTTTCCCGCCAACTAGTGAGTATTTCACTGCTACTGATTTTCCTGGATTCAGATTTAGTCAATTCCAGCATAAAACTGGCAAAGCGGTCGTTAAATCCGAAGGAAAAAACGTGACCGATAAAACCCTCGCCAGACTCGGCTGCGACCTCTTCGTTGAGCTCGCGTAGGGCGTGCTCGATGCGCTGGTGGGCATCCTTAGTCAACTGCTGTGAGCTGCCTTCCATCATCTCGAGTTCGGCCTGAATAAAATCACCGGGCATATCGGGCAACATAACAAAGCGTGCCACGCCACCGGCAACCAAACCGCCGGTGATAATAAGTGCCGCCAGAAATGAGGCAATGGTGGTATAGCGATTTCTAATGCAGGTCTTGACCAAGGGCTGGTAGTAGGCGCTAATGAAACGATAGAGGTGTTTGTTACAGAATTCTTGTACCTTATTAATAGAACCCCATAAACCGTGATTGGAGGGTGTGCTGTAAGCTAAGTGAGCGGGCAATATCCATTTGGATTCCACCAGTGAAAACACCAGGCACAAAATAACCACCGAGCCCAGTGCTTTGGGAAAGGCAGCAAAGGCGCCGTCTACAAACAACGTTGGGGCAAAGGCGACGATGGTGGTCAATACGCCAAAGGTTGCAGGGGTGGCGACACGCATGGCACCTTCAACGATACTGTTAACACTGTGGCCTTTTTCTTCGGTCACGGTATGGGCACTCTCACCAATAATAATGGCATCGTCAACTACAATGCCCAATACTAGAATAAAACCAAATAGGCTGATCATATTGATGGTAGCGTCGACACCGTCAATCGACATGAGGGTAAAGGCACCCAGAAAGCACACTGGCAGGCCGGCCATAACCCAAAAAGCCAATTTAATGTCGAGAAATAGGCCAAGCACCACGAATACTAGAAGTGCACCAAAAGCCATGTTTTTCAACATCATGTTGAGCCTGCCCTCCAGGTAATAGGTCGAGTCTGCCCAACTGTCAATAGATATACCTGGCGGTAAAGTTTGGCGTTTTTCGGCGATATAGGTCTTAGCGGCCTTGGCAACCTGAATAATATCCTGGTCGCCGACTGCGGAGACAGTAATTGCCATACTAGGTTTTAGATCAAAGTTGGAAAAAAATTTGGCCTCGACAAAACCGTCGTTGACGGTGGCAATATCACCCAGCGTCAGGCGAGTACCATCCGCGCGGGCAATCAATACGATATTCTCAAACTCGTGCTGGCTGTATGCCTGTCCTTTGGCCCGCAGCATAATTTCGCCGTTGTCGGTTTTAATCGCACCACCGGGCATATCCAAGGAGTTGTTGCGGATAGCCTGGGCGACCTGATCGAGGGACAGATTGTATTTACGTAATTGTGCTTCAGAGAGCTCGATGGCAATTTCGTAGGGTCTGGCACCTTGCAATTCAGCTGCACCGATGTCCGGGTTCTGCAGCAGTTCTTCTTTAATCTGTTCGGTGAGTGCCTTCATTCCCCTTTCATCGAGACTGTCGCCGTAGATCTGGATGTTGAGCGCCTGCTTGCGGAACTGGCTGCGCCGTATCACCGGTTTCTCGGCCTCCTCGGGAAAACTGACTACTGCGTCGATGGCGCTTTTTACCTCGTCGAGTACCGCCAGTACATCGTAGCCCTCGATGATTTTTAGGTTGACCCTGGCCGACGAGTCGCTGGCGGTCGAATCGACTCGCTCCACTGCCTCGATATCTTTGACCACTTCTTCAATTTTTAACACCAACCCCTGTTCAACTTCCGCTGGTGATGCACCGGGATAGGCCATCAATACCTCAATGCGATCGATGTCAAATTCAGGCATTATTGCCCGCTGCATATTGATCGCGGAGTATCCGCCTATAGCCAAGATAACCAGCATGAGTAAGTTACCAGCAACATGATTGTGTGCAAACCAGGCAATAATACCTCGGTGCTGCGGTTCCGCTGAATGGGGGGAGACATTCATGATGTCTGTTCCGCTGACAAGTCATTGTGTTTTTTTACGGTGAATGACGGCTTTTTAACATGCTCGATACCAATGTTGCCTATTGGTGTGCTTTGTTGCTCGGTGCTGTCGTAAGTCTGTTGCTCGGTACTATTAATAGTTTGTTGATCGGTACGGGTCGTTGTTGCGACTCTAACACCTTTGCCGGCGATCGAGTCGCTGATATTGGATAGGCATATGAGATCACCGTCATCCAAACCTGTGGTGACGTACATGTATTGACCACCAGTTCGCAAAATAGTCACGTTGCGATCACGCAGACGCTGCTCGGCGTCGAGTACCCATATTTTGTTACCGGGACGTAAAATATGCCGCGGCAAGACGATCAAATTCTGAAACATCTTACCCTCGATTTGTGCGTCGACGAATGTTCCGATTCGCAGCGGTTCATGTTGTTGGCTTTTTAGTCCGTAGGGATCGTCGATTTCAGCCACGGCAAACAATACTCGACTGCTCTCATCAAATACCCCTTCAGTGCGAACAAGTTTTGCCTGCCAGTGCTGCATTTGGCCGCCTATACTGGCAACTAAGTCGACGTTTGGCGCAGTGTCGTAGTTGTTGGCGAGAGTAGGCAGCTCCAAGTAGCTCAGTTTGCTCTCGGGAATCGACAGCCTCAGTTGGGCCACATCGACAGAAAATATGGATGCTATTGCTGAGCCAGTAGTCACATATTGTCCGATGTCGGCACGCTTTGAGCGCACTAATCCATCGTAGGGCGCGCGAATAATCGTGCGATCAAGTTGGTTGTGGGCATGACTGAGATCGGCCATAGTCGAATCTAATTTGGCCTTGGCCTGAGCTAACTGCGGTTTGTGCAGGGCCAAATCGTTGGCCGCCTTACTGCGGCTAACGGATTTGTTATATTTTAACCAGTCTTGGTACGCTACTTCCGCGCGCCCTTGTTCGGTGGCCAGAGCGCTTTTTGCGCTGGCCACCGCTGCTTCAGCGCGCTTTAAATCGGCCAAATAGTTGCGTTGATCAATTTTTAAAACAATATCGCCGCTGTTAAAAAAACCACCGGCAAAAAATTGTTCGGAAACTTCAGTGATACGCCCAGAAACTTCGGCGGTAATTATAGTTTCAGTCTTGGCGGTTACCGTTCCCTGGGCTCTCACCGATATTGCCAAATTTTGTTTGACTGCCTGGGCGACATTCACCAAGGGGGGATGATAGACAATTGCTGTCTGTTGCGGTGCTGGCTTACTAAAAAATAGCCCCACAGCTATTAATAGCGCAGTAGCGACAATGAGTAGAGGTTTTACCACGGCGAAGAGTTTAGATATCACGTAATTTCCTGTTTACAGTGTAATTAGATGGAATAAAATCAAAGAGCAGGCCGCTTCTAAGCGCTTAAAACCCGGTTGCCGCATTGGTTTCCCATGGCTACTGGCAGCCACTGCTCATTTGGCTGTGAATAGATATTGCAATGCTGTGTCGGCGAGCTCAGCTGTATAATCGATGGCATTGTAGGCGATTGGTAGTCCTGCAAGACTTATTACTATACGGCGCCAACACCATACCAAGAGGCCTAAACACAATAGTAAATCCCCACGTTTTGGTGGGCTGATACTGGCCCGTATTTATAACGAGCGATTAGAGCATAAATTGTACTGTAACCGTATTAACAACAGATTAATTATACTGTCGGCGGGCATGTTGCCCCCCATGAAGATAATAGTTAGGGGGAATATCGTTGCTGACAGTCTGGTTTCCAAAGCACATTTTCAGTTGTGCTAGGACAGTGTATTATTGGCTGTGTCAGTATAGTGCAATTTTCACGTTTTGAGAGATGGGTCGGTAATTATGAGAAATCCCGCACACTGCTTGTTGTTGATTGTTATCGCATTGTCTTCCATCGAGCAGGGCTGGGCAGTGGACCCGACGGTGTTGTGGCTGCCGAAATCCTATAGTGATGCAAAACCCTTGCTGCTGCGAGTCGCTCGTTCTGCCGAGGACAACGAACGCTGTAAATTGGTTATTGGCGGCGAGATGATTGTTAGTAAAAATACAGACGATGATTACTATTTTGTCATTACCTGCAGAGATGCGCTGCAGCGTTCATACAATATGAGTTACTTTGTGCCCAGATTAGGCGGCGCCGGAGAATTGGTGACAGAGCAACGCAGCGACAAGTCTGCGATAAAAACAGGCGGACTGGCGCTGGACGTTAATGGTCTCAGTAAAGAACAGGCGCTGGAGCAGTGTGCAAATTCACTAGCTGAAAAAACCATACTATCTGGATGGACAAAGGTGTTAGATGCGCAGGTTGCCGAACGGGAGCTTGTGCCGCCATGGATTTATCACTTTTATTACCCCTTTAGTGCAAAAAATAGGCTCGGTCAGCTGGTTACCTTTGAGGCGAGCTGCGTTGTTGACCGCGACGGTATCTCGGCACTAAAACTGGGTGCACTTCACCGCGAACAGGCCCTGGAGGAATGTTATTTAGGGTTGGAGGACGAGGCTATTTTGATTGGCTGGACCGATTTATTATACGATCAGGTACTGGAGCGTTCAGATAAAGGTGATTGGGCGTATCGATTCAATATGCCATTTAATGGCAAGAACCGCTCGGGTAGCCTGATTCGTTACAACGCCGACTGTCATGTTAATGAGCAGGCAGAAGCGGAAGTTGAAACACATATTGATATTGAGGGTATACCGGCTTTGTGCCTCGCCGCGCTGGAAAAATCGAGCAGAAAAATGTTGGGTGTCACCTTGTTTCCTCAGGAGATTGAATCGGTTGAGGAGTTGGAGTACGAATTTCATACGAGTATACCCTTCGATGCGCTCAACCCCTCAGGTAAAACATTACATTATTCTGGTGTATGTGTAGTGAACGATGCAGGTCGCAGTCGTATTAAGATTGTGCCGCGTTGAATGGCAGGTTTTTAGTGGTTGGGTTGGTTCTTTTGATACAGCAGGGCGCCAGCTGTTGATAAGTAGTTATAGATAAGCCGTTATAATGACTTATGCCTGAACAAAAAAGGGCTACTATTTCTAGTAGCCCTTACTATTTACCGTTTATATGCCATTAACTGGCCAGTAATTAGTTAGCTTTTCAGCTGCATTCTTATTTTGAAGCAGTTTTAGCTTTTTTCGCTGTTACAGTCTTGGCTTTCTTTGGTGCAGCTTTTTTAACTGCGGGTTTTTTTGGTGCAGCTTTCTTAGCTACGGTCTTTTTAGCTGTGCTTTTCTTAGCAGCTTTTTTGGGCGCAGCGGCTTTTTTGGCTTTTGCTTTGGCTTTAGCGGCGGCTGCCTTCTCAGTAGCTTTGGCTTTAGCGGCTGCTTTTTTAGCTTTGGCTTTGGCTTTAGCGGCGGCTGTCTTTGCAGCAGCTTTAG
>Ga0209395_1001547_pt1 | contig 31866 bp, 27 predicted proteins | sample GOMGulsemesocosm_3_FD_184635 | JGI IMG/M metagenome (GOLD analysis project Ga0209395, IMG submission 184635) | Methane-oxidizing microbial communities from mesocosms in the Gulf of Mexico - GOM9D Gulf of Mexico (SPAdes) (version 2) | ecosystem: Environmental > Aquatic > Marine > Cold seeps... | reverse complement strand
AACAAAGCAATGTCTGAATTAGAAATGGATGAAGATTTGAAAAAAGCATTATTGGAATCTTTAGACCAGTTAGCCCACCATATGATGAATCAATAAGGAGGTCTTGAGTATGACTCTATCCAAGCAGCTTTTATTACTTATTTCGGCACTATTTTTAATGATATTTAGTGTTAATTTTGTTTTAAGCGTTAACAATATTAAAGCTTTTTTAGAAAGTGAAGCGGAAGTTCATGCTCAAGATACGGCAACATCATTAGGCTTGTCTCTTAGTCCTTATATGATAAATGAGACTGATCCTGTTATTGAAACGATGATGAATGCTATTTTTGATATGGGATATTATCAAGAAATTAAATTGTTAAATGTTGAAGAAAAGCCGCTGGTTACTTTATCTAATAAAATAGAACTTGAAGGTGTACCTAATTGGTTTATCGAAATGATACCCATGAAAAAAGCCAGTGCAGGTAGTGAAATAAATGCGGGTTGGAATATTAGTGGCGTAGTTTATGTAACGATTAACTCAGGAAATGGCTATCTAAAATTATATGAGCAGGCAAAAAGTAGTTTTTATTATTCATTAATGACTTTGATTGTTGCGATTGGACTCTTACTGTTAGTTTTAAGAATAACTTTATCGCCTTTAAAGACAATTGAAAAAATGGCAGGAACACTTGCTGATGGAAAGTTTGAAACGATAGAGAAATTACCTTGGACGACAGAAGTGAGAAATGTCACTGTATCAATGAACATGATGTCCAAGAAGATTGAAGCAGCGATAACAAGCTTAAACCTTAAATTAGAAAGTGTGGGAACAAAGCTTCAGCAAGATGAATTAACCGGATTGAAAAAGAAAAATAGTTTTCAAACGGAAATGAAGCAATTATTTAGTGCAGATACTAATATTGATGCTTATATCATGATGATAAAAATTGATGGCTTATCTGGTCTTGTAAAAGAGTTAGGTACAGATGCTATTGATACTTTTTTAAAAGACTTTGCATTAGTGTTAAAAGAGAATGCTGCAAAAAATGATTGGGGTGAAATATTAGCTTATCGTTTTGTGGGAGCAGAATTTGTTTTGCTAATTAAACAGGTCAATTTACCACGCGTTGAATTGCTTGCTAAAAGATTAAGTGCAGCTTTTTCTGAGTTAGGTGAGCAATATGGTAAGCCTGATATTGCTCATATCGGTGTTGTTCCTTTTAACCCCGTTGACTCGACTGAAAATATTTTATTAGCCGCTAAAGAAGCTTATGAGCAAGCACAATTGATTGGTGCTAATAGTTATTATGTGAGGACGGGGGATGACCCTGCTATTGGTATTGCAGAATGGAAAAGATTAGTCTTTGATATTATTGATAAGCAAAAATACAGTGTAACTTTTATTAGTAAAGTTGAACATTTTGAGACTCAACAAGTATTCATGGAAGAGGCTTTTACTAAAGCTAAAGATGAAAAAGGAAATACATTATTAATTGGGACATTTATTTCTATTGCAGAAAAATTTGAGAAAATAATAGAGCTGGATAAAGGCGTTATATTAAAGGTGATCGATTATATAGAAACAGAAAATATCGATTATCCAATTGCCATTAATATGGCAACCAGAACCATTAAAAATAGTGATTTTCGTGAGTGGCTAGTGAACTTAGTCGGTCAAAAACAAAATATTTCTCAGCAATTGGTTTTTAACCTATCAGCTTATGCGATAGCAAAAGATATGGCTTCTTATAAAGAATTTATAGAGTTTGTTCATAAATTAAATATGAAAGTTATGATTAAACGTTTTGAAACACAATCTTTATCAGCCGAATCAGTCAAACAATTAAAACCTGATTTTATTCGTTTAGCGAGGGATTTAGGTCAAGGTGTGGCTGATGATGAAGAGAAAAAGGAATTTGTAGAAGGAATTAAAAGTATTGGCGAATTGTTGAATATAAGTATTTTGGCTGAAAATATTAATACCGAGGATGATTTTATTTGTATGAAAAAAATTGGAATCACAGGTGTTAGTCGGTAGTTGTTAAAGTGACTTTACATGGTACTAAATTAACAATACATAATGCTTTTTTAAAAGGCAGTGGGATTGTATTGATTTTAGGTTTTAGTATCTGCACTGTAATAGCCGCATTAGATATTAGTCCAGAACTGTTAAAAAAAGTAAAACAAAAGTATGGCTATGAGGCATCATTAAGAGTAGAACAATGGCAAAAATTGATGCAGACAGCAACGTTACTACCCGAACCACAGAAATTAAAGTTGGTTAATGATTTTTTTAATCAAAATATAGCATTTGTTGATGATATTTGGTTATGGGGGATAAACGATTACTGGGCAACTCCGATGGAATTGCTTTTTCAAGGGCAGGGAGATTGTGAGGATTATTCCATTGCAAAATACTTCACTTTACTTGAGTTAGGTGTTGATGATAAGAAAATGCGAATAACTTATGTTAAAGCGATAGAGCTAAATCAAGCACATATGGTTTTAACTTATTTTTCATCTCCTAGAGCGATACCCGTGGTTTTAGATAATTTAATTCCAGCAATAAAGAAAGCTTCTAAACGTACAGATTTGTTACCTGTTTATAGCTTTAATGGTTCAGGTTTATGGCTGGCTAAATCAAGAGGCGGCGGCAAAAAAGTTGGAAGCTCAGGGCGTTTAAGTTTATGGGCAGACCTTAAGAAAAGAATGTTAGATCATTCACTGAAATAATTAGGAACTCTCATCAATACACTAGCTTTTAATTACACTATTCGCCGTAGTCAGCGAGCCAAAAAAACAAGAATTACAGTAACGACAGAGAAAATAGAAGTTGTTGCGCCTTTACGTGTATCAGAACGAAAAATACATGACTTTGTTAAATTAAACGAACAATGGGTTTTATCCGCAACTGATAAGATTAAAAAAAATAAACAACAGATAAAGCGCTTAGCTCCAGAAAGATACGATCAAGGAGTAACTATTCCTTATATGGGGGAGCAAAGACAAATACATCTTCATAGTACTTCATCAAAACGAATAAAAGTTATTTTCGATAAGCAGGATTTTATGCTGTATATACCTGTATCTATTGTTGATGAAGATAAGCATACATTAATAAGACTTGCATTAATTGATTGGATGAAAAATAAAGCAGCCGAACAAGTCAAAAAGACGGTTGATAACTATGCACCAAAAAATAATTTATATCCACGGTTTATCAGAATTAAAACCCAAAAAAGCCGATGGGGTAGCTGTGGAATACATAATGATATTAATTTAAATTGGTTGTTAATATTAGCACCAGAAAAAGTAATGGAATATGTGGTTATTCATGAGCTGTGTCATATTAAAGAAAGAAATCATTCGGTTGATTTTTGGAATCTAGTTGAAAAATATTGCCCAGATTACAAACAACACCGACTCTGGTTAAAGCAAAATGGGCGAAGTATTATGCAAGGTTTATGATGAAGTCTAGTCTTAAAAAAATGGCTTTTTATACGGTTGTTTTTATCATTATTTTTGCTGGTCAGTTCTTAATGAATCAAGGATTAAAAACGGGTAAACCACCAATTATTAATAAGCAAACGCTTTCAGGGCAAGATGCAATGCAGATGATTAGCCAAGGCCCAGCTATTATTTATTTTTGGGCAGAATGGTGTGGTGTTTGTAAAATGATGCAACAACCTATATTTCAAATTTTAGATGATTATCCTGTATTAACGGTTGCTGTTAAATCAGGAGATACAAATATTGTAAATAATTACTTAAATGAGAAATCGTTGATGTGGGAGGTTGTTAATGATCCAGTGGGGGAAATAGCTAATCAATACCAAGCTCGGGGAGTGCCTTCAATTTTCTTTTTAAACAAAGCTGGCGATATAGTATTAACAGCAACAGGCTATACCAGTGAAATTGGCCTAAGGTTAAGGTTGTGGCTAGCAAGTAAAATGTAATTAATCCCATCGCTCGCTTACATTATTAAAATAAATTAACAATGACAAAAGATAATCACCCCACAATTCAAATACCTCAATGGCCTACTGTATATGGGGGGGCTCATAGTCGAGGCAAGTTTAAAACAATGCCTGCTGACTTTATTGTTAAAGAACAGTTGTCTTTTCAGCCAGAAGGGGCAGGGGAACATGTTTTTTTACAAATAGAAAAAAGTGGAGAAAATACAGAATATGTTGCAAGGTTATTAGCTCGATTTGCGGGTGTTAGGCAAAGAGATGTAAGTTTTGCAGGCTTAAAAGATCGGCATGCTATCACTACACAATGGTTTAGTGTTTGGTTACCCGGTAAAGAAGATCCTGATTGGCAACAGTTGGATGTAGAAACTATTAAAGTTTTACAAGTACATCGACATGCAAGAAAGCTTAAGCGTGGAGTGTTGTCGGGGAATGAATTTGAAATACGTATTAAAGAATGGGTTGGTGATAAAGCTCAACTAGAGCAGCAGCTAGAGAAAATAAAAAACGATGGTTTTCCTAATTATTTTGGAGAACAGCGGTTTGGTCGACAAGGACAAAATGTAAATAAAGCATTAGCATTATTTGATGGTGCTAAAGTAAAAAGAGAACAACGTAGTATTTATTTATCAGCTGCAAGATCGTATTTATTTAATCAATTATTAGCCAAAAGAATTGCTAGCGATAATTGGAATCAAGCACTGAATGGCGATGTGTTTATTTTTGATAAATCGAATAGTTATTTCAAAGCAGAACAACTTGATGATTCTGTGTTGGAACGTGTAAAAAAAGGTGAAATTCATCCAACAGGTATGATGTTTGGTAAAGGTGAAAGTGAAGTAAGCTCAGAGGCTTTGGAAATTGAGGCCTCAATTGTTAATGAAAATCAGGCAATAGCAGATGGATTACTAAAACTAGATTTAAGTTCAGCGCGTAGAGCTTTAAGAGTAATGGTAAATAACTTACAGTGGGAGTTTCAGGATGAATCAACCTTATTGCTTAAATTCTCATTGCCTTCTGGAAGTTATGCAACTGCTTTAATTAGAGAGTTAGTTGATTTTAATAGATGAACATAGTCCTATTAGAACCCAAAAATCGAGCCAATTTAGCCACAATCATAAGAAGCGGACAAAATTTTTCTGTTCATAGCATCTTTGTTATTGGCGGCTTTATAAAGGATCAATATAAAGGCAATATTCATAAGTTTTCTCATCAAATGAATACTCAGGATGGTTTATCAACGATTACATTAATTTATTTTGATAGCCTGACTGAATTTTTACGACATTTACCCGCTCAAACAACTTTAGTCGTAGTGGAATCAATTGATGAATCTTCAGATCTTAGAGAATTTAGGCACCCAGAAAATGCGACTTATATGTTGGGTAGAGAAGCTAAAGGTATTACAAAATCTGATTTGCAAGAAATAAAGCAATATTTTGAAGTTTTGAATAAAGATATACCTATAGAATTTATGGGTAAGCATAGTAAAACAGCTTATTTAAAATTTGTGAAAATACACACGCCAGAATCACTCAACTTAGGTGTTTGTGCTTCCATTATTATGTATGACAGGCACTGTAAATGCCTACATAATTGACTTATAAGGTTTTATTGAATAACCCCAGCTATTAGTGCAATATCAGCTGCTTTGGATAGCATAAATTATGGGTAAAAAACTTGTTAAATGAGCAATATGAAGTATATTAAATAGTAGATTTATACAATATTAAATGCACTCTTAATTAAGAATGCTTACCAGGAGAAATAAAGTGGATTTGTCACAAGCCTTGGGTTTGAATGTTTCAGAACAAGACTCTGATTTATTACATCAGAAGTTACATTTGTATATTAACCTTAAATTAGCTTCTTGCGGTCAACCTACATGTTTACACGGTGATTCTGTCGATTTTATGGCTACTGCTGATGATATGCTGCGTAGTTTTGTTGAAAAAAGTAGACAGTTAGATTCCTATCATTATCCTGCGGATCAAAGAATACAAGATTTCTTGAACAGTTATTTTGCTGACCTAAATTTAGATAGCATTCCCACATTACCAACACTTACCTTTGAATTAGATCGTCATGGTATAGCAAGAGAGTTATCTTTGCCTGCCGGGAAAGATACGTTTTATTCCGAATGCGTATCTAGTTATCGTGTTAAGCAAGGGGTATTGCATAATCCTGCCAGTGATAAAAGAACCACTAAAGGTTCTTTTCATGTTACGGCAGGAGGGTTGCCTGTTCCTGGTGATAAAAAAGAAGTACCAAAACAAACAACGGCGGCGATGCTGGCACATGCCTTAAACCCACCTAAAGAAATGACTATGTTGCCATATACAGCAAACGAGGAATCGCCTGCTTATATGTTTACTTCTTTATTGTTAAGGCCTGCTGTTTGTCCTGCTATTCCAGGGCTTTCAGAACAAAAAAGCATGGAAATCCGCTTTTTTGCTCCAGGAACTTTAGTGAGTAATTTAGATTTTGTAGAAAGTATTTTTGGTAATGGGGGTAATCCAGCTTTACCTGAGTTTGATGCTGCGTTAGATGTCGAACATTGGACGGGGCAGAGTGGTTGTGTGATTTTAGCGCCTCATTTGGTTAAATTAACTAAAAAAGAATTAAATTTACCGCAATGGGATGATGCGACAGAAAGGCAGCGTAAAGATGGCATGTGCTGGAAAAATGAAAATGAGCTGTATAACGATGGCCAAGCTTTTAAATTAACCACTAGAGATGAACGTGGGGTTATTGTCACCATATTAGCTGATAACTACTTCGGCTATTGTAAAAAAGAAGTTAAAACTCAAATTGGCTATGCCGCAAATCTTTATGGCTTTGCAGAAGAAGAGCATGCCGGTGGTGCATTAGCATTCCATTGTCAGAACCATGGTAATGAATATGGTGCAGGTGGGGCCAGTAAGGAGGAAGGTTTTAGTTTTAAAGACCTTGTTAAAAATTACGGCGATTTAATGCAAGTTATGCCAGAAGGTTATGCTATTGATAAGCTGCACCCAGAGATAGTTTATGTCCCCCAAGATGTGAAAATGGATGTAATGAGTCAAGGCATTTCTTGGAAAAATGACAAATTAACTTGGAATTCAGATAAGAAAAAATCTTTTTTAAGGTTAGAGCCAGGAAAGGTTTATGTAAAACCAAATGGTTATAAATTAGAGTTAGTAAAACATCCAGCAGCCCCTTCTTGGCGTATTGTGGGAACAGCAGCGGAAGGTGCTTTTTGTCATAAGCCTAGTACTGTTTCTGGTGGTGGTAAGTCCGAAATTTCTAAATCAATCAGTGATGCTGTTATATACAATTCATTATTTGTCAGTGATTTGAATAAAGATTTAGATAGAGTTCAGGCAATTTTTGATAAAAATTATAGTGATAGATTTAAAGATAAAATTGACCAAAAAGATAAGCCAGCTAGTCGAGCATTATTAAGTATTGATAGAAGTTTAGGGTCGGTCATTAAATTATTGACACCTTCAACAGCTTATACAGATGAATTTAATGCGTGGGTAAAAGAAATTCCACCCTATATTCGAGCCTTGGTATTATTGATTAAACGTTTTTACCAAGTGGATTGGGGTGAAGATTGGAGAACTTATTTCTCTGCTGATATTGTTGATGGCTCACCAGGGCATGACCTTAAATTTGAAGGTAGACAAATTATCGCCAGTTTTCTAAGAGTAGGCTTCAATGAAGATGGTGGCTGGAGAACGTTTAAAGTAAGACAGGATTTTTATCCTGCTGAAAAAATTCAGATGGAAGATGATATTACAGCATCTGTAGTTGTTCCTGCTTCAATAGTAACGGGTTATAACGTAGACAGTGAACCTTTTGAAAGCGTAAAATTAACAACGAATTGTGAATACCGATTATTTCAGCGCCCTGACGATGCTGTTATTCCTGGCTACGATATTCAGACTGAGTTTAATATGGCTGGGTCTGATAACTTTATTGCTAATTATGAACCTTTATCAGGTGAAAATTTGGCTGAAGTAACTGAAGATGTATTAACAATGTCTAAGTTTACTCAACCTATGCATGATTTATTGAATGATGTGTACACAGAAGGTTCTGGGTATGTGGTTTCATCGGCTCACCCTCGCCTTGTTGATGGTAAGCCTACTAAAAACCCACGTTATTTAGAAAGACGAGCTGATGTAGTCAACCCTGTTCGTAAGTATTTGGCTGATTTAGGAGTAAGATTACATCGTAAGATCCCATTACAAGATAAAATCATACATCCAGTGACAGCTGTTCTTGTTGGACGACGTAATAATCCACCAGAGCCAGGTATCCGTGCATTAGCTGTTTATAATCCAATTCATTATCAACAGCTTCCTGAGTTGTTTATGGACTTTATTAGTTCTTTAACAGGTAAGTCACCATCTACAACAGGTGCTGGAAGTGAAGGTGCATTAACAAAAGGACCTTTTAATGCATTAAGAGCAACGGCTGATTTAAATAATGCACTGGTTTCTTTTATTTTGACAGCTTACCCAGGGTTTTCTAGTTCAGCAGGCCATATTGGTTCTCATGTAAGGGTTGATCATGATATTAGTTTATTGATTCCAGAAATTTGGACACGACTAAAAACTAAAGAAAGAGACCCAGCCTATTTAATTGAGCAAGGGCTTATGGAAGAGTTAACTGATTTTGAACATAATGGTAAAACGGTATTGGCAAGTCGACTAGGTTACCGAATTACAGAGCAATTTGTTCATGAGTTTATGGGAAAAATATTTGATAATCCAACAGCAGTATTAACTGCAGATATCCTTAAACCTGAAACTCAGAATTTAGATGATTATGTAGATGGTATTGAAAATATTGTAGAAACTCAACAAAAGGTTGCTCAACAATATATTGATGATGGAAGTATTGATGATGCTTGTCCACCATTACATGCTTTATTGCACATTATGGCAACAGGTAGTTATCAAGGGAAAGATGCTCATGATCCTGAAATTAGAGCATTATTTACTAAAGAAAACTTATTGGCATCAGATTGGTATTTAGAACGTCTTCAAGTAAAGCAAACTAAAGATATTGCTTTGTGGCAAAGACATGTGAATAGTCTAGAAACTTTTTCAAAATTGGCAAATTATGTTGATGAGGTTGAACGCTTGAATATTAATGAAAGGTTAATTAATGCTAAACAAGAACTTGAAAAAGTAGCAAGTTCAGACTACCTTAAACAGATGGTTGGAATGATTGGAGCCGATCCGCTTAAACAACCAAGATTGTAATGATTTTTCAATACCAATAAGTTTACTTTATCTCTTCCCCAGTTGGATATGATTAGAATGATTGCTATTGGAGTATATAAAGATTAAAAAAGGAGGCAATGGCCTCCTTTTTTAATCTCAAGTGTAAGTGTCAAATTATTTCTAACATAAAATAGATAATTGAAGGTTATGGGCTTTTTCTTAAATTTAGAGGCAGTGTTTGAAATGGAACTAAGATAATGCCAAGGGTAAGAAAGAAAGTTAGAAAAGTAGTGTTTCTTTGTTGCTTGATAGGAGCTGGTTTGTTTTTTTATGATCAGCATCTTTCGTTTGAGAAACAGGCTGTCATTGTAGAGGTCGTTGTATCTAATACAGTAACGCTTACTGAAAAGGAACAACAATGGCTTAAAGCGCATCAACCTATCCGTGTTGCTTTTGATGGTGACTTCCCTCCCTATAGTTTTGTTAATGAATCTGGGCAAATTGAGGGTATTTCATTTGATACGATTAAGCTGTTAAGCCAGAAACTTAATATCCAACTTCAAATTGATAAGAGAAATCAGTGGCGTGATATATATCAGGCGGCTCTTGATAGAGAGATTGATGTTGTAGCTACTATGGTTAATAGACCTGGTCGCGAGTTTCAATTTTTATTTACCCGTCCCTATGTTTTTAAATCATTAGTTATTGTCACGCATGATCGAGATGAGGGTATAACTGAACGTAGCCATCTTTCAGGGAAAACGGTTGCTTTGATTGAAGGTTATCAATATTCTCAAGATATCCTAAAAGAATTTCCTACCATTACGCCTTTTTATGTAGAGAATATGCATGATGCTCTTACCGCTGTTGAAGCTCAGCAGGTGGATGCAGCAATTAGTTATTTTGCAGCAACTTATTTTATTCAAAATAAGTATCTATTAAGCCATATTAAAGTGGCTGCATTTTATGATCGTAATAGTGCAAATGAAAGTATTGCTATAGCTAAAGATAAACCTATTTTGGCAGGGATTTTTCAAAAAGGTCTGAATTCACTTTCAGAGTCAGAAGTACAGAATATTAAAAGTAAATGGTATCCACCTATTAAAAAACCGATTGATTACGAAACAATTCGGCATATTGTCAGTGTTTTTTTAGTTGTGTTGGCTATGTTATTACTATGGATAGGGCAGATTAAATATAAAAGTCGAAAAATTAAAATCACTACAAATAAATTATTAGTAACAAACCGAGAGCTCAATGAACTAAAAGGAAACCTTGAAACACAAGTATTTCAGCGTACAAACCAGCTTAGACGTAGTGAAAAAAAATATCGCAGTTTAGTTGAAAATTTAAGAGATGAATATTTCTTTTATAAGCATGATTTGAATGGTGTATTTACTTATTTAAGTCCTTCATTTACTAGTATTTTAGGATATAGCACAGATGATGGGTTGTTAAATTACAAGAGCTTTCTTTCAGAGTTTATAGGGAATACAAAAGTTGATGAATATGCTGATAGATCTTTAAGAGGTGAAAAAATTCCGTCTTATGAAATAGAGGTTTTTGATAATTTAGGACGTAAACATCGCTTAGCTATATTGGAGACACCTATATACGATGATCAGGGAGAGTATATTGGAGTGGAAGGCCTTGCGCATGACATTACGGAAGCAAAGCGAATTCAGGAACGATTAAACTGGTTATCATATTATGATGATTTAACTGGCTTGGCTAATAGGCGATTATTTAAAGAAAAGTTTGATCAATTAATGGCGTTATCTCTCAGACATAAACAATCGATGGCATTGTTGTTTTTAGACTTGGATCACTTTAAAAAAATAAATGATAATTTAGGACATTCTGTAGGTGATGAAGCGCTTAAAGAAACAGCAAGAAGATTAAAGGGACATTTGCGTGATTCCGATGTTTCTGCGCGGATGGGAGGGGATGAGTTTACTTTGATCCTACCAGATACAGGAACTAAAGCGGCAGAGAATGTAGCCAAGAAAGTGTTAGAAAGTTTATTAACACCTTATATATTAAAAGGTGAAAAATATACACTGGGTACCAGTATTGGCATTGCTATTTATCCTAAAGATAGTACAGATGCAGATGAGCTGCTTCATTTGGCTGATGAAGCAATGTATAAGGCAAAAAAAACAAAGGCGGGTTATATTTTCTCTGAAAATATAACCCAGGAAAAGTTACTGGTTAGCAAAGCAAATTAGAATACTTATATCAAAATAAGTTTAACTAATGAAGAGTATTACTACTTAAGTATTAAATTACTGTAAAATTAGCCCGATAACTTTGTAACAATGCATGTTATTTAGATAGTTAAGGGAAATCTATCTTACTTTTACTTATAAACTTTCTATTTGGAAGTAGAAAAAAACTTAATTAATTATGATAGATTTAATGGTTCGAATCAGAAGAAGTCTTCTAATATTTTTGCTTCTGTTTGCAAATGGTTGTAGTTACATCATGTCCTCCGCAACGGAGAATTTTGGTAACAATTTAAAACAGGCAATTTTAAATCATAATGATCCTCAGATAGTAGCAGATGCTATTCCAACTTATTTATTGCTACAAGAAGCATTGTTACTGGATGATCCAGAGAATGAAGCCTTGTTAATGAGTACTGCAAACCTATATTCTTCGTACGGTAATATAGCTGACAATATATCGACTAAAAGAAAAAAACAGATTAGCCAAAAAGCATTTAATCTAGCGCTAAATGCAGCATGTTTATATGAACAAGACTTTTGTCAATTGAATGACAAAAGATTCAATGAATTTACCCCGATTATTGATCAATATAATGGTATAGATGATTTAGATACCTTATACAGTGTAGGAACCAGATGGATTGGTTGGATACAAGCTAATAGCACCGATTGGAATGCTATTGCACAACTTGCGCAAGTAAAATACATCATTAATCATGTGATATCTGTAAAGGACGATTATAAGCAAGGTGAAGCTTATTTATATTCTGCTGTTATGGAAAGTCTGGTACCACCTGCTTTAGGTGGAAAGCCTGATTTAGCCAAGCATAACTTTGATAAAGCATTACAATTATCAAATGAAAAAAATTTGATGGTACATGTTTTATATGCCAAACATTATGCAAGGATGATGTTTGATCGTGACTTACATGACACTTTGTTAAATAAAGTTATTAATACAAAAGCAGATCAGCAAGACTTAACGTTAAGAAATACATTAGCGAAGCAAATGGCAGAAAAATTATTACAAAGTGCAGATGATTATTTTTAAAATGCCATTGATTAAGCTTCAGAATTTTATACAGATACTTTAAACCACAGACTTTTATATATGATATTAAATCTATTAAAGAAGGCTTTTTTAGTGCCTTTGTTTTTCCTTATTTATACTGGTAGTGCATCTGCACTAACCATTAAAATTGCTACTTTATCGCCTGATGGATCTTTCTGGATGCAAAAAATGCGTGAAGGTGCAGGACAAATAGCAGAAAAGACAGAAGGAAGAGTAAAGTTTAAGTTTTACCCAGGCGGTGTGATGGGTAAAGACAAAGATGTATTACGAAAAATAAGATTAAGACAGTTACATGGTGCTGCAATTACAGGCAGCTCAATGAGTCATATTTATCCTGATATACAAATTTATAATTTAATTTTAAAATTTAGAGGCTTAGACGAAGTCGATTTTATTAGACAAAAAATGGATGCCGAGTTAATGGCAGGTTTGGAACAAAAGGGCTTTGTATCACTGGGGTTTGCTGAAATAGGTATGGCATATATTATGTCGGTAGAGCCTGTTCAAGAGCTTGAACATATGCGGGCTCGTAAGGCATGGGTTCCAGAAAATAATGAACTGGCTTTGGTTGCACTTAGAGCGTTTTCTATTTCTCCTATTCCATTACCTTTACGTGATGTTTTAATGGGCTTGCAAACCAATATGATTGATATTGTAGCGGGTTCTCCAGTAGCAGCCTTAGCCCTGCAATGGCATACGAAAGTGAAATACGTTACAGACCTTCCTCTTTCTTATATTTTTGGTGCGTTAGTTATAGATCAAAAAAGGTTTAAAAAAATTAGTAGTGAAGATCAGCTTATTGTTAGATCTATAATGGCTAAAATTACTCATGAGCTTGATCAGAAAAATAGACAAGATAATTTTGATGCAAAAGAAGTAATGATCAAACAAGGTATTCAATTTATCAAGCCATCAGAGGCCGCTGCAGAAGAACTTAGAAATAAAATTGTTGGTGCTAATAAACAGCTAGAAAAAAGTGGTAATTTAACAGCTGCAACAGTAGAAAAAATGAATAAATTACTCTCTGACTATAGAAGCACGAAGCAATGAGTGAAAGTGGTTTAAAGAAGTTTCATCAATTTCTATTAAAAACAGAAACCAATCTTTTAGTGAGTTTATTGCTATTAATGGTTGTTATTGCAGTAACACAAATAGTGATGCGAAACTTTATGGGGGCAGGCTTAATATGGGCTGAATCCCTATTGCGTATTACTGTTTTATGGCTGGCCCTTATAGGCGCGATGGTCGCAAGTCGAAAAGGTGAGCATATAGCAATTGATGTCTTTGTTAATAAATTGCCAGAGAAGATTAGATATATTGTAATGCGTTTGAATCGAATGATAACGGCTTTAATCTGTTTTGTTATTGCCTGGTATAGTTTGTTATTTGTTATTGATGAATATCAATACGGTGGTATTGCCTTTGGTATTATCCCACATTGGCTTTGTGAAGCTATTATCCCTGTTTCGTTATTTATTATTGCAATACGTTTTTTTGTATCGGCATTATTGATTAACCAGTCTGAGAGCCAAAACTGATGATAACACTGTTAGTTATTTTGATTATACTCATGGGCTTCATGGGTGTACCTTTGTTTGCCATGATTTTAGCGGCAACTATGTTGGGGTTTTATACGGCTGAAGTTGATTACACAATTATTACAGCAGAACTGTATCGTTTGGCTGGAACACCTATGTTAATAGCCTTGCCGTTGTTTGCTTTTGTAGGATATATATTATCTGAAAGTAATACATCTGAACGATTACTAAGGCTTACTCGTGTATTTTTTGGCTGGATGCCAACAGGCTTAGCCATTGTTTCATTGGTTATCTGTGCTGTTTTTACTGCATTTACAGGCGCGTCAGGAATTACTATTGTTGCATTAGGTGCTTTGTTACTGCCTGCATTAATCAAAGATGGGTATGAAGAACGGTTTAGTTTAGGTCTGGTAACCACCAGTGGTAGCTTAGGTTTATTATTACCTCCATCAATACCATTAATTTTATATGGCATTATTGTTCAGCAAATGAACTTAGGACAGAAGTTTACCTTGCCTGAGTTATTTATGGCTGGTCTATTACCCGCAACATTAATGATTGTAATGTTGGCGATGTGGGCAGCTTGGAAATCCAGACATATAAAATTAGAAAAAACACCTTTTTCAGTGAGTGAAGCTATTGCAGCTGTTAAAGAAGCTGCTTGGGAACTTCCATTACCTCTTTTTATTGGTGTCGGAATCTTTGGTGGCTTTTTGGCTATTTCAGAAGTAGCCGCAGTAACGGTTCTTTATATAACGATAGTTGAAGTTTTTATTTATAAAGAAATTAAACTAAAAACGTTAAAGAAAGTTGTTGTGGATTCAATGACAATGGTAGGCGGGATTCTACTGATTTTAGGGGTGTCTTTAGCATTTACCAACTATATTGTTGATGCAGAAATTCCTATGCATTTATTTGAATGGATTAAGGGTAATGTAGATAGTAAGCTTACTTTTTTGATACTGCTTAATATATTTTTACTTATTCTAGGTGCAATTTTAGATATATTCTCAGCACTGGTTATTATTGTGCCTTTAATCGTACCTATTGCCATAAGCTATGGTATTCACCCGATTCATTTAGGGGTTATTTTTCTAGCAAATATGCAAATTGGTTACTTTACACCACCAGTGGGAATGAACCTATTTATAGCAAGCTATCGCTTTAATAAATCAATAACAGAGCTGTACAGAGCAACCTTGCCATTTATGGCTATATTAATGCTAGCAGTGCTTATTATTACCTATGTGCCTTGGTTAAGCCTTTGGTTTATGGATTAAGGGTGAGCTTTAGATGCGCAGTTATATCAATAGTTATTCAACTTGAGATATAGCTGTGTTGTTGTATAAGAGGAAAAGTTATTTTGGAACTAAAAGGATAGTAGATCTTTACCGCTCTAACTATGATGCTTATGTGCTTGGCGCTTTTTCCAGTTAAACCAGTCTTGAGGTGAAATTTTATTCATTAGACGATCAATAGACGACATAATGATCAAGTTATAGAAACCTTGAAATTTACCTTTCCAAGTTTGGCTAGGGCAACGAAGTGATATTGCACAAGAGGCTTCTTCATACACAAGGTGATGCCAGTAGCCACTTGGGATAAATAAGGTTTCACCTGGTTCTAATACAACGCGATAGCCCTCAACATCTTTAAGTCCTGGGTATTCTTCAAAATCAGGTTGATGAACATCAACATAACTTCTACAAGTAAAGGGGTAGTGGTGTAGATTATTTCCTTGTTCAAAAGGAAATAAGGTTATTGTTTTTCGGCCAAAAATAGCGGTATGAAAAACATGTGACATATCTATATCAAAATGCATTTGTGTGACTGAACCTTTACAGCCAAAAAACATAAAAATAAATTGTTTAGATAAACCATCTACCAAGTCTGGAAAAACTACGTCATTAACTAACTCTGGGATTCCGGATTTGATGTTATAAAGAAACATTCTCAAATCTTGAGAAGTTGTCATTATAGCGTCAATAAATTCTTTTAAAGAAATGGACCTGGCTTGAGACATATAGTTGTCACCAGCCTCAACAAAGCTTTCGTTGTAGACTTTAACTTGTTTGTCACCATGTTGTTGTTTAAAAAAATCAGGTGTCCATTTTTTTAATGCAGGCCATGATTGGGCAATATCTTCAATAATCAAAGGCCGTAAAGGGGTAAAGTAAGAATCAGAAAAATCTTCACGACTGATAGTTTTTACTCTATCAATTTCAGTTAACTTTAAGTTAGCTGTTGATTGTTCTGATTCTGACATAGTCTTTATTTAGCTAGAAATTTACTGTAGTAATTAAGAATTGATGGTTCTTCCCAGTGCAGAAAATGGCCTGCCCCAGGTATCATTTTAAATTCACAATTAGGAATCCTAGTGGATGCTTCTTCAATATCACTTATATCAATAATTGCATCAAATTCACCTATCGCAATAAATGTTGATGCTGTGATATTACTCAGTGTTACAAATTCTTCAATATCAGTTGCTTGTTCAACAAATTTACAATGTTCATAAAAGCTAAGTAGGTCTTCTCTACTCATACCTTTAAATTGTAATATCATTTGTTTTTTATGTGAGTCTGGAATCTGTTGACCAAATTTTTGAATCATTAATGGAGCAATTTCATCAGACTTATCACCATCAAAAAGGCCTTGGCCTTCTCTAATAACAGAAATAACTGCTTTACTCGGTTTTGCACCAAAACTACCAAGAATCATTTTATCGATAAGGTCTGGGTAACGTGCAGCTAATGCTGCAGCAATAATAGTTCCCCATGAAGCAGCTGCTAAAATTGTTGAGTTGTTGTTAGGAGTGGTTTCTAAAACAACTGTGTGCAAAACTTCAATTTGTTCATCAAATGAAATGCCTGGCTCACCTGATAAAATAGTTGCTCTACCTTGACCCGGTAAATCGAATACAACAATTGAATAATCAGCAATGAAATGGCTAACGAATGAACGCCAAGCCGCCATAGTTTGTTTAGCTCCGCTGATACAAACTATGTGTTTTTCAGATTCACCATAGATACGATAAGGAACGAGAAACCTGCCTATGGCAAGTTCTCCTTTAACAATTTTCATTAATTATAGACTTGTATAGATTTAGTAAGACTGCTCCATGATTGGCGGCTTAGCAACTAATCAAGGAATAATGGATTTAATTCATAATGAATAAATATTGTTATATTATAAAGAAAGAATGTAAAGCACGCCATATTTACTGGTATTTCTTATTTTATTAATAACAATACGAAAGTATGCCCTTTTTTTTAAAAGGGAAAAGTGGGTAAAAATAGCAACAAAGCTTCGGTTTAACTTAACCTTTCAATGTATAATGTTTCTTATTTTTTAAGGAAGAATTATGGCTTCTCATCGCCTTGGCTTTACCTATTTATCTCAGGAAGATTTATTAGATGCAGGCTGTTTTGACTTACGAATGGCTATTGAAGTCTCTGAAAAAGCAATGCTTGCTTTTGAGGATCATCGGATTATGTTTCCTGAGAAAATCGTACAAATTTTCGATCAAGTGACTCAAGACCGGATCAATTGTTTACCTGCAACTTTAATGGATGAAAAAATTTGTGGTGCTAAATGGGTTTCCGTATTTCCTAAAAACCCAAAGAAATATGATGTACAAAATTTATCAGCAATTTTTATTTTATCTGAGATAGAAAAAGGTTTTCCCGTTGCAGTAATGGATGGAACTTTAGCATCCAATATGCGAGTTGCTGCTATGGGCGGCATTGCGGCAAAACATTTGGCTCGACAAAATAGTGAAAGTATTGGATTTATTGGAGCAGGTGAACAAGCAAAAATGCATCTGTTGGCGATGAAAGTGGTTCGCCCCAGTTTAAAAGAGTGTCGAGTAGCTGCTAAAACAGCCGCAGAAGAAGAGCAGTTTATTACTGAATTATCTCCAATTTTCCCAGATATGACTTTTATTGGCGCAAATACGGTGGCGCGAGATGCAATGCAAGATGCAGATATTTTAGTCACAGCAACCAGTGCACAAGGACCGTTGTTAAAAGCTGAATGGATGAAGCCAGGTGCATTTTATAGCCACATCGGTGGATGGGAAGATGAGTATGCAGTTGCTCAACAATGTGACAAAATTGTTTGTGATGATTGGGAAACAGTGACTCACCGTACCCAAACATTAAGTCGTATGTATAAAGAAGGATTGTTATCGCATAGTGATATTCATGCTGATTTACATGAGCTGGTCTCAAAACATAAGCCTGGGCGTGAAACTGAAGATGAACGTATTTATTTTAATGCGGTAGGTTTGTCTTATGTGGACGTGGCACTAGCTCAAGCCATGTTTGAACGTGCAAAATCATCACATATTGGTGAACAACTTACTTTGCAAGAAACCATGGTTTTTGAACATCATAATATTATTAGCAAAATCAGGTTGTAAGACATGTTTAAACAACTTCCTGAAGATAATATAGATAAAGTAGAGATTGTTTTAAATGGGCAAGCTATACAAGTGACTAAAGGTATTAGTGTTGCGGCTGCGGTTTTAAGTCAAGGTCAAAGTTATTTTCGTACAACACCCGTTTCAGATAGTAAACGAGCTCCTTTTTGTATGATGGGTGTTTGTTATGATTGTTTAATGGTTATTAATGGCCAAGCTAATCAAAGATCATGTGCTACTTATGTTGAAAATGGAATGATAATTGAGGTTCAGCAAGGTGTTGGGCCTGATTTGGAGAATAATGCATGAAAAGCCATTACCAATTACTTATTATTGGTGGCGGACCTGCTGGGCTTGCCGCAGCAACAACGGCAGCTGAACAAGGGGTTTCCTGTGCGGTATTAGATGAACAGCCTATGTTAGGTGGGCAAATTTATCGCTCAATAGAGTCAATACCCGATCAGCGTGCAAAGAAATTAGGTCCTGAATATTTACGCGGTAAAAAAATAGCCGCTGCTTTTAGGGAAAGTTCAGCGGAATATTATCCCAACACTAAAGTATGGTCGCTTAATAAAGAGCGCGAAGTAGGCATATCACAAAATGATCAAGCAAGTGTTATTACGGCTGATCAGGTTATTGTTGCAAGTGGAGCAATAGAAAGGCCTGTTCCTTTTTCTGGCTGGACGTTGCCTGGTGTTATGCAAGCAGGGGCAGGGCAAATCTTATATAAATCTGCAGGTATAGTTCCTGATAATGGTGTTGTATTAGCAGGTTCTGGCCCTCTTTTATTATTATTGGCTTGGCAATATTTACATGCTGGTGTTGAAGTTAAAGCATTGCTTGATGTGACACCATTGGGCAACCATATAACTGCATTACCTAAGTTTCCTCGAGCACTTTTAGCTCACCATTATTTAACCAAAGGCATTGGCTACCAAATAGAATTAAAACGTGCGGGTATTCCCATGTTATTTGGCGTGAGTGATTTGCGAGCCGAAGGGGATGAGCAATGTCAACGGGTTACTTTTAAACATTCGGGAAAACAAAAGACCATTGAATCAGAACTGTTGCTGACACATTTTGGTGTTATTCCTCATATTTGGTTAACGCAAGCGGCAGGGTGCCATCATCAATGGGATGATAGTCAACAATGTTGGAGACCTAAGCATGATGAATGGGGCAATACTGATATTGATGGAATTATAGTGGCAGGTGATGGTGCAGGTATTAATGGTGCTAGATCAGCCGAACATGCTGGACGATTAGCGGGCTTCGAAGTACTCTTTGCGCTGGGTATTATTAGTCAAAAGGAACGTGATAGTAAAGCAGCTAAAGATAGAAAATGGATGCAAGATGAACGTCATATTCGCCCATTTTTAGAAAAGTATTATCAAATACCTAAAAAACTATTAGCAACAGCAGATGATGAGACTATAGTTTGTCGTTGTGAAGAAGTCACCGCTGGAGAAATTAGACAAGCGGTTAAAGACGGACATGATAATAGCAATCAAGTTAAGTTTTTTACCCGTTGTGGTATGGGGCCTTGCCAAGGGCGGCAATGTACTAATGCTGTCGCGCATATTGTGGCCGATGAAAAAGATATGCCTGTAGAGGAAATGGGACATTTTCGGGGTAGGCCACCTGTTGCCCCTCTAACATTAGAGCAATTAGCCTCGTTGAAAAATAAGGAGGTTTTATGAATTCTGATGTGATTATTATTGGTGGTGGTTTGATGGGTTCATCTATTGCCTTGCAATTAGCTATGCGTGGTTGTAGTTGTAGTGTCATTGAAAAAGATAGTCCTGGACGTCATTCATCAGGTGTTAGTGCGGGTGGTTTACGATTATTAAATCGTGATCCTGCTGAAATTCCATTATCCGTAGAAGCGTCTAAAATGTGGCATGATATTGAATCATTACTTGATTCTGATTGTGATGCACGTTTTCCTGGGCAGATTCGAGTGGCAGAAAATAAAGCTGATATGGAAAAGTTGGAGCAACGCGCTGCTTTAGTCCGTTCACTTGGCTATGAACACGAAGAAATTATTGGTAAGAAAGAACTTTATCAATTAGTACCGGCTATTTCACCCCATTGTGTAGGCGCGTTAATCAACCGTACTGATGGCTATGCACGTCCTTATCATGCTTTAACTGCTTTTCGCCGCAAAGCAGAATCACTGGGTGTGAAGTACTATTCATCTACAGAAGTTTATAGAGTAGAAAAAGAAGGAGAAGACTGGCAGGTCAAAACTTCTGAAGGTATTTTTAATAGTTCTATTTTGGTGAATTGTGCGGGGGCATGGGCAAATACGTTTTCAACCATGTTAGATGAACCGGATCCTTTAACACCTAAAGCTTTAATGCTAATGGTAACAGAACGATTACCTCATTTTGTAGATCCTGTAATGGGCGCAGCCAGTAGAAAACTGTCTTTTAAACAAATGCAAAATGGAAGTTTAATTATTGGTGGGGCATTGGTTGCAAAACTAGACTTTGAAAAGGAAAAAACAGATATTGATTGGGCGCAATTAGCTGAAAGTGCAGATACAGTGGTGAGCTTTTTTCCTCAGTTAAAAGATGTACGTATTGTTAGAGCATGGGCTGGTATTGAATCATTTATGCCAGATAATATTCCAGTGATTAGCCAATCTCAAACGCATAGTAATGCTTATCATGCCTTTGGTTTTTCTGCGCATGGGTTTCAGTTATCACCTGTTATTGGGAAAGTTATGTCTCAGTTGATACTTGATGGTAGTTCGGAACTTCCTATAGAGCCCTTTCATATTGGTCGTTTTAAATAAATTAAGGAAAAATAATGGCAATTCAAAGAATAGGAACCGATCGTAGACGCATGAGTAAGATCGTTATTCATAATGACACGGTTTATTTATGTGGTCAGGTTGCAAAAGATTCTGATGCCGGAATTAAAGAGCAAACCAGTACTATGCTAGATAAGGTTGATGAGTTGCTAAAACAAGCAGGGAGTGATCGTGAACATATTTTATCAGCAACTATTTATGTTAAAGATATGAGCTACTTTGCAGAAATGAATGAAGTGTGGGATGCATGGGTTGTTGAAGGCTATTCACCTGCGAGGGCATGTGTTGCTGCAAGTATGGCTAGGCCCGAATTACTGGTTGAGATATCTGTAGTAGCCGTTGTTAAAAAGTAATCTTTTACTTGCATCTTTTAAGGAAAAAGCTGAAATAGCCGCTATAGTTATATAAACAATAATAGTTAGGGGTGTTTGGTTATGACTGATGAAAGTGTCTTAGAAAAATTGACCATTGAAATTGATGATAAAGACACTGTTTTTGCGGTTATTCTTGCTGGTGAAGAAAAAATTGAATACTCAGAAGAGCTTTTAATACAACAACTGGTGAAGTTAGAACTTTCTGGGTTAAGTCTTTTAGAAACAGCCCAGAGTGATATAGCAGAATTTTATAATGAAAATCATTCTGGTCGAGTAAAAGTAGGTGTAAAACGTGATGCAAAAATTGAGGTTGTTGTATCTAGTGATCTATTATCAGCTAGTTTAAGAATTACAGCTGCGTGTGGAGGGGAAAAAGTAGGAACAGAGGGATTGGTTGCTGCAATTGATGAGCAGGGAATTGACCACCAATTGGTTAATAAAAAAAGAATTGTTGGATTGGTTAAAAAGTCTCAAATGGTTGAGGCTGGTAGTGTAATAGAAGTTGTTATTGCCAAAGGAACACCTCCTGAGCACGGTGTGGATACTCAGTTTGAATGTTTGGTTGAAGAGGGTATGGATCGTCATCCTCATGAGCGAGATGATGGAACACTAGATTATTATGATTTAGGTGAAATCCCATCTGTCGATGAAGGTTGTGAGTTAATGAGGAAGCACCCACAAAAAATAGGAAAGAGTGGCAGAACTGTAACGGGTACAGAGATTGTTGCAAGGATAGCGAAAAAACTTACCTTTAAAAAATGCAAAGGAGCAATTGTTAGTCCCATCGATCAGGACCTATTGGTAGCCGCGATAAAAGGTCAACCTATTATTGGGGAAAGAGCTGTTAGTGTTGATAAAGTCCTGACTGTAAAAAAAGTTGATTTGCATACAGGGCATATTGATTACGATGGCTCTGTTGTTGTAAAAGGTGATGTTGTTTCGGGTATGCAAGTTAAAGTGACTGGAGATATCCAAGTCTTTGGTCTGGTAGAAAATGCAACACTTGAAGCAGATGGAAATATTGATATTAAACTTGGAGCAATAGGCCACGCTGATGACCCTAATGCTGAAAATTCTATGCATATTAATTGCTTAGGGAATTTAACGGCTGCTTATTTAGAAAATTCTTTAGTTGATGTGCAAGGGGATGTGTTAATTAAGTCTAGGGTATCAAATTGTGATATTAACGCAGGACATCAAATTATTGTGGGTAATCATCAACAAGAAAAAAGTGGCATTGTTGGTGGACATGTTAATGCGGGATCATTAATTAGAGCAGAAGTATTGGGGTCATCTGGTTGTGCATTAACCCATGTTTCTATTATTTGTAAGGCTGAATTTTTAGAGCAATTTGAGCAAATAAAAGCAGAAATAACTAAGCACGATGAGGAACTGATAAAAGAACTGGGTGTGATGGTTGGTTTATCAAAAAAACATACAGAAGAAGCAAATGAACAGCTTCATGAACTAAAAATAGAAACAGAAGCCATGAAAGAGGCTATTAATGGCTTAATTAAAAAGAAAACAGAGATAGAGTCCTTAATGGCAACAGCTGGTGCAGGTAAAATTAGTGTGCAAAGAGAAGCGTACCCAGGTGTGCATATTAAAATTTTAGATCAAGAACAAGAAATAAAATCAAAATATAGTGCGGGTAGTTTTTTATTGTTTGATGGTGTTATGTCACATAACTCATCACTAAAATAAAGCGACTCTTTCTCTTTTTTTGGTAATATATTTGTCTCAAATATTGTACTTAGAAGTGTCAGTGTTTTTCTTGGGGCGCAGTGCTTTAGCCTGCTTGTTTAAATGTTGCAGGTTAAAGCACTGAGCCCCAAACAGGACATTTTTGCGGAATCTAAATTTATAGAAGTACCTTATAGATTACTTTAATATTGTTCGTGCATTTATATTTTGTATGGGCCGATTATTAGGTACATCAATAATATGTCCAAAATGTTGAATCTGTCCTTTTGAGGCAAAAATAGATTGTTTCATAACTAACCATAGAACACCTTCAGAACAGGGCGGTGTTGTTAATGAACCATTAAAACGGTAATACTCTTTATTGCTTGGCAAAACCCCTTCAATAAGTAATTTAGGAAGTTGCTTGTTTTTTCCACCAGTTTTTTCTGGCATTAGAGCCCAAATCTCTTTTAAAGTCTTATTTTCTTTATTTCCGGCTTCAAACATAACTGCAACAACAGCTAAATTACCTTTTTCATCTGCGTGAACAAAATGAATTTCCATAGGATAAGATTTATCATTTATATGATTTTCACTTGGTGTGTGAAAATGAAATTGTTTTAATTCATATTTATGATTATTTACTGTTAAATTACTTCCAGGTAAGTAATTTACCTGAATGGTATGACCGTTATTAATAATTCCACTAGCATCGGAGTTGTACTCCATTTTAAGGGGAGGTAACTCCGACTCTATGCTGTTTATAAGGTTAACTGGTGATTGGTTTTGGCCAGAAGTACACTTCGAATACTTCGAACTTAAAGAACCCCAGTACTCAGGGCCTTCATGTCCAGAATATCCCCAATGAGCTGAATGCTCAGAATGTTGAGTGGTTGCACAACCTGATATTAATATAGATACCGCAAGTAAACTTGTTTTTATTTTCAATGGAGTAGTCCTTAATTAATAGTTTCTTTTTGAAGAAAGTTTATGCTTTCTTTGCTATCTTTAAATATAGTGGGTTATCAAAATGTAGCTTTTCTTTATTATTTAGACTGTTAATTTTTCTAAGGAGGCCTATAAATGATTATCATTTTACGATTATTCAGTATCATCATTATATTTGGCTTCAATATTATTACAGCTGCTTTTGCTGCCGACTTAAATGCGGGGCAAAAAATTGTAGAGGATGTCTGTTCCCATTGCCACGGTCTAAGAAAACCTTCAGAACAAGGGATGTTCCCTGCATTAGCAGGACGAAATCAACGTAGAATTAGAGATGTACTTCGACAATATAGAAATAAATCACGCTTATCACCAATCATGAATAATTTAACAGGTTCATTAAACAATAGAAATATCAATAATATTGCAGCTTACTATAATTGGCTTGAACCAAATTAAAATATTTAAACTCTGCTATGAAAGAAAATAAAAACCTATATTGGCTTGCAGGATTAATGAGTATTGTTGCACTCGCAACACTGGTTGTCGTTTATTTTGTATTGTGGCAAACAGCTGTAGAACAAAAAAAAGCTGATTTGGTTCATATCGCGCAAAGTCAGGCGCGTTTAATAGAAGCAATTGCTCGTTTTGATATGCGTCATAATCGTGTTGATTGGGAAACACCTATTGGTGAAAGAGGGCCAACATCTTTACTTTCTGAAAGAGCTGGAGCAGATACTTTTAGTCAAATTGTTGATGCGCATAAACATTATCGAGGTTTTGGAACAACAGGTGAAATTCTAATTGCGGGTATTGAAGATGCGCAAATATTGTTTTTACTTCGTCATGGTAGTCAGGTTTTTGAGGAGGAAAAATCTATTCCTTTGGATGGTGTTTTAGCTGAACCTATGAGACGTGCTTTGAGTAATTTATCAGGTACGATGATTGGATTGGATTATGCTGGTGTTGAAGTACTAGCTGCCTATGAACCAGTGGATGTGCTTAATTTAGGTATTGTTGCTAAAGTTAATTTTGATGAAGTAAAGCTGCCCTTTATTAAGGCTGGGCTTATTACATTGGCTATAACCGTTATTATTATTTTAATTGGAGGCGTGTTTTTTAGATATTTTGCTAATCCAATTGCTCAACAAATTATTGATAATGAAATAAAGTTTAGAAATCTGGTAGAAAATATTTCAGAATGGATTTGGGAAATAGATTTAGATGGATATTTAATATATAGCAGCCCTCAAGTAATCAAAATTCTTGGTTTTAACCCAGTTATTAAAGAAAAAACTTCATTTTATAATTTACTTAAAGATGATGATATAGAAATGCTTCAGTCTTCACTTGAAGAATGTATCATCCATAAAAAAACAGTGTCAGAGTTGGATTGTTTATTTGTCACAAAAGACAAAAACTTTGTTCATTTAGAGCTTAATATTGCACCTGTTACTGATTTAAGAGGTGTTGTTATTGGTTTTCGAGGAATTGCTCATGATGTTACAGAAAGAATTTCGAAAGAACAGGAATTAAAGAAGTATCAAGAAAACCTTGAGTTTATGGTTAAAGAACGCACTGAAGATTTAGAACAGATTAATACAGAAATGAGAAATTTTGCCTATATTATTTCTCATGATTTGCGATCGCCTTTAGTAAGTATTACAGGGTTTACTGGAGAATTAAAAGAAGATTTTGATTTGATAAGTGACTGTACTACACAACAATTTAAAGAAGCAGGACAGAGTTGTCCTCAACATATTTGTGATGCATTAGATGATCGAATTCCAGAATCTATCTATTATATTAATAGTGCAGCAGAGAAAATGAATCATTTGATTCATTCAATTTTGACTTTATCTCGAGCTGGGCGAAGAGAGTTCCATTTTGAGTCAGTAGATTTAACAACCCTTATTAATGATTATTTGGCTTCTCTTGCTTATCAAATAGAACAGTTTCAGGTTGAGGTTAAGGTAGATAGCTTACCCCCATTTGTAGTGACTGATAAATTAGCTATGGAACAAATTATTGGTAATCTATTATCGAATGCAATTAAATATTTATCAGCTGAAAGAAAGGGTGTAATTAGTATCAGCACAGAAATAACAGAACGACAGACTATTATTCATATAAAAGATAATGGGAGAGGTATTGCAGAAGCTGATTTGCCACATATCTTTGATTTATTTAAAAGAGTTGGCAATCAAGATGTTGAGGGGGATGGAATGGGTTTAACTTATGTGCAAGCACTGGTGCGAAGGTTAGGTGGAAAGATAAGCTGTCGATCGACGTTAAATGAAGGTAGTCTATTTAGTTTCTCTGTTCTAAATCAAGAAATTAAATTAGGGGATAAAATCAATGAATGATTGTGATTTAACTTTAATTCTCGTTGATGATGACCCGGCTCACAGTACTTTAATCAAACGTAATTTAGTAAAGAGTGGTCTTAAAAATGATATGGTATTATTGAGTTCAGGGCAACAATTATTAGATTATATTTTTGCTCAAGGGCAATATAAAAATAGGGATGCCTTACAAAAAATAGTTATCTTACTTGATATTAATATGCCTGGTATTAATGGAATGGAAGTGTTGAAAACTTTAAAATCAACGGATCAAACCCGTAAAATCCCCGTTTTTATGCTGACTACCACAGATGAGCCCTCTGAAATTGAAGAGTGTTTTCGTCTAGGGTGTAACGCATATTTGACAAAGCCTGTTGAACACCAAGAGTTTGCGATAAAAATTCAACAATTAGGTAAGTTTTTAATGTTAAATCAAATCCCACAGTTTATATGACTGAACAAATCAACATTCTTTATCTTGAAGATGATGTTCCCTTAGCACACCTAGTTAAAAGAAAACTGGAACGCAAGGGCTACAATGTTGAAATATCAATTGATGGTTTGGAGTGTCTTGAAAAACTAAAAAATGAAACTGTTGATTTATTAATAGTAGACTTTCAAACACCTTCATTAAATGGTTTAGAAGTTTTAAAAGCGTTAAAAAAGCTATCAAAAATGCCTTTAAGTATTATGGTTTCAGGCAGTCATGATGTACATATTGTTATTGAAGCAATAAAGTTAGGTTGCTCTGATTATGTTATTAAGGAAATTGATAATTATTTTGACCTTCTCTTGGTCAGTGTGGAAAAGGTACTAGAAAAACAGTCACTTATTAAATCTAAAGCATTAGTAGAATATAAATTACTCAAAAGTAATCAAAATCTTGAACGTGCCCAAAAGTTAGCAAAAGTAGGAAGCTGGGAATACTACCCCGGTGATCAAACGGCATATTGGTCAGAACAGGAATATAGCAATTTTAATTGCTCAGTGAGTGATAGCCCTACTTATAAAAAATATATCCAAAATATTCATCCCGATGATTTACAAAGAGTAAAGGAAAAAAATGCCTTTTGTTTAGAAACTAAGACGCCTGTAAATTTTGATTTCAGACTATGCTTTGAGGATAAAACTGTTCGTTATTTACATTCTTGTACTCAAGTGGATGTTGATAGTAACAATCAAATAACCCGAGTATTTGGAATTACTAAAGATATAACGGATGAAGTGAATGCTGCTACAAAACTTAAACAAGCAGCAACAGTATTTAATAGTACTTCTGAAGCAATTTTTATCACTGATGAGAATAATTTAATTAGTTCTATTAATCCCGCTTATACAAAAACAACGGGATATACTGAAGAGGAAGCTTTAGGAAAAGATCCTAGGATTGTAAATTCTGGCTACCATGATAAAGCCTTTTTTAAAGACTTTTGGGGTGAATTAAAAACCAAGGGGCATTGGCAAGGGGAAGTCTGGAACCGACATAAAGATGGGCATATATTTCCTGTTTGGCAATCCATTACTAGCATTAAGGATAAGTCTGGAAAAATACTACAGTATGTTTCTATTTTTAACGATATAAGCGCTAGAAAAGCTGATGAAGAATTAATTCGTTATCAAGCCAATTATGACAGTTTAACGGGATTACCTAATAGAAACTTATTTCTTGACCGAATCAATATTGCTCTGAAACGAGCAAAAAGGAATAACAAACAATTAGCTCTTTTAATGCTAGATCTTGACCGTTTTAAGTGGATTAATGACACTTTGGGCCATAAAAATGGTGATATCATTTTACAAGAAACAGCTACTCGCCTTACAAAGTCTGTTCGGGGTTCTGATACCGTTGCTCGGTTGGGTGGAGACGAATTTGCTATTATATTGACAGAATTAACACATTATTCAGATGCAGAAGTCATTGCAAACAAAATTTTTTCAGTCTTTAAGCCTACTCTTATGCTTGATGGACATGAAATCCATATTTCTGGAAGTATAGGTATAACACTATATCCTGGAGATGGGGATACAGTGGAAAGTCTACAAATGAATGCTGATAGCGCTATGTATTCAGCTAAGGAAGATGGGCGTAATAGATATCATTATTTTACCCCTAAATTACAGGCCAAAGCAGAGCGCCATTTATTGCTAATAAACTATTTGCAACTAGCGATAAAAAGAAATGAATTTGAGGTTTATTATCAGCCTGTTATTGATCAAGTTGGTCTGCAAATAGTCAGTGCTGAAGCTCTTATTCGTTGGAAACAACCACAACTGGGTTTTGTTTCCCCTGCAGAATTTATTCCTTTAGCTGAAAATAGTGGTTTAATTCGAGCCATTGGTGACTGGGTTGTTGTGCGAGTAGCTGAGAATATGCAACGTTGGCAACAACTCGGTTTAAAAGCAATTAATATCTCTATTAATAAATCTGCACATCAATTTTCAAAAAATAGCTGTGATAAAGACTGGTTTAATATTTTTAAACAACATGAAATAGATATCAGCAGAATTACAGTAGAAATTACCGAAACAGTCTTTATGGATGAAGGCCATGATTATGTATCTAACTTAGCTGATATGCAAAAGCAAGGGATGAAAATTTCACTTGATGATTTTGGTACAGGATACTCCTCCTTAAGTTATTTAAAACGCTTTCCCGTTGATATTTTAAAAATTGATCGATCATTTATTCGTGATATCAGTACTGACCCGAGTGATGCGATGTTGGTAGAAATGATTTTAAGTTTAGCTGAAAAAATGAATATAAAGGTAGTTGCTGAAGGTGTTGAAACAAAAGAGCAACTTACTTTTTTACAACAACATAATTGCAACTACATACAAGGTTATTATTTTAGTAAACCCTTGCCATTAGCCGAATTTGAAACCTTTTTGTCCAAGTCTTTATGATTAAAAAATATTTATTAATAGCCAGTGTGTTATTTAGCCAAGCAGTATTATCTGATCCTATGGAATGGCCTAGTTATGGTGGAGGCCTAGAGCAAAAGCGTTATATTGATGATGCCAGTATTAATACTAAAAACATTAAGAAACTAAAATTAAAGTGGATGTTTCAGACGGGTGTTGTCGGTTCTTTTGAAAATACGCCGATTGTAAAAGATGGAGTAATGTACGTAACAACTCCCTATAACCATTTATATGCTTTAAATGCTCGTACAGGCGAACGTTTATGGCGTTATAAACATAAATTAGGGACGACTATTTATTGCTGTGGACCAAATAGTAAAGGCGCTGCTATATCTGGTGACTTGGTCATTATGGCAACACTTGACGCCATGTTAGTTGCTATTGATAAAAATACGGGTAAATTAGTTTGGGAAACAACGATTGCTGATTCAGAACAAGGATACTCGGAAACTGGTGCCCCTATAATTTATCAAAATAAAGTTATTATTGGTGTGGCTGGGGCAGAATATGGTATTCGTGGATTTATCAGTGCTTACGATTTGAAAACTGGTTCACTTGTTTGGCGTTGGTTTACTATTCCAGAACCTGATGAAGTTCAACCTGATGGAACCAAAGGCTGGACAGGTGTATTTGCTGAAAAAGCTGATGGCATTAATGATTTGCACAGAGATATAGCTGCTGAAAAAGCGGCTATTGCTTCAGGCGAGTTTGATAATGCTTGGGAACATGGTGGAGGATCAAGCTGGATGCCAGTTACTATTGATAGTAAAACTGGAATTATTTATGCAACGATAGGAAATCCAGCTCCAGATTTAGATGGATCCCTAAGACCTGGAGATAATCGCTGGTCTGCTTCAATAGTTAGTCTTGATAGTCAAACAGGAAAAATGATTTGGGGTTATCAGTATTTACCTCATGATGTTTGGGATTTAGATGCTGCATCCCCACCTATTTTAACGACTGCTAAAAATAAGCAAGGTAAAGATGTTGCAGTTGCAGTTCATGCAGGGAAAACAGGGTGGGTTTATGTGCATGATTTACAAACAGGTGAATTAATTAGACGATCAGATCCTATGGTTGAGCAGAAAAACCTGTTTGCAAGACCAACACCTGGGAAAGGGACAGAAATGTTACCAGGTGCAAATGGTGGTGTTAATTGGTCTCCAGGAGCTGTAGACCCTAGGTCACATAATGTTTTTTATAGTAACCTCCATCAACCGATGAATTATGAGGTTCGATCAGTCCCTTGGCGTAAAGGACGATTGTGGCTAGGTGGTGCTTTTAAAGTGATTCCTGGGAAAAAACAATCGGGCAATGTCAGTGCAGTTAATTTAGATACAGGCAAAGTTATTTGGCAATTCAAATCTGAACTACCCATGATAGGTGGTACCTTAGCTACCGCAGGGGATTTATTATTTAGTGGTGAATCTAATGGTTATTTCTTTGCTCTTGATTCTAGAACAGGGAAAAAATTGTGGCAGTTTCAAGCAGGGGCTGGTGTCAATGCAGCGCCTATGGCATATAAAATAGATGGTAAATTACATATTGCTGTAGCTGCCGGTGGAAACGCTCAAATCAATGCTCCAAGAGGTGGAACGGTTGCCGTTTTTACAATTGAATAAAAAGTGTTTTAAATACACTTTATTTGTATTTCTTTTAGTAATAAATAATGCTTGTACCCAAATAATAAAACCCAGTATTTTTGAACCTAGCTGGATGACTTATGATGAAGAAAAGAAACAAGTCTATTTTGAACTTGTAGCGGCATGGAATGCAAATAATAATGGCTATAACTTTAACGGTTATTTTCAGGATGATGTGACAATTACAGTGCCTACAGACTGGTCAGTTGGCATGACCTTAATTAATCGGGATGGTACTGCGCCTCACTCAGTTTTAGTGACAGAGCCTTATATGAGTGATGATATTCCAGATGAATTAACGGGTGAGTTTGCTGTATTGGCTAGAGCTTATACCGATGAAGTCTATGCTAATGAAAGTTTAAGTATGAGGTTTAAAGCAAAAACAGGTGATTATTGGTTATTTTGCGGTGTTAAAAGACATGCTATTAATGGAATGTGGATAAAATTTAACGTTGATAAGAATATTGATATTCCTTATATAAAAATCAAAAAAGAACTTGAAAATATCCGACGTTAAAACTTTAAATGTAGAGACAAGGCATGCCTTGTCTCTACAGCCTCAAATGATTATCAATAGAGCCTCTTGCAAAACTCCAAATTATAGGAAATCGTATCTAGGAATGACTCTCATTTGTGTTTTTTTAAAAATCAAGAGGGCTATTTTTCAATAATTGACTATTTTAGCTGTGATTTTTAAGTTTTC
>Ga0209395_1001546_pt1 | contig 31884 bp, 27 predicted proteins | sample GOMGulsemesocosm_3_FD_184635 | JGI IMG/M metagenome (GOLD analysis project Ga0209395, IMG submission 184635) | Methane-oxidizing microbial communities from mesocosms in the Gulf of Mexico - GOM9D Gulf of Mexico (SPAdes) (version 2) | ecosystem: Environmental > Aquatic > Marine > Cold seeps... | reverse complement strand
ATCAAATGAATCACTTATTATAGTCTGTTTTTATTCAAAGTGAGGTATATGATGTGTCTTCCTGAATGTCTGTTGTAGGCTCTGAACTGTCTTTAGTAACCCAAAAGCTAACTTCCGCTTTTGGCTAACAGAAGTCACCAGGTTATCTTCGATGCTAATGACCGCTTTATTAGTGAAGCGGACGTTAGAATAAAAACTGCTAGAGTCCGCAATGCGCACCAAGTTGCCATAAAACCTACGGCTATTTGTCCCTCCAGCCGAGATAGGCTTAATCGTCACAAACAGCGACAATCAGACAGATTTTGTTCACAAATGGCTAAACCAAACCGCTCCGTAGTATTTGTGTACTTGCCTAGCATCGTGAATATAAACGGATGCACAGTTAGAGATATTTTCCAATGAGCAACTCCATAATCGGCTTGATGCTTTCTTCATTCGTAAACCTTTTTATATTATGATTCCGTAAGCTAGGAGTAAGAATTGGCTAACTTATTACTTTGCAAATCCTAATTTAATTTATCTGAGTCAAAGAATTCGCTCATCGAATTTGGCTTATATAAAGAAAAATCACCAAAATTCTCATATACAGCATTTACATGCTTGAGATAAAAAGCTTTATTTGCAGACTCACTTAATGCCCCACTTGAGCCTTTAATTAACATATATGACTTCCCTGACTCCTCTTTCCAAATATAGTGATATTCATACTCTTTCACGTCAGATGGGGTATAAATACCATTCGACAATTCATATTTATCAAAATGTATCCAGTTTGCAAAAAGCTGATAAGTTTTTTCGTACTTTCAGTTGCTGGAACAACTAAAATTATCCAACGTTCCGGTACTAAGTGGTTCACCATATTTAATGGGGGAGTGCTAATAGATTGGCTATAGATTTCTTTGTCACCTGAAATTATAAGTTCCAATCCATGCAACCCTAATTTATGTACAACAGATTTACAAAAATCAAAGCACAGCTTTGCATTAACTGAATTATTTAGACAATTTCTATTGAACGAAATTAAGTCATTTTTAATACCATCAAACGCCTTTTGTCCCATTTCCATATTAATAACTACTTGTTGGGCACAAAATTTAGTTAGTTCTAAAAATTTACTATTATTTTCGCGCTGGATAATCATTCATATCTCCTAATGTCATTTTTATTTAATTGCATCATACTAATTGGCACCAAAACAGTGCCAATAGATTTATGAAATATAATTCATAGGATGATTAAACATATAAACGATTCTCGCTATAAAGCGCTGATAAAATGGCTAAAATCAGCTCGGATTGAGCAAGGGCTAAGTGTTAGAGGTCTTGGTGAACTACTTGATAAACCACATCAGTTTGTAGTGAAGGTAGAAACTTGTGAGAGAAAGCTCAACGTATTTGAATACTATCAATATTATGAAGCTTTAAAAATAGACTTATCTGCTGGTTTACAAAAATTAAATAAAATAAACACTAACAAATTTATTTAACTTGCTTACTTTTTAAATTGGAAAATTGAAATAATACCGCAGGGCTAACAAAATACCTGCCATATAAAGTATTAGTGAGTATTCACCTGATAATAACAGACTTAGGTTTTACATTAGTGATTCTAAAAGCTCTGTCGTGATGCGCTGAACCATCATAGTCCCTCTTCGAATAGACCTATTCAATATACCCTAACCTTAAATACTCAATGCTTTGTGGGGCTATTAGAAATATTGCTTTCTATTGCCGTTAATTATGATTGAAAGGCTGAATAATAGAAGTGTAAAATCAACAAAAAACATGTGTAAATACTAGCTTAATTTAAATTAACAGTTTGAAGTAGTACAAATAAAAAAGGCCTGTATAAACAGACCTTTAATTATTTTAATTAACACTTTATATTTTTATATGATCTAGAACGGGATATCGTCGTCCCAACCTTCGTCTAAATCTGGTGCTTTAGCTTGCTGTGGTGCTGCTTGCTGAGCGGGTTGCTGAGCTGGCTGTTGGAAACCGCCTTGCTGCTGTTGTCCGCCTTGGAAGCCACCTTGCTGCTGTGGAGCTGGTGCTGCTTGTTGTTGCTGCTGACCAAAACCACCTTGCTGTTGTGCTGGAGCCGCTTGTTGTTGCTGACCAAAACCGCCTTGCTGTTGTGCAGGCGCTTGTTGAGCTGGCTTTTGAGCTTGGAAGCCACCTTGCTGCTGTTGTCCGCCTTGGAAACCGCCGCCTTGTTGCTGACCACCGCCACCTTGACGTCCGCCAAGCATTTGCATGGTGCCATTGAACCCTTGTACAACAACTTCTGTTGTGTAACGGTCATTGCCACTCTGGTCTTGCCATTTACGTGTTTGAAGTGCGCCTTCAATGTAAATTTGAGAACCTTTACGCAGATATTCACCAGCAATTTCAGCTAATTTCCCGAAGATAGACACATTGTGCCATTCGGTTTTTTCTTTTTGTTCACCGGTGGTTTTATCGCGCCATGACTCAGACGTTGCCAATGTAATATTGGCAACAGCACCGCCGCTTGGCATGTAGCGGATCTCAGGATCTTTACCCAAATTTCCGACTAAAATTACTTTATTCACGCCCTTACTGGCCATGCTCTTCTCCTAAAAAATGTTCAATATTTTAACTAGCGACACAGAGTAACACAGTGCGCGCTTTACTCAAGTCAAATTGCTTAGTGTCGACCTTCAAATAGGCTGCTCTATCGTCAAAAATAACCACAGCTTCTTTAACGCCGTCAAGCGCCATAAGGCTTTCAGCCATTATTTCAGCACTATGAAGATCATCGGCATTTGCATCTAGGGTGTAGGTTTTTAACGACTGTGGGTTTGTCATCCCTGCGGTGTAAAACCACCAGCCGATAACCAGAGACGTCGCAGTAATGAACACACCGCTCAAGTCAAAATATTGATAGCAAACGCCGCCGAGAATACCGCCCCAAAACGCACCAAAGAACTGACTTGAGGAATATATTCCCATCGCAGTCCCCTTCTTACCGGCTGGCGCATACTTTGCAATCAGCGAAGGTAGTGACGCTTCGAGGTAATTAAACGCGGTGAAAAAGACAATCACCGATGCAAACAAGCCAATAAACGAATCTTGTAATAGATACATCATGACTAATGCGGTGGCTAATAATAACAGGGATAGGCGGTACATCTGCTTCATACTGTCATTCTTAGCGCCAATAATGATCAACGGCACCATCAAGAAGAACGACATCATTAATGTTGGAAAATACAGTTGCCAATGATCGCTAGTGACAAAATCGAGGTTAATCAGCATTAATGGCAACACCACAAAAACGGAGGTGATCACTAAGTGCAACACGAAAATCCCAACATCCAATCGTAATAGTTGTGGGTCTTTGAGCATCGCCATAATCAGTTCTGGTGCCGCGCGGGTATCACCTTTGGGCGCTTTACTCACGGCATTGGGTGCAACAAACAACACCACTAACATGCCAAATAACGACAATATCGCGGTTAAGTTGAATAGGCCTGATAAGCCAATGCTGTCCACCAGCAATGGGCCGACAATCAGTGATATGGCAAACGAAAGCCCGATACACATGCCAATAGTGGCCATCACTTTAGGTCGTTGCTCGTCACGGGTAACATCGGCAGCAAGTGCTAACACGGTACTGGCAATTGCGCCCATCCCTTGAATGGCGCGGCCAATGGTCACGCCCAAGACTGAATCGCTCGCACCTGCGACAATACTACCAACACAGAAAATGACCAAGCCAATGAGAATAATCGGTTTACGGCCATACTTGTCAGAAAGCATGCCCATTGGAATCTGTAATATCGCCTGCGTTAGCCCATAGGCGCCAATCGCAAGACCAACCCACATCGGAGAATAACCATCGAGTGACTGACCGTAGATCGCAAAAACCGGCATAATCATAAATAGACCAAGCATGCGCAAGCCGAAGACTAAGGCTAGTGAGATTGCAGCACGTTTTTCTATTGAATTTAAACCACTCATTATTCGAGTTTCATTCCCATGTAAAAAAAGCGATTGTAACACGAATTATAGAACTACCGACTTAATACAAATCAAAATGTAGTCGAGTTTCCTCTACTAAGGTTTGATAACCCGACTCAAAGATATCAGCGAGTGCCGTTTTCACTGAGTTACCCATTCCTCGGGCATTACCACAGACAAAAATTTCGGCATTGGCGTGATTGACCTGATGCAATACATGACCACGTTTTGCCAGTAGAATATCATCAACATAGCGTGGTTTGAGATCACTTAACCACGCCTCATCCCGTGAAAAGGCATAACTCAGTTGCGTGACAATACTATCGCGGATATAACACTCAAGCTGTGATTTAAAGTAACAGCCATTGTCTTGGTATTGTTCACCAGCGATCAACCAAATAGGGGCATCGAATCCCCACTGTCGGCGTTGTGCTAAGAAACTCATGAAAGGGGCAATTCCCGTTCCTGCGCAAATTAAAATAAGCGGCACGTTCGTTCGCGGCAATCTAAAACTGTCATGACTGCGCAGCGATACTTGGAAATGCCTGCCCAAATCACTAGCACACAGTTGAGAAGAACTAAAACCAAGACCGCCATCATCCTTGACCAATCGCCTAACTAGCAGCGAGATTTTAGGGTCATTAGGGCCACTCGCAATGGAATAAACACGAGGACGCAACATCGGTAATTGATCAACAAGCGCTTGCGGTGTTAATGCCGTTTGTTGCTGCCATTCCAAGACTGTCAACGCTTCGTTTAAGGCTATCGACTGACCATCGAATTGAACGTGATTCGCGCCATCTAATCCTTGAGCAAGGAGTTTACTCGCGATCACATCAGGCTTAACGGGTGTCAGCACTTCAAGCAAGTCCCCCGCCTGATACTTAGCCTTGGGTAACTCCAAGCTCAGTAGATGTGCCAGCCGTGACGGTTGAGATGCATTTAAGCATTGATTCGCTACGACTGTCGCACTGTGCCAATCTTTATCGACGCGCTTAACTGACCAACCAAGATCATGACACAGTCGCTGCCACCATTGCGTCACTGGCGCGATATCGCCGTTGTCAATCTCTTGCACCGGACACAATGCCCGTGCGCCCTTTTCTTGTAACAGCGTCGAGATTTGGTGACCAAAGGCGCAAAACTTGGGATAGGCGCGGTCTCCTAATGCTAAGACCGCAAAGTTCAGATTGTGTAACCCGTGGTGACATTGCGTTAGCGCTTGAACAAAGTGATTGGACTTTTCAGGCGCCTGGCCGTCGCCGTAAGTGGCGGCAACCACGAACAGCTGCTGGTATTGTTGTAAGCAGTTCGGGGTTAACTCAGCAAAGGCTTTAATATCGCAATACTGATATGAGGATTGCGCGATTTGGTGTGCCAGCGCTTGCGCGGTGCCACTTTGGCTCGCGTAGGCGATTAGGCTGCTCTTACTCTGGCTTGGCGAATCAACGCCAAAGATTGGGTCAACTAAATATCCCACACGGGCGAGTAATATCAGGTAACTGGCGAAAAGAAATAAACTAGCCAACGTCAGTGACGCCGGTAACACAACAAAGCCACCACTCAGCAGTAGCATCAGTCCAATCACTCGGAGTCGGTTTACCTTGTATAACAATCTCGACGATACTCCGAAAATCAAGACGATAAGGCTACCATACCAGCCGTTAACCAAGCTGTTAAATACGGCTGATTCAAGTGATGAGAACACGACCAACGCCTGACTTAACCGATAATCAGTAGCGTCAAAAACGCCATAAAACGCACTGTGGTCACTACTCAGCACGGCACTAATAAATAATGTGCCGTGCTGGGAAGGATACTCACACATCACAACAAGCATGGCGGCCCACAAGACGCCACCGAGCAACACACTTAACGCCACTAATCGTGGTATGACGTGAGGCAAAAATTTGTTCCATCGCATGTTGAACATTAGGTGCTTCTGCATTAACTTTAAATCTAAATGAAAATTATTCGCATATGTTATTGCATTACGGGGCTTAACACTAGTAATATATCGGCGTTCAACATCTTGCAGCGTTCGAGTGACCAGTGGCTTCATCAAAATTTAAACTAAATATCTCTTATAACGCCTTGGCACGTGACATTCATGTCTTTAGCGCAATGTTAGTGCTCTTATTAATGCTCTTTTTTGCGCTGTCTGGATTCTTTCTTAGTCATCCGACACTGAGCCATCGCGACATGGCGACCACCAGCACCACGATAGCATCACCATCGTGGTTAGATCAGCGCACTGACTGGCCTACAAATTATAGTCACAACGGACTTAAGTTGATGCTTTGGCTCGACAGCGAACACGATATTCGCGGGGTCGACTACGAGTTTGAATGGGACGAATATGATCAGTTGTTAATCGTCACCCTACAAAGTCCTAGCGGTAATACCATCATTGAGTTTTTTAGCCAAGAGCAACGTATTGAAATCCAACAAAGCCCGTTTGGCCTACTCGACACACTCAATAATGTTCATCGCGCGAAACATACAACCGCACTGTGGCGCTATACCTCTGATGCCAGCGCCATCGTCATGATAATTTTTTGCTTGAGCGGATTATGGCTCGCATTAATCAACAAACAGACCCGTCTCGCGAGCAGCCAATGGCTAGCGGGAGGTAGCAGTTTATTTTTATTGGTGCTGTACCTAATGCACTGATCCAACACCGAGAGGACCACATGAATAAAACGATAACAATCGCGCTGGCCGCACTGATTATGCTCATAAGCGCATTTTCACACGCCACCACACTAACGGTAGATTTTTCATTACCACAATTTGACCAGCAAGATTATCGCAAGCCGTATGTTGCGATGTGGGCCGAGTCAAAAGGTGAAAGTAAAAACCTAATGTTATGGCATTTAACTAAACGTGATAATGACAAATGGTTGGTCGATATTCGTCGCTGGTGGCGCAAAGAAGGCCGCTACAGCAACAATAAATTTGACGGTTTCACAGGAGCAACCAAGAGCGCTGGTCAACATCAGGTGCAACTCGAATTAGATGATTTAAAGGAGTTCACCCTCCTAATCGAAGTAGTCCGTCAAAAAGGTGGGCGTTCGCTAGTACGCCAAAAAATTAACCTCAATGACCAACAAACCCAATATACCCTCGCGCCAAGCGACGAGATCGGTGCCATCACAATTAAGGTAAATAAATAATGAAAACATTGCTTAAAAAAACATTAACCTCACTCACCATCGCATCAACGTTGATCGCCAGCCAAGCATTTAGCCATGACTTGAATATGTGGCCGAGCCAATTTAACGTTAATAGTGACAAAGCAACCACAGTGACGGTTGATTTAACTTTTAGTGAAACACCATTTCGATTAGACCATAGTGCGCCTGCTGCTGGCGTACGCGTGCTCAACCCGCAAGGAGAAGCGTTGCGCCGAATCGGCAATATTTATCAGAGTGCACAACGTACTACCTTTGATTTGCCAATTACTGAACAAGGCACTTACACCATCAGCTACCTGTCTAAGCCTCGTTACAGCACCAGCTACAAAGTCGATGGTAAGAAGAAACGTTTACGCCTAGACAAAGTGGCCGCGCAAAGCAAACTGCCTAAATCAGCAAAGGGTGCCATGACCAAAAAATCAATCACCACCGCCGTGGCGTTTGTGACGAACACCCTGCCATCGAAAAAAGCCTTCACTGCATCGGGTCAAGGTCTTGAGTTACTCCCGATAACTCATCCATCGGATTATGTCACCGGTGATACCATCACCATGCAATTGTTTTACAACGGTAAGCCACTAACCGGCACCGCCGCCAAACTACAACGTAGTGGCGCGCAATACACTGCCTCAAGCAAACCTCGTGAAACCGAGACTGACGCCAAAGGGCAATTGAGCTATCAATTTGACCAAGGCGGGCTCTACACCTTAAGCGTTAAACACAACATTGACCAAAAGGGCGAATTGTTCGATGCCATCGGTTATCGTTTATATTACTCATTTGAAGTGACCTACGAATAACACTTCCCCCCTAAGCGCCAACCCTCGGCGCTTAGGGAAATTATCAAGCTTATTATTCCCCTCCAAATATCACTACATACTATTGCCCCGACAACAGTCGAACTCAAATACAATCAGACCATTAACTTATTGCACATGATAATGATAACCGTTATCATTCAGTGATTATATTTGGCTTACTCAGCCATGTTAGCTCTAGGATTATCACTTTCGTCATGAACATACGCCAATTTTATCAAGCTTGCGCATTGGGTACTTTATTACTCATCAATCAGGCAAATAGCCAACCTAAAACACCAGTAGCTCAAGCAGATATGTTAGTCGCACAGTGGATAACCATTGAGCAACAAAATAATGCTTTGCGGAGTCAATGGCAAGAGAACAAACGGCTATTAACACAACGGTTATTGCTGTTGCAACACGAGAAGGATCAGCTAAGCTCGTTGACCGATAGCCATGCCCAACAAGGTGATGAGGTTGCAATCGCTCGCCAAGAGTTGCTCACATTGCAAAGCTCGATGGAGTCACATCAGGTCGCATTAGATCATTGGTTAACGGAACAGTTTGTTCATATCACTAGCCTTCACCCCCAACTACCACCACCGCTGGCGCTAAGTTGGTCAAATATTCTGGAACCACTCGATCACAGCGAATCATCAAAGCGATTAGATGCCTTATTGAATCTGTACCAACGTTATCTCGAATTTAACGGCCGTGTCAGCACGCGACAAGCAACCCTTGTCGATGCTCAAGGTCAGGAAAAAATGGTTAAACAACTATTCTTAGGTGCCGCGCGCGGTTGGTATATAACACTTGATGGTCTGCACGCCGTCGCTGGAGCACCTAGCCCCGAAGGTTGGCAATGGCAACATGATCAGCCCATTCCTAGCCACCAGCTAAACCAAGCGTTATTAATGCTTGAACATAAGATGGAAGCGCGATTAATCACCCTGCCGTTCTCATTAAGCAATACTGTAACGTCAGGACATCAACATGAATAAATTACTCCTTATTAGCTTACTTAGCCTTATCCCGCTGACGAGTCACGCAACCAGCGTTGAATCAACATTAATCGATGATATTAAAAAGGCACAACGTAGCCTTGGTAAAACTCAAGCGAGCATCACCCGTGACAGCAACGCATTAAATAACCGCACTCATCGACTCGAACAAGCTGTGTTAACACTACGCCAAAAAACAGCGGCAGCAAGACGTGCGGTCGATGAACAAACATTAAGTTTAACCACCCTTGAGAAGCGCTTAAGCACTTGGCAACAACAAGACACTTATCAGCGCAATCTATTGGCGCGTTTTACGCAGCAACAAGCATTAGCGCTATCATCGGATGATTTACTCACGCCACAAAACCTTACGCAGTTAGGTGATCATTTTAATGCCCTGCGTGCAACGCTTTATCCACAATGGCAGCATAGTAACGTGATCCAGCAAGATGGTGTAATTTCACCGCAACCGGTGCTGTCTATTGGCCCAATCTCATGGTTTTTAGATCATCACAACCAGCACGCTGGCTTTTTGGTACGTGACACCAAACAACAAGGCCTACTACTAAATGACGAGCAGTATCATCAACTCAGTTTAAGTGAACAACACCAGCCAGCAACGATTAGCTTTGATCCAACACTAACCCGCGCCCTTAAGATCGCACAAGCCCAAGAGTCGGTGGTGCAGCACGTTGAGAAAGGGGGGATTTGGGTCGTGCCGATTCTTGCTTTTGGTCTATTCGCGTTGTTAATTTCCCTATTTAAAGGTCTGCAATTAGTCCGACTGCCAAGCATAGTCCCCGCTCTCGCAGAGCGATTAGCTCACATCAACCCAGCGGTGGAACAACAAGTCACCCAACTGAAAGGCCAAGTTAGTGGCATGCAGCATGAACTGCTTAACATTGCGCTTGCGACACCGGCTGGCCAAGAGCGGGATGACCGACTATTTTCAAATTTATTGGCCCATAAACATCGCTTAGAGTATTGGTTGGGCGCTGTTGCAATCACCGCCGCCGTTTCTCCGCTGCTTGGCTTATTAGGTACGGTAAGCGGCATGATTGAAACCTTTAAATTGATGACATTATTTGGCGCCGGCGATGCATCAGCTGTCTCTGGCGGTATTTCGGAAGCGCTAGTCACCACAGAGTTAGGATTAGTGGTCGCGATCCCTGCCCTATTGATGCATGCGTTGCTATCACGAAAAGTTAAAACCTATTATGGCGAATTGGAAAGCTGCGGCGTGCAACTGAGTCAGGCCAAAGTTGCACCACTAGCTGAGGCTGCATAATGAACGTACAAACATTTGATAGCGTTATTGTGTGGGCTATTTTAGGACTAGGTTTTTTTACCTATTACCAACTGGTGTACTTTATTATTCGCGCCAAATCAGGGTTGTATGAAACCAAGCACCAAATTTGGCAAGAAACGATTGAGATTTGTGTCGGCGCACTGCCCTTACTTGGCTTACTTGGCACCATCATCGGACTTCTCGAAGCCTTTACTGCCATGAGCTTGGGGGATGGCATGGGCGCCACCAGCGCACTAACTCAAGGGATCGCCAGTGCTCTGTGGACCACTCAACTCGGCTTAGCAATTGCCGTACCGGGCTGGTTGCTACTAAGCTATTACAAAAAATTGCAAGCGAACGAGGCATTACATTATGCGGGCTAGTTTGCAACAACGACTCGACCAACAGCAACAGACCATCGATTTATCACCACTGCTCGACGTGGTGTTCATTCTGTTAATTTTCTTCATTGTCACCACCGTATTTGTCAAAGAAACAGGCATCGAGGTCGATAAACCACAGGCCCTGTCGACCAAGAAGCTCGAACGAAATATCATTATGTTAGCGATTAGCAGTAATGGCGATGTGATCTATGATGGCAGTGTTATCGGTGTCGCTGGTGTACGCAACACCGTTAACGGTTTACTCAACGGCCAACCGCGTCCGGTGGTGATCCAAGCAGACAAACTAGTAACCACCGAATTGTTGGTCCAAGTTATCGATGAAAGTAAGCTCGGTGGCGCGGGCTCTGTCAATATTGCCACTCAGTTGTAGGCTCCTTGATGAAAATTAAACGTCACCATTTCTATACCACATTGATCACGCTTAGCTTGATGACATTGGCAATCACCTTATTATTTGTCAATGATTGGCTCGCTAAGCGCATCGACCCAGAGGTGAAGGTGCGCAGTATCCAAGTAGCGACTTTACCGCCTCCGCCACCTCCCCCGCCACCAATGCAGCAGGTTCAACAAACGGTGCAGACCATGTCTCTGAGCATGGAAGGGAATGGCGCAGCAATGGATATCAGCTTAATAAAAATTAAGCTGCCACAGATGCAACTTGCCGCGCCACCAATGATGACGACGCAAGATCTTAACTTGAGTGATGCACTCGCCATCGATTGGCAAGCGTTTGGTCTAGATGATCTAGACGGTGTACCAACGGTCGTCACTAACGTCTCGACCGCATACCCGCGATCCTTATCAATTAAAGGGATCAATCGGGTCAAACTTAAACTCGATATATTTATCGACGAACTCGGCAAGCCGCGCCTCATTGCTGTTAAAGGTCAGCAATATAAGGAGCTGATCCCTGCGGTAACCCGATTAATAAAACGCTCTCGTTTTACTCCCCCAACAAAGAATGGTGTTAACGTCGTCGCACGTTTCATTTGGCCAGTGGAATTTAAAAAATCATGATAATCAAACATACCAATGCTCTGTTAGTCGGCGCAACATTCCTGCTAACCTCACTCTGTAGCGGTGCTCATGAGGCATCTAACATTGCAATTATCACCGAGGCTCCGCATTTTTCTTTTATCATTGAAAATAACTTGTCGCCACGCCATCAGGATAAACTCTCGCCGCAAGAAGCCGAACTTGCCCAGCAGATAACCCCGTTGCTCAAAGCGCAAGCCCACCAAGACATTCTCGACCTGATCAAAGCATACCAACCACCAGACCAAGTTAAGCGCAGTGCGGCGTTATGGCTAATGCAAGGTCAGCTCCATTTAACCTTAAATCAACCAGCAGACGCTGAGCATGCCTTAAACCAAGCGCTGACCCTCTCACCAAACTTAGTACGCGCTCATCGCACACTTGCTACGCTTTATGTTCAGCAAAAACAGTACAACAAGGCACAGCAGCATCTCGCCAAAGCGATTATCAACGGCATGCAAGATCCTCAACTGTTTGGTCAACTCGCGTATATTAATCTTAATCAAGGGGCGCCTTGGTCTGCCATTGCCGGATTTCAACAAGCGTTGTTGTTACAACCTCACCACCAGCCGTGGAAAAAAGGGCTGCTGTATGCGCTACAACAATCAGGCGATCATCAAACGGCATTAACCATGGTTAACGAATTATTAAATACGTCGCCAACAGATAAAAACCTGTGGCTACAGCGCGCCCAGCTCTCAATTGCGCTCGATTCAAATCAGCAAGCTATCAGTAGTATGGAAATGGCACTACGTCATGGTGAAAAAAATCCCACTAACCTGTTAAATACCGCTCAATTGCACCTTGCTAATGGCAGCATGGATCGTGCTACTGACTTACTCGTCACTTTGAGTAGCAACCAACACCAAAACTTTGAGCGCATCGAACCGGCTATCTCGTGGCTTATTGACCAACAACAATCGCAATCTGCCTTAATTATTTTATCCAAGGTGAAAAACATCACCAGCCGAGCACCGGCCGAACAGAGCGTGTATTACGCAACGTTAGGCAATGCCCATGAATACAACCAGCCTAAGATCGCGCTTAAGCAATATAAGAAATCACTAGCGCTCGACCCGAACAATGCCAGAGTGTTAATCAAGCTAGCCCAGCACTATCGACAAAAGAAACAATATTCACACGCTGAGCTCTATTACCAACGTGCTGAAATATTCCCTAAATATGCTAAACAATCCCTATCGGGGCTAGCTCAACTAGCCGTTGACCAACAGCACTTTAACAAGGCGTTAAGCTATTTAGAAAAACTAAAATCGGTGAGTGATAATAAGTTAAGTATCGAGAAGAACATCGCAATACTTAACCGCTTGCGCGCGCAAAAGACCTAACAAACTAACGATATAACAGGTGGTATTGACCTTTTTATCAGTACCTTTTGTTATATCGATTACTTTTTCGCTCTTAAAATAACGGGCGGACAATGATAAGACTCAACACTGTAACCGCGGTAAATAATCGTCACGGCTATCAACTCATGACAACATAATTCTCGACAACTTGCGGGGGGAGGACAATTAAACCAACTAATACAATCAGTTAAATGAAGACCACCGATTTACCCGACTCAGAAAAACAAATAAAATCGTTGTGATCTCACGTTGATAGAGACACATCAGCCATAAACTCTCATTACATCACGCCCCATTTATTGAGTAATATCACCGCCCCCCACCCGCAACACACAGAAACAAGAATGATTATCATTTGCAGTCGCATTTGATCATTGCTATTATGCGGGCATTCATAAGAAAGCCCTAGCCAACATCTAAAGGGTCATAACTAGATACTACATAAATACAAGGAAACATAAGAAATGAATAACTACGCACAGAGAGTCGCGTTGCCTGGATTTAAATTCAGCGCATTATCGCTCGTCATCGCAACTAGCCTTCAGGCAGGTACTACGGTTGCAGCCGAAGTCACTGAACTTGCTACAGCTACAGTGGCAACTCAAAGTGAAGATGCTTATAAAGTGAAGCAATCAACGTCACTTAAGTACACTCAGCCACTAGCTGATACCGCAAAAACTATTTCAGTGATCTCGCAAACTGTCATGAAAGACCGCAATGTCGACAGCCTACGTGATGCATTACGCAACGTACCAGGCATCTCGCTAGAAGCTGGTGAAGGTGGTGCTCCTCCGGGCGATAGCCTATCAATTCGTGGCTTTAACGCCAACAGCAGCATCATGATAGATGGTGTACGCGATGTCGCTGGCTATACCCGTGATATCTATAACATTGAAGCGGTTGAAGTAGCTAAAGGACCGGGGTCAGCAGTATACGGCCGTGGCTCTGCCGGCGGTGCGGTTAACATGCAAACTAAAACGGCAACGTTAGATAGCTTTAACGAAGTGAGCCTACGCTTAGGCACTGAAAGCGATCATCGTATTCAGTTAGATAGCAATTTTGTGGTTGGCGAAACTTCAGCATTACGTTTAAATCTATTAAACGATGATGGCGGAGTCGCTGGCCGTGATGAAATTGAAAACTCTAAAACAGCCCTAGCACTATCTTTCGCTCATGGTATCAACACCGATTCTCGTTTAACCATTAATGCTGACTACCAAAAACAAGACAACATGCCTGACTACGGCCTGCCGTGGATCCCTAATTACTCCACACGTACCGATAGAACGCTACACAATGATATCGCAGCCTATGAAGGTCAAGAGCCGCCAGTAGCATTCAGTAACTTCTATGGCAACGTTAATCGTGATTTTGAAGATGTTAAAGCACTGTCATTAACCGCAAAATATGAAAAAGATTTGTCTGAAAACACCACTATTCGTGCACTAGCACGTACTGGTTCAGTAGAACGCCTATCAATCGTCAACGCACCACGCTTTGAATATGAATCGGTTGATGGTGTTGATGGTGAAAGTGTTCGTATTTATGGTGAAGGTGCCGTGATCGGCTTAGGCCATCAAAAAACTCGTGATACCAAAGATTCATTATCAGTGGTTCAACTTGACTTAATCGGCAGCTACCAACTGAGTGACACAAAACATGATGTCGTTGTTGGCGTCGAATTCTCTCAAGAAAAATTCCAACGCTGGAACTTTGAAGATGTTGTTGAAGATAACTTAGGTGGCATTACCGTTGACTTGTACAACCCTGACTCGTCGATTGCGTTCACTGGACAGTACGAGCGCACTGACAAACATAGCCAAGCGACGGGTGACACCACAGCAATATATGCGTTTGACACCATCACGTTAAACCCAGAGTGGCAAATTACTGCTGGGCTTCGCTACGATATCTTTGACACTGAATACTTCTATGACCTAGATGGCGATGACCCTACGCTGACAAAAAATGCTGAAAACAAAGAACTAAGCTGGAACCTTGGCGTGGTTTACAAGCCAGCTAAGAACGGTTCTGTATACTTTGGCGCTGGTAATTCGTTCAGTCCATCGGCAGAAGATTTAACCGCGTCAACCAGTGGTACTGCATCAACGTTAGATCCTGAAGACACGTTGAGTTATGAGCTTGGCACAAAATGGGAACTGTTTGACGACAAAGTGCTTGCGAGCGCGGCGATTTTCCGCACCGAGAAAATTAACGCTCGCTCTGATGACCCGTTTGGAGATAATACTCGCGATGAATTATTAGATGGTAAGCAACGCGTAGACGGTTTAGAGCTAAGCATTGTTGGTCAAGTGAACGAGCAACTTTCTATCGCGGCAGCTTACACCTACCAAGACAGCGAGGTGGTTAAAGCTACGGGCGAAGATTCTGTTCAACAAGGCATAGAACTGCGTAAAACACCGAAACATTCATACTCTATTTGGGGAACCTATGACGTTTCTGAAAAACTTACTTTTGGGCTAGGTACTCAATACATGGGCGCTCGCTACAACAGCTCTGATCCGGGCGGCCGTGAAAAAGCGAAAGATTACATGATCTTTGACTTGATGGCGTCATACCAAGTATCAGACCAATTTAGCGTACAGCTAAACGGGTCAAACTTAACCGACGAAGATTACGCTGATCAAATCGGTGGCGGTCACTTTATTCCTGGCGAAGGCCGTTATTTCAGTGTCAACGCACGCTACTCATTCTAAGTTAAGCTAACTTAGTCAAAAACCCAGACCGGATTAACCTCCGGTCTTTTTGTATCTACGGCTAGTGAACTTTAATCAACGGCACCAACAGAACTGATTTCCATCACGGCAAGAGCGTATTAATTTAACCTTAGCTGTTCCAACGAAAAATAAGCCTCCATGGATGGATTTACGGCGGCTTTTCGTAATATGCATGGATTCTGGCATGCGATAATTATAATGCGCTTGCCATGGATTTCCATCAATTGAAGCAGAAAAAACAACTACATCAATTAATTTTTGTGCGATAATCATCGGTCGGATTGAATCAACGAGAACCTGTTATCCATGGATAAAATTGAAGTACGTGGCGCACGAACCCATAATTTAAAGAATATCGATATTACTATTCCCCGCGATAAGCTTATTGTTATCACCGGATTATCAGGCTCAGGAAAATCATCATTAGCCTTCGATACGTTGTATGCTGAAGGGCAACGTCGTTATGTCGAATCGCTATCCGCCTACGCGCGTCAATTCCTCTCGTTGATGGAAAAACCAGACGTTGATTCTATCGAGGGGCTTAGCCCGGCGATTTCAATTGAGCAAAAATCAACCTCGCATAATCCGCGTTCAACTGTTGGTACCATTACCGAAATCCATGATTACCTGCGTTTACTCTTCGCCCGTGTCGGCGAGCCACGCTGTCCGACCCATCATCTAGAATTAGCAGCACAAACCGTCAGTCAGATGGTTGATAAAGCCTTATCGCTACCTGAGGGCAGCAAGCTAATGCTACTGGCTCCGGTGGTTTCTCAGCGTAAAGGTGAGCATGCTAAGTTACTCGATAATTTAGCGGCACAAGGTTTTATTCGTGCCCGTATCGATGGTGAAGTGTGTGATCTGTCCGATCCACCGACGCTTGAATTGCATAAGAAACACGATATTGAAGTGGTGGTTGATCGCTTCAAAGTTCGTGACGACTTACAGCAACGCTTGGCGGAATCGTTTGAAACGGCATTAGATTTGTCGGGTGGTGTCGCGAGTATTGTCGCCATGGACGCTGATAGCGATATCGAACCTATTTTATTCTCAGCTAACTTTGCCTGTAGCCAATGTGGTTATTCGATGGCAGAGCTTGAGCCGCGCCTATTCTCGTTTAACAATCCAGCAGGAGCTTGTGCCAGCTGTGATGGACTCGGCGTAAAGCAATTTTTCGACCCGTCACGTATTGTCGTTAATGAAGAACTCAGTCTTGCTGGTGGCGCGATTCGTGGTTGGGATCGTCGTAACTTCTACTACTTCCAAATGCTAACGTCACTCAGTGAACATTATGGTTTTGATCTCGAAGCGCCATTCAATTCTCTAACCGACGAACATCGCCAACGTATTTTCTTTGGTAGTGGTACCAAATCTCTTGAATTCAAATACATGAATGACCGTGGCGATATAGTGATCCGTAATCATCCTTTTGAAGGGATCATTAACAACATGGATCGTCGCTATCGCGAGACAGAATCCAATGCGGTTCGTGAAGAATTAACCAAATACTTAAATCAACAATCATGCCCAAGTTGTAAAGGAAGTCGCCTGCGCCTTGAAGCGCGTAACGTCTTTATTGGTACCACCAATCTCCCTGAGATAGCCGCGTATTCTATCGGCGACAGCATGAAGTTCTTCGAACAACTCACGTTTGAAGGAAAAAAGATTCAAATAGCGGAAAAAATTCTCAAAGAAATTCGTGACCGTTTAGGCTTCTTGGTTAATGTTGGACTCAATTATCTCAGCTTATCGCGTAGTGCCGACACGCTCTCTGGTGGTGAAGCACAGCGTATTCGTTTAGCGAGCCAAATTGGTGCTGGACTCGTTGGCGTGATGTACGTACTAGATGAACCATCAATCGGATTACATCAACGAGATAACGAACGTTTACTCGAAACCCTAAACCATCTGCGTGATTTGGGTAACACTGTCATCGTGGTCGAGCATGACGAAGATGCGATTCGCGCCGCCGATTACATTATTGATATTGGTCCTGGCGCAGGCGTCCATGGTGGTGAAATTATTGCGCAGGGTTCATACCAACAAATCATCGATACCCCGGACTCCATCACTGGTCAGTATCTATCGGGTACTAAAACCATTGAATATAACAAGCAGCGTACCAAACCTAATGACAACTGGATTAGACTGTTTGGCGCACGCGGCAACAACCTTAAGAACGTTGACTTAGAGATCCCAACCGGTTTGTTTACCTGTGTCACTGGTGTGTCTGGATCGGGTAAGTCGACCCTGATTAACAATACGTTCTATCCACTCGCTCATATCGCGCTTAATAAAGCCGTGAACGACGAACCACAAGAACACGATCGCATCGAAGGCCTCGAGTTTTGTGACAAAGTGGTGGATATAGATCAGAGTCCAATTGGCCGTACACCTCGCTCAAATCCTGCAACGTACACCGGAATTTTCACCCCGATCCGTGAACTCTTTGCTGCGACACAAGAGTCTCGCTCACGCGGCTATAAGCCGGGACGCTTTAGCTTCAATGTCAAAGGCGGACGCTGTGAAGCCTGTCAGGGTGATGGTGTTATTAAAGTTGAAATGCATTTCTTACCTGATGTCTATGTGCCGTGTGATGTTTGTCATTCGAAACGCTACAACCGTGAAACCCTTGAGGTACTTTACAAAGGAAAAAGCATTCACCAAGTGTTAGAAATGACCGTTGAAGATGCAAACGAGTTCTTTAAACCCGTACCTGCTATTGCGCGCAAACTGCAAACATTAATGGATGTTGGTTTATCGTATGTGACCTTGGGTCAATCGGCCACTACATTATCAGGCGGTGAAGCACAGCGGGTAAAACTCGCGAAAGAATTGTCTAAGCGCGATACCGGCCAAACCCTTTATATCCTCGATGAGCCAACAACTGGTTTGCATTTTAAAGATATTCAAATGCTGCTCGATGTCCTACATCGCTTACGCGACCATGGCAACACCATTGTGGTTATTGAGCATAATCTTGATGTGGTTAAGACCGCCGATTGGATAATCGACCTTGGCCCTGAAGGTGGTGATGGTGGTGGTCAAATCCTCTGCACCGGTACGCCTGAAGAGATAGTGAATCATCCGACGTCGCATACTGCGAAATTCTTGAAAGGTATGTTGTAAAAACATCCGGCTATAACGAGTAGAGTTATGACATTTGATCCGCAACAATTTCGCCAGCAATTCCCATTAATTATGGCGTCGGATCAAGTGTATCTTGATAGTGCGGCCACCAGCCAAAAGCCGCAACAAGTCATTGATGCGATCAGTGATTATTATTGTCACAGTAATAGTAATGTTCACCGCGCTGCCCATCATCTGAGCGCGATGGCTACCGCCCAATATGAATTAGCACGCTCAACTGTCGCTAAATTTGTTGGTGCTCATAACACCAAAGAAATAATCTTCACCCGCGGTACAACCGAATCAATTAACCTCATCGCTCAAAGCTATGGCCGTAACAACCTCCGCGCCGAACATAATATTGTCGTTAGCGTTAGTGAACATCACGCTAATATCGTGCCATGGCAAATGCTATGTCAGCAAATAGGCTGTGAATTACGTGCTATTTCTTTGACCGATGACCATCAGCTAGACTTAGAGCATGCCAACACGCTGATCGATCACAACACCAAAATTGTGACCATAGCGCACGCATCCAATGTCAGCGGCGTGATCAATCCGATTGCACAACTCATCGCGATGGCCAAAGCCGTTGGTGCAGTGTCTGTTATTGATGGCGCACAAGCTATCGCTCATCTTGATGTTGACGTTCAGGCGTTAGACTGTGATTTTTATGCCTTTTCTGGTCACAAAATGTATGGCCCAACGGGTATTGGCGTACTCTACGGTAAACAAGCATTTCTCAACGCTATGCCGCCGTGGCAAGGTGGCGGCGAAATGATTAAAAAGGTCAGTTTTTCAGGGACAACCTATAATCAGCTGCCGTTTAAATTTGAAGCGGGTACCCCAAATATCAGTGGCGTAATCGGTTTAAGCCAAGCGATTGAATTTATTAACGCGCATGATCAAGCTGAAATTCTGGAGTATGAGATGACCTTGCTCGCTAGTGCGCGTCAGCAATTACTGACCATCGAAGGCGTGAGCATCATCGGTGATGTTTCAAATAAACTGCCAGTGCTAAGCTTTATTTTCGACGATGAACACCCATCTGACATTGCCACCTTACTCGACCAACAGCACATCGCAGTGCGGGCGGGTCATCATTGTGCGATGCCGATGATGGAATATTTAGGGATAAATGGTACAGTGCGCGCGTCATTTTTCGCCTATAATAATAGTGACGATGTCGCACAGTTTGTGCGTGCGATAAAAAAATCGGCTCAATTTTTTTAACAAAAAATGAGTTCAGCAACAGTTAATTATCCATTAACTATACTAATTCCAAAGTGACTTGAACAATACGTAAAGTCACTTAGAAATTCACGTAGCCAACCGTACCATTCATGTTAATATAAGTACCATAACGACCGTTTTGCTGATATGGATCTTAGCAGTTTACAAACATTAAATGGTTATACCTATGCCACGGTTATTTAACCGGAAACGTTCGAGAATATCATGAAATTAACAAAATTAACGCTAGTTGTATTGGGCTTCATGTTAAGCCTAAGTCACTCCGCCTCGGCCAGAGACATTGATGAGCGACAAGCATCAAAACTGGCTCAGAAGAAATATAGCGCTCAAAAATTATTAAAAGTTGAGCCTATTACTTCGCGCGGCACAAAAGTTTTTAAGGTGAAGTTATTAGTTAGTAATGGCCGCTTAAAAACGGTTTACGTGGATAGCAAGTCAGGAAAAATCACTGAAAACAAACCCTAACGACAAAAAAATAGTCGACCAGCAAAGGAAAAGTAATGCGGATATTAGTCATTGAAGATGAACCACTATTGTTAGAACAGCTTAGTAGCAGTCTAATCAAGCAAGGTTACGCCGTGGATTGCGCCAGTGATGGTGAAGAAGGGCTCTATCAAGGGACCGAGTACCCTTATGATTTAGCGATTGTCGACTTAGGTTTACCAAAAATTGATGGTATGGAAGTTATTAAACAGTTTCGTGAGCAAGGGAAAAGCTTTCCAATTCTGATTTTAACTGCCCGCGACCAATGGCAAGAAAAAGTACTCGGCCTTGATTCAGGTGCCGATGATTACCTCACTAAACCATTCGAAATGGATGAATTGTTAGCGCGTGTTAAAGCCTTACTCCGTCGCAGCGTTGGCATGGCTAGTGCGACTCAAAATTTTGGTCCACTATCTCTTGATCTCAATGCGCAATCAGTGTCACTCAATAAGCAAGAAGTTGAACTAACCGCTTACGAATATAAAGTGATTGAGTATCTGTTAACCCATCCACATCAGGTGATATCTAAAACGATTTTAACGGAACACATCTACGATCAAGACTACGATCGAGATTCGAATGTCATTGAAGTATTTGTCAGACGTTTACGTCAAAAACTTGATCCAGATGGCTCGCTCGCACCCATTGAAACGTTACGCGGACGCGGATATCGTATCAACCCAGCGATTGCTAATGGCTAAGTATTAACCTTGAAGCATTACTCTCTTCGTACCAGAATCCTAATGATGGCCAGCATATTGATGCTGGTCTTTTTTACGATCACCGCAACCATCCTCGATTCAGCCTTCACCAATGCAGCGAAAGCGGCCGAAGAAGAGAAGCTGCAATTGCAAATATTGAGCCTTATCTCAAGTGCGGAGCAACAAGGAAAACAGCTAATCATTCCAACCTATCAACATGAAACCCGCTTCAACGAAGCGAGTTCTGGGTTATATGGTTACGTATTAAATCGTTCAGGACAAGAGCTTTGGCGCTCACGCTCGGCGATCTTAATTTCCCCGGTGACGGCGAGACCTCAACATCCCGGAAAAACCAGTTTTGGGTTAGACAACACGCATATCGATGTTGAGCTCTTCGTCGCTACATACGGCACTGTCGAGGAAAGCCAAGGCAAAGATTACCACTACACTTTCGTGGTGATGCAAGATAACGTTGCTTATAAGGCATCTCTTAGCAGCTACCGCTCAAACTTATGGCTATGGTTAAGTGCAGTCGCGCTACTCTTGCTAGGAACTCAACACATCTTATTGAGTCGTGGTCTCAAGCCGTTACACAACTTAGCACTTGAGTTAAAAGACATCGAGAATGGTAACGCCGACTCTCTCAGTGGCAACTACCCCAAAGAACTAAGCCGCCTCACCGGCAACCTTAACCGATTAGTCGATAGTGAACGCAAACAACGTGAGCGCTATCATCAGCGCTTGGGCGACCTTGCGCATTCATTAAAAACACCGCTCGCTGTAATTAGTAATGCGGTTAACGAACCTGATGATGAGTTAGTTGATATCGTAAAGACTCAATACCAACGGATGAATCAGATTGTTCGCTATCAGCTTCAACGCGCGGTTGTTAGTCAACAGGTTACAGGCATCACCAAGGTCAATCTCTTAGAACACACATTGCAAATTAAGAATGCCTTGGACAAGGTCTACAAAGAGAAATCTGTGTTGTGTGAAGTGAGAGTCAAAAAGGACTGCTACTTTCAAGGGGATCAAAGCGATTTACTCGAGATGCTCGGCAATCTAATGGACAATGCCTATAAGTATGGCGCCGGTGAAGTCAAAGTCAGTGCTCATGAAGATCAAGAGAAACTGACGATTTCAATTGAAGACAACGGCATTGGTGTCGAAGAAGACCAGCGTGATAAAATCACCCAACGTGGCGCCCGGCTTGATACCCAAGAACTCGGACAAGGAATTGGCATGGCCGTCATTGTCGATATCATAAAAAGTTATCACGGCAGTATCGAAATCAGCGATTCCTCCCTATTAGGGGCTAAATTCACCCTAACCTTCATAAAGCACCATTATTAACAGAAAATCGAAATCCAGGATAACCTAATCCGCTGTATTTTCGTGTTTTTAAAGATTATCGCTACCTTTTTGCCTATTTTGAACTAAAGTATCTACATGTTCATAATCAATACAACGGATAATTGTAGCTGATAAGACCAGTATTTTGCTGCCATTTGTCGTTAAATGATTATAATGTGTTGTGATAAGGTTATTTTTAGAACTTGCCTGTCAAAATAAAGAGCGATACACTGCTTCTTAACTAGATTAGCAAGATTAAAGATATACTCTGAGGATGTCTGCAAGATGAGCGAAAATAAACACATCTTATTGGTTAACGGCCCAAACTTAAATATGCTTGGCCGACGTGAGCCTGGTCACTATGGTTCGCAAACACTGGTTGAAATCGTTGAACACTTAACGAACAAAGCCACTGAATTAGGAATAACACTGTCTCATGTTCAGTCGAATGCTGAACATCTATTGATTGATGCTATTCATCAAACCGATGCTGATTTTATTTTGATCAATCCAGCCGCGTTTACCCATACGAGTGTCGCGCTGCGTGATGCTATTTTGTCAGTAAACATTCCTTTTATTGAAATTCATTTATCAAATGTTCATCAACGCGAATCGTTCCGCCATCACTCTTACTTCTCGGATGTAGCCGTTGGAGTCATTTGTGGATTAGGTCCAGCGGGATATGAATACGCATTACAAGCTGCTGCGACACAATTGTCTCAGCCTTAAACTTTTAAAAAGAGAACGACCATGGATATTCGTAAAATAAAAAAATTGATTGAGCTAGTAGAAGAATCAGGTATTACTGAGCTAGAGATCTCTGAAGGTGAAGAGTCTGTACGCATCAGCCGTGCCGTTGCAGCACCTATCGCAATGGCTGCACCAGTAGCCGTCTCCGCTGCGCCAATGGCAGCCGTTAGCGCTGCAGCGCCAACTGCTGAAGCAACTCCTGCTATCGTATCAGGTCATCAAGTTACTTCACCAATGGTTGGTACATTCTATCGCGCCGCTTCACCAGAAGCTAAGCCGTTCGTCGAAGTTGGTAGTAAAGTAAACGTTGGTGACACGCTATGTATCGTTGAAGCAATGAAAATGATGAACCAGATTGAAGCTGATAAAGCCGGTACCGTTGTTGCGATTGAAGTTGATGACGCAGCCGCTGTTGAGTTTGATCAGGTTCTCGTAATCATCGAATAAAGGCCAGCGATTATGTTAGATAAAATAGTTATCGCCAACCGTGGTGAAATTGCATTACGTATTTTACGTGCCTGTAAAGAAATGGGCATTAAGACTGTGGCCATTCATTCAACCGCTGACCGCGATTTAAAACACGTATTATTAGCAGATGAATCTTTATGTATTGGCCCTGCCCCAGCAGCGCAAAGTTACTTAAATATCCCTGCGATTATCAGTGCTGCGGAAATCACTGGCTCTGTCGCTATCCATCCTGGTTATGGTTTTTTAGCTGAAAATGCAGATTTCGCAGAACAAGTCGAACAATCTGGCTTTATTTTCATCGGCCCCACCGCTGATACAATTCGCTTAATGGGCGATAAAGTGTCGGCGATTGAAGCGATGCGTAAAGCCGGTGTACCAACCGTACCGGGTTCAGATGGCTTAATAGACGACGATGAAGCGCGTAATAAGAAAATTGCGAAACGTATTGGTTATCCGGTCATTGTTAAAGCATCGGGCGGCGGCGGCGGTCGTGGTATGCGCGTGGTTCGCAATGAAGGTGAGCTGACCGAAATCATCGCACTGACGAAAGCAGAAGCAAAAGCTTGCTTCAATAACGATAAGCTATACATGGAAAAATTCCTTGAGAATCCTCGTCATATCGAGATCCAAGTATTAGCCGACGGCCAAGGCCATGCCATTCACTTAGGTGAGCGAGATTGCTCAATGCAACGTCGCCATCAAAAAGTTGTTGAAGAAGCGCCGGCCCCAGGCATTACCGAAGAGACTCGTCGTTTCATCGGTGACCGTTGTGCTAAAGCCTGTGTCGATATTGGTTATCGTGGTGCGGGTACCTTCGAATTCTTGTACGAAAACGGCGAGTTCTATTTCATTGAAATGAACACCCGTATTCAAGTTGAGCATTGTGTAACGGAAATGGTTACTGGTGTTGATTTGATCAAAGAGCAACTTCGTGTTGCCGCGGGTCAGCCATTGTCGATGACACAAGACGAAGTGAAAATTCGTGGCCATGCCATCGAGTGTCGTATTAATGCTGAAGATCCGGTGAGCTTTATTCCAAGCCCAGGCGAGATTAAGCGTTTTCATGCGCCAGGCGGACTAGGCATTCGTTGGGACTCTCATATCTATGCCGGATATAAAGTGCCACCGCATTACGATTCAATGATTGGTAAGCTAATTACCTACGGTGAAAACCGTGGCATCGCCATCGCCCGTATGCGTAACGCATTAAGCGAGCTTGTAGTGGAAGGTATTAAAACCAATACCGCACTACAACAAAGCATTATGGAAGATGAAAACTTCCAAAATGGTGGCGCTAACATTCATTACCTAGAGAAAAAGCTAGGAATGTAAGTTTAAGTTACGTTTATGCTAACTGTTGCTAGATACCAATTGAATTGAAGTTTTGATATTTGATAAGACAAGCTTGAGCAGCAGGGACGCTGAACCAGAGCCTCCATGGATGGATTCACGGCATCTTGGCGTTCAAGTGGCGACACTTTAGTGCAACATAGGCAACAGCTTCTCATTTATTTCAAAAACCAGCGCTTGCGCTGGTTTTTTTCGTTATAATTGCCGCAATTCATTTAACGACACAGGTTTTACGATGCCTTGGATCCAACTAAAAATTAATGCGACCGATAAGAATGCCGAAGCTTTAGGCGATATATTATCAGACAGTGGCGCGCTTTCAGTCACCTTCCTTGATGCCAAGGACAATCCGGTATTTGAACCAATGCCAGGTGAAACCCTACTGTGGGGGGATACTGATATCGTTGGGCTCTATGAGGGCGAAACGGACATGGTACAGGTGATGGCCTTTCTCAATAACGAGTTTGGTAGCGATTTTAGATACAAACTAGAACCACTTGAAGACAAAGACTGGGTTCGCGAATGGATGGATCAATTTCACCCAATGAAATTTGGCGAACGTCTGTGGATTTGTCCAAGCTGGCGCGATGTACCAGATCCTGACGCGGTTAACGTGATGCTAGATCCTGGTCTGGCATTTGGTACTGGCACTCACCCAACGACGGCACTGTGCCTGCAATGGCTTGATGCCCAAGACTTAGCAGGTAAGACTGTAGTCGATTTTGGTTGTGGCTCTGGCATTTTAGCAATTGCGGCGTTAAAACTTGGCGCCAAACGCGTAGTCGGTATCGATATCGATCCTCAAGCCATCACTGCGAGCAAAGAAAACGCTAAACGTAACGGCGTTGAAGGACAAATTGAGCTCTACCTGCCACAAGATCAACCAAGTGATATTATCGGTGATGTACTGGTTGCTAACATCTTAGCGGGTCCACTCGAAGAATTAGCACCATTGATGCAAGGTTTAGTTAAACAAGGTGGCCCGCTGGCGCTTTCTGGCTTACTGCCTTCGCAAGCCGAAAGACTTCGCCAAGTATACGGTGAATGGTTCGATATGGCTCCAGCGACCGAGCAAGACGAATGGATCCGCTTAAACGGCATTAAAAAGTAACACCTAACACCGTAACGATCTAACCAGGTTAGATCGTTACTTGTTTTTCACGCCACCTGCCCTCACTAAACAAAAATATTCCTTTATTCCGCTAAGTTAGTATTATACTTAACAACTCGAATTCGTGTTGCGTGCTCAAAGGAATGAACGATGAAGAAAAAACTAATCACCCTACTGTCATTAACGTGGCTGCTTTTTCTGCTACCTCATGCGTTACAAGCAACCACCTCAGCGCCGCCTGCTCTGTCGATATGGGAACCTTGGGTGCTTAAAGGACATGAGCAACTCGATTGCCCGTTCATTAATGGTAAGCCCTACGGCAAGCATGACAGCCATATCTGTGCCTGGCCAAGCACGCTAGTATTAGACGTTAAGCCACAATCGGCACACTTTAGGCAATCATGGCACGTTATCACGCCTAGTATTATTAGTTTGCCCGGCAGCACACGCCACTGGCCATTAAAGGTAATGGTCAATAAAACCCTGGTTTCCGTCATTGATAACAATGGCACACCGACTATCGAACTAACCAAAGGGGATCATACGATTGAGGGGGAATTTTTATGGCAGCGTACACCCCAAACTATTGATATTCCAACCCAGTATGCCGTAATTGACATGCACATCAACGGTAAAAAAATCGACTTCCCCAAACTAGAACATAGTGAACTATGGCTGCAACAACTCACTCCAGAAAAAGCGGTTCAAGACAATATTGAGATGATTGTGACAAGGCGTATCGCCGATGGCTCATTCATTGCACTAGACACCAACATTGAACTTCAAGTCTCGGGTAAAGTACGTGAAGTCGCATTGGGTAACGTGCTGCCCGACGGATTTGAACTCATCACTATCGATTCTAAAGTACCCGTATTTATCGATGGCGACGGCATATTGCGCGCGAAGCTTAAGCCAGGACGGTGGCAAATACAGGTTCGAGCTTACGCACAACCAACGTTACTATCTTGGCAGCGCCCTCAAGTATCAGGCCATTGGCCTAACGAGGAAATTTGGGCGTTCAAGAGCAACGAACGGCTTCGTCAAGGCAAGCTATCTGGTGCTAGTCTCATTGATAATAATCAAACGGAGATGCCTGAGAGTTGGGCTCAATTACCCAGCTATTTAGTCAAGCAAGACACGGTGTTAGATTATGAAATACAACACCGTGGCAAACCATTGCAGCTGGAAAACCAACTAACACTTAATCGTACCATGTGGCTGTCGTTCGATTATGAAAGTTACAGCGTGGTCGATGACATATTCGGCACCATGCTCAATGATTGGCGCCTTACACTTAACGCCCCCTACCGACTTGAATCAGCAAATGATGCTGATGGTCCAGTATTAGTCACGTCAATCGATGCCAATGAACGCGGTATCGAGAATCGCTATAGTAATGTCGATCTCGACGCACGTTCAACCCTTGCTGCCACCAGCGAACTTGCAGTGACCGGTTGGGCCAATAATTTCGAGCGGGTATCGATTATGCTGAATCTACCACCGGGGAATAGCTTATTCGCGGTGTTTGGCGCCGATAGCGTTTCTAGCAGCTGGTGGGGCTATTGGACTATTTGGACCAGCTTTATTGTGTTATTTATCTCAATGGTCACCACGCGTATGATTGGCGTAGTGGCCGGTGTGGTCACCGGTGTGATGTTGCTTATCACCTTTCAAAATTTCGATGCGCCAATTGTTGCTATGTGTAACTTATTGTTCGCTATTGTCATTGATAAGCATCAACCGTTTGCCAAAATAAAATCCTTAGTGCGTGGCTATGCCATTACCAGTATTATTATTGCCGTTTGCTCTATCTTGCTATTTAGCGCATTGGAAATTCGTAGCGTGATTCATCCGCAACTTGAGGTAAATGACGTTTCAGCCTGGCGCTTCCCTAATACCAATGAAGCCCCAGCGCCTGCAGTGGTTGTTAAAAAGAAAATGAGCAGAGATTATGACGCTGCCGTTGAGAGTATCCAAGTGACGGGTAGTCGGTTATCACAGACAAAGAAAATAGAGCGCTATCGACCCGATGCACTCATGCAGGCTGGATCTGGCGTGCCCGATTGGGAATGGCATAAATATCGAATTGACTGGCACAGTCCAGTCGCCAAGGATCAAACATTTAAACTGATTGTGCTGTCCAAGAATACTAATCGCGCACTTAAACTCGCCGGAGTTGCCCTTACGATGTTGTGGTTGTATCTATTATTAAGACATTTATTACCGGCCAAATTAACCCTTGGTACTTCCAAAAACTTAGCCAGCGCCGCGGTGATTCTATTAATGCTACCGATGTACTCGCCCGAGTCATTCGCGGATGAGATGCCCAATGAATACTTATTAAAGCAACTCGAGTCACGATTAACTCAAGCGCCAGAGTGCGCACCACATTGCAGCACGATCAACACGCTTGACGTCATCATCGAACAGGGAAATTTGTCATTGACGATGTCGGTGCACGCACTCGAAAGCTCCGCCATTTCGTTACCGCAATCACAAATGTGGCGACCGCAAAAACTGTCGGTCAATGATCAACAAGCCGAGCAGCTCATTAGAAAACGTGGCTGGGTTTATATCCCTATTCCAAAAGGCATTTCGACCATCAAGCTAAGCGGTAAAGTGGCCGATGTTAATACCTTTCAGTTAGCGTTTAACGATCTCCCTAAACACTTGACGGTGCACAACAGTACACAATGGGAAATAGTCGGTAACAATGGTCATAAACTACTGAGTAACGCATTAGAGTTCATCGCCACCTCGCCCAAGCGCAGCAAATCAAATGCTGGCAAGAGTTCACAAGAAGTCGCCACACGATACACCTATAAGCCATTAGTGAAGGTTACTCGTCATATTTTCCTTGAGCAAACATGGACCGTAAAAACAACGGTCAGCCGCATTGCACCACAAACAGGTTCCATTAATACTAAGGTATTGATGCTTCCCGGCGAACAAATCATCAGTGGCGATATCACCCAGAGCAATCGTCGCGTTGATGTCAATATTCCCGCTGGCGTTAACACCATTAACTGGCAATCGACGCTGTCGCCCAGCAGTCTACTCACCATAGTAGCACCGAATGATGGCTTAACGATCGAGGATTGGCGCCTAGTGATGAGCCCATCACTGCATGTTGATTTTAGTGGTTTACCGGTAATTTTCGAGCAGCCTAATAGCGATGCTTATTACGTCTACTCATTCGCGCCCCATCCCGGCGAAGCATTAGCTATTAACGTATCACAGCCAAATGCTGTCAAAGGACAAGTTCTGGCGATTGATTCCGTCGATGTCACTGTCCATCAAGGCACCAGAACCGCGAAACTAGCGATAGTAATTGACTATCGCTCAACACGTGGTGGGGAACATGTTGTTTCACTTCCTCAGTCATATCAACTTAAAGAAGTGACTAGCGATGGCAAACTCATCAATGTGCAGATAGAACAAGGGCAGCTTGCGATCCCTATTCTACCGGGAGAACATAAAATTATCATTAGGATGCGCAATGAAGACACAGGTTCGTGGCTCTTTAGCGCGCCTGAGATTAATCTTAATGCGCCCACAAGTAACATCAGCACAGAGGTTAATATTAGTAAGCAACGTTGGATATTGTGGACCAATGGTCCATTGGTTGGTCCCGCGGTTCTCTATTGGGGTGAACTACTTGTTTTCATCTTATTAGCGTTGCTGGCATCACGCTTTAAATTCTCGCCGCTAAGCACTTTAAGCTGGATTGCACTCGGTGTGGGCCTTAGCCTAAACTATTGGGGAGTGTTGATCCTTATCGTCGTGTGGTTCGGCGCACTGACGAGTGCAAGTTATCGCCCAAAAGACCTCAATAGAAACTTGTTTAACTTCTCCCAATTGATGTTATATGCGTTATCAATCGCTGCCATTTCATCGCTGATATTCACGGTGCCGACAAGCTTGTTGAGTTCACCGAGCATGGGAATTGACGGCAATAATTCATACGGCAACCACTTACGTTGGTTTATGGACAAAAGCAGCGGCGAACTCCCCGCGATATCGGTGGTTAATGTCTCAGTGCTATTTTACAAAGGCATCATGTTAGCGTGGGTGATCTGGCTAAGCTTCTCAGTGTTAAACTGGCTGAAATGGGCTTGGGCTCGTATCGGTGAACAGGGTTTCTGGAAAGCGCCGATAAAAAAACCAATAACGACAACACAGAAGCCATAGTGCCTACATAATCCACAGTGCCAATGATAATCGCATTGGCACTGTGGCCTTTTTGTTGAATTCCACTCACAACCCCATTACTAACTGTTCACATTTCTTGCCTATTTATTCATTTTTTTAACTGTCGAGTTGTCGAATGTCACATTTTTATACAGTCAAGAAATATAATTGCCTTTTGTTTAAATAATGAGCTTTGCAATCGGCTCAAAAATGAGTAATATACGCAGCCCTGAAGAAACAGAGTTAACTATCGTATGAAGATTGGACAGTACCAATTAGCCAATCCACTCATTTTAGCCCCAATGGCCGGTATTACGGACAAGCCATTTCGCGAGCTATGCTACAAGCTTGGCGCCGGAATGACCGTTTCTGAAATGTGTTCGTCAAATCCTAAAGTATGGAACAGCAGCAAATCATCGCATCGTATGACCCATACGCAGGAAGCCGGGATCCGTAGCGTGCAAATTGCAGGCGCCGACCCACAAGAAATGGCTGTTGCGGCTCAGTTCAATGTTGAGCAAGGGGCGCAGATAATCGATATTAATATGGGTTGTCCAGCAAAGAAAGTGAACAAAAAGTTAGCGGGTTCAGCTTTATTACAACACCCAGAACTGGTTAAACAGATTCTCGATGCTGTAGTGGAAGCGGTTGATGTTCCGGTAACTCTTAAAATTCGTACCGGTTGGGATCCGGATAACCGCAATGGCATTGTCATAGCGCAGCTCGCACAAGATGCGGGCATCCAATCCTTAGCGGTACACGGTAGAACCCGTCAATGTATGTACAAAGGTTTTGCCGAATTTGACACCATTAAAGCCATTAAGCAGGCAGTTTCTATTCCTGTGGTAGCCAATGGTGACATAACAAGTCCAGAAAAAGCCAGTGAAGTCTTAGACTATACCGGTGCTGACGCTATTATGATTGGCCGCGGAGCCCAAGGTAACCCTTGGATATTTCGCGAAATTAATCATTACTTAGCGACAGGAGAAATGCTTGCTCCGGTTTCACCCACCGAAGTACGCGAAACGTTACTTGACCATGTGCATGCCTTACACCAGTTTTACGGTGATTTCTTAGGAGTTCGCATCGCGCGAAAGCACATCGGTTGGTATCTCAAGGAACAGCGTAACGATTTACGCAAAGAGTTATTTAAGATTGAAACGGCCAGTGAACAATTGACCGTTTTAGATCGACTTTTTACCGACAATATTAATTAGATAAGAGCAAATTTCACATGTTTGATCAAAATACTAGCACTACCACTGAAAACCCACTTACTGT
>Ga0209395_1001545_pt1 | contig 31890 bp, 26 predicted proteins | sample GOMGulsemesocosm_3_FD_184635 | JGI IMG/M metagenome (GOLD analysis project Ga0209395, IMG submission 184635) | Methane-oxidizing microbial communities from mesocosms in the Gulf of Mexico - GOM9D Gulf of Mexico (SPAdes) (version 2) | ecosystem: Environmental > Aquatic > Marine > Cold seeps... | reverse complement strand
TCGATAGAATAGGATTAATAGTTCCCCCACTAACGCATACACCATTGCTGCAAATGATAGTCCGGCCGTCAGTGAGCATGATGCACATGAAGTCATCAACCGTATCGTCAGTGGAAGGAAGGGGGGCACTATGCATGGGAATCGCGAAATCCGTATCGTTGGAGATTTCGATAAGTATCCGCATAAGGTAAAACAAGCGGCTAGCCAATGACATGCCGATGGCAACGTAGAGGACGTACATCATACCGCTAAACCCTGTTTATAATTAGCACTTATTATTGGTACGTGTAACGCTTGGCTACAGTTGCGTATTCAATACGTAAGTAAGCGCCCCATATACTATTTGATAAAATCGAACTAACAAGAAATTTTATCAACTCTTGGCTGGTGCCTGCCACCTTCGAAGTCAGTCTTTAAAAACACACGAACAATTTCATTTGCCTGTTCTAAACTTACAAATCTCGCTGGAATTGATACAATATTTGCATCGTTATGCATTCTCGCCAACTCGGCCAGTTCAGTATCCCAGGCCAGCGCACACCGTACTCCTTGATGTTTATTCACCGTCATCGCAACACCATTTCCGCTTCCGCAAATAATAATGCCAAGATCAAAATCGTTACTTTCAACGGCCTCTGCTAAAGAATGCACAAAGTCAGGGTAATCACAGGAGTTATCATTGTAAGGACCAAAATCCTTTGTCTCAATTTTTTGAGCTTCCAGTTGAGCAATAATCTCTTTTTTATACTCAAAGCCGGCATGATCGCCACCTAATGCTATTTTCATAGTGTGAACCAATGATTTGTTAATGTTGTGTGTTTGAGCGTGAGTTTTTTAGTAATCAAAGCAGTAGCGCCAGTCCTCGCTCCTTTGATGGCTTTGAGCGGATACCGTATGAATAATTATAGCTTTAATGTCGTATTTTATTAACCCGAGCGCAAAGCATCTGGGAGGATTTCTAATCATTCCCATAGCTTTAGCCAGATAAGCAATAACGCTACTCTTCTTTTAATCTAGTTTAAAGAGGCTATGACTATCCGCCGTTATAGAAGGGCGGATTATCAGCTTAGAAATCTTGAGCACATTTTGTTTTCATCACAACTGTTTATCCAAGGGTCGCTATCTTCGTTGCCGTGTCGGTACCGCTGCGAGCAGAGGTTTGGAAACTCTGCGTTACCCAGATTCAAACGCATTTTTCTTCAAAGGCGTTTACTAATTCACCACTGGGGGCTGCATAAGGTTTTTTGAAGGTAAATGCAGAATAAGAAGGTCCATTACGCCGCAGCAGTTCCAAGCGGATTTTTGCTTCTTCGATGGTGGGTTTTCGATCTTGCTCAACCCACCAAAGGACCATATAGAAATCAATTTTATCAAACCACTCTTTACGTCGGCGCATAATATCCTTGTGATCGTTATTGCGGTAAACAAAATTGACTAAGGATTGAATGTCAGACCAAACAGACATATTTATGGCTGTATGTGGGTCTTCAAAAGCTTGCACATCTAACGCGTCATTTCCAAGCCCTGTAAATCGCCATACAAAGCCAGCTTGAGATTCGGCGATTGTGTTCACCCGGTCGAGGTTATTTACGAAATCTGCGTTAGAAGGGTCCTCTTGAGGTAAGCGAAATTTTGCAATATTAACTTGTGCTAACTGGTAGATCATTACGTTCTCCTGGCAATTATTTCTAGCACTGAGACCAAAATAATCCGCGTCTACGGCGGCGGATTATTTGTCTTGTGGAACTCCAATATGGGGACGAAACAATAGAATGAAACAATAGAATGAAACAATAGAATGAAACAATGGAATGAAACAATAGAATAAAACAATAGAATAAAACAATGGAATAAAAGTCTACCATAGGTAAATCGTCGTCGATAAGACCTAGGCATATCCACAGTCACCAATCCGTAAGATCGAGTGCGAGTATGTTTTGCTGGTTAACCAGGAGACTTTGCCGTTGTAGACGTGTTCTGGTTTGCTCCTTTTACGAGCGAATCATAATGTCTCGAGCATCATGAGCGTGCAATATAAGGCTTATGGCGGGTTATGTGAGAGTGTTGGGTATGAGTTAAACACCCGACCAGCGTGCTGCAGTTCATTGTTTGCTCAACGGAGGGTTTTGATAAGCGAGCCCTGTAAGTGTTTGATTTAGTAGTGTTTTAATATTTAATATGCGCCTGCGAACCGAGCGGGCGGATGGCTGTCCGGTGATGCCATAAGGTGAAGCTTGTTTTGCGTTGCTCGGTCATATTCCATATACTCCGCGCTTTAGCTAAACAATTAATCGGAATGAACGATGGGGTGTGTGGCACGATTTTTCTTTGCCACACGTTGTGCCGCTCTTGGGAAGTATTGGAATGCACGGTATTGTTAAAAATCAACAGCTTAGCCACCCCACAATAGCCGAAAATACCCCCCAAAAGAGTTCAACACCCATCGTGCAGCCCATTTTATCTATTGGCATTACAATCGCGGTTTTAGCGCAGTTCACCGCTGTATCGATGCTGAAGACCTATGAGGCGTCAGCTGGTGTCTAAACTCAATACTCTCGCCCTGTGTCAGCCCTTATTACAGGCCCTCAATCTGAGCGGTTTTGTCGATGCGACTGCGGTTCAGACTCAAAGTATTCCGCCAGCGTTAACTGGTGCTGATTTACTGGTAACGGCACCGACCGGTAGCGGTAAAACCTTGGCTTTTTTACTTCCTATGCTCAATCGCCTGTTGACGGTAACCTCGTCGACTAATGCTATACGCGCGCTAATTTTGTTGCCTACGCGGGAATTGGCCCAGCAGACTCGCACCCGATTGGAGCAACTGACCGCACATATCGATATAAACAGCGCGCTGATTATTGGCGGTCATGATTTTAAGGTGCAACAGCGAGCGCTGTTGCGCTCTCCAGAGGTTGTGATCGCCACGCCTGGGCGTTTGCTGGAGCAGTTGGAGAACTACCCCGAACTGCTTAGTGCGGTTGAGCTACTCGTGCTGGATGAGGCTGACCGCATGCTCGATTTGGGCTTTGCCGATGCCGTCGGCAACCTCAGTCGTCGTTGTGATAGTGGCCGGCAAAATCTGCTGTTTTCCGCGACGGTAGACAAGCGCGAACTTGCGGCTATCAGCCGGGATTTTAATAATCCGTTGTCGATCCAGGTAGAAAGTCCTCGCCGTCAACACCGTGATATAGATCAGCAACTCATTCTTGCTGACGATGTTAAACATAAGCAGAAGCTAGTGGCAGCACTGATCGGTGAGCAAGACGGCGGTCGGGCGATGATCTTCTGTAATAGTCGTGTTCAATGTGAGCAATTGTGCCACGTATTGCGCTATCTAAAATTTGAAAGTCGCTATATTCACGGCGATATCCCGCAAAAAGTACGCAGTAAATCCTTGTTACAATTTCGCAGCGGTGAGGTGCAGGTGTTAGTTGCCACTGATCTCGCTGCCCGGGGCCTCGATATCGACGGTGTCGACCTAGTGATAAATTTCAATGTCGCCCACAGCGGCGACGAACACCAACATCGCTGTGGCCGAACCGGTCGCGCCGGTAAACGCGGCCTGGCGATAACCCTGGTCAACAGCGACGATTGGGGCGCTATGTCGAGTATAGAGCGCTATTTGTCGATGCGCTTTGAACGCCGCACGGTTAGCGAATTAAAAGCCAATTATCGCGGCCCCAAAAAACTCAAGGCGTCGGGCAAAGCAGCGGGCCCGAAGAAGAAAAAATCTAAGGCAAAAAGAGCCGGTGCTAAAAAAAGTAGTAGTAAAGGCAGCGATAAAAAAGCCAAGCGTTAGTCGAGTACAATGACCGCGCCTTAACCAATAGCCATGCAGTGAGAATATTATGACCGATAACAGTAACGCCCAAACCCAATCTGACTACAGCATCGACTACAGCGAACGCCACCACCGTTTTGCTGGTACCTTTAACTTTCGCGACATCGGCGGTTATCCTACTGAGGACGGTCGCACTGTTAAGTGGGGGCGATATTTCCGCGCGGGGCGTCAGGACCGAGTAACCGCCGAGGATTTACAAGGCCTTGCGGCACTGGGCATTCAAACCCAGATTGATTTGCGCAAGCCCGAAGAGATTCTCGATCAGGGTAGGGGGCCACTAGAGGACATGGGGGCTCAGTACCACAATATTCCAGTTATTCCCGATGGTGGCACCGACCAGTTGAGTAAATTGGTGGGGGACACGGGTATAAGTGGCGCTCGCTACCTCGCCTACCTAGAATTTGGTCCCGAGGCTTGGCTGCGTTTGTTTGCCCTATTTGAAAATGCCGCCAGCGCACCTATGGTGCTGCACTGCACCGCCGGTAAAGATCGCACCGGTGTTTCTACAGCCTTTCTACTGTCAGTACTGGGTGTAGATCGGGCTATTATTGAAGCAGATTTTAAACTGACTAATCGCGATGTGGCTAGGCAAGTCGATTTTATAGAGCGTACTGTCGGCTTGCCCGCGGGTATGGATAGTGCCACTTTGGCCCATCACGCTGGTGTGCCAGAGCAGGCCATTGGCGACTTCCTCGACGGATTAGAACAGCGCTGGGGTGGGCCGGTCGCTTATCTGCGCAGTATTGGTATTAGTGATGAAAGCCTGGCTGCAGTGAGAGCATGCTTTTTAGAGGGTGAGGGCTCTTCGCACTAGATTACTATCGCGGTACGTAGAATTCTTTTCCAGATGTACGGTGGCGGTGAGCAAGCCTTGTCGTAACAGGTGATTTTCTACGGCACAGCGAAAGCTTGCCCCAAAACAGTGCGCATCGGCGAGGTAATGAGTTAAACAGCGCCAAGGGTAAGCAGCAAAACTCGTTGCTGCTGTCGGTTGGCACTAAAGGATTAGGGCTAGGCGATATTGTTGATAAATTCGCAGGCTTGTAAAGCGGCTATAGCACTACTGAACCCGAAAAAAACCAACAGCGTTTTGCATACTTTCTGATTGCGACTGCATTTGCTCAGCAGTTGCAGCAAGTTGTTCCGAAGCTGCAGCATTTTGTTGAGTAACCTTGTCTAGCTTGTTCATCGCACCGCCTATTTGTTCAACGGCGCTGGATTGTTCTTCGGAAGCGTGGGTGATTTCCTGGACGAGCTCGGCGGTTTTTGTAATATCCGGCACCATTTTTCCTAGTAACGCTCCAGCTTGCTGAGCCACTTTAACGCTGTCGTCGGTTAACGCACTGATTTCGGAAGCGGCGACCTGACTGCGTTCTGCCAGTTTTCTTACTTCAGTTGCGACTACCGCAAAGCCCTTACCGTGATCTCCAGCCCTAGCGGCCTCAATAGCGGCATTCAAAGCCAGCATATTGGTTTGATAGGCGATATCTTCAATAATAGTGATTTTCTCCGCGATCTCTGACATAGCTTTGACGGTTCCCGATACAGCATCGCCCCCATCTTGAGCCGCGGTGGCAGACTCGCTGGCTATTTTGTCGGTCGCCGCTGCGTTTTCACTGTTCTGGCTGACAGAGGCACCCATCTCCTCGACGGCGGAGCTGGTCTCTCCAACGCTGCTAGCCTGGGTATTTGCCGAATCACTCAATTCGATGGCGGTGCTACTTATTTGCGCCGCAGCCGAGGTGATTTGATCAGAGTTGTTTTTAATTCGCTGAACAATGTCGGCAAGTTTCTCGCGCATGGTGTTTATCGATACGGTCAAACTAGAGTGATCGCCGTTTTTGGCCTTGCAATCTACCAATAAATTACCTTCAGAGATTTCTCGGGCGATCTCAGCCAGTAGCGCCGGCTCACTACCGAGCTGATTGCCCAAGAATCGCTGTATATAGGCAATAAGTCCAATAACGGCTACTACTAATACGATCAAACTGATAAAAAATGTAGTTTGTAGAGATGCCGCTTTAGAGCTGGCCCTAGCAAGATCACCATCAACTCGTTTAAACAGAGCGGTATTAAAAAGCGTGATTTCTGCGCCAATTTTCCCGAGCCACATATTATACTCTGCGTCAAATAGACGCAGCGCTGCGGCGTTAACAGCAGGGCTCTTATTGGCAATATACTCCTCGTTATAGCCAAATTGCTGTGCGTGGGCGTCAGCTACATCCATAACTTCAACTTCTATGTTAACAAGCCCGTCCGACTCGGCTTTGGATTTCAATAAGTGTGCTTCTTCTTCCTCGGTAAGCTGTAGTGCCTTCACTTTTTCACTAAAAGCCTGTGTGGTACCGTCTGGGCGCGCAACTTTTCCGTCGGCTTTATCGAGAATGTAAAAGTACTCTTTTCGCCACTTTTCTTCGCCGGTAATGACATACAGGCGAACAGTGCTGGTGAGGGACGCGGAATCGTCTTTCATTTCTGCCGACACCATTACCGCCTGATGCCGGTATTCCAGTGCTGCCTGTTTGTCGTTCGTCGAGCTGTTGTAGGCGAGGTATATTAATAATGTTGCAATAGAAAGTAGGGCCACAGTGAGAATAGTAAAAAAGAAGAGCTTACGGGTAGACATATTCATATCCCTTCTATCAGCATTTAAATTTTTGCAATAGAGTGTCTAAGTAGCGTGGCACGAGATGTTTATTTACTGTCTGTTACTAGCATAGCATCAATGTTAGCGTCGGCAAGTATGATAATGAGAGGGGAGGCGCTGTGCTTACCGCTAACATACTCCAAATAGTGAAATTGAGGCAATACATTGTCCAGGAGATCTCGAGGCAGGTATTTAGGGTACCGCGGCAAAAAGAAGGGTATAGCTATGCCTGCTCAGTTTAAAGACTTAAAAACAGTAGGTGGGCAATGGATTGAACAGCGCAGAGCAAGGTAAATCCTGCAAAACTCACTGTGGAAAAAAATCCGAAGTGCATCAGTGGAGATCCTATGGTATTAGTCCGTATTCTGTGGAATTTCCGCAGTGGGTTGATCCATCCAAGGTGCATGCTTTGTTTAGATTTTGAATTTTTAAAGCGGATTACCCGATACATTGTTTTTCCTAACTGCAGGGTAAATGCCATGTAATTCAGCAATGGACCTATATTGCCCTTAATTGGCTCCTCCATCTGCCGGTGCCTCCTGTAAGCCAAGTCATGGTTTTTTTGGCAGTGCGCTATTTTGGGGCGCCCATCAAGTAAAGCGCAGGTTGCGGATTTTTGAAAACGTGCGGTAATAATTGCGTATCTATATAAGTTATACGTGAAATGTAAGTCTGTACTGTAACCTTTTCCCCACGTTAAAATGTTCACCCTTCTTACTCGCCCAGTTAGTCGATCAGCTTGTCGTACATAATTATTCTGTTTTGAGAGACCTCCTTGTGAAAATAAAACTATTCGTTGCACTCTTGATATGAATTATTCAAGTTGCATCAGAAGCAAGTATTAAAGGCGGTCAATAGAACGTCGTCAAAGCCGATTTCCATACAAGGTCTAAATAGTATTTTGATCGACGCCCAGGTTCGAACTGTTTCAACTCAGTTAGATACCTTTACCCTCTACTCTTTCAGTCGCTATCGTTGTGTTGAGCATAAGTGCGTTTTCACAGTAGAATAGGGCGGCGGCCTAAAATAGGCAGTGCGAGCCATTGCGCACTGCTATTGGTAAAGCCACCACTGACGACTCTATGCTGGCAGTTTGTTAGTGGCTGCTTGGCACAATGAGCACCTTTCCATTTCTGCCTCGTTCAACGGCGCGCGTGACAGCTTGTTTGATTTCATCAACACTAAAGCGAGAATCAACATCTGCTTTGATCGCGCCGGTAGCGATTAAGGGAATAATTTGCCCGAATGCATCACGTCGCTGTTTTGCACTAGCGGTCTCGAACCATTTGGAAAGCCAAAATCCTCGTATACGAATGTCGTTAAAAATAATCATGGCTGTATTCAAAGTCGCTGGTTTACCCGACAGTGCACCGTATGCCACTAGAGTGCCACCAAAACCGAGGCTTGCTGCTAGCTGGGAATAGGTTTCACCACCAACCGCATCGATAGCGAGCGAAATCGAGGTGTTAGCTGTTGCTTGGGCGATTTGTGCGGACAGGTCCGGCCCATCGATCAATACGACATCGGCACCCTTTGCCATTAAGTCGTCGGCTAAACCTTCGCGGCGCACAACATTGATTGTTTTTATACCACGTTGTTTTGCGAGCTGAATAATATATCCGCCAACGGCCGAGTTTGCCGCGCTTTGTACAAGCCATTGACCTTCTTTAAGTTCAACAAAGGAAGTAAGCATGAGCAGTGCAGAGATAGGGTTAACGGTTGACATAGCGAGTTGCTCAATCACTTTAGCATCAAGAGCACCGAGGTCGGGTAAAGGAAGAAAACTTGCTGCCGGTGCGACTATCTCATCACGCCAGGTTCCACCACCAATAAGCAGTACCAGTTGTCCCACCGCTAGATGCGTCACTTCTGCAGATGTCTCTAGTACCCGGCCAACGCCTTCGCTGCCGGGATTAGAAGGTAATACTGGATCGACGCCATATTTTCCGGCAATCTGTAATAAATCCGAGGGATTGATGGGCGCTGCCAGTACCCTAACTCTGATTTCCCCCTTTTGTAATGGCCGCGAAGGATCTTCTTTTACCTCAAGAACATCTGCTGGGTCGCCAAGTTGATTAAATTCAATGTATTTTGAGCTGGATTGGCTGTGTTGTGGGGCAATGCTATTTCCATCTCCCGCTGTAGCCAGAGAGGCAGATCCTAGAAAAAATGCCAAAATTGAAATGAAAGAAATTGTTTTCATAATGGTGTTCCGGGGTTAGCTATTTTAGTTTAATGAAAATAACACTGGAAAATTAGCCAGTATTACAGGCTGTCTATGAAATACAGCTAATAACGAGCTGTAGGCTGTGCGCGCAGTGATGATGATTTTGTCACCGTGACGAATTTTCTTCTCGTTCAAACCAACGACCTAAATAAATACCCACTAGTGACCACAACGCTGCTATACCCGCTCCAACAATAGCGACAGCGGCTAAACCCAAACCTAAGCCCTGTGTCAGCCCGGTGAATAACCAAGCCATCAACATATCTCCACCGCGATAAGCGACGATATCGATTACTGGTTTTGCCTTAAAACGGGTTTCGCGGTCAACTCGAGTAAACAGCATTTCGCGAGCAGGCCGGGTGACAGCATAGTTTCCAGCACGGCGTATTATCTGGAGCGCAACAACTGCTCCCATAAACGGTGAAATTGCGAGTACCAACAAACCAATACAGATGAGCACGGGAACCAGAGCGATAGTGGTCGGCATACCAAATTTCCCGACAATGCGACCGGTTGCAAATAACCCTGTCGCAATGGACAGGGTATTGACGGCAAGGTCCATTTGCGCCCAAACCGCCGTGCGTTCTGTGCGGCTTAGTTCGGCCATAAAGTTTTTTAATTCGAAGTAGACAAACGAGCTAATGCCGGTATATAGGAAAATAAACAAGCCGATGGCTAATAAATACGGGTTTGAGAAAAACTGCTTAAAACCTGCAAAGGGATTGCCACCTATCGCTGCTGTGGGACCTTTAAAGTCCAGCTCTTCATTGTTTAGCTCTGAGGATTTTAGTGACTGCAAATAAAAAATGATCGGTATCGGGATCAGTAGCATAACGCTAGCGATTAACATTAAGTTGTCTGTGCCTAGCGATTCTGAAAAGAAAGACGGAATCGAAGGCCCTATTAGACCGCCGACACTGGCACCGGTAGCGATGATGCCAAATAGTCTACCGGCCTGTTCTTTGTTAAACAGGTCGGACATGAAACTCCAGAATACCGAGATATGAAAAAGACTAAACACGCTAACCCATACATAAAATGACTTATCGATTAATGTGCGATCTGCAGAGCTCGATGCCAGTACATAAAAAACGACAAACGATAGGGCAAAAATACCGTACATAGCCGGTACTAGTAGGCGAAAACGAAACCGGGAAACCGCGATACCGTAGACTGCAACAACTGCGGTACTGATAAAAAAATTGAGAGTCCACAGCCAACTAACTTCTGCATCTGTCCAGTCACTTGCCATGGCGTCGCGTACAGGCCTAAGAATGTAATAGGCGGACATCAACACAACCACAAAAAGAAAGGAACTTACGGTGGCTTTTACCTCCCGTGCTTCAATCTTTGAGGCCGTCTTCAAAAATTTGTTAATGGGGTTGCTGGTTGGCACTGCTGTTACCTCGATTATGCAGATTTTGCTGCGTTGTTAATAGCGTATCTCGTTCTTATGTGGCTAGTCCCGGCTGTACCCCAGAGCAGCTGTTTCCGCGCTAACAACCTACAAAGGTGGCAATTGAGACCGTCGTGATTTGTACGAAGATCCTATTATCGCGGAGTTATATCTATGTAAAAAGAGGGTAGTTGGACTTATTGTGTTGTCATAAAGACAATAATAGCGGGTGCTGATAGGCTGCGTGCCCTCAAACCCCCTCAAACAAGTGTTTGTCGTTAAATCGACTACAGTACATTGCTGTCTTTCCCCGTATTTATAAATTGTCAAACTTGACAATATTTATTGAGGATTAGATACTTGTCAAAATTGACAACATTGGAGGGCCTGTGGCGAGAGGAAAAGTAGGTGATGAAAGGAAAGAGCAAATTCTTAGTGCTTTCGAAGCCTGTGTATTGAGAAATGGCTTGGCAAAGACCACTTTACAAGCTGTAGCTGACGAGGCAAAGCTCCCTCGGTCGTTAGTGAGATACTTTGTAGGAAATAAGCCGGCTATGGCTAATCTTCTTATCGACAGGATGAGCGAACGAGCGGAAAGAGATCTTGTCTCTGGGTTTCCTGTGGGAGTTAAACCCTCATTTAGTGAATTGATTTACTTTGTTATTGATGGTGCTTTTACCAACACAACGAGTAACAAAATAATAGGTGAACTTTGGTACTTGTCGGAGAAAAACGAGCAAATTAAGCAAAATTTAGCACTTTTATACGGTGGGCTTCAAAATCAGATTATTGAGGGGATGGAGGCAGAGAATATCGGGAAAAATATTGAAGACAGAAAAACCTTTGCACATGCCGTTATGTCATTAGCTTATGGACAAGCGAGTTTTGAAGAGTTGGGGTTGGTAATAAGTAAAGCATCAACTAAACACATGGTTGATGCTATGTTGCAATCAATAATTTAACACAGGGGAGCAGGGCGTGAAAAAAACTATTTTTTTGGGGTTAGTTAGTGTCGTAGTTATTGCTGGCACAGTGGGTATTATGTACAAAAAGAACTTGGATCGTTTAGCCTATGGGCTAACGCTATTTTCAGGTGCAGAACAGTATGAGAACTTTAATCGTTTAGCCGATATCTATCCGGTCTCAGTGATGAGTGCATCGCCCAAGCCTTTCGACTTTGAAGATGGGACAAGCCTCAACCTTCCTAGCCAATTCAGCTACGGCGGCGAGAACGTCGGTGTAGAGAAATTTTTGGTCGACACCGATACCAGTGCACTATTGGTCATTCACAATGGAAAAGTGCGTTTTGAACGTTACATGCTTACTGGAGGAAGAGATGTCAATTGGTTGTCGATGTCGGTCTCTAAAAGTTTTATTGCAACAGCTATCGGCATTGCGGTTGATAGGGGAATGATAGATATCGAGTTGCCGATAAGTGATTATGTACCCAGTCTATTGGGTTCTGCATATGACGGTGTTCGTATTAAAGATGTCCTACAGATGTCGTCCGGTGCCGCGTGGAACGAAGATTATGGCGACACCGAATCCGATATTATGCGCTTGGGTATGATTATGAGTGTCGGTGGCTCGCTAGATGACTTTGTTGCAACGTTAACCTCAGAGCGTGCCCCCGGCACGCTAAATCACTATAACTCTGCGGATACCCAAGCACTGGCCATGCTGTTGTCACGAGCTACTGGACAGTCGGTAACAGATTACTTAACTGAAAACATATGGCATCCGCTGGGTATGGAGTCAGATGCTTATTGGTTGGTGGATGACGAGCAGGTAGAAATGGCTTTCGGTGGGCTCAACGCGACTGCCCGCGACTACGCCAAACTGGGAGAGTTGCACCGTTTAAATGGGTTGTGGCAGGGACAGCAGATCGTGTCTACTCAATGGGTTACCGCCGCGACCAAACCCGATGCACCACATTTACAGCCCGGTTTGAATAAGACATTCCCGCTGGGTTATGGATACCAGTGGTGGGTGCCAGAATCCACTGAAGGCGAGTATTCCGCCATTGGTGTTTACAATCAGTTTATCTACGTTAACCCAACGCGTGATCTGGTGATTGTAAAGCTGTCAGCATTTTCTGACTACGCCCAAACTGCCGATGAAAGTTCTTTTCGAGAAATGGAAACCATTGACTTCTTTCGGGAAATCGGTCGCCTGTTATAGGAGGGGGGAACACGGCATTGCCTGCGTTTTTTCCAGTGATGGCTGTTCACTTGGAATCCGCCGATCATGGGCAGCGTAGTGTTTACGGAACATTACATTGCGTTGCTTGTTACTGTGGTATAAGTGTTAGTTAAAAAGGAATAGTGAATGACCCTGCTTGCAACAGTGGAAATTAAGCTTCTGGAGTATGTACAAGCTGAAATGGTTCAGGACTTAGCCCATGATATGAACCATGTATTACGTGTCGTGAAAACAGCAAAGGCTTTGTGTCAGAGTGAAAACGCATTAATAGAGGTGGTAGTGCCGGCGGCTTATTTACACGATTGCTTTTCATTTGAAAAGAATCATGCACAGAGAGCTGAGAGTTCTAAATATGCAGCAGATAAAGCGATAAATTATATAGCCAGTATAGGCTATCCCGCGAAGTTCCTAGACGCTATCCATCATTGCATTGTGGCCCATAGCTACAGCGCCAATGTCGAAACCGAAACGATAGAAGCAGCCATCGTGCAAGACGCTGATCGCCTGGATGCCTTGGGCGCAATAGGAATAGCGCGGTGCCTACAAGTTAGTTCAAAGTTGGGCCGTGCGCTGTATTCCAACGACGACGCCTTTTGCGCGCATAGAGAGCCGGATGATAGCGTGTATACGATTGACCATTTTTTTGCGAAACTATTGTCTTTAGCAAGTACAATGAAAACTGCCTCCGCGCGTGCCGAGGCCGAAGTACGGTCAAGGTTTATGCGAGCGTATCTCGCGCAATTGGAATCAGAGGTGGTGGGTAAGTTATAAATGACAGTGCTGCTGCGGAATTACTCCATTCCGATTAGAGTGTATGTAGTTGTATATAGTGATTGTGTCCGCGTAGTTAACGGCTGGCCGCCGTTCGTGTAACTGGCCGTTTATTGCGCGAGCTCTTACTTTTTTTAATTGCCCGCGAGCTGCGTTTTGCCGCGCCCTTAAACTCGCACTTAAGTCCCTTTAAACTCAACAATTGCTCACCCTGACACTGCTCTATCAATGTTCCCAGCGACAATTGTAATGGCTGCATAAAGTGCTGGTAGGCTGTTTTTTTCTGACTGATATCATCCAGTTCCATTTCCCAGCGCGCGGTCATATCAGGTTTTGTGGCACGCTCTGGCAGTCCCTCGATAAGGCCGATACCCGCGGCTGACGCTCTAATTTGCTTGCCGCTACGGACCAGAAAACCACGTTTAAATAGCAATTCAATAATACCTGCTCGTGTAGCCTCGGTACCAAGACCGTCGGTTTCTTTCAGTACCGCTCGCAGAGCTTTGTCGCCAACATAGCGCGCAATACCGGTCATCGCCGCCAATAGACTGGCGTCGTCGAAGGGTTTCGGAGGGCTGGTCTGTTTTTCCAGTAGATCGCCACTAATACACAGCAATGTATCGTCTTTACTCAGAGAGGGCAGTTCGCTGTTGAGGGCTAAGTCGTCACTCATTGCAGGCTTAGAGGTAGACTTTTTCGGAAACAAGCTCTTCCAGCCCTGTTTGCGTGCCTGTTGCGCCTTGGCAATAAACAAGCCCTTGGCAATTTCCAGTTTTATTTCGCTGTCAGAATATTCATAGGGTGGGTAAAACTGGGCGATATATTGCCGTGCCACAAGCTCGTAAATATTGCGATCGGCAAGTGTCAGTTTAGCCAAGTTAGCTTTTTTTTCAGTGGGAATAATGGCGTGGTGAGCCTGAACTTTGGCATCGTTCCAGGCTTTGCTTTTCAGTTGCGTATTGGCGCCTTTAACCATAGCCATCAGTGTATCGCTATTGTCCGCCAGGGCCGCTAATACACTAGTGCCACTTTCAAAGTGTTGCGCCGGTAGATAGCGACAGTCAGAGCGAGGATAGGTTAGCAGCTTGTGGCGCTCGTATAGTGACTGGCAGCTGTCGAGGACCTGCTTGGCGCTCAGTCCAAAACGCTTGGCGCCATCAATTTGCAAATTGGACAAGTTATAGGGCAGCGGAGGAGGTTGGGTTTTATTGCGGCTATGACTTGAGATCAGCATAGCGGGTTGGTTTTCAATGCGTGTTACTACGTTCTGGGCCAGCGGCTTCGATAGCACTCGGCCATCCTCGTCCATATAAGGCTGGCAATTGTCGCTGGGCTGCCACTTGGCCTTGAAGCTGCGATCATTGCCTGCATCGATGGAGGCAATAACCTGATAAAACGGTTTACTGACAAAGTTTTCGATGTCTCGGTCGCGTTCTACCACCAGCCCCAGCAACGGGGTCTGTACCCGGCCGACCGACAGCACGCCATCGTAACCCACCTTGCGGCCCTGCAAAGTATAGGCCCGGGTCATGTTAATACCGTACAACCAGTCTGCCCGCGAGCGGGCTAGGGCAGACACCGACAGCGCTTTAAACTCGCTATTGGCCCGCATCTGAGCAATTGCCCGTCGCACCGCAGGGGGGTTTAAATCACTAATCAGGCAGCGTTGGATAGAGTCGCGTTTTTTACCGGCTACTTTCAAAAAGTCGATAAGCTGGTCGACTAGTAGCTGGCCCTCCCGGTCGGGGTCGCCGGCGTGTACCAGCGAATCGGCCTCTTTTACCAGCTTGCGCAGTACTGCCAGTTGTTTACGTGATTCGCTCTTGGGCCGCAGTTGCCACTGCTCGGGTATGATCGGTAACTGCTCCATACGCCATTTTTTGTAATCAGGATTATAGGCATCGGGTTCTGCTTGCTCTAGTAAATGGCCCACACACCAGCTGACGCAGTCGCCATTGGCTAAGTAGATACAGCCGTCGGCCTTGCGTTGGCTGCCGGGAAGGGCTTCGGCGATAGCGCGTCCGAGGCTGGGTTTTTCAGCGATATAGAGAATCATAACCCTAGAATACTGTACGTATAACCAGTTGTCTATCTGCAATGCTATTTATTACTGCGGCCTCTGGTGGGTGGCTAGCTTAACTCTACTGTAATCTTTCACTAGAACACGCTCGAGCGGTTGAAATCGTTGAGTTCGGCCCCAAACTATAAGCTTGTCTGCGGCGCAGCGATAGTCCCTGCGTAATAAGTCAAAATAGTTACATAATCTTTTCTTAGCTAGCGAAGTAGTCACGTGAGCTATAGCGCTGCCTAATTTAATCACCCTCGATGGCGATTTTGCCATTGTCCCGGAGCAGTAAAATGAGTTTAACCATTGAACGCGTCGTCATTCCTACTTTTAAGCGCTCGTTAGCAGCCATCAGTGCCTTTATGATCAAAGGCGAAGCCTATGCCAAAGAGAAGGGCATGGACCCTAGCGAGTTGATCAACGCCAGCCTAGCGGAGGATATGCATCCACTGAGTCGCCAAATCCAGATGCTAACCGATACCGTTAGACGCGGTCTATGTCAGCTTGGTGGTGCCGAGCCGGTTTCGGTCGAAGATACTGAGCAGAGCTTTACCGAGCTGCAGCAGCGGATACAAAGCACACTCGATTTTATCGATGCCTTCGATAGTGCCAGCCTGGCGCTATCCGAAGACAAAACGATTACTCTGCCCATTGGTCCCACTTCGCTGGAACTTGATGGCACCACTTTTCTAATGGGCTTTGTTATGCCTAACTTCTATTTTCACGCCGCCGCTGCGTACAATATATTGCGTAATCAGGGTGTCGATGTTGGGAAAATGGACTTTTTAGGTCAGCCATAAATCCTGCTCTAGGACTGGGGTTGAGAGTACGGCGAAGGGTGGTTTTATACTTTAGCTACTGACCGGGGTCGTTTGAAGCACGACCCTGGTGAAACCGCTGTTAGTTAAAGTCTCTCATAAGCAATATTACAGCCGCTAGTATGTGCTAACAGCTGTAATACGTATTCTATTTTTTCGATGATCCAAAGGGGCTGGAAATAAGCTGTAATAACCGGGGATAGTTAACCGGTGCGATACGCGATATCAGTGCCAGAAAACGCGCGTCTTTACCCACCATAATGCGGTATTTATTGTTCTTAACCCCGTTGAGAATAATAAGGGCTGCCTCAGCGGAAGTCACACCCGCCATACCGTCAAACATTTCAATCATTTCATCCTTGGTCGGGCTCTCGTTGTCGGTAACGGTATAGCGAGAGGTATTAATAATGTTGGTCTCTACCTTACCGGGGTGTACACAGCTCACATTGATATGGCTGTCGTTCAGTTCTTGGCGCAGCGACTCGGTATAGCCTCTAACGGCAAACTTGGAGGCGTTGTAGGCCGACTGAGAAGGGAAAGACAAAATACCAAAAATACTAGACGTATTGATGATATGTCCTTCATCGGCTTTTTGCAGATAGGGTAAAAAAGACTTGGTGCCGTATACAACACCCCAAAAATTGATATTCATCAGCCACTCAAAATCTTGATAACTCATATGCTCAGCGCTATCGGTTACTGATACACCGGCGTTATTAAATACCAGATTGATCTGACCGTGGGTCTCAAACATGTCTTTGGCATAGCGTTCCATTGCACTGCGATCGGAAACGTCAAGGATTTCGCTGGTCACCTTAACACTGTATTGTTTCAGCATTTCATTGGTTTCGTACAACGTTTTTTCCGACACGTCGCTAATTGCGACGGCGCAATTTTGTTTGGCCAGTTCGATCGCCAGGGCTCGGCCCATGCCAGAGCCAGCACCGGTTATAACCGCGACTTTGTTGCTAAATGATTTCATAACGTTGTCCAATTAGGGATTATTAGGGAGGATGCAGTGATCAATGCGGCAATTAGTAAAGTTGATGCCGGCGAACTTTTCAAGTTAAATAGCTGTTAACTGGGATGGGTAGCTTATCTGGGAAAACACTGCCGGCCGGTACTCGCGTTATAACCTAAAGTCGCCGCCGGGCCGAAGCCCAAAGACACCTTTCTTGGAATATTGATAGCGGTAATGAGTGATGCAGGGTATTGGTCATATCTGACACACCGCAAAAAAGCAGTTGATTTGTATATTTTCACCAAAGCCTATCAGTGGTGTGTCGTAGCGCAGTAAACTACCGTCAACCAGCTGCTCTTTGCTGGCGCACAATTCGTAGTCTTGCACGGCAGGAATCAGCAGTTTTTTTACCGCTGCGATCGTCATAGCCTCGACCGCATCATCCGAAAATTGCAGCAGGCATGCCTTATCTTCGTGATCGATTTCTATGTTACTGACCGGCAGTGCCTGGCCCTGTTGCTGTACTTCGCCATCGGAGTCGACCGCTACCTGTAAAATATGCAGCCGAAAGCCGTCGTCGACCTGTTCCTGTAGTTGTAATTCCAATTCTAGTTCACTTACACACTTACTCAACGGTGATTCCCTCAGTGATCTTGCTATAATAATGCGGTCCAAGGGCACAGCCCTAACGACACGCCGCAGGTGATGTCTTAACTCGCGGTTTTCGACTGCAGCGGGTGATTATAGAGAAATGGCGACTAAATAGTCATCTATTTACGTGCTACAGTTTAAATCGATTGTATTTGCACGGTCAAAATTGTTGCCTAATTAGCGACTACCGCTGTCAAGCACAGTTAATGCGTTTGTTCATAGTACCGATGTAACATTGGAAGGTTAATGGAGCGAATAGTCATCTTTTAAGTTGGCGCCCATCTCACCGCAGCGTTAGTGGCAGAATCCGGCTGAATGGTAGGCGCTGGCAAACTCTGCCTAGGTAAATACAGTTGTCACTCGCTGGGCAGCAATTTTTTGCAAGGTCGATAAAAACGTAGTGTTGCGTTATTTCCCCTTATTCAGTGCTGCCAGCAGAGCAGGGTAGTTTTTAAAGCCGGTTGTTGGCGTTATTTCGCGCAGCCATATGTCATCTAGTTCCTGCAGTACTGCCTTCGATAAACGTCCACAATGTGCACCCACAGTGCCGGCTCGCACCTTGGAGGTACTGCTGCCCGCGGGTAAGTGACAGCGGCGTTCCGATAACTCGCGCATCAACAAGTCGTCAAAGCGATTATTATATTGTTTCATAAACTCGAAAGAGGCGTGCTGCTCGGTCAACGCCAACAGCTCAGTATCGGCTTCTATACCGATAAACTGAGCCACCTGCCGTACTGTGCTCGGCAGGTCTGTCTTTATATTTTCATAGGCTAGGAACAAAACGTCTTCGTCCTGGCGACGCTGCCACCACGATAATAGGTGTCGCCAGTAGTTACCCGGAACGATAAACATTTCTCGTACAAATTCGTCGACTTCAATCGCGCCAGGTTCAATAAACCAACCCTCGGTAAATTTGTAGAGCGAGTAGGCTACGTCCTTGGGGTCGCGCATAGCATTAATATAGCGCCCACCCGCCGGTACCGTGCTTGCATCTAGGTGGCTCTTAAAAGCCCGGGGCTCCGCCCGCTGTGCCGCGCTGAGGTCTATGCCCAGGGCCGGGGATGTTTCGATCCAGGGTACTACACGGCTAATATCGTCAAAGTCCATGTCACCACCGGTTCGCAGGCAATGCACTATTTGCTGCAACCAGGTGGTGCCAGACTTGGCGAAGGGACAAATAACCACGTCATTGAGATTCAGCTGTAGGCTTAAACCCTCGGCATACTCAGCTTTACTCATCATTAATTTTGAGGCCGCACGATACTGGGCAATGGTGGTGGCACGTTGTTTGGGCGAGCTCATAATAAATTCCTGAGTAGGGTGTCAATCATGTTTGTACTCCTTGCGAGCTTGCTCCACTGCCATTTATCGTAGACAAGTGCAGTAAGTGGGATATTCGCTGTTGATGTATATTAAAAGAGTGATACCTATCGCCCAAAATCACCAAAGGCGAGTTGATAGGGTACTTTACATTGCTTCAAATAGTGACCGTGAGCCAGCCTTCAGTTAGAGGCTACTTGCAACGCTATAGCAACGATATTACTGTCCGTATTATTATTAGAAAGTACTGATAGTGGATGTGTATATTAGATATTTAAAATAGATGGTGGTAATCGTTATTTTGTTTAGTTAATACCATTGGCAGATTGCGCAGGCAGCGCAAACCGATACTACCAAAAAGCACCGGCCTGCCTGTAAAGGAGTTTAGTCTACGGCCACCCAAGACGCCTTTCTCTTTTCCCTAAAGGCGGCCATACCTTCGGCGCCTTCGTCGGAGCGGAACATTCTTACACTCCACTCTGCGGCTTCTTTGAAACCCTCTTCCATGGATAGTTGTTGCACTCGGCGCACCAGTTTTTTGCATTCGACTACCGCGTTGGGGCCGCCCAAATTAATCATATCGATTTCTTCTTGAACCGCGCCGATCAATTGATCGCTGGCTACCGCGCGGTGGGCAAAACCCATATCGACCGCTTGCTGACCGGTAAAGCGCTCGCCAGTTAAAAACAACTTCATGCCGTGATGGGTGCCCAGTTTGGGCAGACAAACCACGGAAATAACGGCTGGAATCACTCCTATTCGCACTTCGCTAAAGCTAAATTGCACGTCGGCGTCGGTGACAACAATGTCGGCAGCGCCTACCAAGCCCAGTCCGCCGGCGAAGGCAGCACCGTTGACCGCAGCAATAACCGGCTTTTCACTGTCGATAATGGCGCGTAGTACCTCAGGATAGGGCACCGCACGACCGCCACCGTCAATGGTTTGGCCCGGGGGGCTCTTCAGGTCGGCGCCGGCGCAAAAGGCTGGGCCGTTGCCGGTAACCACTATACAACGCACCGCGGGGTCGGCATTGGCTGCACCCAGGTGCTCATAGAGTTCGTTTACCAATATAGACGACAGAGCATTTCTATTTTTGGGCCGATTTAGGGTGATCCAGGCGGCGCCTGTGCGAACTTCATAGAGTGTTGCTTGTGTACCGGCCATGCGTGAGCTCCTAGTGTAATAGTGAGGTGTAAATAGTAATGTGCTAGTTCATTGTGCAATGTTACTACCGAGTGACATCTTCACGACTGGTAACTACTTAGGCCGATAGTGAACTTCACAATTCAGTGGCACAAAGAGTGATGAACCACAATATAAGAGCCGCAGAATAACAAAAAAACGCGCCTGTGGGCACGTTCTTAAAGGCAAAGGTGGTAATAGGGTCGGGCTTACGCTGGATTTCCAGTACCCGCAGTACACTTAGTGCTCCTATGGCTGAGATCATTGCCAAGCCGGGAGTTTGCAAAAGAACGTGCCTTGCTGTGTTACCAGTTGGTAATAAAGCTGTGTATAGCTGGTACGCACCAGTGCCAGACTGGACTTTTAGCGTGGGGCGTCATATTCTCCAAAGCGATAAAAAAAGCTCAACAATAATAAAGGAGTTACGTAGTGACCGACCTCGAAAACACTGCCACAGTCCCTGAACAAAATACCCCAGCGGCCGGAGAAGGGCACGGTGGGCGCTATGAAAGCAATGGCTACCGATGGTATGTGCTGTTTGTATTGACTGGCCTGTATACCTTTAATTTTATTGATCGGCAGATTTTAGTGATCCTGCAAGAGCCTATTAAGTTGGATATGGGCTTGAGTGATACCGAACTGGGCCTGCTGTCTGGCTTTGCTTTTGCGGTTATTTATGTCGTTGCTGGTATTCCCATTGCCCGCATAGCTGATAAAGGCAATAGACGTAATATTGTCACTATTGCACTGGTGGTGTGGAGCGGTATGACGGCTCTATCGGGCTTTGCACAAAACTATTGGCAGCTGCTGCTCGCTCGGATCGGTGTTGCCACCGGCGAGGCGGGCGGTAGTCCCCCATCGCATTCGATGATTTCCGATATATTCAAAAAAGAAGAGCGAGCAACTGCCCTGGCGGTTTACTCAACAGGTATTAATTTTGGTGGTTTGATCGGTTTATTGGCAGGTGGATGGATAGCTCAGTACTTCGAGTGGAGAGTAGCTTTTTTTGTCGTTGGTGTGCCGGGCCTTGTCTATGCCCTGTTACTGCGGTTTTCTGTTCAGGAACCGCCTAGGGGTTTTGCCGAAAAAGTGACAGTGGCTGATGATAGTCCCTCAATATGGGAGGTGGCCAAAATATTACTGAGCCGTGCAACTTTTCGGCACATGGCTATTGCTTCGGGGCTACACGCCTTTATTGGCTACGGTGCGGCCAACTTTGCCCCTAGTTTTTATGTGCGAGTACACGGCATGGAAATCGGGCCCGTAGGTACTTGGCTGGCGGCGGCGGGTCTTTTCGGTGCTGTGGGCACCTTTCTGGGTGGTTATTTGACTGACAAGCTGATGCTAAAAGACAGCCGCTGGTATCTGTGGGTGCCGGCGCTGTCGACTATAATTACTCTGCCTTTTTCGATGACTATTTACAATGCCGACAATGTTAATCTGGCGTTGGCCATGCAGTTTATTTTCAGTCTGACGTTCTCGATGTATCTGGCACCCAATTTGGCGCTGGCACATTCACTGGTGGGGCTGCGTATGCGCGCCATGTCTTCGGCAGTATTATTTTTTATTCTGAATATTATCGGCATGGGCCTAGGTCCATTGGTAGTGGGGGCGGTATCAGATGCGCTAGTACCTACCTACGGCAATGAGAGTATTCGCTACGCACTGATGTATGTGGTGCTTATATGTAATGTTTGGTGCGTGTATCACTACTGGATGGCAAGTAAAACCGTTAGCGCCGATTTGGCCAGAGCACCTCAGTAGAACGAGTGCCGCGCCGCCCAATCCACCCCCTTGGCAGAATTAAATTCTCCCTATTCGATGGCCTTCGTGGCCACTAACCACTAGGAGTTAGTGTGTTTAAAATTTGTGTTGCTGTTTTGTTGTGCCACTGTGTATCTGGCGCAATGGCGCTGGCAAATGGTCTGGTTATGGACCTCGGCGAAGGCGAAAAGATTGTCCTACAACGCCATGATATCGACATAGTAGTAGACGGTAAATTACAAGAAAAACTGTGGTCGCAGCTGCCGGCCTACGATGAGTTTTTGATTATTGAACCCGATACACTCGGCCCAACATCACACGCTACCCGGGTACGGTTTTTTTACAACGATGAGGGGCTTTACGTCGGCGTAGATGTCGATCAGCCGCAACAGACGCTGGTTTCACGGTTGTCTGGCAGGGACGGCCGCGACATCAACCGTGACGGTATTGCCATCACTTTGGACACCTCCGGCGAAGGCCGCTATGGCTACTGGTTTGGGGTAAACCTAGGTGATTCCCTAATGGACGGCACCTTGCTGCCGGAGCGCAAATTTTCCAGCGACTGGGATGGAGCCTGGGTCGGTGCCAGCGCCGTTACCGCCAGCGGTTGGTCGGTTGAAATGTTTATCCCCTGGGGCACGGTGTCAATGCCACAGGTGGCAGATGTACGGCGTATCGGCATGTACATGTCGCGAAAAGTCGCCTATTTGGACCAACGTTGGGGCTGGCCCGCGTTGCCGTCGACCATACCGAAATTTATTTCTTCACTGCAATCGTTGGAAGTTGCCGGGGTCGCCCCCAAGCAGCAATACAGTATATATCCCTTTACCGCGCTCAGCGCCGATCGCATCGACGACGACAACGATGCCAAGGTGGGGGCAGATTTTTTCTGGCGCCCCTCGACCAATGTGCAACTAACGGCCACGCTTAATCCCGACTTCGGCATCGTCGAATCAGACGACGTGGTGATTAATTTGTCGGCTACAGAAACCTTCTTTCCTGAAAAACGGCTATTTTTTCTTGAGGGCCAGGAAGTATTTGTCGCATCGCCCCGGGCCGATATCCGCGGTGGCGGCGTTGGCAACAAAGGCTCGCCTACCACCTTGATCAACACCCGGCGTATTGGCGGTCAGGCGATTACACCAACACTTGGGGCCGGTATGAGTTTGTCTGAGCGGGAATTGCGACGCCCGGCTGAGTTGGCCGGCGCCGCTAAACTAACCGGTCAGAATGGACGTTTTCGCTATGGCGTGATGGCGGCGTTTGAAGACGATCCGACATTTATCAGTGAGGGCACAGCGGAGAAAATCGAGGGTCAGGGCAGTGACTATGGAGTTGCGCGATTACTGTACGAAGACCAACCTGGAGGTGCCTATAAGGCTGTAGGTATTCTCGCCACTACTGTGAAGCACCGCAGCCGCGATGCCATGGTACAGGGCGTAGACGGCCACTATTTATCCGCAGACGGCAAGGTAACCATCGACGGCCAACTGTTCGCCTCACAAATTGATGCCATTGACGAAGAGATTGACGATGGTATTGGCGGTTTTGTCGACTTTAAATACACCTTTCACAAGGGCCTGACCCAGAGCGTAGGCATAGAATACCTAGATGACAGCGTCGATATTAATGACCTGGGCTATTTGCAGCGCAATGACAATTTACGTATTCGCAGCGCCCATACCCGGGATTCATCTAATCTGAGCTGGGCCCGCAACAACCAGTTGGATATTCGCGGTTATGTGCAGAAAAACAGAGACGGTTTGTTTACCGGTGGCGGGGTGACTGTGGCCAACAAAACCACCTTCGACAACTTGTCTAAAATCACTCTAAAAGCCAGTTTTTACCCCGGTAGCTACGACGATCTAAACAGCTATGGCAACGGTAGTTACCGCATAGAGGAACGCAGCGTGGCGTCACTGGCCTGGAGCTCGGATTCTTCCCGCGCTGTTGCTTATGGCTTTGACCTCACCTATACCGGTGAACACCTCGGTGGCGAAGCCTACGGCGGCAGCGCTTACGTTAACTGGCGTCCTTCAGATCATTTAGCCCTCAAGGTAAAGACCGGTTATAAACATAGGCAGGGCTGGTTGTTGCACCAAGAATTGGAGCACTTCACCACGTTTAATGCCCAGCAGTGGACGCCGACCTTCAGCGTCGACTATTTTTTAAGTGCCAAACAACAATTTCGGCTATCGATGCAGTGGGTGGGGATAAAAGCACGGGAGCAGGCATTTTATAGCGTTCCTACTAAGCCCGGTAAACTGATTGAAACGGTCAAAACTGGAACCGACTCAGACGACTTTAGTCTGTCGCAACTGAGTTTACAGGCCCGATACCGTTGGGAAATAGCACCATTATCCGATATATTTGTCGTTTATACCCGTCTCGCCGATCAGAGTGCGGCACTGAGTGACAATGACTTCAGCGATTTGTTGAGTGACAGTGTCGACGAGCCACTAGCTGACATGGTGGTGGTGAAAATTCGCTATCGCCTGGGCTCTTGATCTGTGAGTTGTGCTGAGCAGGGAAAAACGGCCCTTTTTATTCGGCGGGATTAATCGCTATTATAATGGCAGCGTTGAGCAGTAAAGTAGAATACCAAAACACCGAAAAGACAGAGAATGCTTATGAAAGCTCTATCCCTAGCGCTGATAATGGCAGCGGTCACGCTGGCCGGTTGCGCCCCGGAAATCGGCTCGCAACCTTGGTGCCAGCAGCTCAAGGAAAAACCCAAAGGCGATTGGACTGTGACTGAGGCCAAGGACTACGCAAAACACTGCTTATTCTAAGCCCTGCACAGCGGGGGCCTTTGCGGTAAATAGCCCGGGTAATACTAAGGCCGAAGGACACCGTTATGACTAGCCACGATACTGAAATGAAGCGCTACTACCGTGACCGGGCGCAGGTTTATGATCGCGTTTATCTGTACCCGGAACGTCAACAAGATTTACGCTTTCTAGAGGACTATATCCCGCGCCAGTTTAGCGGTTTGCAGGTGCTTGAGATTGCAGCGGGTACCGGCTATTGGAGCCAGTTTATCAATCCAGTGGCGGCGTCACTGCTAGCCACCGACGCCACCGCCGAGGCGCTGGCCCAGATTGAAAAGCGTGACTTAGCGCAGCCCATAGCCACCCAAGTACTCGATGCCTATAAGCTCAGTGATCTGTCCACACGCTTCAGTGGTTTGTTTTCAGGGCTGTGGCTATCCCATATTCCCCGGCAGCAACTGCCAGCGTTTGTTCGCAGCCTCAATGGCATATTGCACCCGGGTGCCACTGTGCTTTTTATCGATAACAGTGCGGCCCAGTGCGAGCGACTGCCCATCACCTACACCGACCAACAGGGCAATAGCTTTCAGAATAGGGTGCTAGACGATGGCTCTGTGCATCAGGTATTAAAGAACTTCCCTAGCGAAAATGAGCTTATGCAGCTAACGCAGACCATCGGCTACAATCACCGTTATATGGCGCTGGAACATTTCTGGCTGTTCCAGTATCAAATTGCATAAACTTCAGCAGTAAAACCAGCAAAGGAGGAAAAACATGGATGTTATGGCCCAGATGTTAATCGAGCATAGTTGCCGTAAATTGTCGGTAGATTATGCGCGCTATCTGGATTTTCGCGAATACGACAAGTTTACTGACTTGTTTAGCGAAGACGGATTTTTATTTGCCGGCGTGCCGCTGCGCGGCAGAGCCGAAATTGCCGCGGGTATGTGCAAACGATCAGACAAGCTGCGCTCACGGCATGTGTTGAGCAATATTCACACCGAGGTTATCGACGATGATCACGCCAGAGGCGTCAGCTATCTAACGCTGTACCGGCACATAGGCCCCGAAAGCCTGGGCAGTGAGCCAATCGGGCTGAGTATCGACGGACCTGCGGGAGTAGGGCACTACCGGGACGAATTTATAAGAACAGATGCCGGTTGGCGCTTCTCGCGGCGAGAATTGGAATTTGCCTTTCAAAATGCTAAGGCATTCCCAGCCAAGCGAGACCCCACGACGAAACAGTAACGAGCAGTAATGGCTGGCGAGCTGGTTATTTAATAGGCGACCACATCGCTCTGAGGTAGTTTTTTCCCCTCGATACTTTAATTTAGCGGTAAAGCTGGTAGAATCGCGCACCTTAGCGATAACTAGGGTGCCGGTCAGCTGAAACGCCCCGACCACATAGCTTTAGTTAATTGCTTAAAGCGCCGTGGCTCAGCTGTATAGAGCATGCGTCTTCTGACAGATCGACGATAAGTACAAGCTGTACAAAACCGTAGATTACCAGAATACAGGCGTTTGTTATTTTGGTAGCGGTACTTCGTCAATTTAGTGTAAGTAGGCGTCAATAGGTGCAGTTACAACAGTTTCGCCCCGTTAGCTCAGCTGGATAGAGCAGCGCCCTTCTAAGGCGCTTGTCGAAGGTTCGAATCCTTCACGGGGCACCAAATTCTCTGCATGATCCGCAGTAACCCATTGTTCTATAAACCTTTCATGTGAATGCGTGGGGTTACAGTAGACAATGCAGTATAAAAATCATCCGCAATATACCTACATCAAGTTAGGTGTTTATTACTTCACTAAAGCCGTTCCCAGCGATCTTAGGCTACATTATTCCAAGCCTAGGATTGTATTCTCACTAAAGACTAAATCGGTTACACAGGCATCTAGAGCCTCCAATTCCATGCTGGCAAAACTGGAAGACTACTGGAGCTCAGTGCGCCTACACAGGGTCGATATTCCAGCCGCCCATCTGCTGATTAACGCAGGTAGTAATAAGCCGTCTGATCTGGCGACTATCGAAGATGCCCTAGACATTTATTTCAAGCTAAAAGGGTCATCGAGGGACAAGACGTTCGACTCTGCGGGTAGGAGGAATATTGGTTACGTTGTTGAGTGCCTAGGATGCAGAGCGCTGGATAACTATTCCACAGCAGGCGCAAGCTCCTTCAGGGACTGGCTGATTGGAAAAGGGTTGGCAGGTAGCTCGATTAAAAGGATGTTCGGTTCGATAAAGGCCATTGTAAGCATGGTGATTCAAGGGCAGCCACACCCTTGGCGATCGCTAAAAATTTCGTCCAGTAAAAGAGTCATACCCCTTGTAGGCTGTAACAGGGGGGTAACTCTGCCAGCGGCGCATTGAATAAGTGGATGCAGTCGATCATCGGGCGGGGAAATGTTATCCGCGGTTTTCGGCAAGTTGCAAAGACAGGTTGAGAACCTTTGAGACAGCGACAGACTTGATAGGTTAGTTAGGCGGTTGGAGCTTGCAAACGGTGGGGCAGGGTTGCGGTAATGGGTACCCGATGTCTGTATTGAGTAGTGAGATGGAAAAAATCTGTAAGCCAAGGTAGCTCCGATTCCGCAAAAAATGATTCCAGCTGTTGGTATAGGTGGCTACGTGGGTCGGCTATCGAGGGTAGGGCTGACACAGGGCTTTATGCAGTATTTAAGCGCACTTTTGAGCCGGAGCAGATTTTCAGCTGATGCCTTATCGAGCAAGAAAATGTCTAAATAATTAGCTCCAGTATTTGATACAGTATCTATAATCTTTAGATTGCATGATATTGCTCTGCTTGCAGCATGAGCATAGAAAACCAGACTAATTCGATATTAAAGGAACAGATATGGAAGCGGTAATTACTTCGGCCTTCGACCACGATCAATATATGCCGCACGGTATGTGCTACTTATGGCGACCAGACATTCTTTGGACCTCTGCTATTTCTGATGTGGTAACAGCCATTGCCTACCTTGTATTTGCATCAGCGGTAATCGCCTTTGTCCGCAGGCGTGAAGACCTTCCTTATCCCGCCTTTTTCATTTTTGCCGGCTCGGTAGTTTTTCTGGCCTGCGGAACGTCTCACTTACTGAGTGCGGTTGTTATATGGAATCCGATCTATGGCTATTTGGCGCTCCTTAAGGTTGTGGTCGCAGCTAGCTCAATCATCGCGGCCGTTCTGTTATGGAGGTTACTACCTGTATTTCTGTCTATTCCAAGCCCCTCTATGCTTGAAACAAAAAATAGAGAACTGGAAAAAGAAATTCAATATCGCATAAGGCTGGAACAAGATATGGAGGCCCTCAATACCGAGCTGCGAAATGCCCGTGATGCGGCTGAAAATGCGAATCGATCCAAAAGTCAGTTTATGACCACAATGTCACATGAGATTCGTACGCCGATGAATGGCGTGCTGGGAATGATGGAGCTATTAGATTATACCGAGCTGGATCAAGAGCAAGAAAAATATACCCGTATTCTTCGGCGCTCTGGAAATACCTTGATGACAGTAATTAACGATATTCTTGATTATTCAAAAATAGAGGCGGGAAAGTTAAAGTTAGAAGACATTAACTTCAATCTCAAACAATTGATCGAAGAGAGTATCTCTTCTTATGATACACACGATAATGATGGAGTAAAACTCTTAATCACTGTAGACCCCGGTACGCCAACTTATTTAAAAGGTGATCCCACTCGCTTACATCAGGTCATCTCTAACCTTCTCAATAATGCTTTTAAATTTACTACTGAGGGTAGTGTTCACTTAAAAATTAAGCTTGTAACATCTACCAGGCACAAAGCTACTGTTAACTTTTGTATTGCTGATACTGGGCCAGGCATGGGTCAAGAAGTAACAGTTAGCTTGTTTCAGCCCTTTACCCAGGCCGATCAGTCAACGTCTAGAAAATATGGTGGTACTGGCCTCGGGCTTTCCATCTGTAAGCAGCTCGTTGAAATGATGGGTGGAATAATTGGTGTCGAAAGTGAGGTGGGACAAGGTTCCAATTTCCACTTCAGCATTCCTTTTGACATTGGTAATGAGCCCCAATCAGCCGTTACAAAGCAAGCTGAAAGTGGTGCTGACTATTCTGCTCTAAAAGTGTTGATAGCCGAGGATAATAAAATCAATCAGCTAGTAGCTTTGGGCTTGATGGCTAAACTTGGCGTGAAACCTGATCTAGTCACTGATGGTGCCGCAGCTGTAGACATAATCTGCAATCAGGGCCGTCATTACGATCTTATCCTGATGGACTGTGAAATGCCCATTTTAGACGGCTACGAGGCAGCTCGACAAATACGTCAATTCCAAGCGGATAATGATCGCCAGACAACACTTATTTACGCACTCAGTGCTCACGTTTTATCGGAACATGTAGAAAAGTGTCTTGCCGCAGGAATGGATGATACCCTATCTAAACCGATCAGCTTTGATCAACTCAATACCGCATTTACTGCCGCAATATCCATTGTTGATGCAAAAGGAAAGGGGTGAATGATGTCTCCCTGTGCCCTGTCATTGAAGGCTGTTATTGGCGCAAAGCGACAACAGTCCAGCTCCTCTTCGGCGATTGAATTTGGTCCGCTATCGCGGTGTAAACGACCGTTGCATGCTGATTTAGCCTTTTGCTCGCTTATGACCCAGTGCAGACATTGAGGAAATGTCATCGCTCCGAGAAATGTACGCTACACTTGTCGGACGACTACCATTCTAGCGATGCTTGATTCTTTGGTTTTCCTAGCTGACAAGTGACTCTTGAACCATGAGGAAATTTAATCAGCTAGTACAAATACTCATATAAGCCTCCAAGAATACTGTCGAAATATTTTACACTATTTACAAAGGTTCTTTTAGCGACTGTACAAACGCTCTAATTATCAACAACATAAAAAAGTGGTATTGATTTTGCCCGATTATAGTTTTTAGTTGTCATGAACAATTTTAGAAGAGGAGATGAACCATGAAGAATGCGCTCTTTATAGTGATCACGTTAATATTATGTTCCGCAACGTATGCTGCACCAGGAGGTAATGGAAATGGAGGGGGAAAGGGTGATACAGCAGCCTTAGAGGCACTGGAAATGAGGGTAACAAGCCTTGAAGAAAGACTATTTAGCTCTGATCTTGATGGAGACAGTTTTTCTCCCGAAACCGGCGATTGTGACGATACTAATAGCAACGTGTCTCCAGTTAACGTTGAAATTGGGGACTTGATTTTGGACGGAATAGATAACGATTGTGATGGGTTTATAGACAATCTCCGTATAGATTCTGATGAGGATGGGTATGTAGCGGAAACTGACGGAGGGAATGATTGTAATGATAATGACTCGACCGTTAACCCGGGCATAGATTTCAGCCAGTGGTTCGCAGACGATCAAGATCACGACTGTGATGGAGTTATGACAGCACGTTGGGGCCATGCACCCGTGAGTGGTTCAGTATCTCCAGCCGCAGGAGGGACCTGCTACTTTAGCGGATATGGAGACTATTTCATTGACTATCCCCAAATTTGTGGGAGTGAAGGTGTTTTTACACCGGATAACTCAGAAGATTTTTTTCTAATCATACCCGGTGTTAGTAATTACAACTCTTGTTCAGAAGCGGCAATTGGAGAAGGTTTTGCCGTACTGAAAGTTCAAGAATGCCGATAATTAGCACTGAACAAACAATCCCCGTCAGTATGGCTGATCGCCTTTAAAGTAAACCCCGAGCAGATCTTTGTAGGGGTTTTGATATTATGGCGACTAATTGCTGTTGAATTCTGGATACAATACAGGAAAAACTTAGCGCTCATTGTTTGATCCTAACGTAACGAGCGCTTAGAAACAGCGTATATACCCCCGAAGCGCCATCTAATATGTGTTTTTGGTCTATTTCAGTCAACGCGGCATTGAGGTCCAGCTTGACGGATGAGCTGATACTGTCACTCGTGAGTCAATCCTTCTATGGTGCCTCAAACCTGGCCCGCTATATCGTCGGCGACTAAAAAGAAGGCGCTGAGGCTAAGGTTGCGAGTTACATAGCAAGAATATAATATTCAACTCATCAAATGGCAACTGTTATCAAGGGCGCTAATGTCTGTTTATGGCACTGAACCGACCATTAGCCTCGACCTAAATCATGGTTTTTATGTCTGTAGTTGAGAGTGAAGTAGACCAAGGTTTGAAAATAAGTGTTTAGTCTCTTCATGACCCATATCTACTGACGAATTACCTCCTCCGTAGCAGGCACTTATCAGTAAGTAGAGAGTGAAGGGTATTTTCAAGCATAGATAATTGAATTACGTCTATACTCGATACCGGATAAAGATTATTGGTGGTTTAAATGAATGAAGACAACAAAAACTTAGTGCGTCATTTTATTAGGGATGTTTTAAATTCACACAAAGTGAATGAGCTTGACCAGCTGATGAGCCAAGACTTTGTATACAGCAGTACGCTGATAAAAGAAGAAAAAAACCTAGAGTGGATTAAAGGTTCACTGCTAGGAGTATTTACTTCCTTTCCAGATTTCAAAGCGGTCATTGAATCATTCAATAATAAAGATGATCTGATTACCATGAAAATCAACTTATCCGGCACCATGCGTGAAGACTTCATGGGTATTGCCGCCAGTCAACAAGCGTTTACGGGTCCTGGCGTTCTTGTATTTAAAGTCTCCAATCAAAAAATCCAGCGAATACAGGCAAGCCTAGCAACAAACGACTATCTAGCGCAATTGGCCAATCCAGCATCAAAAAATGACATTTAATCGCGCAGTTACATGAGTAATCGTAATACATTCGAGCGAATAGAGTGTCGGGTTGTAGCTGCCACTAGTTTGCATGTGATATTAAAATAGGTTTTACGGCAGCTAATGACACAAGGTGACTGCTTTCTTTCGTTAGTCTGCGGCTGAGTTATTGGTTGTTGTAGAGCCTATGACGGACTATCAGGGCCTGATTTCATAAAAAGGTCTTAAGATGGGTGTAAAGCAGACTACTTGCTGTGAGCGGGCTTTACTGCTGCAGTTGACCCGAAGCTAACATTTCCTGATGAGTAAAGCCTGATAAATTGGAAAGAATGAAGTAACGCAAGGACGCGTTTCATGAATCAAGTCATGGAGTAGTGAGTTGCCGTGAGGAAGACAAGAGGATGACTGGGCTTACACGGAGGTAGTCCGGATGAATCATCATCTTTCGCATGGTAATACGAATATGACTTCTTGTGTTTTTATATCGGAACTTTTTGTCGGGGAGTTGCTCTTTTAGTTAGGTAGATTGAGTTAT
>Ga0209395_1001541_pt1 | contig 31976 bp, 27 predicted proteins | sample GOMGulsemesocosm_3_FD_184635 | JGI IMG/M metagenome (GOLD analysis project Ga0209395, IMG submission 184635) | Methane-oxidizing microbial communities from mesocosms in the Gulf of Mexico - GOM9D Gulf of Mexico (SPAdes) (version 2) | ecosystem: Environmental > Aquatic > Marine > Cold seeps... | reverse complement strand
AATCTATAAATGGTCAATCAGCTTATTGGATGATGATTCCTATTTACTGTTTTATTCTATTTTATGCGGTAAAAGGTCATAAAATAAAAAATTGGAAGTAATGTAGACGCTTTGGAATGCTTCTAAATAATGTAAAAAATTTATCCTTATGGATATCCGAACTCACTAGTTGAGGGTGCGTTAAACGATCTAATTTTGATCGACCCTGAGTTTATGCTCAGGGTTTTTTTTGCCCAAAATTTAGCATTCTGTAAAAGCTGGTTATCTACGAGAATATGCAGTCATTAATTTGTAACTCAATAAGGTAACTTTCAATGCTCGTGTTTGTTAAAACAGGTAAACATAGATAATCTGAGGTGATTTGTTGTTATTGATAAGGTTAGAGAGTGCTTGCAGGTGTAAAACGGTTAATTGATACAACACCTTTCATTACTTGTTAGTAAATCATAGATGTTATAAATAAAACCTATTTTAACTGACTGTTTATTGTACCAATATGGTTTTCAGTTTTAGAGTGTGATACCTTATTTTTATAATCGACTTATTAAATAATGACTCTCCGACAAAATGAAGACTATCTACTGTAGTCATTTGCGTGTGCATAATAGCGAAATCAGAACCAACAATAAAAATAAGAGTGAACCATGACAGAATATCAAGAAAAAACCGTCACTGTTATCTATTACAGCGATACTTCCCTTGAGCTTTTACACCAAATAGAATCATTCCTACAATGCCCTAAAGGACGAGTAGTGATCCCTGAAAGCTTTAAAAAGGGTAAGTCGATTATTGCTGTTTGCGAAGGTGAAATTAACATCTTGAATAAAGTGGGTGATAGAATTTTGTCAGTGGATGAAGTTGCTTAATTAGCGAAATGTAAAATTAAAAAACGCTGCAGATAGATAAAATATTTATTATCTATCTGCAGCGTTTTTGCTTGTTAGAGAGTTAGTATTTCTTACTTTCTAATTGCTCTTTTGTGTAAGTTGGCTTTTCATGTTTCTCGCCCATATCGTCCGCTAATTCCTTTGGAATATAGTTTTCATCATGTTTAGCTAATACTTCGCTTGCTTCAATCAAGTTACCATTGACGAGTACGCCATTAGCGACAATGCCTTGCCCTTCACGGAATAAATCAGGCAAAATACCATCGTAATGTACTTCTACATTGATGTCAGACTCATGAAACGCAATAGGCATTCTCATATCTACAAGTTTGAAAGTGACATTCAAGTTATTTGGATCACGTTTAACACTTCCAGGTACAACTAGGCCACCGATACGCAAGCGCTGGCCATTAATAGGTTTAATACCACTGTCATCTTTACCTTGGTATATTTCAGACGGCTTATAGAACAAATCAATATTTTGGCTTAATGCATAAAGTACTAAACCGGCAACGACACTTAAGCCGGCTAAGATAGAAATAACTATGGTTAAACGTTTTTTACGACGGGGATTCATTAAATAGCCTCATTAGGATTTTTAGATTGATTTTCAACAGGTGAATTTTCTTGGTCAATTTGCTTTTGTGCCGCTTTACGTAATTTTTTCTCACGCTGTAAACGTTGAACAATTTTGTTTTTTACTTGTGTATGAGAGCGATGGCTAGTGTAAACGAGCAGAGCTAACAGTAATGTACTTACACCATAAGATAACCATACGAAAAAAGCATAACCTCCCATATCAAGAAATGCGGAAAAACTTTCAAACTGCATTATTTAACTCCTTCAGCGGTAATTAAATCACGTACCCAAGGACGCATGCCATTACGAGCCAATAACTCTGTACGAAAACGTATACAAATAACATAGGTAATTAACATGGCTATCCCTAAGAAACTGAAAACGAAAGGCCAAAACATATCCATGCTCATTGAAGGTGCGCCCATTTTACTAACCGTAGCGCCTTGATGTAGCGTATTCCACCATTCAACGGAATACTTAATAATTGGAATGTTAACCACGCCAACAAGCGATAAAATTCCCGCTGCTTTGCCAGCCATATTCTTATCTTCAAATGCATTGTGTAATGCGATAACACCTAGATATAGAAAAAGCAGTACTAATTCGGAAGTTAAACGTGCATCCCAAATCCACCATGTTCCCCACATAGGTTTACCCCATGCAGCACCGGTAAATAAAGCTATTGCAGTAATAACTGCGCCAACAGGAGCCATAGCTGCTGCAGAGGCATCAGCTAATTTGAATTGCCATACTAAGCTGCAAAAAGCCGCAGATGCCATAGCGACGTAAATACTCATCGACAAAATAGCGGTAGGAACATGAATATAAAAAATCCTGAAACTGTCGCCTTGTTGGTAATCGGCAGGAGCAAAAACAAGTGCCCAAACAAAACCTATAGCAAGTAATAAGATTGTGATCTTTGAAATCCAAGGTAATAACTTACCTACAAAGTGATACGACACTTCAGGATTCGCATAAGGGTGTAACCATTTCCACATTAGTTGGTACTCACTTTTAATGCTGAACTAACAGCAAAAGGGGCTAAGGTTAAAGAGCCAAAAAACAGTGCGGCAATTATAGCAAGTTGTCCGCTGTAGGGTAAGTTCATTGCCGCAGTATCTATAGCACTAGTCGCAAAAATTAATACGGGGATATAAAGAGGTAGCACTAATAAACTAAGCAATACGCCACCTTTTTTAATACCAACCGTTAGCGCTACACCAATAGCACCTAGTAAACTTAAAATGGGAGTACCCAATAATAGAGTTAGCATTAAAGCGCCATAGCTATTTTCATTTAAATGCAGTAATACTGCGAGTAATGGAGCAATGAAAATAAGCGGTAAGCCGGTTACCAACCAATGAGCAATTATTTTAGCTAATACCAAAATAAAAACAGGGTGGGGGCTTAATAACATTTGTTCTAACGAACCGTCCGCGTGGTCTGATTTAAACAGACGGTCAAGTGACAATAACGTAGAAAGTAGTGCCGCGACCCAAATAATACCAGGAGCTATACGAGATAACGTTGTCGATTCAGGGCCAATGCCGAGTGGGAATAAGGTAACTACAATAATAAAAAATAGCAGCGGATTAATAATATCGTCACGATGACGAAAAGCGATAGTAAGATCTCGCTTGATGATTAAGTTGAACGCAGCTTTATATGATAAATTGTGATCAGGTGTCATGCTTAGTTATCTCTAATAAAACCGGTAATCTAAGGTGACTTTTTTCACCTTATTTTCAGGAAACGATAAGTCTTGATGAGTGGTTAATATAACACAGCCACCGCGCTCTGCGTGGGCTAAAAACAATGCTTCTAGTTCACTAACTCCGCGTTTATCTATTGCAGTGAAAGGTTCATCTAATATCCATATAGCTGCAGAACTTTGCCATAATCTTGCTAGAGAAATACGCCGATGTTGTCCCGCACTTAAATGGGAGGCAAGCGCATCTTCAAAGCCTAATAAGTTAACTTTTTCGAGTGTTTCTTCAGCGGTAGACGCATCGTTGCCATGTAAGGCTAGATTAAATTCAAGGTTTTCCTGTGCAGTCATTTCTCCTTTTACACCGGGTAAATGCCCAAGGTATAAAAGGTTTTGATGAAAGCTGTCGGCATGCTCTAAAATACTTTTTTCTTTGAATAGTACTGAACCATCATAGGGCTGAGATAAACCCGCTAAAATACGTAATAAACTCGTTTTTCCTGAGCCATTAGGACCTTCAACTTGCACAATGTCGCCGCTGTATACCGATAAATCGAGCGCTTCAAATAAAATTCGATCTTCACGAATACAGGTCAATGCGCTGGCTGATAATAACAACTGTTTATCAGCTTGATTATCTGAGTACTGAATATTAAGAGAGTTTGCCAATAGATTCACTTTTTGAATAATTATTGTACGTTAATTTATACACCAAATTTATGAGGCAAATGTTAACGTAATTTACGGCATAAAGAGTTGATTTAGATCGTAATATCAACTTGAGTAATATCATACTATATCACTCGGTAAAGGCTAGCCCTAGAAACGAGAAATTTAATCATCATTTTATTGTCTCGGTGATGAAATTACACACCATATAATGCTAGAATTACCGAAATTTTTAGTATGAATTCTTTTTCTTCATCTACCCATTTGCAGATACAGAAAAATAAGGTCTACTAAAACGCCATGGCAATGGTGTCTTTTATCGATTAATTTTGTATTTAGTGTTTGCACTGAATCGGAGAAAGTAATGACCCCTGAAGTAATGCTCCCTGAGTTAGGACATTTCGCCCTTATTATAGGTTTGGCTTTTGCTATTTGCTTAAGCATTATCCCGCTGGTAGGTTTAGCCAGTAATCAACAACGTTTGGTTGGCTATGCTAAACCCCTGACCTTTGGCATGTTTGCTTTTACTGCCATTAGCATCATTATTCTCGCTTGGGGCTTTGTCACCGACGACTTCTCTGTCAAATATATTGCCAGCCATTCAAACTCCCATTTACCTTATTACTTTAAAATTAGTGCCGTATGGGGCGGACATGAAGGCTCATTATTATTATGGGTTTTCTCATTAACTGCATGGACTGCCGCAGTTGCTAAATACAGCAAAGGCATTGATGAAGCTTTTATTTCTCGTGTTTTAGCTGTGTTAGGCATGATCGCCGTTGGTTTCATGTTGTTTACCTTATTAACCTCAAACCCGTTTGAGCGTTTATGGCCAATGGTGCCTACTGAAGGTCGCGATTTAAATCCACTTTTACAAGACGTTGGCTTAATTATTCACCCGCCTATGCTTTATCTTGGTTATGTTGGTTTCTCTGTTGCCTTTGCTTTTGCTGTTGCTGCTTTAATGTGCGGAAAGTTAGATGCTGCATGGGCTCGTTGGGCAAGACCTTGGACCGTTGCTGCATGGGTATTCCTAACACTTGGTATTGCACTAGGTAGTTGGTGGGCATACTACGAACTTGGTTGGGGTGGCTGGTGGTTTTGGGATCCAGTAGAAAATGCATCTTTTATGCCTTGGTTAGTCGGTACCGCACTTATTCACTCATTAGCTGTCACAGAAAAACGAGGAACGTTTAGAAATTGGACCGTATTATTAGCGATTTTCGCCTTTAGTTTAAGCTTATTAGGTACATTCTTAGTACGCTCTGGTGTTATTACTTCAGTGCATTCTTTTGCAGCTGATCCTGGTCGTGGTTTATTTATTTTACTCTTATTGGCTATTGCGGTTGGTGGCTCATTAACGCTATACGCTTTTAGAGCCAGCAATGTACAAACGTTCAGTCGTTTTGCTTTGTACTCTCGTGAAACAGCGATACTTATTTGTAATATTATTTTAGTGGTAGCAACCGTTACCGTCATGCTAGGAACCTTATATCCATTATTAGTTGACTCTCTGGGCTTAGGGAAAATATCGGTAGGGCCTCCGTATTTCAATGCGGTATTCGTTCCTATTATGAGCTTTTTATTTGTCGTGATGGGCATAGGCCCGTTAATACGTTGGAAAAAAGCTAAACAGGGTGAATTGCGTAAGCAAATGCTGAGCCCGTTAGTAATCAGTATTATAGTTGGTGTTGCCTTCCCATTTTTATATGGCGGTGAGTTTAATGCCCTTGTAATGATGGGGGTTGGTTTAGCTTGTTGGGTTCAGCTTGTTGTATTAAAAGAAATATACAATCAAATAAACTCAGGTAAAGAAAAGTGGAATTTCTCAAAGCTTACCTTAAGTCAATTGGGCATGACCGTTGCTCATACTGGCATAGCTATTACCATTGTCGGCGTTACACTAGTTTCAGTTTATGAAAGTGAAACTAACGTAAAAATGCATGTTGGTGAAAAGGTTCAAGTCGCTGATACATATTACGAAATTGCTTTTAAAGGCATAAAACACGTTGAAGGGCCTAATTACAGCGCTGAACAAGGTCAACTGGAAGTTTACAAAAATGGCAACTTTGTTACCTTATTAAAACCAGAACGACGTACCTATTTAGTACAAACAATGGGAATGACAGAAGCGGGTATTGATCCTGGGCTATTTCGCGATATTTATGTTGCGTTAGGCGACCCACTAGCTGATAACGCTTGGGCTATTAGAGTTCATTTCAAACCTTTCGTTCGCTGGATTTGGTTAGGGGCAATATTTATGGCGCTTGGTGGTGTCTTGGCAATTTTAGATAAACGCTATCGTCGTAAGAAAAAAGTTAAATTAGCTGATAATACTTTGTCGGCTGGTTCAGCTACTGAAAATGTTAAAATCAGCCAAGAGGCCACGTCATAATGGGTAAGTTAATTCGTTTTATTCCGCTGATCCTCTTTATTGCTTTAGGGGCTGTATTGTTTCGTGGTTTGTCGTTGAATCCAACTGAATTACCATCAGCGATGATAGGTAAAAAATTTCCGGAGTTTGGTTTAACATCGGTATTAAATGCTGAAAGAACCATGACAATCGCAGACTTTAAACCCGGTATTAAATTGGTGAATGTGTGGGGGACTTGGTGTCCTTCATGTCGTTACGAGCATGATTATTTAAACAAAATATCAAAGACTAACCGCTTTACTATTTATGGTTTAAATTATGATGATGAACGAGCTGCTGCGGCCAAATGGTTAACTGAATTAGGTAACCCTTATCAGTTCTCAGCTTTTGATGGACAGGGTAAATTGAGTGTAGACTTGGGGGTTTATGCTGCGCCTGAAACATTCGTTGTTGATCATAATAATATTATTCGCAAACGATATGCCGGACCACTTAATCCACAAGTTTGGCAAAACGAATTTGAGCCTCTTATTGCTCAAATTGAAGCTGAACACTTAGCTCGGATAAATAGCCAAGGGAGCAAATAATGATAGAAAATAAATATTTAATTGCTTTGTTTGTAGCAATGCTGACTTTTTTCAGTTCATTCGCATTAGCTAGCCCGGTTGATACGTATGTCTTTAAAGATAAAGTGACTGAAATTCGTTTTAACGCACTCAATAAAGAATTACGTTGCCCTAAATGCCAAAACCAAAATTTAGCTGACTCAAACTCACCCATTGCCGCAGATTTACGACGAGAAGTTTACGAATTATTACAGCAAGGTAAGGCTGATATTGAAATTGTCGACTTTATGGTAGCGCGTTATGGTGAATTTGTTTTGTATCGTCCGCGAGTGTCTAGCCTAACTTATATTTTATGGTACGGACCGGCAGGATTATTGTTTGTTGGTGTGATTGTTGTTGTGATAATTCTTCGCAGGAAACCGGTGAAAAAAGCACAGCGAACGTTAAACAAAGAGCAAAAAAGCAAGCTTGATCAAATACTGAAAAATAAATAAGGTCGTCTCATGGAATTAATTTTTATCATCATCGCCTTTTTATTACTGATTTTAGCAGTAGTGTGGGCGCCATTTTTAAAACAGCATCAAACAGAAATAAGTATAGATGACACTCAACGTGATGAAACCAATGTCCGTTTATATCATGAGCATAAAGCCGAAATTGAAAAAGACTTTAAACAAAATAATATCGATGAAGAAAACTATCAGTATTTACTAACAGAACTTGATAATACTTTATTGCAAGACATGGAAAGCCAAGAACTAGCAAGCAAAAAGCCACAAGAAACTAAGGCATTAGCTATTATTTGGCCAATCAGCTTATCAATATTTATCTTAGCTTTTAGCTTTTATACTTATAATGAAACCGGCATCTATGAAAAATTAGTAACGATGACACCGCAAGAGCCTATGCAGCAGTCATCTAATATGGAACAGCAAACCGTTAACGAAATTAAACGTTTAATGGCTGTAACAAAAGAAGAGCCTAAAAACTCAGACGCTTGGTACAGTTTAGGGCAATCTCTTGTTTCAGTTGGAAACTTCGATGGAGCACTTAAAGCTTATGATCAAGTGCTAAGTATTGAAGGGCCGAAAGCTGATGTATATGGCGCTAAAGCACAAGCACTCTACTATAAAAACGATCAAAAGATTGATAGCAGAGTTCAAGGGTATATTGATCAAGCATTAACGATAGACCCGAGTGATCCATCAACTAATATTTTACTTGGCATGCACAGTTTTATCGCTGGCGAATATCAAGTTTCAATTGAGCACTGGCAACGTGTTGTTGATTCAGACAAGGAAAACGTTAATAAACAAGCCTTGATTGAAGTGATTGATGAAGCGAAAAAGCGTTTAGCACAGCCTAATGCTACCAGTACAGAAACAAGTCAAAACGAATCAACAGCAAATGGGCCACAGTTAACGGTTACTGTAGAACTAAGCGCTGAAATATTAGAGAAGCTAAGCCAAGGTGAAGACAAAACGGTCTTTATTTATGCAATACCAGCTGATACGTCTCGTGGAAGAATGCCGCTTGCCGCCGTAAAGTTATTATCAAGTGACTTGCCAATAACGATTGTATTGAATGACTCAAATGCGATGACGCCACAAGCTAAATTAAGTGATGTCGATAAAGTGCATCTTTATGCCATTGTATCTGCTGCGGGTGGTGCAGGTATCAAGTCAGGCGATTTTAAAGCAGAACTTAATAATGTTGAGGTTAATACTAAAGAGTCGTTAAATTTAATTGTAAGCACTGTCGTACAATAAGCTAATAATTGTAGTGCCCTGAATTTAGTCTCTAACTTGACAAAGTGTCAGCTTAGAGACAAATTACAGCGAGTAACAAGAATCAAAAAATTAATAATAATAACAATAGAGGATCTTATTTATGCCTAAATTTGCTGGGCGATTTCTTGGCCGTGACAAGAGCATTCATGACAAAAAGGCAAAAATAGGCGTATTACTCACTAATTTAGGCACACCCGATGCACCTACTGCATCGGCACTAAGACGATATTTACGAGAGTTTTTATCTGATCCTCGTGTAGTTGAAATTCCTCGTGTTATTTGGTTAATTATTTTACACGGCATAATTTTACGTGTTCGCCCAAAAAAATCAGCTAAATTATATGAAAGTATTTGGACAGAAGAAGGTTCACCACTTTTAGTTATTAGCCAGCAACAAAAAGATAAAGTGGCAGAGCAACTTGCAGAAAAGTATGGCGAAAGCGTACAAGTTGAGTTGGCGATGCGCTATGGCACACCATCAATATCAAATGCTTTAAATAAACTACAACTAGCAGGCGCCAATAAACTGGTTGTCTTACCACTATATCCCCAATATGCGGGGCCAACGGTAGGTTCTACTTTTGACGCAGTAGTAACCCAATTAAAAACATGGCGCTGGGTGCCAAGCTTAAGCTTTATCAGTGGTTATCACGATAACCCTAATTATATTAGTGCGCTTGCACAAAGTGTTAATAAGCATATTCAAGAGCACGGTAAGCCAGACAAACTAGTATTGTCGTTTCATGGTATGCCGAAGTATTTCCTAGAGCAAGGTGATCCCTATTATTGCTTTTGTGTCAAAACCACACGTTTATTAATGGAGTCATTAGCGTTTTCTAAAGATGATTACGTGATGACCTTTCAATCACGTTTTGGTAAGGCCGAATGGTTAAAGCCCTATACCGATGAAACGTTAATTGATTTAGCAGACAAGAATAAACATGTTGCTGTTATCAGCCCAGCTTTTAGCGCTGATTGTTTAGAAACCTTAGAAGAATTAGTTCATGAAAATCGTGACGTGTTTTTAGCCGCAGGTGGCGAGAAATATCATTATATTGCGGCACTAAATAGTGATGAACTTCATATCGACACAATCGTTAATTTAATCTCGGCTGAAATTAACCCCTAACTAATACATTGTAAGAGAAAAGGATTTTCTGTGCAAAAACTGTCATTAATTCAGCGTAAAATCCATAAGTTTTTGATGCTTTTTTTAGGCGTTCAATTTGTTCTTTGGAGCGTGTCTGGGCTTTATATGGTAACCATGAATATTGATTTTATTCATGGTGATCATTTAGTTAAAGCGCCTACTTTTGTTGACTTGCAGTCGGCTTCATTATTATCGTTTCAAGAAATACAGCAAATATATCCTCAAGCTAAACGCCTAAAGCTGACTAAGTTAGCACAGAGAAATGTTTATCAATTTACAATTCACGGTAAACCTCAGCTGGTTTCAGCAACTACTGGCGACAGCCTACTGCCTTTTACTGAAATCGATATCAAAAAACTAGTTAATGCGCAAAGCAATATAACGGATGAAATCCAGATACAAAGTATCCGCTTGTTAACCGACAATGCCCCATCAGAATTATCCTCTCGTCATTTACCCGCTTGGCAAGTCATCTATGATGACTTTAGTGCTGATACTTTATACCTGAGTTCAGTAACCGGACAAGTCGTTGCAAAACGTCATAACTATTGGCGATTTTTTGATTTTGTTTGGATGTTGCATATCATGGACTACGAAAACCGTTCAGATATTACTAATTGGTTATTGTTTATTTTTAGCTTAACCGGAATTTTTTCATGTTTGTCTGGGCTTTATCTAGTAGGGCACCGTTTTCGTTTTACCGCAAAATTTAAAAAGTTCTTTAAAAAGAATAAAAAATATACCAAGAGTGAAATTGACTACTCAATTGTAAAGCCCGCCAAAGGCACTAATTAATGATTAATATGGCATTCCTGAGAAAGCTTCATAAGTGGTTAGCATTAATTGTTGGTTTACAGCTATTAATATGGATAACAACAGGCTTACTTTTTACCTTGGTCGACGGTGAGAAAAGTCATGGTCAAATCTATCGTGCCAAGCACAACATAGAACAAGCGCCTGTTCTACCTAAACAGCTATTAACAAATATTGAACTGCTAGAAAAAATACCCTCAAATATATCTAAACAAGGGGTTAGCAGTATAGAACTGAAAGTTTTTCATCAGCAATGGTATTATCAGTTGAATACAACTATTGGTCGTTATCTGTTTTCTGTGGAAACGGGTCAGCAACTAATAGTACAAAAAAATCTTGCATCGTCACTCATACTTAAAAATTACAATGGACCAGGTAAGTTAACAAAACTTGCATTGTTAACGCCTCCAATCGCTGAGTTTAGTCATATCAAAGGAAAGCTTTGGCAAGCGCACTTTAGCGACGACATAAATACCCATGTTTACCTTGAACAAAATACCGGGCGAATTTTTAGTCACACTAATGATATTAGTACCTATAACGACATTTTAAAAATGCTACATTTTATGGATTATGATCAAAGTGGCCATTTTAATTCTTGGTGGATCATAACGATGGCCATACTTGCCTGCTTACTGTCTTTTACTGGGCTCTTTTGGCTTATTAACAATCACTATAGAAAGCTTAAAAATCGCTTCTTTAAAACCGCTTAGGCCGTTTATTAACTAATTGTGAAAATACGACAAGTGATAGAAATATCCAGACTAAATTTGGCTCTGTTACCTGCACGGGCGGTATTGACTGTTCATCGATGAAATATTGTGCCGCATTGTTATTACCAAAGGTACTATTGGCTAATTCCCACGTAAAGTCATGATAACGATTCCCAGTTCCCGTTAGTTGCAGCGACATGTCTTTGGGCGAGCCACTTTGAAAAATACTAATGTCATGACTAAATAACCCTTGGGCAATTCCGTTTGTTGCTTCAAAAGCTCCTTCATACGAAATGAACTGCTGTAATTGACTATTGTTATCAATTAAAGCAATACCATCGCCAACACTACCACTTGAGCCATTTTGTATTCCGCTAATACTTATCGCATGGAAACCAAAGCCTTGGTTGGTGTTATTTAATGAAACATCACCAATATTAACCGTTTTATACATGCTTCCATTGGTGCCATTGTAAAATACGAGCGACCAGTCCATTAAGTTTAAGCCAGCAGTTCCGGCAAGCTCAACAAATTCATTCGTATCACCACCATAGTTATCGTAATGAATTTCATTAATAAAGATTATGGAGGCATGACAGATAAATGAGCTCAAAAGTAGAGTCATTGAAGAGAGTAGTTGTATGGCGATTTTTTTTGCTGGTATCGTATTCATATAAATTCCCTTTATAAGTGCGTTAACGTATTGTTAGCATTTTATTTACAATAAGGAGTTTAGCAGGGCTTTACGAATTTGCTTTGTATGATGAGAATTAGTCGATGGATATTGCGTAATACATTGAATTTAGATATAAAAAAAAGCGCAACAATTTTCATTGTTCCGCTTTTTTGTATTTGAGTCTTTAAACTCAGTTAATAACTACAATGAGTTATTAAGCAGCTAAAACGTTTTCAGCTTCAGGGCCTTTTTGACCTTGCTTGATAGTAAAAGTAACAGCTTGACCGTCAGTTAGTGTACGGAAACCGTCACCAGAGATAGCGCTGAAATGAACAAAAACGTCTGGTCCATTATCTTGCTCGATGAAACCGAAACCTTTAGATTCGTTAAAAAATTTTACTTTACCATTTACTGTATCAGACATGTGAACATTTCCCGTAGGTTGTTAATTATAAAAAAAAATAGTTGAAATGGATTTTTCCAAATCAATTTATACGGAGTAAATGCCCTCTACCTAAAGTACAGACAGAGAAAGGTTTCCAATAACACAAACTACTAGCGCCTTAGGTTATCAAATATATACCTTATTAATAAAGGCAGATAAATGAAATATCCTTCTCCCGAAACGCAAAAACTCAACGCAAATCTATAATAACATAATAATTTATTTTGAACATAGTAAAACATGAAGATTTTATGACTTTTTTGCTACAAGAGAAATCAAGCTAAGATACTGGCTTTGTTGATAATTTATAACTGAGAATCATTTCTATCTAAGAAATCCCAAAAAGTGAATAAGCTATCGGTAAAATTCTTTAATAAACATAACCATTTATCAGACAAATTTCGTTTCATTGTTTTGCTGTATAAAGCATAAAGCATAAAGCATAAAGCATAAAGCTATAAGTGCAAGACGATCCGTTTAGGGTAACGAATATACATAGTAGAAGAGAAAACGATTAATACTTTTCATATAAAAGTAATTAATCGTTAAAATTTAGAAGTAGCTACTAAAAGCTTAATAGGCGAATGTATTGTTTTATTCTTAATCTCTTTATTGAAATAGGTAATAGACTTTGCATAAACTTAAATATATTTCGGTAATATGCTGAACATAACAAAAATAAGCTTATCAACCCCTTGTCGATTTAACTATAAAAATGGCAGAACATAACAACGAAAGTAATATCGGTATGGCGAGGCGTAGAAGCGAATAATCCGAATAATTCATAAAAGTGTAATAAAACTTCCTTAAACTCTAAAGATTAAGGAGTACAGCCGTGAAAAATAAACTTTTAAACATTATAGAAAGCAAAGCCATTACAACGGTTTTTCAACCTATATTTAATGTACAAACAAAAACTATTCTTGGTTACGAGGCGTTAACGCGTGGCCCTGAAAATACCGAACTGTATTCACCCGATAAACTTTTCCATTACGCAACGCAATATGATTTATTATCAGAATTAGAAATATTGTGCCGAGATAAAGCTATTACACGTTTCGCAGAGTTAGCACTTAAAGGGAAGTTGTTTTTAAATATCAGCCCATTGGTACTACTCAATCAAAATCATCCCCAAGGCGAGACGATAAAGTTTGTACAACAGGCGGGTTTGAGTTGTGACCAAATCGTTATTGAATTGAGCGAAAAGCACCCGGTACCCAACAGTACAATGCTAAGTGAAGCTTTGGCTAAATATCGTCAATTTGGCTTTGATGTAGCAATCGACGACTTAGGGGCAGGGTACTCGGGTTTAAAACTATGGAGCGAGTTACGACCTAATATTGTAAAAATAGACCGTTATTTTGTTGAAAACTGCCATCAAGACAGTTTTAAACGTAAATTTCTAAAAGCCATCTTTGACCTAGCACAATCAGCAAAAGCTCAAGTGATTGTCGAAGGAATAGAAACCATTGATGAATTTGAATTATTACAAAGGTTAGGCATGGTTTACGCACAAGGTTTTTACCTAGCAAAACCACAAGCAGCACCTGTCAGACATTATCCTAAATACCTTGCTGCCGATTATCAATTCAAAGTACCGTATGCTAATAACACTGAATTTAAATTTATGGCTAATGGTTAAGTAAAATAACACTTAACCAAGCGAGTCATTATTGATGCGTTAAACACCAAAAACTAAATGTATTATCTTCTAAATCTTCGATATTACCTGTTTGGTTTGTTGAGTATTTTCCAGTAAAAAAATCGTAAGGCATATAACAATATCCTTGGTCGCCAAATTCTTCACCCCATGAATTCCTTACGATAAAGTGGCGCTTTTGGTCATCGTAACCAACAGCGAGTAATGCATGCCCACCCAATCTAATTTCATCAGGGCTTGGCATTGTAAATACACCATTTGCCGGTGTTAAATAAAAACTTCTTGGTACCATCATGCCAAAAATAACAGGGAAACCTTTCGATATAGACAACTTTAAATCGGCTAAGCCGTTATCTAGAGTTAATTTACAATAACGATTTATAATATGATTTTTAGCTTGAGTGAGTGCTACCTCTGAAGGTTTTTCTAAAATAGCCGCATGCAACTCTGCTTCGTTGTCTTTTAAAGCCTTTGCTACCGCCGATGTAATTTCTTCAATGCTTCCTGTTTTAACAATCTCTTTAATATTTTTGGGTAATGTCGTTTCTGGGTAAGGCCAAGAAATTTCTGAACAAATACCATTTTTAAATAAAGACTTTATTCCATCACGAATAAATACCGGTTCATTTAAATCAACTTTTCCTTCGATAACGCGCTCGTTGTAATAAATGAACATTTGCGACGCATCAATTTTATTGGCATTTTCATTAATAAAAGGCTGATTATCTTTTATTAAATAAAGTTCGGCGGCTACTGCAATAGCACAAGCAGAGCATGAATTAAGTAACCCTTGGTTGATAACTTTTGAGGTGAGGCTTTCTCGTAAATCTACAAAAGGTAGAGTGTGCTCAGCCACTTTTTCTTTTACCTTAATAGGACAAGAAATATGATTATAGTGGGCAGAATTTTCTCCGTGATGATCACAAAACTGATGATCACGATGGTCATGAAAATCGGGTTGTACTGTTCTTTTATGTAAAGCTTCCATGTTTTCTTCTTATTGTTTTTACGAATTCTTATTGTGGTGCATTACAATTTATTACAGCGAATAATGCAATAATTTACTCGGTTAGGTTGAACTACCTTTGTATAATATTGACGGCTTACTTTAAAGTTTAAAATAGCCCAATCTACAAGTGTTGATTTCCTACGAGAATAAAGTTTAATTTATCTCTTTGATTTATAAGGTTTGTCAGTTAACTTATTAAAAAAATTCTCCTCACAATAAGGACATTTATGCAAGCCGATGTTTGTTTAGTCAACATGCCGTACTCTAAAATTACCACACCTTCTTTAGCATTAGGGCTACTTGAAACTTATATCGCTGAGTTTGGTTATCGGGTTTCAACCATTCACGCTAATTTGGAGTTTGCAAATACAGTGGGTCTTGTTGAATATGAACTGATTAACCACTCTTTTTATGAATGTTTGTTCGGAGAATGGACATTTTCTGCTGTCGCTTTTCCCGAAAAAGAAACCGATGACGAAGCCTTTTTTGCTTTATTTACCGACATAACAGTCGCTGAGAAACAACAGCTATTGTTAATTAGAGAACAAACCGGCGAGTATATCGATGGCTTAGCAAAACAAATTTTAGCTAAGGAAGCTAAGGTAGTTGGTTGTACGTCAACCTTCCAGCAAAACTGTGCTTCATTGGCTTTGTTAAGAAGAATTAAGGCGTTAAACCCAAATGTGATCACTATGATGGGCGGGGCGAATTGCGAAGGTGAAATGGGACAGCAAATTAGTGACTCATTTTCATGGGTTGACTATGTTTTTTCAGGCGAGTGCGACGATGTTATTGGCAGTTTTGTCGATAAATTAATGCGTGGTGAGGTTATCGAACCTCATAAATTACCATTAGGTTTTATACCTCAAAGCAAGCAACTTATTGTCACTGAACGCAATGAAAATAAGAAAACTCATATCGCAGCGGTTAACGATATGGCAAAAATTGCTATGCCAACCTACGACTCCTATTTTGCTAGCTTAGAAAACTTAGATCTTTATAAATACATCAGCCCAGGTTTGATTGTTGAAACCTCACGTGGTTGTTGGTGGGGCGCCAAGCAACATTGTACCTTTTGTGGGCTTTTTGGCTCAAGTATGGCTTATCGCTCAAAACCGCCAGAAACTATTCTTAATGAATTACAGTTATTGTCTGCTAAGCATAAGGTGACAAAGTTTGAAATGGTCGACAATATCATACCGTTGGAATACTCAACGACCGTTATTCCAGAGTTAGCTGAAAAACACGATTTCACCTTCTTTTACGAAACAAAATCAAATCTTAAAAAAGAGCATGTTGAGCTATTTTCTAACGCGGGTATTAAGTTTATTCAACCGGGCATTGAAAGCCTTCACGATGATTTTCTCAAATTGGTTAAAAAAGGCGTTACCGCAGTACAAAATGTAGCCTTGCTTAAATGGTCGAGAACCTTTGGTGTACACGTATTATGGAATTTATTAACAGATGCACCTAACGACAAAGAGCAATGGTATCTTGAAATGGCAGAGATATTGCCACTGCTTAGCCACCTAGAGGCACCTAGTAGCGAGTTAGTTAAAATACGCTACCCGCGTTTCAGCCCTTACTTTAACAACCCCGAAGAATACGGTTTAACACTAGAACCACTAAAAAGTTATCAGCATATTTATCCGTTATCCCCAGAGCAATTAACCAATATTGCTTACTTTTTTGATGAAGTGTCGAGTGCTGAAAAAGGTATTTATAATGTCACACAAAGTTTTAATTTTAAAACTCTGGGTTTAAAAAAATTACAAAACTTACTTATCGATTGGCGAGCTGCATGGGCTAGTCATAAACCGGCTATTTTTTGTATGACTGACAAAGGCGATAAAATTATTCTTACCGACACTCGCCCTGTTGCAACACGTTTACTTCATATTTTACTCGGTAATGAAGCCGAAATTTATCGACTTTGTGCTGAACCTATTACCCATGAACGGCTATTTAAAAAAATATCGCAGGTGGATAACAGTCTTGATGAAACTACTTTTACCGAGATAATGAATAATTTAATGAATAATAATTTAGTACTCTTTTTAAGTAACTGTTATTTTGCACTTGCGTATAACCAAAATGCGACCCCTTACTTAAGTTTCAAAGAGTATCCATCGGGTTATTTAGATCAATACAAAGTGTTAGCCAGTCGAGAATTGGCAGAAGGTAAATTATCAGCAAGTGAAATGTTGATAACTGAATAGGTTTAGGAAAAAAGGAAAAGGTAAACCCTAAGGAAACTTAGGGTTTATTGAGCTTTAAAGCGTATTGAAGAAATTTATTGCTGTAACTCTTATTCTTATTATAGGGGGAGGCAGTTAATATTTTTTACACAGCGCTTCCATCGTCAAAGCAATATAACGAAAAGTTTGCAAAGCACTCATTTCTATCATCGCTTTATGCGCTTTTGTTAATGGCAGGGTATTCATTAAATTAATAATGTCTTTGCTATGATGAATATCTAATTCAGCATGTTTCATTAACGTGTCAAAACCTTCGGCAGGTAAGCCTGAATCTTTGATCAAGTTTTCAACATACTCAACCGTCGGGGGGTAGGTTTCAATTGAAGCTAAATAGCCCATAAAAGCAATAGGGTGCTGGTGGCGCACCCAAAAGTATTGTGAGCCGATCATTGCCGTGGAATTGCTCGGTTGAATACGATTGGTTACCGCTTCACGCGACATACCTAAATGGGCAAGGTCGCGAATATACCATTCGTCATGGCCACGCTCTTCTTCAATGTGTTGCTCTAAATATTTGATTAACGGTTTACAAATAGGGTCGTCAGACAAGAGCTTGGCACAACGCACCGTTTCTTCCATTAGTGGTACAGTTGCGCTGGAAACGCAATAACCTGCGTAAATATATTCAGGGCAAATTTTATCTAAACGAGGGTGAGCTTGAAAATCGCGATTTGTGGCGAAAGCACGCTCACTCATAAAGGATAATTTGTCGGTTAATTCTTGATAATAATTGCTTGCAGGGGCTTTTGTTAATTCCATATTAGGCTCTTTGCGGCGTCGTGCACTTGATTTTGAAATAAAAAACCAATGCTTAGTTGATACTATTGCATTGGTTTATTTTTATTTCATCATTGTAAGTCTTGCATCTTCAAATCAGCAAAATACTTACTTTTTATAAAGGTACGCCAACAACTTTACTAAGTTCTTTTTGCTCTGGGGTCAGTTGGTCATGCACAGTTTCAATATGCTTAACTTCGTCATCAGACAAGTTATCAATGGCATCAATATGGTCTTGCGTTAACTTGTCTTTATCTAGAACACCTGCTTGGTGTAATTTATCGGTATTAGTTGTCATTTGAAAACATCCTTTTTAGTTGAATTGTTTTTATGTATTATTACATATTTAGTTCGTTAATAGTGTTTCACTTCTTAGTACAACTCGCTATTATGTTTAAGTTAAATGAGATAAAAATCACTGTCAAGTTGTTAATTTTATAAGAATGATTCATTTAATTTAATTGCGTCAATAATGCTAGCGTTTGTTGACAAGTATTTTACCGTTGGATGGGTAACTAAGGTATCTATGCGCATTTTCATTAAGTTGTTTTTTTTCTTATTATCATTTTATAGCTCGTTGTTTGTCGGTAGCGCTAATGCTAACTCATTGACTTTTAGTGACTTGCCTGGAGGTAATGGAGCATCCTTAAATGTTGTTTCTGTTATTTATAGAGATCATTTAGGCTTTATATGGATCGGCAGTTCAGATGGGTTAAATCGTTATGACGGCTATAACTATAAAGTTTACCGCCATAATATGGATGATGTGCAGTCAATATCGGAAAACATTGTTACTGGTATTAATGAAGATGAACAGGGCAATTTATGGGTTGCTACTCGTAATGGTTTAAATAAGTTTAACCGCAGTACTGAACAATTCAAGCGCTTTTATTCGACGTCAAATGAACGAAATACCTTAATAAGTAACCATATTACCCGTTTGATAAAAGATGATAACGGTGCTTTCTGGATAGGCAGCACTAAAGGCATTCAACATTTTGACCCAGTTAGCGAAAATTTTAGTGATATATCACTCGATAATAATACAAATATTAACAGTGAAGAGCATATCACGGCTTTGCATCAAGACTCCGATGGCAGTTTATGGGTCGGCACCGAAACTAAGGGGCTAAAGCATTACTTAACACCTAAAACACCAACAAGTGTGATCACTTATCAGCACTTACCTAATATCTCCAGCAGTTTAAGTGCCAATGATGTAACTGTGATTACTCAAGATGCTAGCGGCACGGTATGGGTGGGCACTAAAAGTGGTGGTTTAAATAAACTCAACGCTAACCAATCAGGTTTTAGCCATTTTAGTGATCAGCCAAACTTCTCTGAAACTGAAACTGAAACTAAGCTAAGCCATCAGTTAAGCCACAATCACGTTACTGACATTCATCAAGATAAAGATAGTCGCCTTTGGATAACAACTGACGGAGGAGGGCTTAATATTTTAAATATCACGACCAGTGAAATTCAGGTTTATCGTGCGGATGAAAGCAGCACACATTCTTTATCATCAGATAAAATTTTAACGGTTTATAACGATAATCACGGCGTTATTTGGCTGAGTACCTTTGCTAGCGGTATCAATAAAGTTGATGAGTTAGCGGCTCAGTTTAATGCTGTTTTTTATAACAAAAACAACTTATCAGGCTTAAGTCATGAAGTTGTTTCCTCATTTTATCAGGATAAGCAAAAGACGTTATGGGTTTCAACCTTCGGTGGCGGAGTAAATGTTAGCAAGGATCAGGGCAAAACATTTGCTGTTATTAAACATAACGAAGACGATAAAAATAGTTTAACGAGTGACTTTGTTTTAAACGTTTTTCAAGATGATAACGAGAAGATGTGGTTTGGCACACATACGGGGGGCTTAACTCAATACGACCCAACAACGAAAAATTTCAAACACTTTTTGCATGACCCCAAAGACCCAACAACGATCAGCCATAATAGTATTTGGTCGACAGTACCTGATGATGATAATAACCTATGGGTAGGCACATGGGGAGGTGGGCTAAACCGCTTTGACCGCAAAACAGAAACCTTTGAACGCTTTAAGCATGACAAAAATAATGTTAACAGTATCAGTGACGACAACATTTGGGCATTAGTAAAGGGCTCTTCTGGCGTTTTATGGTTAGGTACAGAGCAAGGCTTAAATAAATTTGACCCAATAACTAAACAAGTCACTCATTTTAAGCATGATCCTAATAAGAAAAACAGTTTGAGTCATGATTGGATTATGGCTATTTATCAGGCCTCTGACAGTGTGCTTTGGATAGTGACTTATGGCGGAGGATTAAATAAGTTTGATATTAATACTCAGCAATTTACTCAGTTCAGTATGCAAGATGGTTTAGCTAGTAATAACCTTTACGGTATTTTGCCCGACCAGCAAGGTAATTTGTGGCTGAGTTCAAATTTAGGTTTGATTAAATTTAACCCTACGACTAAAACCGTAAAAAACTACGATTTTAGCGATGGTTTGCAAGGCAATGATTTTAATTCAAACGCTTTTTACAAAAGTGCCAGTGGTGAATTGTTTTTTGGCGGAACAAAGGGCTATAACCATTTTTATCCTGAAGATATTAAAGATGATTTATTACTGCCTAATATCGTATTAACTGATTTTCGTGTGCACAATAAGCATGTAGACATTGTGTCGGGTGAAACGGAAAAATTTGTTACTGAGCAGCGAGCCAATAAAAACTTCACAATTAATGCTGATATTAATCAACTTGAAAGATTAATCTTAACCCATTTAGAAAAGCTGATTTCATTTGAGTTTTCTGCATTACATTTTGCTGAGCCAATGAATAACGAATATGCCTATATGCTGGAAGGGTTTGATGAAAATTGGGTTGTAACCGATGCTGAAAACAGAAGAGCCACGTACACTAATTTACCCGCAGGCGAATATGTTTTTCGTGTTAAAGGCAGTAACGGTGACGGTTATTGGAACGAACAAGGAAAATCGCTAAAAGTAACAGTACTACCCGCACCTTGGCTTTCTTGGTGGGCATTTACCTTTTATGTTCTTATAGCACTCGGCGTGTTAATCACTTATATTTATCGCCTAAATTATCAACGCTTAAAAGAGCAAGCGATTAATTTGCGTTTAACGCGTGTTGATAAATTAAAAGATGAGTTTTTAGCCAATACTTCTCATGAATTACGTACACCATTAAACGGTATTATTGGTTTAGCTGAGTCGTTAATTGACGGTGTTGCTGGCGAGTTGCCAGATAAAGCGAATCATGACTTATCTATGGTAGTGGCAAGTGGCAGACGTTTGTCTAACTTGGTTAACGATATTTTAGATTTTTCTAAATTGAAAAATCATGGTTTACAAATTAATACCACAGCTATTGATATAAACAGTATGGTTGATGTGGTATTTACTCTTTCTCGTCCAACATTAAAAACCAAAGACGTAATATTAGTTAACGATATCTCAGACGACTTCCCTGTAGTTAAAGCCGATGAAGACCGTTTACAACAAATTCTTTTTAATATCATTGGTAATGCCATTAAGTTTACTAAATCAGGCACTATTACTATTACCGCCCAATTAGTTGACAGTAATATCAACGATGAACAACAATTCGTTTCTATTGATATTACTGATACGGGTATTGGTATAGCGGTTGAACACGTGTCTTGCATTTTTGAGTCATTTGAACAAATAACGGGTAATGAAACCCAAGGTGAAAGTGGTACAGGCCTTGGCTTAGCAGTAACAAAACAGCTCGTTGAGCTTCATGGCGGTGAAATAACTGTTATTTCAACACCTAATGTAGGCAGTACGTTTAGTTTTACATTACCACTTTATAACGCGCAAGATGGCGAACTAAATGAATTGTCTGGTGTAATAAATTCAGAAAACGAACACACGAAACAACAATTGTCACGATTGCATACGTTAGACGACAGCATAGAATATTTTCCTGAATTTAATGAGGAAAATAAACCACTTGAAGGCTCGTTTGATAGCACCCCCTATCGTGATTTTAGGGTGCTTATTGTTGACGACGACCCGATTAACCGACAGGTACTTAATAACTATTTACTGCCACTCGATTATCAGTTGTTTCAAGCTAATGATGGCGAGCAAGCCCTAAAATTTATTAATACAGCGAGCGAGAATTTAGCAACAGGAGAGCGTCCGTTTGATTTAATATTGCTCGATATTATGATGCCGAAAATGTCTGGTTACCAAGTATGTAGAAAACTTCGCGAACATTATTCAGTGAATGAATTACCGGTAATCTTCTTAACGGCTAAAAATCAAGTGGTTGATTTAGTAGAAAGCTTCGCCGCTGGCGGAAACGATTACTTAACCAAACCTATTTCTAAACATGAATTATTGTCTCGAGTAGAAACACATTTAAAATTATTAGATATTAACCGAAGTTTAGAGCAGCAAGTGGCTGAACGTACCGCTGAACTTGAGCTCGCTATGCAGGCAAAAAGTGAATTTTTAGCGAAAATGAGCCATGAAATTCGTACTCCCATGAATGCCATTATTGGTTTAGGTTATTTAACCTTAAAAACTGATCTAGACAGAAACCAAAAAGATTTAATTGGCAAAAGCCAAGACGCCTCTCATGCGCTTTTGGGATTGATTAACGATATTCTCGATTTTTCTAAAATTGAAGCCGGTAAAATGTCCATAGAGTCTGTTCCAATGAATGTGGGCGGACTGATCAAAAAAACGAATAATATATGTGCGTTACGTGCCCACGCTAAAAGTCTTGAGCTTATTGTTAAAGTACATAGCAATGTACCGAAAAAAATAAAGTCTGACCCCGTACGCTTGCAACAAATTCTTGTTAATTTAGTGAGTAATGCCATAAAATTTACCGAGCACGGCCATATTCTTATAGAAGTAGCTTTGGCTGAAAAGCAATTAGAAAATGTAGAAGATAAGTCATTAATTTTAGAGTTTAGTGTTACAGATACGGGGATAGGTTTAGCCGAATCTATAATAAATAATTTATTCCAGTCGTTCACTCAGGCCGACAGCTCTATTACTAGAAAATTTGGTGGCACAGGTTTAGGTTTATCCATTTGTAAGGAACTGAGCGGCTTAATGGGCGGTGAGGTTTGGGTTGAAAGTCAATTAGGTGAAGGCAGTAAATTTAGCTTCAATATTGTTTGTGAAGAAATTGTTTCACCGGTAAATGAATTAACAAATATCAAAGCGATTAAAGGCTTGAATATTTTAGTGGTTGACGATAATGCGCTTTGCTTAAATGTTATTACTGAGTTATTACAAGAGTTTGATTGCAAGATAACAGCCGTAGACAATGCCGAAACTGCACTGAACTTATTAGCAACAGCGAATAAAAATAACCAAGCATTTGATTTAGTCATAACCGATTGGCGCATGCCAAAAATGGATGGAATATCATTTGCTAAAGCCATTCAAAATGACACCAATCATTACGCTGTTCGAGCCGTATTAATGGTAACCGCCTTTGATAAAAATGACGCCATGCCACTTGCACAGTCTGCAGGTATTAATGGTTTCTTAGAGAAACCGGTAAATTCAACGCTTTTATTAGAGTCGATGATGGAAGTGTTAAATATTGAAGCGGATGAAGACTTCTACAGTATGAAAAATGCCGGTTTAATGGATTTTTCATCAGCAGATATACTCTTGGTTGAAGACAACGAATTAAACCAACAAGTTGTTTTAGGCTTTTTAGAAGATACCAAAGCAAAAGTGGACGTTGCTAACAATGGTTTGATTGCGTTAGATAAATTATCTACTAAAGCTTACGATCTTGTGCTGATGGATATACAAATGCCAAAAATGGATGGTGTTACAGCGACACAAGAAATTAGGAAACAAGCAAAGTATAAAGAATTACCTATTATTGCTATGACCGCTCATGCTATGCCTGACGAGCTTAACAAGTGTTTAGAAGCCGGCATGAATGAATACTTTACTAAACCTATCGACCCGAATGCATTATTTAGCTTAATGGCAAGATACTTAAGCGATAAAATAAATAGCCAGCAGCCTGAACGTACGTTAACACAGGTACCTGAACAATTAGTTGCACCTTCTGAAAAAACGTTAATAGAACGTATTACTGACTTAGGCTGCTTAAACGTTAATAAAGCATTGTTGGCAATGGGAGGGCGCACTCATCTTTATGAAAAGCTCGTAATTGATTTTTGTAACAGTACTCAAGAACTTAATCAACAAATTGAACAAGCTTATCAGGGTAAAGATTTTAAAACCTTGTACCGCATTGTACATTCTTTAAAGTCTAATGCAGCCTATATTGGCGCGCAGCTATTAGGTGAATTGGCTGCGGAATTAGAAATCGAAATAAAGACGAATCCAGAAACAACCTCCTTTTTAATTAATAAATTAACGAAGGAGCATCAGCGAATACTTATCGCTTTAGCTCCTATTGCTAAAGATATCGCTACTGGGCCTCAGAATACGCATATCAACGAATTGGTTAATAAAGAGTTACTGGAAGTACTGCTTAATTCTATGGTGCAGTTACTTCAGCAAGAAGATGCCGAAGCTGAAGATTTATTACCCCAGTTACAAGAGCTCACTAGAGGGAGCGAGTTTAGTACGCAGGCAGATAACATTGTTGAGTTCGTAGAAGATATTGAATATGCTAAAGCAATAAAATGTATTGCTCGTTTAACAAACAATCTTCTCGCTTAGCTTTGCCTTAGCCTGAAAACTAAAAATAATAAGAAATTAAAGACCAATAATGAAAACATTAGACCAAACGATTTTAATTGTTGATGACGACAAACCTAACCGTAAAATGCTTAAAGAGTTGTTGCAAGAGCAAGCAAAAATTATATTTGCTAAAAACGGTGAACAGGCGAAAGAGCTTGCTCGAAAACATCAACCTGACCTTATCTTGATGGATATTATCATGCCTGATCTTTCGGGATTTGATGTGATCGATACGTTGAAAAACGATCCTGAAACCATGCATATCTCTGTGATATTTATTACCGGGCTTGCCAATAATGATGACGAAGCGCGCGGTTTTGATTTAGGTGGCTGTGATTATATTTATAAGCCGTTTAAATCTAATATTGTTATTGCGAGAGTTATGATGCATTTAGAGCTTATTCGACAGCGAAAAATGTTAGATGAAATCGCTCATATTGATGCATTAACAGGGGTCAATAACCGTCGTAAAATGGACATTGTATTAGCCGATGAAGTTAATGCCAATAGACAAGATAGTGCGAGTTTAATGGTTGCAATTATTGATATCGATTACTTCAAGCAATATAACGACAACTACGGCCATGGCGCAGGCGATGTCGCGTTAAGGCAAGTAGGGCAGGCATTACGTGAAGTGTCGCAACGCCCTAGAGATTTCGTTGCGCGTTATGGCGGCGAAGAATTTGTGGTTATATTACCTGACTGTGATCACATTGGTGCTGAGAATATACTAAGTAATATTGCTCAGGCAATTGAAGACAAGATGATTAAACATGAGTTTTCTGGTATTTCAAATTTACTTACCATTAGTATGGGCGCTGTTGTGGTTAAATCAACAATGCCTTTGGCAGTGACAAACATTATGAAACAAGCTGACAGTTTACTTTATCAAGCAAAAAACGAAGGCCGGGATCGATGGCTTATGGAGGAGTTAGCTTAGAAACCTTTCTCGAACATTAGTTTTAATCCAATATTTTACTAAGCTTAATGCAATGCAATTAAACAGGATTGACCATTGCCTAACTCTAGTAATAATGAAACTTTAGATAGCCAGCAGTATATTCGACAGCTTGAACAAGAGCTAGATGAAAGGAAGCGTGCTGAAAAGTTACAACATGCCCTGTTTAAAATAGCCTCAATAGGCTACGACAATAATGATTTAAGTGCATTTTATGAAGAAGTTCATAAAATTATTTCTGACTTAATATACGCAAAAAATTTCTTTATTGCTTTGTATGATGAAGAAAATCAAAGTATTACCATCCCCTATTTTATTGATGAACAAGATCACAACATATTTAACGGTAAAGAATTGCCCATTGGCAAAGGAGTCAGTTCGTATGTCTTGCGGACAAGAAAAGCCCAGTTGTTAACCATTGAAAAAGTAAACACACTTATTGATCAAGGCGAAATTGACGAGGTTCTAGGCTCTGATGAATTTAAATCTTGGATGGGAGCACCTATGATCTCAGCCAATTTTTTACATGGCTTAATTGTTGTACAAAGTTATGATGAGAATATTATTTATACGAATGACGATCTTAAGTTACTTAGCTTTGTGGCTAAGCATGTGGCTAATGCCATCGAAACCGTGGTAAATACTATTCAACGTAAAGAATCTCAATTAAAAATGGCAAAGCAACATAGGTTATTGGAACAAAAAAATAGCGATTTAAATAACTTAATAGAGCAATTAAAGGTCACACAAAAAGAATTAATACAAAAAGAAAAAATGGCATCGTTAGGAGGACTTGTCGCCGGTATAGCCCATGAAATTAATACGCCACTGGGTATTTGTGTAACAGGCGTTAGTCATTTACAAGAAGAGTATAGGCTAATTAAGCAGGCGGTTGACAGCGACACACTCACTGAGGTGAAGCTGATGAATTTTTTTGAAGACATTGAAGAAGTCTTAACCATTTTGGCGACTAATACTCAACGTGGTGCATCATTAGTCAATAGCTTCAAACAAGTTGCTGTCGACCAGTCTTCTAATGAGGTACGAAAAATAAATTTTCACCAATATATTGATGAAGTTATTTTGTCACTCAGGCCTACTTTAAAAAGAACGCAGATTAGCGTTAATGTCGAGTGTAATACGGCGTTGGAAATTTCAGTGAACGCAGGAGCAATTTCACAAATACTGACTAATTTGATTCTTAATTCGGTTAAACATGGTTTTAGTGATTCAGCTAAAGGTTCAATTCTCATTGAAGCCTATGAAAAAAATAATAATATTATTATTCGTTATCGGGATGACGGCGCTGGCATTGATGATGAAGCTTTACGGCTCTTATTTGAACCTTTCTATACCACAAAGCGCGGAGAAGGAGGCAGTGGTCTAGGGACTCATTTAGTGTATAACCTAGTAACCAGTTCACTAAAAGGGAAAATAACCGTAAAAAGCCAAGTCGGTAAAGGTTTGGCTTATTTGATTAAATTCCCAATTCAGTAGATAAATTCTAGTTAGTTCTCTTTTCAGCGATAGTGACTGGAAACTCTAACTGCTGTTTTCCTCTTACGAGCTTAAACAACAAGGTGGTACCCGGTGGTGTTTCTGCAACAATATCATTGGCGTGAGGAAAAGACGTAATGGCAATGTCATTTATTTGATAAACAATGTCATTAACTTTAAGACCTGCCTTTTTAGCTGGACTATTTTCATAAACACCTCCGATAATAAAACCGTTTCTCGCCTTTAGTTTTGCAGTTATACTAACGCCTAAATAGCCACGTATGACTCGACCATTAGCAATTATTTTTCGCATAACTTTATTCGCAAGCGAATAAGGAATAGCAAAGAAGATTCCTTGAATAGTTGTTTTAGCATCAGTAAATTTTTGAGAGGTGATACCGACAAGCTCGCCATTAGTATTAATGAGCGCACCGCCTGAATTACCTTCATTAATAGCTGCGTCCATTTGCAGAAACTCTAGGTAATTAATAACACTTAAACCACTACGGCCCGTTGCACTTATTACACCTTGAGTAACGGTTTGCCCTAAATTAAGCGGATTACCTATCGCTAACACAACATCACCCGCTAAAGATTGTAAGTCAGCTATTTGAGGTATTGCAGGTAAGTTAGTTGTTTCAACTTTTAAAACGGCTAAGTCAGTATAAGAATCAAAACCTATGAGTTCAGCTGGAAAATGTTGGCCATTTTGTAGTAAAACAGTGATTAAATCAGCATTTTGAACTACATGAAAATTAGTTAAAATATAACCTTCGGCATCCATTATAACGCCAGATCCCAAATTAGTGGGTCTTCGTGTTTTTACACCATATAACGGGTTTGTGCTGATTTCTTCCGAATAAATATTTACAACAGAAGGGCTAGCGATACTAACTGCTTTAGCATACGACAAAGGTTGTGGGCGTACTTGGTTATTTTCAAAGACTTGTAAGGTATTGCTGCGCCATTCAGGTATTAATAATAACAAGACTACGGCTACCATAACGCCATAACTGGCTGGGCGAATAATGTACTTTAAGAGATTAATTAGTTTCAAAATAAGATTTATTATTATCGTTTGATACGATGAACAATAGCATAAATTATTGCCGGCAACTTAAAGTTTGCTAACAATTTTTATAATAAAAAAGGCTCATGAAGAGCCTTTGAGTTATTGATTATAAGTAACTAATGCTTTTTTAGTCGTGATTGTATTATCGAATCATTAAGAATAATGTACTATTTCCTCTGCGTACATTTAAAGCGAAAACACCTTTGTTATCGTTTAAGTAACTTCTTAATTCGCCGATGCTTTTAATACGGGTGCGATTGATACCGTTGATCTTATCTCCAGCTTTTAAACCTATGACAAAGGCCGGACTGTCTTCCTCGACGGATTTTATATCAACCCCTTGTCCAGTGGTATTATTCTCAAGCTCTGCGCCATCAAGCATTCTATGAATACTCGCCGCTTCTACTTTTGCAGTTTCTGCTTTCTTTAATGTTACGTCATAGTCAATTGTTGAACCATCTTTTTTGATCACCGTTAGCTCGACATTTTTACCTGCGCCAATAGAGCCTATTTTCCCACGGATTTCAGCAAAAGTTTTAACCATTTTACCATTCACTTTTACGATAACATCACCGGCTTCAATGCCAGCATCGTCAGCGGCTGAGTTAACTTCAACTTGCTCAATAAAACCACCTTGACTTGACTCTAATTCTAAAGCTTTAGCAATTTCGCCATTTACACTACGACCATAAACACCTAGCTTGCCACGTCTAACTTCGCCAAATTCAATGATTTGATTGACAATGTTATCAACCATATTACTTGGAATAGCAAAACCTATACCGACATTTCCGCCATTAGGGCCTAATATTGCCGTATTAATACCAACAAGCTCGCCACGTAAATTAATTAATGCACCGCCGGAATTACCACTATTTATCGCAGCATCTGTTTGAATGAAGTCTTCATAATTTTGGCTGTTCAAGCCACTTCTACCTAACGCACTGATAATCCCTGAGGTAACGGTTTGCCCTAAACCAAACGGACTACCAATCGCCACTGCAAAATCACCCACTCTAAGATTGTCTGAGTCGGAAAGTTTAACTTCTGTTAAATTTTCGGCGTCAATTTGTAATAACGCGATATCGCTGTTTGCATCAGTACCAATTTTTTTAGCTTTAATCTGACGACCATCTTTTAACGTGATTTGAATTTCATCAGCTTCATTTATTACATGATTATTAGTAACTATGTAGCCTTTGTCCGCGTTAATAATAACGCCTGAGCCTAACCCTCGAAATTCTCTTTGCCTTGACTGCCCTTTATTGGGATTGCCGAAGAAGAATTTAAAAGCATCAGGAACTTTTTGTTTTTCAACATGAGTTCCTGTTACCGAAATTAATACAACTCCAGGGGTAACTTTAGCTAACATAGGCGCTAAACTTGGGAGTTGTTGACCGTTAACGGAAAAGGGTAAGTTCGCTTGAACTGGCAAACTTGCAAAGGCGACAGAGCCGGAAAGTAAGATACTTGTAGCTAATACAGACAGTTTTTTCATAAATGAGATAACCTCTTTCTAAACAGAATGATGAATTTAACTTTATACCTAATTAAAGACCGGCAATTAATGCGTTAGTTCCTTATGTCTTTAATCCATGTTTGTAACACTTTGTTTCTTGTCATTAAAAAGTCCGCTTGGTTCATTGGAATAATCTAGTGGAGGCTCGGTGATAGCCATTTCATCTTTTCGTTCGTTGCGGTTATGACGTAACGAAACTGTTTGTGCTAACTGCTCTTGAGTTTCTTTTGAAAAGAAAGGCATACCGTCAATTTCTACTGGCGTTACTTGTTGTAATAACTGTGTACTTTTTTCCATTTGCTGCATGGCGGTTTGGCAAGTGCTATTCATTTGCTCTAATAGTTTAGTTGAGTCATCTAAATGCTCAGCAACATCGAGTTTGTATTGCGCTAAAGTTGCTTCACTATGGTCTACTTGTTCACTTAACTTTTGATTGTCTTGCACAGATGCGGATAAAAAACGACTCGCGAAAAAACCAATTGCTGCACCCACTAATAAAAGAATAATTGCTAAAACTACATCCATAATATGAAACCCTCGTTGTATTCGATAAATTAATGAAAATATAGAAACTATTTCATTAGGTCTTGGTATAATAGCGCTTCTATTCACGCTTACCTAATGAATATGATTGCGAATTTGTAATTTTCAAGTAAATATTACTTAAGTCGCTAAAAGGCATAGTACAACAAAATATAAGTGACCGTAAAATGATCAAGCTTTCACCTTTAGATAAGTATAACCAAGATTTAACTCGTGATGATTTCTTACATGACGAGGCACAAGAAAATGCAGTGAAAAACTTGCAACGTCTTTATGAAGACTTGCAAAATAAGCCATTGCCTACCACGGGATTTAAGAAAGTATTTAATCGCTGGAAGCGAATCATTGCTAAGTCTGAAACCCATACTATTCAAGGGTTATATTTTTGGGGCGGCGTGGGTCGTGGCAAGACTTATTTAGTAGATACTTTTTACGATTGTCTGCCATTTGAAAATAAAATGCGTGTGCACTTCCATCGTTTTATGCATCGCGTTCACCAAGAATTGAAAACGTTAACAGGTCAAGCCGATCCACTTAAAATCATTGCTAAGCGCTTTGCTGATGAAACCTGTATTATTTGTTTTGACGAGTTTTTTGTTTCAGATATTACCGATGCAATGATTTTAGGCGCTTTGTTCGAAGAATTGTTTGCCCACAATGTTACTTTAGTCGCGACTTCAAATATTATCCCAAATGAGCTTTATCGTAATGGCTTGCAACGCGAACGTTTTTTGCCGGCGATTAAATTAATTAATCAGTATTGTGATGTGGTAAATGTTGATAGTGGTGTTGATTATCGTTTACGCACCCTAGAGCAGGCTGAAATTTATCATTTTCCTTTAGATACTAAAGCCAGTGAAAATTTACAACAATATTTTAAGCAGCTTTCGGTAGAGGTTGGTAGAAAGTCTGTTGATATAGAAATAAATAACAGACCTTTATCTGCAATTGCAGAGTCTGATGGTGTCGTGCATTTCGATTTTTCAGTTTTATGTGAGTCAGCGCGAAGCCAAACCGATTATATGGAGCTTAGTCGTTTATATCATACTGTCTTGCTAGCAAACGTTAAACAGATGAGTGTTGAACGTGAGGATGCCGCGCGACGCTTTATCGCCTTAGTCGATGAATTCTACGAGCGTAACGTTAAGCTTATTATATCTGCCGAAGTGGCTATGGAAAATTTATATAGCCATGGCGGGTTGGAATTTGAGTTCAAGCGTTGCTTAAGTCGTTTGCAAGAAATGCAATCTCATGATTATTTAGCAAGTGAGCATTTACCTTAGTAAAAAATTGCAGGAACTCGATAAATTATACTTAAGCTCGCTATTTCCTATAAGGATAAATAAGTGTAAATAACATCAAAAAAAAGCAGCTGTTTTACTTCAAGGTTGTGCGACCTGCCTTAATTGTGGTGACTCTAAATGCGGATAAGATAAAATAAGCATAAAAAAATGCATTTGATTGTTATTTATGCGTGATCTTACAAAATAACTTCTGTATAATGCGCGCTCCCTGCGTTACAAATGCCTACTGTTTTTGACTTTTGTGAAAAGTAGTGGCGATGGACTCGATGCTCGAAGGGG
>Ga0209395_1001540_pt1 | contig 31996 bp, 31 predicted proteins | sample GOMGulsemesocosm_3_FD_184635 | JGI IMG/M metagenome (GOLD analysis project Ga0209395, IMG submission 184635) | Methane-oxidizing microbial communities from mesocosms in the Gulf of Mexico - GOM9D Gulf of Mexico (SPAdes) (version 2) | ecosystem: Environmental > Aquatic > Marine > Cold seeps... | reverse complement strand
GTATTATCAGCCAGATATTCTTCGCGAGGCTTGGGAAGAATACCTGAATGAAAACAACACTGAAGCAATCGAAGTTAATCCAAATTCGTTTATACGCTGGGCCTATAGGCGTGCGGTCAGCCATCGGCAACCGCTATACCGTGCCATGGCGGAAAACTGGGGCGTGACAGTTTGCGCGGATGATGTTTCCAAAGTGCGCAGCGAAGAAGACTTCAACCAAATGATAGCCAAAGCAATTGACGCGCGAATGTGATAGGGCTGCGACTTGTTCGCGACGCGCCCATTTCTTATTTGCTACGTACACATGCCCGAGGTTTCACAATGCCAATTAAAATACCATCCACCCTTCCCGCCTATAAAGTTCTTTCAGATGAAGGCGTTATGGTCATAGGCGAAGGTCGCGCTGCCAACCAAGACATCCGACCGCTGAAGATCGCGCTGCTGAATTTGATGCCGAAGAAAATCCAAACGGAAAATCAATTTGCGCGCCTGATCGGGGCAACGCCTTTGCAGATTGATCTGCAGTTGATCCGCATGTCTGAACACCAGACAAAAAATACTGCCGCCGAGCATATGGAAGAATTTTACCGCCCATTCAGCGATGTTAAAGATCAGAAATTCGATGGTCTAATCATCACCGGTGCCCCAATTGAACATATGCCCTTCGAAGACGTCACATATTGGCAAGAACTGACCGAAGTCTTTGATTGGACACAAACAAATGTTCATTCCACCTTTGGCGTTTGCTGGGGTGGCATGGCAATGATCAACTATTTCCATGGCGTGCAAAAGCACCTACTGGATCACAAAGCTTTTGGCTGTTTCAAACACCAGAATCAGGCGCCTGCCTCGCCCTATCTACGTGGGTTTTCCGATGAATGCGTGATTCCAGTTAGCCGTTGGACGGAAATGCATCAAAACGAAATTGATACGCATTCTGATCTAAAAACGCTTTTGTCTTCTGACAAGTCCGGGCCTTGTTTGATTGAAGATGCTGCACATCGGGCACTCTATATCTTCAATCATCTGGAATATGACAGCGGGACGTTGAAGGAAGAATATGATCGCGATATTGCCAGCGGCACGCCCATTAATGTACCTGACCACTACTACCCTGGGGATGACCCATCAAAAGAGCCCAGCAACAGATGGCGCAGCCACGCGCATCTGCTTTATGGCAATTGGATCAACCAAATCTACCAGACGACCTCTTATGACATGTCACTGATCGGGATAAATGAAAACTGATCCCGGTTATTGCCACGCAGAGCCCGGCACCGCATAAAGGTAAAGTGACGGAGGTTAACATGAGTGATCAACATAAAGATTTGCCCTTTGATGGTGCCATAAGCCAATTTTTTCGCGATGACGCACCCGGTGACATACGCGATGCCATTGAAGACGCGCGCAAGAAAGATATTCTGTCCGACAGCTATCCCTATGCCACACAGATGTCGCGCGCGGATTACGAAAACCGCATGGAGGCGTTGCAGGTAGAGCTGGTAAAACTTCTCGCTCATGTCAAAGACAGCGGAAAGCGGATTGCCGTGGTGTTTGAGGGACGTGATGCAGCGGGAAAAGGTGGAACTATCAAACGGTTCCGAGAGAACCTTAATCCCCGTTCAGCACGTATTGTTGCTCTCTCCAAGCCGTCTGAGCGAGAATCTGGGCAATGGTATTTCCAACGATATGCAAAACATCTTCCATCCGAAGGTGAGATGGTATTTTTTGATCGCTCTTGGTACAATCGTGCTGTGGTGGAAAAAGTTTTCGGCTTTTGTGAGGATGAAGATCGTGAACGTTTCTTCATCCAGCTTCCTGGGTTTGAACAACAGATCACATCGGAAGGCATCCATCTGTTTAAGTTTTGGTTAAATGTTGGTCGTGCTGAACAATTACGCCGCTTTCTTAAACGTGAAGAAGACCCGCTAAAGCAATGGAAACTAAGCTGGATTGACGTGGAAGGTTTGAAAAAATGGGACGATTATTCAAGTACCATAAATGAAACATTCGACCGCACGCATAGTGACACTGCCCCTTGGACGGTGATCCGCAGCGATGATAAAAAGCGTGCTCGCATCGCTGCCATTGAACATATTCTGCAGAATATTGACTATAAAGGGAAGAACCTCAAAGCAATTCAGGGGCCTGATGCCAAAATATGTGGCACGCCTGAACTCTGGGATATGGGTTAATGGTAAAGAAACGCGGCTATCATCATGGAAATCTACGTGCAGCTCTGGTTGAGGCCGCGCTTTCTCTGATCGAGGAGAAAGGCCCAACCGGCTTTACCCTTTCAGAGGCAGCCAAACGCGCAGGTGTAACACCGGCCGCCGTTTACCGGCACTTTGAGGGCCGTGAGGAGCTGATCGCAGAGGCCGCGCGACAGGGCTATGAAATCTTCGCTGACCTTCTAGAATACGCTTGGAACAAGGGCGATGTAACGGATTTGGCACGATTTGAGGCCGTCGGACGTGCTTACCTTGCTTTCGCCCGCCGCTATCCCGGCCATTACGTTGCAATGTTTGAAAGTGGCATACAGGTGAATCGTTCGCCAAGTTTGGCAGAAGTGGCCGCACGGGCAATGGGCGTGATGGAACAAGCTGCAGAACGTTTGGCGGCTCAAATTCCTGAGGATCGGCGTCCCCCCCCACGCATGTTTTCGGCGCATATCTGGGCTTTGTCGCACGGTGTTGTCGAACTCTTCGCACGTAACGCACCAGGCAGCACCTCTCCGTTTTCTCCAGAAGATTTATTGGAAAGTGGGATTGGCATTTACCTCAGAGGGCTGGGATTGATCAACGCGGATCATTGACCGGTCAGATCATCCAAATCCGATACATTAGCTTCTGTTTTACGGAATTGCCGTACAAAACTCAAAAGCGCACGCCCTACGTCAATGGGCTGTGGCAAGCCAAGCCATGACATGACACGTTCGGCCAAACGACCAAAGCCCCAGACAAACAGCACAATCGTGCTGATTACAAAATACGCAAGGATGGTGGATTCAGGGCCAACAGCTGGCGTCAGCAGGAAGAACTGCAGTGAAATCCCGAGAATAAATCCTCCGGAAAAATATGCTAAAACCTGCGACAACCTACGCCTTTCAATGACAGCGGAGATTGGTTGCATCAAGAGCAGCGCCGCAAACACGCCAGAGCGGATACCATAGGTCAGTTTCATCGCCAGTACAGGGTTTTCAATCTCTGAAAAGCTGCTGAAAACTGTGCCTGCGAGCGTCCCCCCAGCAACTGCCAGAAGAAGCGTTGCGAAGAGCCGTGCGAAGACATCATGGCGTTCTCGGTCAGGTCCATTGGTTGCAAGGATCATATCATCATCAAACATGAAGAATTACTAACGTAGAAATAAGGAAAAATTGGGTCAAACTTTACAAAATTACAGACAGATAGATATGTTTTTGGCATTAAATATTTTCATAGCACCTGATTGTTTCCATTAGAAATATAATGAACCAGTTGCCGGAAATTATGGGGAGAATTTCGCTCACCGATCACAAACTGCACGATCTGAGAGTCGCGCAGACAAATTTGTCAGTCACCCGCGTTTTACTGGGTCATAATCGACCCCATCCAAAACGAAAAAAGGCCCGCAAAAAGCAGGCCTTTTCCCAGTACTGTATGTAACTTAGCGCTTGGAGAACTGGAAGCTACGGCGCGCTTTACGCTTACCGAATTTCTTACGTTCAACAACACGGCTATCACGTGTTAGGAAGCCAGCCGCTTTCAGAGCGCCACGCAGGGAGGGTTCATAAAGCTGCAGAGCTTTAGAAATACCGTGCTTAACCGCGCCCGCTTGGCCAGTCAGACCGCCACCTTTAACAGTTGCGAAAACGTCGAATTCACCTTCAACGCCAGCAATCTGCATAGGTTGACGCAGAATCAACTGCAGAACAGGGCGTGCAAAATACACGTCTTGGTCTTTGCCGTTCACAACAACTTTGCCGGAACCTGGTTTGATCCAAACGCGGGCAACCGCGTCTTTACGTTTACCAGTTGCATAAGAACGGCCCAACGCATCACGAACAGGTTCGCGTGGTGCAACTACTTCTACGAGTGCTTCCAAAGATGTAACACCTTCAGCAACAGTGTTCAGCTCATCGAGAGATTTGATATCGTCAGTCATGATCAGCTGCTCCGCGTGTTTTTCTTGTTCAGGGCTTTAACGTCCAGAACTTCGGGCTTCTGTGCTTCTTGGCCGTGCTCAGCACCAGCGTAAACGCGCAGGTTTGTCATCACTTTGCGAGACAGTTTGTTGCCTGGCAGCATGCGCTGAACCGCTTTGGTCACAACGCGCTCAGGGTGATCACCCTCAAGGATCTCACCAATCGTGCGTTCTTTGATTCCGCCCGGGTGGCCTGTGTGCCAATAGAATTTTTTGTCTGTGCGTTTTTTGCCAGTCAGCTGAATTTTGTCAGCATTGATCACGATGACATTGTCACCCATGTCCATGTGTGGCGTGAAAGACGCTTTATGTTTGCCGCGCAAACGCATAGCAACGATCGAAGCAAGACGACCAAGAACAACGCCTTCAGCGTCGATCAGGATCCATTTCTTGTCGATGTCTGCCGGAGTAGCAGAGAAGGTTTTCATAGGAGTAACCCCAAGTTTGATGGTTCAGTGAACAGCAGTATGCCATTCGTAATTCGATGTAGGGGTTTTATATGTTCTACGTGCACAGTCAAGCGCACAAACATCTATTTAAATGTTTAAAATCAATATGTTGCAAATAAGGTATTTATATACCCCCACTTTTGTACTGAATTTGAGCTTATTTCATGAGATGCTGTGCTGGCGGAATGGAATAGGTCAATGAAGCACGGGCAACAGGGCGCAGATCACCCTCTGAATGCATCAACACATCACCAACTACCAAAGCGCGTCCCATTTTCAATATACGCGCGGTTCCAATCAGATCCGTATTCGCTGCGGGTTTGCGCATAAAATCAATCGAACAATTCGTCGTCACCGCAAGGGCAACCTTGCCAAGGCGCGCAAGGATAGCCGCATACATCACACAATCCGCCAATGCGAACATGGAGGGGCCCGACACAGTACCGCCAGGGCGCAAGTGACGATCTGCAGTCAGCAAACGCATCGTGGTTTCATCACCATTAATGGTATCGATCTGAAAATCCTGTGCGACCTGCGGAAAGATCTCTCCCATATAGATTTCAAGCTCGGGGATGGTCATTTGAAACATCATGGTTTGCCTCTGTCTGTTTGTTGTCATAGCTTGGCGCAAACACCCAAGGGGAACAAGATGAGCGATTTGATTTTACGTAACGATACGGGCAATGGGGTAACGCGGTTGGCGCTGAATTCCGATCGCAATTTAAATGCGTTATCCGATGCCATGATGGCAGAACTTGCGCGTCACCTTGATGAAATTGCTGTGGATTCTTCTGTTAAAGTGGTGATCCTCTCAGGCGAAGGTCGCGTTTTTTGCGCGGGCCATGACCTGAAAGAGATGACGGCGAAGCGCACCGATGCAGATGGTGGGCGAGCTGCTTTTCTGGATCTTTTTCAACGGTGTAGCGCGGTCATGCAACGCCTTCCCGCCCTACCCCAACCGGTGATCGCACAGGTCCATAATATCGCCACGGCAGCAGGCTGTCAGTTGCTTGCCAGCTGCGATATGGCCATTGCGGCAGAGGGTACAAGGTTTGGCGTAAACGGCGTCAATATCGGGCTATTTTGTTCAACGCCCATGGTGGCCCTATCGCGTAATATTGGCCGCAAGAAAGCGTTTGAATTGTTGACAACCGGTGGTTTTCTAGATGTTCGAGAAGCCCAAAATATGGGCCTGATCAACCGCATAGCAGAGCCTGATAGTCTTTATGCTGAAACCCAAGCCTTGGCAGAACTTGTGGCTTCAAAGCAGGCTTCAGCGGTAAAAATTGGCAAGCAGGCCTTCTACAAACAACTCGAGATGTCCGTCGCAGATGCCTATGATTACACAGGGACAGTCATAACCGAAAACATGCTGCTGCAAGAAACGGAAGCCGCGATTGATGGGTTCATGAACCGTAAATCTTAACCTTCACAATCTATGCACAAACCATGCACATCTTATGCATAAACTATGCATACGTTATTTTGGTTCTGTAAATATCCCCGGGGGGTCCGGGGGGCAGGCAGCCCCCCGGCGCGACCAAGCTTACAGCTTGTAAATGTCGCTGAACTTCGCTTCTAAATAATTCATCAGTGGCGCTTCTGTCGGCTCAAACCCACAGGCGGCAATGATGGTGTCGCGTGGCTCGCGAAGCCCACCGTATTGTTGCAGGTTTTCACGCAGCCAAGTGGTCGCGGGGCTGGTATCGCCTTTTTCAAGACTAGCATCCAGATTGGGGAGTTCCGCACGCATGGCCTGGTTCAGGTTGCCTGCATAGACGTTGCCAAGACTATAGGTTGGGAAATATCCAAACAAACCAACAGACCAATGCACATCCTGCATGCAGCCATTTGACGGCTTATCAACCGCAAAGCCAAAGTCCGCTTTAAAACGTTCATTCCAAGCGCCGGGCAGATCAGCTACGGCCAAGTCACCAGAAATCAGCGCCTGTTCAATATCAAACCGCAACAAAACATGCAGGTTATATTGCAGCTCATCGGCTTCTGTACGGATAAACCCGTCACTTACGCAGTTCACAGTGCCATAGAAATCTTCTGCGTTATCAATACCAAACTCGCCGAACAGATCGCGCATTTCACCATACATCCAGCCTGTGAACGCTCGTGAACGCCCGATCTGGTTCTCATAGATCCGGCTTTGGCTTTCATGCACGCCCATAGAAATTCCATGCCCAAGCGGGGTCAACAGATGCGCGTCATCTATGCCCATTTCATAACAGGCGTGACCGACTTCATGAATGGTGGAATAGATGCAGTTAAACGGATCATTTTCCACGGTACGCGTGGTGATGCGTGCCTCCTGCCCCGATCCAAGCGAGAAAGGGTGAACCGCTTTATCCAGACGCCCATGATTGAAATCATAGCCAAACTTCTCCGCCAGAACATGGGCGAATTTCATCTGATCTTCCGATGAAAACTTGCCATTCAACGGTTTCGGCTGGTGGTCTGATGCCTTCACCTTTTCTAAAAGTGACACCAAACGTGGGCGCATGGCGGCGAACATCGCGCCAAGGCTGGCGGCTGATGCACCCGGCTCATAGTCTTGCACGAGCGCATCATAGGCGTTGCCCATGCCATCTTCACCTTGGGCCATGGCCTCGCCTTCTTGACGGCGCAGGTTGATAATTTTTTCAAGGCTTGGCGCAAACGCGGCAAAATCTTCATCACCGCGCGCTTCGGCCCAGATCCCCTGCCCCAAACTGGTTTCACGCGCCAGCGCTTCGGCCAGATCTGCGGGAACTTTCGTATTGCGGCTAAAACTTTGGCGCATGATGCGCAGGTTTGCGGCCTCGACCTCTGTCAAGTTTTCAAGCGTCGCCGCCTCGATCCAGTCACCCATTTTAGGATCGGTACGACGGGCATGCAAAATGGCCTCCATCGCTTCCATTTCCTCAGACCGTTGTTCCATCGCGCCCCTTGGCATCATGGTTTCCTGGTCCCAACCAAGACGTTCTGCAGTCTGGTTCAGGGCTTCAGTACGGCGCTGAAACGCCATGAGGTCACTATAATTGCTCATCTATATGTCCTTAAGGATCAGTCGCGAACCGACTGTGTTTTTGGATAAAGTGCACTGTGGCGGGCGCGCAGGATCAAAACCCACAGCAAAATCGCTCCCAGTTGATGTAAGATCGCCCAGTGCAGTGGCGCGGCGTTCATCACCGTCACAATGCCAAGGATCGCTTGCAGCACCATCATGCCCAGAACGACGCTAAAAGCGCCTTTGGTAAAACCGTTGCCGGAGGCACGTGATTTGCGCCAAGTGACGAAAGCAAAGATCAGCAGCAGATACCCAGCGAGGCGATGAATGAACTGTGTTAGTGCGGCGTTCTCAAAGAAATTCGTCCAAAGCGGAGTCAGCATGAACATATCGTCCGGCACCACCTGCCCGGCCATAAGCGGCCAGTCGATATAGCCACGACCCGCATCAATCCCAGCCACAAGCGCACCCAGAAGGATCTGCAAGAAAGCAAAATGCATCAGACCCGTACCCATGGAGAACAGCTTTTTCTCTTTGCCACGACGGGCTTGCATCAAAACCGCCTCTGATCGCGAGAGCGACAGCATATGCCACGCGATAAGGCCAAGAATAATGAAGGCAAGACCCAGGTGGATCGCAAGCCGATAAGACGCGACATCCACCATCCGGCCTGACAGGCCAGAGCTGACCATCCACCAGCCGATTGCGCCCTGCAAACCACCAAGCGCACCAAGAACAACAAGGCGTTGTGTCCAACCGGTGGGGATTTGACGGCGCAGCAGGAACCAGAAAAAACCAATCGCCCAGACCAGACCAACGAAGCGGCCAAGGAAACGATGCGCCCATTCCCACCAATAGATGGATTTGAAACCCTCAAGATCCATGGCGTGATTTTGCAGCTGAAATTCGGGGATTTGTTGATATTTCGTGAATTCGGCCAACCAAGCGGCGTCATTCATGGGGGGAAAGGCACCTGTAACCAAATTCCATTCCGTGATGGACAACCCGCTGTCGGTCAAACGCGTCAACCCGCCCACCAAGATCATCAACGCGACCAGCACAAAAAGCATACCAAGCCAGATACGGACCCCACCGCGCGCACCCTTGGATTTTGCGTCAATCATGCCTGTCTTGGCTTGGGTCGCAGGGGTTTGCCCCTCTGTGACCTCTTCAAAGATGCTGCGTTTCTGGCTCATGCTTAGCTCCCTTAACTCAGGGAGAACCTATGCCTGTGCGTTGCAGGCTGCAAGATGGGAAAAGAGGTGATCGGGTGATCAGTCGTCGCGTTCTTTCCAGCGCACCATTTGGCGCAACACACCGTGCAGGGTTTGCACATCAGCACGGGTCATCGGCATGCGCGACCAAAGATTGCGCAGATGCAACTTCATGCCCTCGGCCTTTTGTTCCGGGAAGAAGAAGCCGGCAACCTCAAGACGTTGTTCATAATGTTCCGCCAATTTGGCGATCTCAATCTGTGGGGCGAATTCGGTTTTCGCCATTTCCATTGTTTCCGCGGGCATGTCGTGGGCCTCTTGGCCCCATTCATAGGCCGTCAGCAACACACATTGCGCAAGATTGAGGGATGCAAATTCAGGGTTCACGGGCACGGAAATAATCGCATTGGCCCGCGCGACATCTTCATTCTCAAGGCCCGCACGTTCTGGACCAAACATCACGCCAACCTTCTTGCCCTCAGCAATCAAAGCACGGGCGTGGGCCATGGCGCGTTCCGGTGTCATGATGGGTTTTGTCAGGCCACGATGGCGCGCAGTGGTAGCGAACACATAATCGCAATCCGCAAGGGCCGCATCCGTGCTGTCAAACAAACGCGCCTCTTCCAACAATCGCCCGGCGCCAGAGGCCATGGCAACCGCCTTGGTGTTGGGCCAGCCATCACGCGGACTGGTGATGCGCATCCGGTCAAGGCCAAAATTCCACATAGCACGCGCCGCGCCACCGATATTTTCACCCATTTGCGGGCGGATCAGGATGAAACTGGGTTGATCTGGCGATGAATGCTTGGTCATTAAGGTGTCCGCGATCTGCTGTGTTTGGGGTGCCTTCCCCTACGCTTTCCGTCGCGCGCGCGCAAGAAGAACCACATCAACCGTCATCTGGCCCTTTGCCTGCACGGATTTTCCCGCTATAGGGGCAGAAACACCGCCCAAGGAGCCCAAAATGGCCGATACAATTGCCGATACCGCCCCGGAGCAGCCGCAGATTTATCTGATCACCCCACCAGAATTTGAACTGTCCGAATTCCCAACCCGTTTGGGCCAGATTTTGGACAGCCATGACGTTGCCTGCGTGCGCATGTCGATGGCCACCAGTGATGAAAGCCGCTTGTCACGTGCGGGTGACCTTCTGCGTGAAACCTGTCATGCGCGTGAAGTTGCGATTGTCATGGAAAGCCATGTTTTATTGGCTGAAAAGCTGGGCTTTGATGGCGTTCACCTATCTGACAACAACAAAGGTTTGCGTAAATTACGCGAGAACTATGGCCCTGACTTCATTCTGGGCGCCCATTGCGGCACCTCGCGTCATGATGGTCTTGGCGCGGGCGAAGCTGGCGCGGATTACATCAGTTTTGGTCCCGTTGGCGAGACTCTGACGGGGGACGGCAGTCGCGCAGAGGCCGAGCTGTTCAAATGGTGGTCTGAAGTTGTTGAAGTGCCTGTTGTTGCCGAAGGTGTTTTAGATGAAGATCTAATCAGAAGCCTTTCACCTTACACAGATTTCTTCGGCATTGGCGATGAGATATGGCGTCAAGATGATGCCGCAGATGCTCTGCGCAAACTGATTGCGGCGATGTAGGTCTAAATCGCCCTGTAATATAGTATACAACAGGTCGCCCTCGTGGCGGCCTGTTTTCGTTTGAACTGTAAACTTGCATAAATAGTTTTGGTATACAGTTGCATACCATCTTCCCTTTTCCTTGGTCTTAGGTTAGAAGGCACCAAATCCGATTCCAACTCAAAGAGGCCGCTCATGACCAAAATTAAGGTAGAGAATCCCGTCGTAGAACTCGATGGTGACGAAATGACTCGCATCATCTGGCAGTTCATCAAAGATAAACTGATCCTGCCATATCTTGATCTTGATCTGAAATATTATGACCTTGGCATTGAGGCGCGCGACGAAACCGACGACCAAATCACTATTGATGCGGCTGAAGCGATCAAAAAATATGGCGTTGGCGTAAAATGTGCGACCATCACACCGGATGAAGCCCGCGTTGAAGAATTCGGCCTGAAGAAAATGTGGCGTTCGCCCAATGGTACGATCCGCAACATCCTTGGTGGTGTTGTATTCCGTCAGCCAATCATTTGTTCCAATGTGCCACGTCTGGTTCCCGGTTGGACGAAGCCGATCGTTATTGGCCGTCACGCCTTTGGTGACCAATATAAAGCGACTGACTTCCTTTTCCCTGGCAAGGGTAAACTAACGATGAAATTCGTTGGTGAAAATGGCGATGTCATTGAGAAAGAGATCTATGACGCCCCAGCTGCTGGTGTTGCGATGGGCATGTATAACCTTGACCAATCCATCATTGATTTTGCACGCGCGTCTATGAACTATGGCCTGAAACTTGGCTGGCCTGTGTATCTCTCCACCAAAAACACCATCCTGAAAGCCTATGATGGCCGCTTCATGGATCTGTTCCAGAAGGTGTTTGACGAAGAGTTCGCTGACAAATTCAAAAAAGCTGGCATCACATATGAGCACCGTCTGATTGATGACATGGTTGCTTGCGCCATGAAATGGAACGGTGGTTTTGTTTGGGCTTGTAAGAACTATGACGGTGACGTTCAGTCTGACACCGTGGCGCAGGGCTTTGGCTCACTCGGCCTGATGACATCACAGCTGATGACCCCAGATGGAAAAATCGTTGAGGCCGAAGCGGCGCACGGTACAGTGACCCGTCACTACCGTCAGCACCAGGCTGGTAAAGAGACCTCCACCAACTCCATCGCGTCTATCTTTGCATGGACTGGCGGCCTGAAGCACCGTGCGAAACTCGACAGCAACACACAGCTGATGAATTTTGCTGAAACGCTGGAAAAAGTCATTGTTGATACCGTGGAAAGCGGCGACATGACCAAAGACCTAGCACTACTGGTTGGTCCAGATCAGAAATGGCTGACCACAATGGGCTTCCTTGAGAAAGTAAACGAAAACCTGAGCAAAGCGCTCGAAGGTTAAGTTTATCAGCCTATAAAAATTGAAAAGCGGTGCGTCCTTACGTGCCGCTTTTTTTATTGTCTGGATGTTGCCCCTCCCATCAATGGGGCTGCGGCAGTGCGACCTGTTTTCTTTACCGTACTAACAGCATAACACGGGGGGATAACTCAGTGAGACCGCAGGAAAACAATGGCACAACATATCCGATCTAAGCCCCCAGAAGGGCAAAAAGAGCCGCACCGCGTTGGTGGGCATCGCTGGTATGAAGATGCTATCGCCATAGGTTTGGGTACTTTGATGTGTAGTTTTTCGGTGGCTTTGCTGACACATCTTGGCCTGATCACCGGGCAGACGGCCGGGCTTGGGGTTTTGCTGTCATATGTGACGGCCTGGGAATTTGGCGTGATCTTCTTTGTGCTCAACATCCCGTTTTACCTGCTGGCCTACTTTCGGCTGGGATGGGTGTTTACGCTAAAAACATTCCTCGCAGTTGCAGTTGTATCTGTGTTGATGCAAATAATGCCACAGATGGTTCAATTCAGCGCGCTAAATCCTTGGTTCGGGGCGATTTTATCAGGTTCCCTTGCGGGCGCTGGCTTGTTGATCCTGTTTCGCCACGGCGCGAGCCTTGGGGGGATCGGCGTATTAGGATTGTATATTCAGGAACGTACAGGTTTTCGCGCGGGCTGGTTCCAGCTGGGCGTTGATGGCGTAATTTTCGCCGTCGCCCTGATGGTTCTTGACCTGCCGCTGGTCGCATTTTCCCTACTGGGTGCGATTATCACTAATATGGCGATTGGCATGAACCACCGTAAAGATCGCTATATCGCGCGTTAATGTCTCAAACGTTAAAGTCGTGAAACTCCACGGCCTCAGCGGTGAAGACAGCGGCCTGCCCTGCGGGCAGTTCGATCCAGCCGCTTTGATCTTCTTCAAGCGGTTCTGAAACAACCATCCAGCCCTCAGATTTTTCGCAGCGGCGATAATAAACCGTCGGTGCGATACGATCAGAGCTGGCCCGCGCAGCGAACAAGCGTTCACCGTCGGACATCGCAACGGACAAACGCAAATGCGGGCTGGTACCCTTGGTGATTGAAAGCTCTGACAGGTCGGCTGCGGCTCGGGCCAACGCACCAAGCGGGTCGGCATCAAGACCGTAATGTAGCGCGCGCAGAAAGAGGACTTCGCTGTCAGTCGCACCTTTGCGTTGATTGTAAAGTTCGTCTGGGATCAGCATATCAGCACTGCGACGAAAATTTTCAAAGCCACCAATCTGGCCATTGTGCATGAAGCTCCAATTGCTCGACGCAAAGGGATGGCAGTTGTTACGACTGATCGCAGACCCGGTTGTGGCGCGCACATGGGCAAGAAACAGGCCAGATCGAATTTGGCGCGCAATGGTTGTCAGATTTGGATCAGACCAAGCGGGCAGCACATCGCGATACAGGCCCGGTTCCGGGTGATGTGCATACCAAGCGACGCCAAAACCATCAGCATTGATCGCAGTTTTGGCCTCTTCCGCGGCACGGCTTTGCACCAAAAGGGAATGACCAGGATCCGCAATCACCTGTTCCAAGAAAATCGGTTGGCCAATAAAGGCGGCCCATCTGCACATAATCTGGCTTTCTTTCAAATACGCTACATCCGCGTGCGTATAGGCATAAACTCAAATGAAAAACAGACGCACATTCACTGGCGCCTGTTTTTCATCAATCGAGTGGGGAATATCGCTTACTAGTTACCACGATTGTGGGTTTTTGCGTACATTTCTGCAATCATCTTGCTGGCCGTTTTTTCAAACAAGCAAGGGATTATGGCATGCACCAAGGCAGCGGAGGCCGCCGCGAATAACTTGAATGAGAACTTGCCGGCAAAAGCGGCATGTTCAATATAGCTTTCTTCAACGGAACGTGGGTGGTCGAGAAATACTTTATCAATCATTGGAGCTGTCCTGTTTTACCAAAATGGGCGTTTCGCATTAGACAAACATACAGTCCAGTGCCTGAGAAGTGTTCCCATTCCTCGATGAAATTCGCTTGATTTGGTGAAATATTCCCCTTAAATTATGCATTATGGTGACATTTGATGAAATAGATCGCAAAATTCTGAGACTTCTGCAAAGAGATGCGTCTTTAAGCTTGGAAGCTTTGGGAGAGTCTGCTGGCCTGTCGCGTAACGGTTGTTGGCGACGGGTGAAGGCCTTGGAAGATGCTGGCGTGATCAGGGGGCGTGTCACCCTTTTGGACCCGGAGAAGATAGGATTGTCCTTGACGGTCTTCATCCAGATCCGCACGAAATCCCATGATGCGGATTGGCTGAAACATTTTGCCCGTGCGACCCGCGAAATGCCTGAAATACTGGGTGCATACCGTATGACTGGTGATCTGGATTACCTAATCCGCGCACGTGTGCGGGATGTGAAGGATTATGATGCACTTTACCAACGGCTCATTTCACGGGTGGACATGTCTGATGTTTCGGCGTCATTTGTCATGGAGGAATTGAAAGAAACCACCGAGTTGCCGCTGTAAGCGCCCCGTCCCGAAAGCTGTAAGACCCCATGCCAAAACAATATTTCTTCCTGATGATTGCAGTGGTTTTCGAAACCATTGGTACATCAGCACTGGAAGCCAGCCAACAGATGAGCAAGATCATTCCGGCAATTATCGTGATCATCGCCTATGCCATTTCGTTCTATTTCATGTCTTTAACACTGAAGTATATGCCGGTTGGCATCGTTTATGCCCTGTGGTCAGGCCTTGGTATTGTGTTGATCGCAATAGCAGGTTGGTTGATTTTTGGCCAAAAGCTGGATTTCGCTGCTATTCTGGGATTGGGTATGATCCTAGGGGGCGTTATGGTGATCAATCTCTTCTCAAACAGTGCCACACATTGATCGTCGCTAACGGTTTTTTACATTTAAGGCTGGCTTTTTGAGCCTATGCACGATAGGGCGCCCGTAACGCATTACATGGCAGGACGGACCGACCGATGGATCTTCGAAATATCGCAATCATCGCACACGTTGACCACGGGAAAACAACCCTGGTGGACGAGCTTCTAAAACAATCCGGTGTTTTCCGGGACAACCAAGCCGTTGCAGAACGCGCAATGGACAGCAACGATCTGGAGCGCGAACGCGGTATCACGATTTTTGCGAAGCCCACATCTGTGGTTTGGAACGACACCCGTATCAACATCGTTGACACCCCAGGTCACGCCGACTTTGGTGGCGAAGTTGAACGGATTCTATCCATGGTTGATGGTGTTATCCTACTGGTCGATGCCGCTGAAGGCCCCATGCCACAAACCAAATTCGTGACCTCCAAAGCGCTTGCGCTTGGCCTGCGTCCGATTGTTGTGGTGAACAAAGTGGACAAGCCAGACGGCGAGCCTGATCGCGCACTGGACGAATGTTTTGACCTATTCGCAAGCCTTGACGCAACAGACGAGCAACTCGATTTCCCAACCATGTACGCTTCTGGCCGCAATGGCTGGGCCGATATGGAACTGGACGGTCCACGCAAAGATCTGTCTGCAATGTTTGACCTCGTGCTTGAGCACGTACCAGCCCCCGCGCAAATCGCACGCAAGGACGAGCCTTTCCAAATGCTTGCAACCACATTGGGTTCTGACCCATTCTTGGGTCGCATGCTGACAGGCCGCGTTGAAGCAGGCACATTGAAAGCTGGCGAAACAATCAAAGCGCTGTCACGCGACGGTGATTTGATCGAAAGCTTCCGCGCAACTAAAATCATGGCGTTCCGTGGCCTTGCACAACAGGAAATCGAAGTGGCCGAAGCTGGCGACATCGTTTCAGTTGCTGGCATGACCAAATCGACTGTGGCTGACTCGCTGTTGGCCCCATCCGTTAACACGCCCCTGCCCGCACAACCTATCGATCCGCCCACCATCACCGTGACCTTCGGCATCAACGACAGCCCGCTGGCTGGCCGCGACGGCAAAAAAGTTCAGTCCCGCGTTATCCGTGATCGTCTGATGAAAGAAGCTGAAGGCAACGTTGCGATTAAGATTTCCGACACTCCTGGTGGTGAAGCTTTTGAAGTTGCCGGTCGTGGCGAACTTCAAATGGGTGTTTTGATCGAAAACATGCGTCGCGAAGGCTTTGAGCTTTCAATCTCACGTCCGCAGGTTCTGTTCCGTGACATCGACGGCAAACGTCACGAGCCTATTGAGGAAGTCACCATCGATGTGGATGACGAATATTCCGGCGCCGTGATTGAGAAGATCACTGGTGTTCGCAAAGGTGAGTTGACCGAAATGCGCCCCGCCGGCGCAGGCAAAACCCGCATCATCGCCCATGTACCTTCACGTGGTCTGATCGGTTATCACGGCGAATTCCTGACCGATACACGCGGTACTGGTGTTTTGAACCGTGTGTTCCATGACTGGGCGCCGCACAAAGGTTCAATCCCTGGCCGTCGGGCTGGTGTTCTGATTTCCATGGACAACGGCACCGCTGTTTCTTACGCGCTTTGGAACTTGGAAGATCGCGGCAAAATGTTGATTGGTGCACAGACTGAAGTATATCAAGGCATGATCATCGGCCAGCATTCTCGTGAAAACGATCTGGAAGTGAACCCGCTGAAAGGTAAAAAACTGACCAACGTTCGTGCCTCTGGTACCGACGAAGCAGTTCGTCTAACAACACCGATCACCCTGTCTTTGGAAGAAGCGATTGCTTACATCGACAATGACGAACTGGTGGAAGTGACGCCAAACAACATTCGTCTGCGCAAACGCTTCCTTGACCCACATGAGCGTAAGCGTAACGCAAGAGCGCTGGCCTAAGCGCCAGTCGAACCTTTCGGGTTTGAGTATTTAATGCAAGATGAAAGGCGGTCTGTTTATTCAGGCCGCCTTTTCGATCAATACGAGGGAAGCAGCGATATAGACGTATTCCACGTGTACTCTTCGCACACGCATCGATCTATAAGTTCAAGATAAACACCATCAAATTTGACAAGCGTATCTGTACGTTTATCAAGGCTTGGGCGATGATCGCCAAAGGGACTGTTTTTTGGTCCCGTCAGATGTAATTCATTGTGGTTTTGCGTTGACGCCACAAACCAATCAAATCAAGTCGCCTCGCGCGCAGGTGATTTGCATCAACGCGCGCGGGGTAAAAGCTTATTCGCTGGTTTCAACAACCAATAATTCGCGTTCAGACGCGCCGCGCGCGTGCCCTAAAGCTTCCTGATATTCAGGGCTGTGATAGCAGGCGACGGCCGTATCAACATCGGGGAATTTTGCGACCACATTGCGCGGACGTTCCTTACCTTCAAGCTGCACAAAGCGACCGCCACGGGCGATGAATTCGCCGCCGTGTTTTGCGATCGCAGGCCCGGCCAGTTTAGCGTATTTTCCGTAAGCTTCTTCATCCGTCACAGTGACATGTGCGATCCAGAGAGCACCCATAATTTATCCTCCGATAATAGCTTTGGCAGCTGCGATCGCCGCATCTGCATTTTCAACAGTTTTACCGCCACCCTGCGCCATATCCGGGCGGCCACCGCCACCTTTACCACCCAATTCGGGCACAGCAGCACGTATCAGATCTACAGCAGAAAGGTCGGATTTCAAATCATCGGTAACGCCAGCCGCAACGGCAGCTTTGCCACCTGCATCAACGATCAAAAGAACAGCACCAGACCCAAGACGGGTTTTATGTTCATCAATCAACGCAGGCAAATCGCGTGGGGAAACACCATTAACAAGTTGCGCGAAGAACTTGATTCCATTCACTTCTTCCGCATCAGGGCCAGCGCCACCATTGCCTGCCATCGCCAATTGCTTGCGCAGATCAGCAACTTCATTTTGCAGTGATTTACGCTCAGTCATCAAGGTTTTCACACGATCAGAAACATCCTCAGAGCGTGATTTCAAATGCCCGGCAAGATCTTTCACACGTTCATCCTGTGCAGATAAATAGTCAAAGGCAGCCTGCCCCGTTAGCGCTTCGATACGACGAACGCCCGATGAACTTGCACTATCGCCAAGACAGACAAACATGCCAATATCACCGGTTTGGCGCACATGCGTACCGCCACAAAGCTCAAGCGAATAAGTATCGCCGTCATTACCTTTACCGGAACCATCCAACGTTCCCATGGAAACCACGCGTACTTCGTCACCGTATTTCTCACCAAACAACGCCTGGGCCCCAAGGCCGCGGGCATCATCTGGGGTCATGATACGGGTTTCAACTGAAGAGTTCTGACGAATGAAAGTGTTAACTTCCTGTTCAACAGTCTTAATCTCAGTATCTGACATCGCCGCATTATGCGAAAAATCGAACCGCAAACGGTCATCCGCATTCAGGGATCCACGTTGTGCGACGTGATCGCCAAGGTGACGACGCAGCGCTTCGTGCAGCAAGTGCGTGGCAGAGTGATTTGCGCGAATTTGCGTGCGGCGGCTATGATCAACGGTCAGTTCAGCACCCTGCCCGGCTTTAATTTCACCTTCAGTTACAGTTGCGACATGGATAAAAATGCCGGCGGTTTTACGTGTATCGGTGATTTGAGCAGAACCAGTTTCGGTTTTCAGAACCCCACTGTCGCCGACCTGACCACCACTTTCTGCATAGAAGGGCGTCTGATTCAAAACGATCTGAATTTCAGTGTCCTTGGCCGCTGCATCCTGTGTTTTACCACCTGATACCAGCGCCAAAACCTGACCTTCAGCAATCTCAGTGTCGTAGCCAAGGAATTCGCTAACGCCGTTCTTATCAGCAAGGTCAAACCAGATGGTTGCATCCGCTGCATCACCTGAACCAGACCAAGCCGCGCGCGCCTTGGCTTTCTGCTTTTCCATCGCGGAATTGAAGCCGTCAACATCTGCGCCGCGACCCTGTTCGCGCAATGCATCCTGCGTCAGATCAAGTGGGAAACCGAAAGTATCATACAGTTTAAATGCCGCATCACCCGGCAGATCTGCGCCCTCAGGCAGCTTCGCAACTTCCGCGTCGAGCAGATTCAAACCACGATCAAGTGTTTGACGAAAACGGGTTTCTTCATTCAGAAGCGTTTCTTCGATCATCGTCTGACCATGAGAAAGCTCAGGGAATGCTTGCCCCATTTGTGCAACCAATTCTGGCACCAAACGGTGCATCACAGGATCCTTTGCCCCCAAAATATGTGCATGACGCATGGCGCGGCGCATAATACGGCGCAACACATAACCGCGGCCCTCGTTTGAAGGCAGCACACCATCAGCAATCAAGAAGGATGTGGAACGAAGATGGTCGGCAATGACACGGTGGTGAACATTTTTGTCGCCGTAAGGATCAACACTGGTCGCATGAGCAGAAGCTTCGATCAGCGCCTTGAACAAATCAGTATCATAGTTGTCATGGCTGCCTTGCATCAGCGCGCCGATACGTTCCAACCCCATGCCAGTGTCGATAGATGGTTTTGGTAGGTTTTCGCGGCGACCATCCTCGAACTGTTCATATTGCATGAACACAAGGTTCCAGATCTCGATAAAGCGATCACCATCTTCTTCCGGAGAACCGGGAGGACCACCCCAAATGTGTTCGCCATGATCATAGAAAATCTCGGTACAAGGGCCACAGGGCCCGGTTGCACCCATTGACCAGAAATTGTCAGAGGTCGCGATGCGGATAATACGATCGTCAGGCAAGCCCGCGTATTTTTTCCAGATATTCACCGCTTCATCATCATCATGATAAACTGTTACCAGAAGTTTATCCTTATTAATGCCAAACTCTTTGGTGATCATATCCCAAGCGAAAGCTATGGCGTCTTCTTTAAAGTAATCACCAAAACTGAAGTTACCCAGCATTTCAAAAAACGTATGGTGGCGCGCAGTATAACCTACATTGTCCAGATCATTGTGTTTGCCGCCCGCGCGCACACATTTTTGACTGGTGGTTGCCCGCAGATAGTCACGGGTTTCAACGCCTGTAAACAAGTTCTTAAATTGCACCATGCCGGCATTTGTGAACATCAAAGTCGGGTCATTGCGCGGCACAAGTGGCGAGCTCTCAACAACTTCGTGACCATTTTTCTCAAAGAAGTTCAGAAACGTTGATCGTATATCGTTCAATCCGGGCATAATCAGCAGTCTTTCGCGTTTGGTAACGGGCTTTTACGACATTTATCCCTCGCCGTGGCGCCTGTCCACCAGCGATAGGTCCGGGCGGCCCGCTTTTACGCATTTGTCGCAAAGAAAAACCCCGGAAGCGTTCTACCTCCGGGGTTTTCGTAATCCATTCTGGATTTCTGATATCTTCGCCTGATCGGCGTTTCTCAGGCCTTAACCATCAAGAACTGCATCGTCCTCGCTAGGGGGCATTTCAAATTCAAGCCCATGTGCAGCGCGGATTTTATCTTCTATTTCCAATGCTGAGCGAGAATGTTCGCGAAGGTAATTCTTTGCGTTTTCACGACCTTGCCCAATGCGTTCGTCACCATATGAAAACCAAGATCCGGATTTATCAACGACGCCAGCTTTTACACCTAGGTCCAGCAATTCGCCCATTTTGGAGATGCCTTCACCATACATGATGTCAAATTCGACCTGCTTGAACGGCGGTGCGACTTTGTTTTTCACAACTTTCACACGGGTTTGGTTGCCAACAATTTCATCACGATCCTTAATCGCGCCAATGCGGCGGATATCCAGACGGACCGAGCTGTAAAACTTCAATGCATTACCTCCTGTTGTGGTCTCAGGAGAGCCAAACATAACGCCAATTTTCATCCGAATCTGGTTGATGAACACAACCATACATTTGGAACGAGAAATGGAACCCGTCAGTTTGCGCATAGCTTGGCTCATCAAACGGGCATGCACACCAACAGAACTGTCGCCCATGTCGCCTTCAAGTTCAGACTTTGGTGTCAGGGCCGCCACAGAATCTACAACCACCATGCTGACAGCACCTGAGCGCACCAAAGTATCAACGATTTCAAGAGCCTGCTCACCTGTATCAGGTTGAGAAATCAGAAGCTCATCAATGTTGACGCCCAGCTTTCTTGCATACTGCGGATCAAGTGCGTGTTCCGCATCAACAAAGGCACAAATCCCGCCCTTTTTTTGTTCCTCAGCAACACAATGCAGCGTTAGCGTTGTTTTACCGGAGCTTTCTGGACCATAAATTTCAATGACGCGCCCTTTCGGAAGGCCACCGATACCCAAAGCGATATCAAGACCTAGAGATCCAGTTGAGGTCGCTTCAATTTCTTGGATTGCCTTATCATCGCCCAGCTTCATAATCGAACCTTTACCAAACTGGCGCTCGATTTGTGCAAGCGCAGAATCAAGCGCTTTTTGACGGTCGGTGCTTTTTTTGTCTTTCATGTTCAATAGATCTGCCGTTGCCATAAGTTAACGTCCTTATCCCACACCGGGATACGCCCGGCAATTCTTCATTTGTTCTCTTCTTGTTCTCACTTATGAGGCCAAAAGGAGAACATTTCAAATAAAATTTTCATTTATACTTTTGTCTAAAATACTTAACAGCTAGTTTATTGGACAAATAATTTGATTGCAGATCTGCAAGCATTTGAAAAGGAAGTGTAAATGTTGGTATTTTGGCCGCAACGTCTGATCTATCTTGCCGTACCAAAGACAGGCAGCTCTGCAATAGAATCAGTTTTGCAACCATATGCAGATATCCATTTTAAGAATCCTCCGAGGCTGAAACACGCCAAGGCTGGAACAATGCGAAACTTCCGCAAACTGTTTTCACCGCTTGATCCTGCAGAGTTTGAACAAGTTGCAGTAATGCGTGATCCACTGGATTGGCTGGGAAGTTGGTATCGTTACAGATCACGAAAAGCGCTGGAAGGGGATAAAAACAGCACCGCCAATGTAAGCTTTGAAGAGTTTATCGACGCCGCTATTAGCGAAAATCCCCCGCCTTTTGCTCATGTTGGGTCACAATTCCGATTTCTATGCGCCGACGGGGAAACTCCCATTGCTGACCGGATTTACCCCTATACGCGAATTAACGAACTATTTGCCTACTTAGAAACGCGTCTAGGAATTTCACTGGATGTTCCGAAGCAAAACCAGTCGTCAAATGCCTCCCTTTCTCTGGAACCCTCTTCCCTAAGTCGATTGATGAAAGCACGCGAGGCAGAGTTCGCTCTCTATGATCAGGTCGAAGCTGGGTTTCATTGCCAAGACTAGCCATCAATGTTGGCTTTGCTCAATGCAACTGGCGCTGAACTGTTTTTGTCAGGTCACTAAGCGAAAACGGCTTGGGCAAGAAAACTGAGTTTGGAATTTCGTCATCAGTTTCACCGAAGGCATCTACAGCATATCCAGACACAAAAACAACTTTCACCTCAGGACGCTTTTTCAAAGCCTGACGCACCCAACTGGGGCCATCCATTCCAGGCATAACAACGTCAGTTACAAACAAATCGACATTCAGCGAACTGTCTTCCAGTGTTTCCAAAGCCTGCTCAGCGCAATCGGCTTCAAGAACAGTATAGCCACGCATGCGCAACGCGCGGGATGCAAACGCCCGGACCGGTGCCTCATCTTCGACCAACAGCACCACGCCCTCACCGTTTTGGAGCGGGGAAACATCACCCTCAGGCGGCTCTGTAATGGTGGGAGGGTGGGCATCAGTGATTATATCACGCGCAGCAAAAGTCGGGAAATACAATGTAAAGACGCTACCTTTATTAGGCTCCGAATCTACGAAAATATACCCGCCCGTTTGTTTGACGATCCCGTAAGCCATTGACAAACCCAGACCTGTTCCTTCTCCCGTGCGCTTTGTGGTGTAAAATGGTTCAAAAATTTTGGCAACTTTATCCGGAGCAATTCCATTGCCCTGATCCGTAACCCGGACCACAGCATAGTCCCCCTCGGGAACAACCGCCCTATCGCGATGAAGTGGTTCAGACAGCACTGAATTTCGTGTCTCAATTCGAATTTCACCACCATCTGGCATTGCATCTCTGGCATTCACAACGAGGTTCATCAATACTTGTTCCAGTTGTCGTTTATCTGCTCGTATCGATTTGAGTTGGGGGTCATGGGACAGCGTAAGTGTAACTTTTTCACCAACAAGCCGATTGAGAAGGTGAGTCAAATCGGCGACTGCACCGCGAAGGTCAAGAATTTCAGGTTGCAGGTTTTGTTTCCGAGAAAAAGCCAATAGTTGCCCCACAAGGCTGGCCGCACGGTTGGCATTTTCATTGATTTGAAGCAGATCTCCATAGTCCGAGTCGCCTTGGTCGTGACGCAACATTAGAAGATCGCAATGTCCAGTAATTGCAGTCAGGAGGTTGTTGAAATCATGGGCTACTCCGCCAGCAAGCTGCCCAATTGCCTGCATTTTTTGACTTTGCACGAACTGAGCCTCAAGTGTTTTCAACTCTGTCGCATCGGTTAGAACAGCTATCAAAACATGGCCAGAATTTTCAGCACGGCGGGTCAGCGTAATTTGAAGAAAGCGCTCCCGCTCTGGCAAACGTGCACGGATAATCTCGGACCGGCAAAGACCACGGCCATCGAGGGCCTCATCAAGCCAATCTCTTACCGAACGACCGAGCCCCTCAACCAGATCCGACACGGTAAAATCCCCCTCCTCTGGAATCGATAGCATTTTCCGTGCCAGCCGGTTCGCTGTTTCAATACGCCCTCCAGGAAGGATTTTGAGAAGCGGCACAGGCAGTTCTTCAAACATTCCGGGGTTTGACGTAACTGTGGGCGGCGTATCCACGGGTGGGTTTTCTTTGTGCGATAGTGGTTCAACAGAAAACTGTTCAGCGGTTCCCGGGATTAGATAGAGTTCTTGTCGTCCGCCCCCGCCGCTGACCTCTGCAATCAGCGCAGGCATTGCCCCATCTGGCGTTGTAACGGAATTCATCTGACCCGGACGCACCGGAAGTTCCGTAAAAATACGATCTAGGCTTTTCACGCGTCCACCGAGAACCCGACGCATGGCTTCATTCATAAATAAAACGGTGCCGGATTTTGAGGCCGTAAGCATAGGCAGACTCATCCCTTCCGCCCCACGGGAATTTGCAGCCCGTTCACCAAAATCATCGACACGCCAAAGATATACTTCAGGTTCAACCAAATGCACGGCAAGTCGGGTTTGCCCGCGTCGGGTCAACACATCTTCACGTGCAGAACCAACGGCCTGTGCCCGATTTTGCAAGCGAAATAGAACGGCCGCCGGGTTTGCAAAGGTGTCACGGAAAGCCCCAGCAAGCGTTTCCGGTCCGCTTTCGCCCAAACGATCCTGTGCAGCGATATTGCGCCAGATAATTCCACCATCTTTACCAGTTGCAAAACAAGGCGATGTATCAGCCCTCGCGACAAAGTTAAGCTGGCGTAAAAGTGAGGGAGACACAGTTCGGTTCCGGCAAAAAACAGGCCAAAGCACACTGAAGACCAGTAATGTCGTCCCCGAGCTGAGCGTCGCAAGGCGCAGAACACCACTGGTCACAATGAAGAACGTAGCAAGCAACACTGCAGCGAAAACTGCTGAAATCAAAGAAGGATTTACAGTCAGCCGACGAAACAGCGTGTCATTTAGGGCTGGGGTAACCGGGGCGACGACAGGTTGCGACACAGGGACTCTCTATAATACGATTCGCGTTACCCCAGTGTCGCGCCATAATCCTTAATTGCTGCTTAACTTGACACCAGAGAAACATCTTAAGGTTGAGTATCTCTCTGGCATCCTGATGCGTCAACCCCGTTGCATAAGTGCGACGAAGAAGCCGTCCCCACCTTGCAAAGGCGTAAAGCTATGTTGTTTTTCCAGCTTCCAGCTTGGGTTTTTGACGAGGAAAGCCTCAATTTGGTTCTGATTTTCAGCCTGTAAAAGCGAACAAGTTGCATAGGCCAGCACACCACCTGGGGCGACATGAGAGGCTGAAACCTCAAGTACTTCTGCTTGAATTTGAAGCAATTCGTCCAACCTGTCCTGTGTCAGCCGCCACTTTCCTTCAGGGTCGCGCCGCCAAGACCCAGACCCCGAACAAGGTGCATCTGCCAAGACCACATCAAATGCCTTTTGCCGAGACAGGTTTTCGGGAGCACAAATCTCAATCTTTGCACCGGCCCGCTCTGCACGTTCCGGTATATCGTTCATGCGCCCAAATGAAACATCATGGGCCGTCACACGTGCACCGCGCGCCGCCAAAGCCAAGGATTTTCCACCGCCACCCGCACAGTAATCAAGCACGCGACCATTCGCAGGCACAAGATCTGACACCGCCTGAGATGCCGCATCCTGAATTTCGGCCAACCCATCGTGATACGCATCGGACACTGCAAATCGGCGTGGATTTTCTGTCACCTCAAGGGCATTTGGTGACAGGGCATGAGGTCGGGCAGAAATTTTCTCTTCGGCAAGGGCGGCGATCACTTCATCCACCGTCGCTTTGGCCGAGTTCACCCGCAAAAACAGAGGCGCACGTTGGCGCATGGCCTGCTCAACAGCTAGGAAATCCTCGCCCAAAGATGCCTGCATCTGCGCAATAACCCAGTCAGGAAAGTTACAATCAGAGGTATCCACGGGTTGCGTGCGTTCAGCCTCTTCCAACCGAGACGGACCGTAACCTTCACCGGTAAAATACTGATCAGGATCCTCATTTCGTGCGCGTAAACGCCCCAGCATTAGGGCACGCCCGGTCATATCCCCACCCAAGGCAGCGAAGCTATTGCGGTTTCGCAAAGCATCATAAACCAGATCACGCACAGCAGCGCGGTCCTTTGACCCGGCGAACCGAGATCCCCTGCTCCAATTGGTCAGCAGTTTTTCGATAGGATCCCCCGCGAGCCAAGGATCGAGGATATCAATAGCAGCGGCAACGCGCGCAGCGGGTGTCATTGTGCACCTGCAAAGGTGTTTTTAAAGCCGCGATATCTTACAGTGTTCAGTCGCATTTGTTGCCCCTCAGGTCGGTTCAAACCGCCATAAATTTCCAAGCCTAATTCTTAAGCGAAAGCTGCGTTGAAGTGAACGGGGTATGCACAAATTCTGTTTTCTGGAAGGCAAGAAAGCGCAGCGCCATACTAAACGGGTCTTCTCGATTTCCCAGATCCGGGCAAACTAGGTTTTCATGATCCGAGACTTTATCTCAACATCGTTTAACGATCTTCCCGCCAAAGCTTTTGCGTGTTCCAGTTATCTGTCTCATGTCCCACTCCTCAGTGGTTACGATGAGCCAAGAACACTCTCTTATCAAATACGGCTAATTGGCTCTGACCTTAGACTGGTGGAAGGCTGCCTTGGTTTCGTTCGGGTGAATTATCCAAGTGGTCATGATGCGGGTCTGTGCAAAGCCGCTACCCAGCCTTTGAGGGCGTGAGACAATATTGGAAAACGAGTAGTCCCCCTCAAAATTTGAAACTTAGTTCTCTGGCAGACAGGGCAGGGGAATTGGTCGGCGGCCTCTTTCCAGAGACAGTAGAAATGAAGACCCGCATAATTCTCGAAACCCTTGATCAGCCTCACTTGAGTGGTCCAGATTGAATTTTAGTGCATGATTGGCCTTTGCTCAGGTGAGCGCTAGCCTTAGGGCACTCTGGGGGGGCGTTTGGTGTTGTAGTGGTTCCTCCGTCTTTCGATGATGATTTAGGCGTGGCGCAGCGAGTAGAATATTTCACCTTTCAGCAATTCGTCTCGCATCCTGCCATTAAAACTTTCGCAATATCCGTTCTCCCAAGGTGAGCCGGGCTCGATGTATGCTGTCTTAGCCCCAACTGCATGGATTTAGGCCATGACGGCCGCAGCGATGAACTCTGGGACATTGTCTGAACTAGTATAGGCAGGCACGCCTCGCAGGATGAACCGCGCAGTCAATCATCAATGGCTTCGATCGAATTGAGCATTCGTTTTACCCGAATCGCGAAACATTCCCGGCCGTGTTCGTCTAGGATGTTCAATATTCTATGAGTTGCTCAATTCCATTCCGCCGTACGTCTTCTTCCCTGTGACCGGCAGGCGCATGCAAAAACATGCTGCCGAGAGGAGGCGATAACAGGTTTGTTCAGTCACGCCGATCTGTCGAATTGTATTAATACGGGGCACGCCTTTCCCCATCAGAACTTCAACCTGCCGTAACTTCACAACAATTTCTTCGGACTTAGGTCGGTTAATGGACATCTTTGTTCCTCCGCTTTTCTAACTATAGGGGCGGAACACATCAAAGGGGGTGGCTCAGGCATGAAGGCAGAGCTTGAGGAAACATATCCTACGGGCCTGATGGCTGCGCAGATATAAAACACAACCCCTAGCCCTTAAAGGGTAAGACGGGCGACACTAACAGAAGCTCTTCAGTTCCGCTTTCGGGGTCTCACCATGACGCACTCGTCCTGCCCGCTGCACCCGCCACCGTGAATTCAGAGAGTCTGATACCACCCAGACTTACGGCACCAGCGTCACTGTCACCGGCTTCGTTGCTGGCAACGTTTCAAACCGGCAACTGCCTATCCATGCCAAGCGCACCGAGATCATCACCAAGCGGAAATTGGGATGGTTTGAAATCTGGAACCACACCAGACAGCGCAATCGGCAACCAAGTACCAATTTCGGTAAATGGTTCTGACCCAACAGAAGTATTTGTCGCGAGGGATGTGAAGTCTACAAAAAGGCAGAGAACACGCGTGCGGTAGGGGCGGATTACCGATGTTCGTTACACAAATTTCCAACGGTAGTAATGCGGACGAAAACAGATTATCAATTGGGGCAACATAGCAGTGTGCTCAGGCAAAACAAATCTTTGGATGCGGCAAGGTAACGCCTGAACTGTGTTGCGCCCGGACATATGCTTTAAATCGAAGTCTTTACTGCTCCGGCCTTGTGAGACAATATCGACGCATGACCTCATTGACACATTTCGAGATTTTGCTGCCGGAACTGAACGCTTACGCACGTTCGATCAGTTCGCATTCCGACACTGCCGAAGATCTTGTTCAGGATGCAATCGAACGCTCGTTGCGTGCGGATGGGCGGCCTGCGAAACTTCAGGATCTGCGACCATGGATGTTTCGTGTCATTCGCAACCTTTATCTAGACGAATTGCGGCGGCACAGAGTCCGGAGGGAATACCAGACCCGTGAGAAACGTTTATCTGATGAACATGGCAGTTCAGGCGATGTATCGCGGGATGTATTGATCCGGCTTGCATTCGAAAAACTGCCTTCTGATAAACGGGAGATACTTTTTCTGGTGGATATTATCGGTATGACATATGCGGAAGCCGCAGAGGTAATCGAGGTTGCGCATGGAACGGTAATGAGCCGGGTAAGCCGGGCACGACGTGCGTTGCGCGAGATTGTAGGCGAAACCGGTGATGCCGGGGAAACAACGACGGATAAGGTGACTAAGAAATGGCGTTGAGTGATCATGATTGGCAGCTTTTGAATGCTCTCCACGATGGCGAGTTAGAAGGGGCAGAGGCACGCGACTTACAGGCACGTGTGCGCCGAGAGCCTGAACTGCAGGCCGCTCTCGCAGATCTGAAAGAACTGTCATTCGCCTTAAAACCGCTGCGCCCGTCAGCCCCTGCAAACAACGGGCATCCGGTCAAAGGGATGCATTGGCGCACGGGTGCGGTCGCCGCGTTATTTGCACTCATGGCTTTCGGGCTGGGCTTTATACTGATGGACCAAAACGATGCAGGCGGGTCACCTCTCGGCTGGCATCAAAGCTTTCTTGAGCGCCAATACGTGATCGAACCAAATGCGGACAGCATTCAAACTGTCTCACAGTGGGTTGAACACCAGCCGGATCTATCTTCTGCCAATCTGACGTTTGTTGATATCGCGACGGCGCAAACCGGAGATGTCTACTTTCATTACAGCGGAGTAAATGGCTGCAGGCTTACGGTCGGCGCACATTCTGTCGCCCCTGATATTTCAGATGTGCCCGCAGGTATGCGCACCCATACTTGGCCAGCAGGGGGCGCATATTTTTCGATGTTGGCACAGGATATGGATGCCGGAAAATTCGCCGCAATCCTGCTGCTAATGGAAGATTTCACCCGTGATGGAGAGAAGGCTGTGGAGATGGCTTCGGTTGTGCGTTCGGCAACGGAAACCGCGCTGCCCTGTGCATGAATTGCGTACCTATCAGGGGCGTGGAAAATTGGGGCGATCAGTGCCGTAGTGTTCGGCGAGGTAGTCGAGAATTTGGTTTCGTTCTTCTTCTGGAAGCTCTGACATTCCCTGCTCTTCCACCATCCACTCCAGCAATTCATCCCAACCATTACGGGTCTTGCCCTGTTGGGCAACGATCATTTCTGAATGACAGACGGTACAGGCATAGAAAGTCGCATCCACGCCCTCGGCAACCACGAGCTGCCCAAAATCCTCATCCTGGGCATCAATGACATCTTCAGCAGAATCTGAACCACCTGTTTCAAGCGGCTCGTTACTCATAGTGTTGAGAAAGGCGATGACGTCCATACGATCGCTTACGTCAGACAGGCCACGAAAGCCCATGCGGGTTCTCGGCACCGTTTTCCGGGGGTTTTCAAGAAAGGTGGCAAGACGCTCTATTGACCATTCCCCACCAAATTCCTGCAGCGCCGGGGAAAACCGAAACCCATCAGCGGCAGCAACCGGTCGCCCCAAGATACCATAAAGGTTCGGGCCAGAGCGGTGGCTGTCCCCTTCGTCGATCGTGTGGCAACCCTTGCATTGCCTGAACAGGCGTTCGCCGTTGGCCGCATCCGCATTGGCTATCCCCTCTGAAACATCCTGACTTATGCCTGGAAACGCATAAGTGCCGATAAACAAAATCAAACCTGCTCTGATCGCTGTTAGGCGCATAAAAGTATCCCTTTTGAAAAGTTTGTGTGGCGGCGTCATGCGCCGCCACTGGTGATTTAGCTGACCCGCAAACCAACACGATGCATGGTATTGTTAAGATACCCTTTTGGATTCCAGTCGATGGCAAAGGGTTGCGCATCCCCGGCACTGTCAGTGGCACGCGCCCAGACTTCGTAATACCCGGCCTGCGGGAAGGTAACGTTGGATCGCCAGTTCTGCCAAGCGCCACTGTTTGCAGGTGCGTCGACACTGGCGCTCTGCCAGGTTGTCCCAAAGTCGATCGAGATATCGAGGCTGTCGATCGTCCGATCCCCTGACCATGCATGGCCGCGAACCTCGGTTTCGCTGCCGCTTACAGCGCCATTTGCTGGGAAAGTAATCAGCGACTTCACCGGCATTCGCTCAATGATCACGAAGTCATCTTTCGGAACATCTGTTCCCGGTGAAACCGGATATGCTGGCACGCGATAGGCTTTACCGGTCATTTTCGGTCCGTCATGGACCTGATCGCGCAACTCAATCCGGTGCAACCATTTTTGCGAACAGGAACCCGGCCATCCCGGAACAACCAAGCGCAACGGCGCACCATTCATCGCGTGGAGATCGGCACCGTTCATAGCGAAAGCGATCAGGATATTGTCAGTCATTGCTTTGGCAATTGGCATCCCCCGTGAAATCGCGAGTTTCCCCGGCTCTCCTGACAGATGACTGTCAGCACCGGTATGCGCCGTATAGACAACATTTGACTGCACGCCAGCCTTGGCGAGTACGTCTTTCAGCCGCACACCGGTCCATTCAGAACAGGCAACGGCACCAAGGGTCCATTGGTTGCCGCTGGCCGGCGGATCAAAAAACGCCCGCCCGTTACCGCCGCACTCAACGGTCAGCGCCATGGTAACAACCTCGAACCGCTCTTTCAGTGCAGCTATGCTCAACTCCATCGGATTGTCCACGAAGCCATCAACAGTCAACGTCCAGCCTTCGGCACTGGTGTCTTCAGGCGGTATGCCGTTGTTGCGGATGAAATGCCTATTGGTCGGCGTAATTGCATCGTCCAGCAACTCGGGCGGCGTTTCCGCATTAAGCGGACGGTCATTAAGCAACGTCAACCCGTCCTTCCCCATCAGCACATTGTCCTGCGCCATCGCTGCCGGAATGAAACCCTGCGGAATGTTGCGATGGAACGGGATCGCCATACCAACTGCGGCTGACACGGTGGCCAGTCCTGCGCCGCGCAGGAACCCTCGCCGATTGGCACGTATATTTCGCCCAACTACAGTTAATTCTTCTGTCTCAGGGGCTTCTGCGGAACTGCTTAATAGATCCGTTGTATTATCGTATTCCGATGTCATTTCGGACTCCTCCCATGCTGTGGTATGGCACATTGTCGCATGCACACATCTTACTAACGGGTAGGCCCGGGAGTTTATTCCTTCCCCTTATCCAATACTTCAATTGTCAGCTTTTTAACTTCCTCCCATTGGTCTAAATTATCCGCCTTTATGGGCGGGTAAAGACAGTCAAACTTGAGCCGGAGGCACTCATTTTAAAAAGAACAACTTCAACGGTTTCTGATTATCCCACCAGCTTTAGTGAGTGGTGGTTTAGTTTGATCGTTGATGGCAGTTCTTACCGAAAGTCCACATCAAACAAAAGCAGAGGAATAGGCTGACACTGAGTATTGGAGCACCCAGATGACCCTAGGCGATTTGGGAAGAATCCGAATAGAGCCTTTAAAGTATGAAGCTCCTTCTTAGTACGTCGGGAAAACTGGCCAGTAGATTTGTCTTTCAGTAAACACCATATAAGCCGATTATATGCGACATTCTCCAAATGGGCGGTAGATCGTCACGGCTGCAACTGGTTGTTTAAGGCTTGCTAAATAGAAGTTTTAAGGCCGATTGAACGGGCAAAGTAGCCTGTATCCACTGTCCGAACATTCCCATTCGTGGGAAAACTAGAGATTGGCACCTGAATTAAGAGGTTTTAACTGGATCTTTCCGATGTGGTGTTGAACCTGACTTTTCTCCTTTAGCGCTTATGCTTGGTCTACGCGGAAAGCTTGCTTTGCAAAGCAACAGCACGCACGCCGAAGCCAGCGTTCGGTTGGGATCGAGCTTTTTGAGTTTGACACGGTAATCCCCTCTAAAATTTGTGGTATTCACGGGCCGAATTTTTTCGGCATTATATCTGAGGAGATCATTCGTGAAGACTAGCACGATATTGCGATGCACAGATTATGCGCTGCCCTGCAGGACATGCTTGCATATGTGAGAGGGGGTTATTTGAAGCAAGCGGAAGGCGGCGTGCCAGTATCAGAGCTTTGTCGCGAGCATAGCATGAGCAATGCTAGTTTCTACAAATGGCGGGTGAAGTTTGGCGG
>Ga0209395_1001538_pt1 | contig 32021 bp, 18 predicted proteins | sample GOMGulsemesocosm_3_FD_184635 | JGI IMG/M metagenome (GOLD analysis project Ga0209395, IMG submission 184635) | Methane-oxidizing microbial communities from mesocosms in the Gulf of Mexico - GOM9D Gulf of Mexico (SPAdes) (version 2) | ecosystem: Environmental > Aquatic > Marine > Cold seeps... | reverse complement strand
TAAAGGCTTGGATCTTGCCACTACCCGAAACCGTTCAAGAACAAGTTAATGAAACTATAGGTCATGGCTTTGACGGGATGATTGTGTATGTTGATGAGGCTGGTAAATCACCATCTTTTTATAGTGCGGGCTTGAAAAGTAGAAAGAATAAGGTACCAGCCGATGCTGAATCCTTGTTCAAAATTGCCAGTATCAGTAAATTATATGTTGCTGTCGCTGTCGCCAAGCTGGCTAATGATCAGCGTTTGAATTTAGAGAAAACGCTCGTTGATTATATTCCTACATTGAAGGGGAGAATTGCACATGCAGATAAAATATCCTTGAAGTTGCTAGTGCAACATCGCAGCGGTATCCCCAATTTCACCGATCACCCAGGTTATTGGGAAAAGCCTCCAGAAACCAGTGAACAAAGGCTTGATTTGATATTAGATAAGTCTGCTGACTTTGAACCTGGAGAGGAATACAGTTATTCAAATACCAATTTTTTACTGATTGGTGAGATCATCGACAAGGTATTAGGTTACAGTCATCGCGAGTTTATTAAGCAGGAAATTTTGATACCACTAGGTCTAAATAATACTTACAGTGTGATCAGTGAAGCGGATATTAATGAAGTTGCAAGTGGTTATTATGTAGGTTACGAAGCCGATATGAAGTTTACTTATAATTCTGTAGGTATCAGTGGATCTATGGTGGCGACAGCGCAAGATGTGGGGATATTCTTAAGGGCATTAAACGATGGTTCTTTGTTAAACGAAAATGAACAAGCTATTTATTCTTCCATTTATGTCTTTAAGCACGGCGGTTTATTACCTGGGTATCAAAGTCTGGCTGAGTACCACACAGACATAGACACAGTTGTCATTCAATTTTTGAACACAACTGATTTCGATGGCTACCAATGGAATTTATCTCAAATTTCATATAATCGAATTGTAAAAATCATTAGGCGTGACCAAGCTGATAATTGAGTTTTCGAGAAGAGGCGGGTTAAAGTCAGGACTGAATTTTTAAATAGAATTTAAAACACGGTATTGAATTTTCTCTTAAATCAGCCTTATTCTTGTTCGATCTTGCAGACTAACTTATTTTCAAGATCAGCAATTATAGATGGTTTAGCAATACACTTTAGAATCCATATTCATGGTATTAGGGATATTCATCTTTTTCAACAATTTATGTAATTGTTCATTTAACATAGAGTTGATGACAGGAATAAAATATGGCGTTGGTATTAATTCTTAGTTAACCATGATGGAAAGTAATAAGTTAGATTAGAAATCCCATCCCACACGAAGATAATAATGACCACCATTAAAACCAGTAGGAGAGTTCAAGGGATATATAGCCCCTAAAAATCCAGAAGTGCGGCCTTCACTGTATTCTTCTGGAAAAACATTAAAGACATTTTTAGCACCTAAAGCGACCACTAAATTATCAGTAATGCCATAGGAAAACTCAACGTCTGTTATTACCATAGGACTTACTTTTTCAAGTAGAGATACATCGTTAAACTGAGCATTATAGAAACTTCCATAATAATTAATACGAACCATTGCACTTAGGTCGTTTTGTGAATGAGATAAGCTGAGTATTCCTCGCATTTTTGGAACACCTTCTTCACGTTCTTTATGTACATCAATATTTGAAATTGGACTTTTAGGGTTCGTTACGTCTAATTCAGTATTTGTATAGTTAAATGCTAGTGATAAAAGATTACTTCCTCCGCCAAACTCAAAGGGTAAACTTGAAACTAAATCAATACCTTGAGTCGTTGAATTAAAATCGTTGGCATAATATTGTATATTTATTGCGTTTGAACTTACGTCAGAAGCCGCTAATAACGGTGCATCACTGGCTATTATTTCACTGGTGAATAGTGATAACCGATCATCTACATTTATATAAAAATAGTCTAAAGTCACATTCATCAGCCCTATCTTTGATAGTACACCAAAACTCAAACTCGTGGCTGTTTCTGGTTCAAGCCCTCCTCCAGAACGCGATGTAGCGATAGGACTTAACGCACTAACCAACTGTGAACTCTGTTGAGCGACTATATTATTTACGATAGAGTTTGAGGTTGATATACGTTGTAACGTGGACTGGCCAACAGTCGGAGCGCGAAATCCACTACTAATAGTTGAACGCAGTGCTACTTCATCTGTTATTTGTAAACGGGCTGATAGTTTTCCGTCAAAGGTATTACCTATCTTGCCTATTTCTTCATACCTTATTGCAAGAGATACAGAAAGCGTATCAGTAACGTCACTTTCTATATCTAAATATATAGCATTTGATGTACGATCGTTTCTCCCGGCAGTATCGGGTGAAAATCCAGGAAAACCATTTGATCCTATCGCCTCTGCGTTGTTCAAAAAAGATCCTATTTCATAAGATGTTTCATCTCCTGCGATAATTTCAAATTGTTCAAAATGTTTTTGGTAACCAAAGGCAATATTGAGCTCCGACTCAAAACCAACATCTACAGGATAAGTAAAATCTGCATTGAATACGCGCTCTGTTTGAATTTGAGAGCCCAATTTAAACTTTACGGGCGAAGCTTCGCCCAATGATGCATTTACACTATTACGTAATTTATAATCAATATGATTTTTGCCCATTACCATACTAATGTCGTAAGTTAATTCAAATCTTTTGTTATCTATTGAACCTCGTAAACCACCAGCGATACTACTATCTGTTACTTTACCGCCAAATCTTGGAGTAAAACCACCAGGAAATCTTTCATTAAAAGAAAAACAATTAGGATTGTTTAAAACAGATGCTAAAGCTTCAGCATCACCAATGCCATTTGGAATAGTAGGTGTTGGACAATTTCCTGAATTATTATTGGTCATGTCAAAGAATAGGCGTCTACCATTATTTGGATTGGTAAATATACCGGTTCGTGTATTAGGGTTGCGATAAAAAAAACTTCCATCGATGTCACGTTGTGCCCAGTTACCAAAAAGATAAAGTTGCTGATATTGACCTTTTTCTCCAATATCCATTTCAATGTTACCAAAAGTTTTAATATTGTTCGTTATTTCAGGTGCTCCCCAAATAACAACAGGGTCTTGTATATCATCTTTGCTGATACCACTATCAATTAAGCTTTGAACGGCAGGATCTTGAATACCCCTAGACGTAGCTTCACTTTCAGAATACTCAAATGAAAAATTTGCAGAACCACTTTCTCCTATTTTAGTTCCAGAAATACCAGATAGTTCAAATCTAGCCCCATCTCCTTCATAGTATTGCCCCGTGCGTATTTCGATGCGATTGGCGTTTGCACTGTTTTCCAAGCGAAAATTAATAACACCTGCGATTGCATCAGAACCATATTGCGCAGCAGCCCCATCTCGTAAAACTTCCACGCTCTTAAGTGCAATACTAGGGATGGGTTCTAAATCTACTCCATGAGCACCTACATTTAACCCTGATATGTATTCATAAATTACACCACTGCGATGACGTCGTTTACCATTAACGAGTATTAATATGCTGTCTGTAGGCAAACCTCTAAGATTGGCGGGTCTTACCATAGTGCCCGCATCGCTAATTGCTTCCTGCCTGACGTTATATGAAGGAATAACATTAGATAGAGTTGATATGATGTCGCTGTTACTGCGTGTTTTTAAGCTTTTCTTATTAATAATATCTAACGGTGCCAATGCATCACTAGGTGATCGGTTCATGCGACGTGAACCTATTATTTGAATACGTTCTGCTTCAATTTTCTGATGGGTACTTTTTGATTTTTTTTCTGTAGCATTGTCTGAGTTAGTCGTTGCTAAAGTGTCGGCTTCAGTAACAGTTTCAATTTTTATTTCGTTATCTACGTTTTTTGCTTTTTTATTGTCATTATTTAATGTCGAAGAAACGGCAATCACACGTTTTTTGGTCGCTATCGCATTGAGTGGAGTATTTAATATAAGTCTTTGTAAGGCTTCTTGAACCGTATAAGTACCAAAAATTGGGTTAGTAACTACGATAGTTGAATCATCAAATGGATAAATAAGGGAGTATCCTGATAACTCGGCTAATTTATCTAATGCGGCAGCAGCATTCATTGCAGGTAACTGAATGTAATAATGTTCAGTGGCGTTGCATACAAAAGTATTCCCAGACAACAGTATGCCAAAGACAACATAAAATTGAATGTATTTCCGCTTTTTATACTTTATTAGGCGACTTAACATTTTAAACATAACTCACTATCTGTTAATTTCTTCATAAAAGTAACTAGCCTAGTGTCCATACCGCGACCATTAATTGCTTAACTTTATTGTTGTTCCTTGTGTCTTGGAAATTATGTAAACCGTTAGCTTAAGTGCCTGTTACAACGAAAAGGCAACGATTTTATCGTCATTGATATTGCTATCTTAACATCACTTTTGACTATCCACTATCCACGGTAGGTTTATTAGTTGTATTGATTACACTTATATTCGATTGTTTGATGGCTACGGGGAATAAGAAGTTTATCTTCTGACCATAGTTGATAAAAATCTCTTAAATTCACTTTTTTTATAACGTAAAAACCCCAGCAAAAGCTGGGATTTGTTAGTTGAATACTTAGAACTTAGAACTTAGAACTTAGAACGTATAAGTTGCTTTTAAGTAGTAGAAACCACCATTAAAACCAAAAGGTGAGGTTTCATAATATTTACCACCCCAACTATTATTTGCCGCACCACTTTGTTGCTCAAAGTCAAGATCATTTGGGTATTCATCAAAGATATTCTGAGCACCAATACTTACTTTAATATCTTCCATTACGTGATAAGTCACTTCAACATCTACGGTCACCTCAGCATCGGCAACAATTTCAGTACCTGGGTTTTCTTGTGAGCCAACCCAGTCAACGTGAACACCTTGGTATTCACCGTAGTAGTTTACACGTGTAAACATGCTCAGATCATCCCAGCTTTGTGACCATGTAAATGTCGCACGATGATTGGGTAAATCATTCTCTAAACGAGAAACTTTACCATTCCCCGTTATTTCAGGCGTGTAATCATCAACAGTGGTTTCATTAAAGTTATAAGCAAGACTGAATGTAGTACTACCACTAAATAAGTCAGTTGAATAATTAGCTACAAAATCAACACCTTCAGTTGTGGTGTCAAAGTCATTAGTAAAGAAACTTACTTGTTGAATAGAATCTACATTTGGTACGCCTGCAGTTTTTAATGCTTCTTTATCTGTCGTTGATAAATTAATTTTTGCTGATTGAGAAACACGATCTGTTACCTCAATATTGTAGTAATCAAGGGTGAAATGGAATTCATCTATTGACCATACCGCTCCAAAAGCCATACTTTTTGATTCTTCAGGCGTTAATTCTTTCGCACCTAATTGCACTGCTACAGGGTTAGTTGGCGGTAATAAAGCTGAATCGACTAATACCCCACCGTCTAAATTAGTTTGTACATTTGAGTAGTTAGCTTGACCTACTGTTGGTGCACGGAATCCTGTGCTCACGGAGCCACGTACCGAAAAATCATCAGTAATGTTATATTGCGCTGTGATTTTATAGTTGGTCGTATCGCCAAATGAACTATAGTCTTCATAACGTACCGCATAACCCATTAAGAAGTTTTCAGTATATTGTGCTTCTATATCAAGATAAACAGCATAGTTTTGACGAGAAAATGTTCCTGCAGCTGAAGGTTTAAAACCAGGGAAACCATTTGACCCTATTCCAAAACCTTGTTCTGTATATGGGCCTGCAATAAAAGAATCTTCATCACCGGCTATAACCTGAAAAGATTCTTGATGATATTCATAACCACCCGCAATAACCAATGGCGCGTCAATGCCAACTTCAAGTTCTTTGACTAGATCAATATTAACGAACTTTTCGAGCTGAACATGCGACCCTGGATTAAAGTCACGAGGAGAATCAGGGCCTAAAGATGCGTTTAAAGTATCGTATATAACATAACTTGATTCGTTACGACCAACAGAACCACTGATGTCATATGATAAAGTATCGTCTATCTGACCTCGAGTTCCCATAGTGATTGACGTATCAATAATATTGCCACCAAAATTAGGCGTGAAACCACCCGGTAACATTTCATTAAACGCAAAACAGTTAGCACCAACCGCTGTAGAATTATCGGCAATTAAAGCGTAATCATCTTGACCTAAAACATTGCCTGAGGTCACATTAACCGTAGGACATTCAATGCCGTTATCAAGCCCATCAATGTCGGCAACAAGTAAAGTTGCACCGTCATCATTTGAATATACTCCGCCACGATTATGTGGGTTACGGTAGTAGAAACCACCACGAACATCACGTTCAGAGAAATTACCAAACATATAGATCTCACGATCGTTACCTATATCTAATCCAAAGTTACCAAAAATAGTAATATCATCATTAACTTCCGGAGAGCCCCAAACTTGAGCTAAATTAGAAACACTGGTATTTCCAGCATCAATTAGGCCTTGTGCATCAGGACGTTGTACACTCCTACTCGTAGCATCAGAGGTTTTATATTGGAAGCTAAGGTTAGCAAAACCATCTGGAGTCAGTGCCATTCCAATGTTTCCGTTTACTTCGGTAGTATCTCCATCCCCTTCATAATATGAACCATGTCGCACGGTTAATGAACCACCATCTGCATCATCTTTTAATACAAAGTTCATGACACCGGCTATTGCATCTGAACCATATTGTGCGGCAGCGCCATCACGTAAAATTTCGACTTGTTTTAACGCAGCACTCGGAATAACTGAGATATCGGGCCCTTGAGCACCATCATTAATACCACCACCTAGCAAAGCGATAACAGATGCACGATGACGACGTTTACCGTTAACAAGTATTAATGTACTGTCAGAGGAAAGGCCACGAAGGTTAGCTGGTTTTACTAAGCTTGCAGCGTCTGATATCGGATTAGTATGAACGTTAAATGAAGGAACCGTGCCTTTTAATAATTCCAGCATGTCGGTATTACCCGATCTTTCTAGTTCTTCAGCGCCAATTAAATCAATAGGTACGGGTGAAGAATCAACCGATCTTGGTGCACCACGAGAACCTACAACAGCGACACGTTCAATTTCTTTTTCTTTAGCCCCATCATTTTCAGCAGCATATGATTGCACAGTACCTAACGCTAAACTTACCGCTAGTGCTAAGGTTGTAGTTTTAAATTTTATGGACATGATATTTACTTCCCAATGTTTAAATAATTTTTATTAGTTTTTTTACAGCTGCTATTGAATTAAGTCTATAATTTGCAACCTGCACTAAAGAGTTAATAAGTTCGTAAAGCCGTAAAAATAATTATTTATTTATTGAATTTGTAATAAATATTTGGTTTTAAAATGGAACAGTTGAAGTGAATTAAGGAATAATTCAGAGGTTGTAATTGAATGCTCTTGGCTTTTTGTTAATTAAATAAATATTACAAAACAATCAATTAAGTTGTAACTAGAAAAAACGAGAGAACAGGCGCCGAGTGAAATATAGACATGGTTATTCATGAGATTTTATTATTAATATTTTATAATAAAACCTCAAAATAATCAGACGAGTTTTACTTGATAGGTCGTTAAGTAAATGGTTATAGATTTAATCCTATATTTTTTTTGTCAGTAAGACTTTATTGGAATCAAGTCTTTGAGAATCCATATTGAAAGAAAGTTCTATTGCTTCAATTAGCGCTTCACTGTCTTCTAAATCAAAACGGCCACTGATCTTAATTTTGTGTAGTGAAGGGTCTTTCAGCACAATCTCTACGTCTATATAACGATTAATCTCTTCAATAACGTCAAATAGTTCTTCATTAACAAATATTAATTTACCATCAAGCCATGAAAGTGCACGCTTTATATTCTCTGGTTTTATACGGGTCAATTTTGGTGCTTGATCACTACCTACAATTACTTTTTCACCTTTGATAATATACACATCATCCTTTTTAATGTCCGTATTATCCAACTCATTAATATCCGCTAAGGTTTTATTAAGTGCCACTTTCGACATTTTAACTTTTCCGTCAGTAACCGTTACTTGAATATTTTCGGATTTTAAATGGACAACAAATTTTGTTCCTATAGCTTGAACTAAACGATTACCAGCATAAACAATAAAGGGACGTTCAGGATCATGTGCTACTTCAAATAAAGCTTCACCTTGTATTAATTTTATTACCCGTTTTTCATCCGAAAATTCAGTTTCAATCCAACTATTAGTATTTAAATGGATAATTGAACCATCATCAAATTCTGCAGTCATTTGTTGACCGACCAAGGTGGCATATGAATTTTTTTGTATGTTATTAGGCATAACAATAAAAATTATAACAGCTAAAAAGCAAGCACTTGCTGCTAAGGCAAAGGGTTCAAAGATCGGTTTTAATACGGGCCATAGGGAGACGTTTGTTGAGGTTTCATCATCATCGATACTCATGAGTATTTCATCCATACCATCCCATATATCGGCCATCGCTTTCAAAGCTACGGGATGTCTTTTATCTGCTGACAACCATACCTTTAACTCTTTTCTTGATTGATCAGATAAATTACCATTATCAAGCCTGACTAACCAAATAGACGCTTCGTCATCAATCATATTTAACGTATGAAGTGGAATTACTTTGTTATTTGTATTCATTTTTTACGCTCGTTGCTAGATTGATTGAGCTGTATTGGATGTTCAAGCTCTTTAGTTTCATATCCTTGAGCACAAAGTGATTGTTTGCATATTTTTAAGCCTGTCGCTATGTATTTTTCAACAGAACTTACTGATACATCCATTTTCTTTGCTATTTCCTTGTGACTCAAACAATACAGTTTTCTTAACAGAATCGCCCGGCGGTTTTTTTCCGGTAATGAACTTAATACCTTGTTAAAACGTTCAAATTTTAGTTTTTGGTACAACTCTTTTTCAACGGTATTATCAACTTCATCATCGATTAAAGCATCATCTAATTCTGTATGTATTTCTTTCGATTGTTGCATTAACTTTTTTAAGACTAAATTTCTTGAGACAACAAACAAATAACCTTTAGGGGATTTAATTTCCTGCTTAGCATCAGAGTTTAACACCCTAATAAAAGCTTCCTGTAGGATATCGTCGACATCTTGCTGTTCTACGCTCATCTTCATAATAGAGCGCACTAATCCATCTTTGCAGGATTGAAAAGCGTTTAAAACTCTATTGTTAGACTGCTTGTTTGTTTGCATTTAATGTTTCCAATAATACACGGTTCTACTAAAGAGCTTGTTAAAGACTAAATCCACAACTATTTTAGACAAAATATACGATAATAATTTTTTCATTATATATCGTATATTTTACAACCTCATTTTATTTGTTCGTATTTAACATAAAAAACAAATAAACGATTATTAAATTTCTAAATTTTTAGGATTATTAGAGACCCATATATTGTACCTTTAATATTCAATATAAAACTAATACCGCATCGTATTATAAAATGATAATTTGAATTCTTTTATTAAATATTTATGGATTTGTCAGTAGACAAACTCTTTAGCTTTATTGGTGAATAAATTAATCGCACAATTTATAAATGTAACGGTGGAAGTTATTTTGGCATTTGAAACACTTTTTTCTTTAGGACTTTATTTCAGTGCAATGCTAGGTATAGGTCTTTATGCTTATCGTAAATCAACGAGTGATGTATCAGGTTATATGCTTGGGGGGCGAAGTTTAAGCCCTAGTGTGGCAGCACTTTCTGCAGGCGCATCGGATATGAGCGGTTGGATGTTAATGGGTTTACCTGGTGCAATGTATATTTCTGGTATGAGTAGTTTATGGATTGCCATTGGTTTGGTTATTGGCGCATTTTTAAATTATCTTATCGTGGCACCTCGGCTTCGAACCTATACAGAAGTGGCAAATGACTCAATTACTTTGCCTGATTTTTTTGAAAATCGTTTTAATGATAAATCTCGGTTGTTAAGAGTGGTTTCTTCGGTTGTTATTGTGGTGTTTTTTACACTATATACTTCTAGTGGCATTGTGGCTGGTGGCAAGTTATTTGAAAGTTCTTTTGGTTTAAATTATGAAGTTGGTTTGTATGTAACTGCAGGTGTGGTTGTCGCTTACACACTTTTTGGTGGCTTTTTAGCTGTCAGCTTAACCGACTTTGTTCAAGGATGTATTATGTTCATTGCTTTGGTTTTAGTGCCAATAGTTACGATCAGTGGAGTTGGAGGAATTCCAGAGGTACTCGAAAGTGTTACTGTGATAAATCCAGCGTTACTTGATATTTTTAGCGGTGTTGGTTTTATTAGCATTCTTTCAGCGATGGCATGGGGGTTAGGTTACTTTGGTCAACCTCATATAATTGTCCGTTTTATGGCCATACGCCATGTTAAAGATATGCCAACCGCACGTCGCATCGGTATGAGCTGGATGATAGTTTCTATTATTGGGGCTATGGCAACAGGTTTTGCTGGTATTGCCTATGTTGCAAAAAAAGGTTTGAAATTTGAAGACCCTGAAACCATATTTATTTTACTCTCTCAAATTTTATTTAGCCCATTGATTGCAGGTTTCTTACTTGCTGCTATTTTAGCGGCCATAATGAGCACCATTTCATCTCAGCTATTGGTTACCTCAAGCTCTTTAACTGAAGATTTTTATAAAACATTTTTACATCGTACCGCCAGTGATAACCAACAAGTATTGGTTGGACGCATATCGGTATTTTTAGTTTCACTGGTTGCAATCTATCTTGCTTACGATCGGGATTCATCTATTTTGTCTTTAGTAAGTAACGCTTGGGCTGGCTTCGGTGCTGCTTTTGGCCCTGTCGTTATTGGAAGTTTATATTGGAAAAAAATGACAAGAAATGGAGCTCTAGCCGGCATGATAACCGGAGCAGTAACTGTCTTGTTATGGATTTATGCCCCTATCACAATACATGGTCAATCATTAAGTTCAGTCATGTATGAAATAGTACCTGGTTTTATTTTATGTTCATTAGTTATCTATGTGGTGAGTAACATGTCGCCTCAAGATAATGAAAAAGTCTTGGGAAAACATGATAAAATGTTAACTTATCACATTTAAGTGTATGAATTTATGTTGTTATTTTATGGGTTTGTAAATAACAGAAATGGACAGCTCTCTAAGTTTTATAATCTGGGATAGCTGTCGAATAAATTTATTAACGTTATTTAGTATCCGAAAAATATTTACTCTGCATATGGAATGCACATGCTTTCTAATGAAGCAGCAGACTCCAACATTAATAATAAAGTCGCGGGCTCAATGCATCAACATTTGAAAAATACAGAACAAAAGCACATGACAGGTATGGGATAATTGCATAAGTCTTCTTTCATGATTATCTGCTTTATACATCATAAATTCGAAAAAGTTAATTGTATATCTTTATCACTTTCTAGTGTTTACGGTTGAAATTTAGACACTGATTTTCTTGATAATAATGTGGGTGAAAACACATGTTGAATATTTAGTTCTTCAACTTTATACACATTTTGTAAAACTAACTTCGCACTCATTCTGCCCATTGAATAGACGGGGTTATCGATTGTTGTGAGTTTAGGATAAAGATAATTCGCAAAATTTACATTATCAAAACCCATTATTGATAAATCTTCGGGCAATTTAAATCCGTGTTCTCTTGCGTACTTCATCGAGCCAGAAGCCATCTCATCATTGGCACATACTATGGCAGAAAAAGAGACTTTCTTATCAATAAAGTGTTTTAAACCCTCTTTACCACCCGTTTCTTTAAAATCACCGATATAAAGCAGGTTTTCGTAGAAAGGAATGTTTTGCTCTGCAAGTGCTCTTTTATGCCCAGTTAAACGGGTACTCGCATCAGTTTTAAATAAAGGACCTGCTACATAAGCGATATCTTTGTGACCTAAATCAATCAATGCTTTTGTCGCAAGATAACCACCCATTTCATTATCTAAACTGATGCAATTATCAACGAGTTTATCAACATATCTACTCATTAAGTATATTGGGGTTTTACCTTTACTTAATTCAATTAAATATTCGTCACTTACTGCTTCAACGTGAATGATGAGCGCATCACAATTCCGGCTAATGAGAAATTCAATGCCATCTTTTTCTTTTTCTTCTTCACTGTGTCCAGTAGTAATAATAACGTGCTTACCGGCGGCTCTTAACTCTGATTCTATGCCCGCCATCATTTGACCGAAAAAGGGACCGTGCAGTTCAGAAACTAAAACGCCAATACTATTAGATCGACTTGAAGCAAGTGACTGTGCAATTGAGTTAGGACGATAGTTTAGCTCCTTCATTGCATCTTCAACTTTTACCCGTGTCTTTTCGCTGACTTTAGCATTTTTATTCATTACTCTTGAAACAGTTGCTAAGGAAACGCCTGCAAGTTTAGAAACTTCGTAAATTGTAGCCATGAACGTCCTGTTGGTACGGGTAGTGGGATGTGGTATTAAGAAAATAATACCACATAGATTAATGCGTTAACTAGTTGATTAGTTAAGTCAGCAATATTAATTGATGTTTTATGTAGTTATTGCACGTTTTTGGTCTAAGTCATCACTAATTTGTTGGCTTTTATTGCAAGAAAGTGGATAGAACATCATTAAGGCGGCACCTGCAAAAGCAAAACCAGCAGGGATCCAACTCATCAATAACTGCATTCCTGGTAATGCACCATCAATAGTACTTTTATCCATACCATTGTAGCCGTACCCCGCTAGTACGACTAAAACCAATGCACCCGCAAATCCGCCACCTGTTTTTTGAACAAAAGTACCTGCAGAGTATATTAACCCTGTTGCTCTGCGGTTATTTTTCCATTCAGAATAATCAGCACTATCACCTAACATAGTGAAAAATAAAGTTGGCATCATGGCGGCAAAAAATTCTGCAGAACAACCTAAAACAAAAATGGCTTGAATGTTTCCTCCAGGTACCCAATAAAAACCAGCGGTTAATGCACCGCTCGCTAATAAAGCGATGATAAAAAGTTTCTTCTTTCCTAGTATTTTTGCTAAATAGCCAGTACACAAAGCGCCTAAGATTGAGACTAGCAGCAGACCGATAAAATATTTACCTGCCATTATTTCATCACCTACTTGGTATTTAAAGTAATAAGCAATAACGCCATATTTTATGCCATTAAACATCATGGTTAAAAAGCCCATGCCCAATAATATTAACCAAGGTTTGTTGGTTAATAAGTCCATCATATCTTGTTGGGTGCTACTTATATTCTTAATGTCTGTATTTAATAGACGTTTGATAAGGCGCCACATAACGAGTGCAACAGCAAAAAAGAATACACCAGTGTACATATTTCGATAATAGAAAAATAAAGTTATCGCTAATAAAGGTAAAATAATAAAAGGTAAGTTTTTACTTAAATCAATTAAATCTGATTTCAAGCTATGAGATTTATCAACCTTAGTCGTGACTCGCTCTTTTGTGGTAAAAAAGGTTACTAGCATTAATCCTGTCAATAAAGCAGCAAATAAGTACATAGTGTATTGATAACCTTGAGCGTCATTGCCATTACCAAAGTAGGCAACTAAGTCGGGTAAAAATCCCATGACAAGTAATCCCCCTGCAAAGGCTCCAGCAAAGCGAAAACCTGAAAGGCTAGTGCGCTCAGTATTACTTGGCGTCATTACCCCCATTAAAGCAGAGTAGGGAACATTATTTACGGTATAAGCGAGTGTTAAGCCAATGTAAGTCGCGTAGGCATAGATGAGTTTGTTGGTATAACTGAACTCAGGCGTAGTAAAGCAAAGCACCATAAATAGGGCTAAAAAGGGCGTCGACCATAAAATCCAAGGGCGGAATTTACCCCATGGTGTATTCGTTCGGTCTGCTATCATGCCCATGATAATATCTGTAACACCATCCGTTAAACGCACCACTAAAAATAACATGGCAGCTGCGGCAGCGGTGAGGCCAAATGTATCCGTATAAAAAACGGCCAAATAGGCTAAAGCGCCACGCCAAACTAAATTGGCTGCTGCATCTCCCATGGCGTAACCCACTTTTTCATAATATGGCAGTTTATTCATTAGCTTTCCTATTATTATTTCTTATCGATTACTGATTAGCGATTTATACGCATGACCACTGTTTTTTATTGTTCTCAACTGGCTCTCATAATCTACATATACAATGCCAAATCGTTTTAAGTAGCCTTCTGCCCATTCAAAATTATCCATCAAACTCCAGGCGAAGTAACCCTGAATGTCTACACCACTTTCAATCGCGTCGTTAACCGCTAATAAATGCTGCTGATAGTAATCAATTCTATCTTGGTCAATAACTTCATTATTAACAATTTTATCATCAATAGCTGCACCATTTTCAGTGATATACACAGGCGGTAAATCGTAACGCTCATTTAGTGATATCAATAACTCGCTAAAAGCTTTTGGATATACCTCCCAACCAATATCGGTTAGCTTTCCTGTAGCGGGTAACTCCTCAAAATAATCAGCATCAGTAGCTTGATATACCGCACGGGTATAAAAATTAACCCCTAAATAATCGACAGGATGTGAAATTATTGCCATATCCTCTGGATGAATATCCGGATGACAGTTTTGTGGGAGCTGCTGCATTATTTCTGGGTATTTACCGTCGAAAATAGGTTTGATATACCATTGATTGAAGTAGTCATCTGCAAAAGACGCCGCTGTAATGTTTTCGGGTTTATCATCAATAGCATAAGCAGGGGTAAAATTTAATACAATACCATTAAGAGAGTTAGGGCTATTTTTGGTTAATACCGACATAGCTAGACCATGGGCAAGTAATAGATGATGAGCGGCTTTTTTACCGTTTTCTTTTCCTACTAATCCTGGCGCATGAACGCCAACCTCATAACCCAAATAAGCACTACAAAAAGGTTCGTTTAGTGTGGCATATGAATGAACACGGTCACCAAAAGCTTGTGATATCAAATCGGCATATTGTTGAAATTTATAAGCAGTTTCTCTATTGAGCCAACCACCGTTATCTTCAAGGTGCTGAGGTAAGTCCCAATGATAAAGTGTAACAAAGGCCTTAATATTACGACTTTTCAGTTCATCTAATATACCGAGGTAGAAGTCTACACCTGTTTTATTCAGTTCACCAGATTCAGTTATCACTCTTGGCCATGATATAGATAATCTATAGGCATCTACACCTAGTGAGTCAATTAGCTCAATATCATCTTGCCAAAGATTATAGTGATCACAGGCAATATCGCCATTTGAACCATCGGCAACAGTATTTGCTTTTGCGCAAAAAGTATCCCATATGCATGGTAATCTTTTCTCTGAAGCGCCCTCTATTTGGAATGACGCTGTCGCCACTCCATAGGTGAATTCTTTTGTTAGCATCTTCGAATTTAACGGTAATGAAATCTTATTCATTCTTTTATCAATCCTTACTGGAGATTTGTACTTTAGCCTTTCTAATACTTTTATTGAAAGCGCTTACAAGTTCATATTTAAAAAAAACGCTAAGTGAGTAAAAAATACTGTGAAAGCGCTTACATTTAGGTTAATGTGTTCTACATAAAAGGTCAATAGCTTTTAAACTCTTCTTGATGTTTTTTTATTCATTAAACATCTTTAAGGCGATAAATTGCCTTTGATTAAAACAATAAATAAGCATGCCGATTAAAAGGTAATGATTTTTGTCAGGAGAAATACAATGGTTGATAGTCCACTTAGTAGTCAAGTATCTCAAGAAAATAATAATGGACATGAAAATTATCGTTTCGCACTACTCTCTTTAACTTCATTATTTTTTGTGTGGGGCTTCATTACTTGTTTAAATGACATTTTAATACCTCATTTAAAAGGTGTTTTTAATTTATCTTATACTCAAGCTATGTTGGTACAATTTTGCTTTTTTGGGGCTTATTTTATTGTGTCAATTCCTGCCGGAAAAATCATTAAAACAATAGGTTATCAAAGAGGAATTGTTTTAGGTTTAGTCATTGCATCGATAGGTTGTTTTACTTTTTATCCTGCGGCCTCACAGCATAGCTATTCAATATTTCTTCTTGCGCTATTTATTCTTGCCAGCGGCATAACCATATTGCAAGTATCAGCTAACCCTTATGTAAGTTTACTCGGTGATGCCAAAACCGCATCTTCAAGATTAACGATGACACAAGCCTTTAATTCTTTGGGCACGACAGTAGCGCCTTTTTTTGGTGCATTTCTTATTTTAAACAGTGCTGCCGATGCTATGTCTAGTGAAGCAAGTGCTGAGTCGGTACAATTACCTTATGTCTTATTAGCGGGTACCTTATTATTGCTTGCGGCTGTTTTCTCAATGATAAAACTACCAAATTTTGAAAACGTTAAACATGAAAAATCACAAACTGTTGTACCTGAATCGGGCAGCGCTTGGCAATATAGTCATCTTGTTTTAGGCGCTGTTGGTATTTTTGTTTATGTGGGGGCTGAAGTTTCGATAGGCAGCTTCTTAGTAAGTTTCTTTAATGACCCAGACATTGCGGGTTTAAAAGAATCCGAAGCCGCTAAGTATATTGCGTATTATTGGGGAGGGGCAATGATTGGTCGCTTTGTCGGTGCATTTGTTATGCGAAAAATAGCGGCAGGTAAGGTATTAGCGTTTAATGCGGTTCTTGCTATTTGTTTTATTTTGATTGCCGTTATTACCAATGGTGCGCTAGCAATGTGGTCAATTTTGTTAGTGGGTCTGTGTAATTCTATAATGTTTCCAACCATATTTAGTCTAGCTATTAATGGATTAGGTAAACATACCAGCCAAGCTTCTGGTATTTTATGTTTAGCCATTGTTGGTGGAGCAATTTTACCCTTGCTGCAAGGCGTTACCGCTGATGCTGTTGGTGTACAAAATTCCTTTGTTTTTCCAGCATTATGTTATGTGTTTATTGTCTATTATGGTTTATTTGGAAGTAAACCAAATAAACCATAATGTATTAGACCTATAAATTTAAAAATGAGAGAGATTCACTATGTCTGAACCTATAAAGAAAATTGTGATTGTCGGTGGCGGTTCTACCGGTTGGATGGCTGCTGCTAGTCTTTCTCGGTTTATTGAAGATAAAGAAATATCCGTTACCTTAATCGAGTCACCTGATATTCCTACAGTCGGGGTTGGTGAAGCAACTATTCCTAATATTGTTGGGTTTAATAAAGACTTAGGTATAGATGAAGTTGAATTAATTAAAGCGACTCAAGCGACATTCAAGCTAGGTATTGAATTTGAAAACTGGCATAAGAAAGGCGAGAATTTTTTTCATCCTTTCGCTGATTACGGCCTTAAAATAGATAATGTTGATTTTCATCATTATGTCAATCGCGCAAAACTAGCCGGTGCTAAGCACAATTTGCAAGATTATAGCTTTGCCTGTGCATTGGCTAAACAAGGAAAGTTTGCCCAAGCAAATTCTGATCCTCAATCACCCTTGGCTGATTATTCGTACGCCTATCATTTTGATGCGGTGCTTTATGCTAGATTCTTGCAAAAGTTTTCGGTTAAAAGGGGCATTGAACATATTTCCGCCAATGTTTGTGATGTGCATTTAAATCAAACATCTGGTTTTATTGAATCGGTTCAATTAGCAGATGGTAGAAAAATTCAAGGTGATTTATTTATAGATTGCTCTGGATTTAAAGCGTTATTAATCGATGGAGCCATGGAAGTAGGGCTTGATGATTTAAGTAAATCGTTACCCTGTGATAAAGCTATTGCTGTTCAAACTGAACTGGTAACAGACCCCACACCATATACGCGTGCAATTGCTAATAATGCTGGATGGCAATGGTGTATTCCTTTGCAGCACCGCATGGGAAATGGTTATATTTATAGTAGTCAGTTTCTTAATGACCAAGATGCAGAAGATGAAATGCTGGCAACTGTTGATGGAAAAACGATTAATGATGTTAGACATTTTGATTTACCTTTGGCAAAGCGTAAAGTTATTTGGCATAAGAACTGTTTCGCTTTAGGGTTAGCTGCTGGGTTTCTTGAACCGCTTGAATCTTTAGGCTTATCTTTGATTCAATCAGGTTTAGCAAAGCTCTATACTTTCTTTCCTGATATGTCGTTCAATGAACATGATATGGCAGAAGTGAATAGGTTACATAATGCTGAGTTAGATCGCGCCGTCGATTTTTTAGCACTGCATTATAAATTAACCAAACGAGATGATACTGAATTTTGGCGTTATTGTCAGAATATGCCAATAAGTGATGCGTTAACGCATAAAATAGAGGTATACAAAAGTCAGGGGCGGATAGTTATGTATGACAATGAATCGTTTGAAGAGGCGAGTTGGTTAAGTATGTTTACAGGGTTTGATGTAAACCCACAACGTTTTGATGTTAGAGCTAAAAATATCCCGCTAGAGATTATTGAAAGAAATTTGGCTGAAATGAAAATGTCGATGAATAGTGCAGCGCAACAAGCAATGACCCATCAACAGTTTCTTGATAAGCATTGCCGCGCAGACCGAGATATTTAGTTAAAATACGGGCTAACTCTCGATTTAAATGACTGCATTTTTATTATGCAGTTATATTTTTCTAGCTTTGCAGTATTCATTTATAAATTGATCATGAGAAGGTTGTTGCTGTGCAATATCCTTCAGTCCTTGACTGCCTTGAGCTAAAATAACTTTTAGTTTTTCACTGTCCCATATATTTAATGTTGGGTTGTAGTTGTCTGGTTGTACACCTAATCCTTCAAGTACTGCGTACCAACTCGTTGGCCGAAATAACGCTTCATCTTTAAGGTTCAGGGCTCCAGAGGCTTTGAATAGTTTTAACTTTTGTTCAAGCGTTTCAGGCAGTTCCATAGTTTTACACCATCTCCAAAAATCACTGTCGGTTCGAGATGTTTTACAATAATGCAGCACTAAAAAGTCCCGTATTTCTTCATAATCAACCCTAACATTTTGGTTGAATTGACCAATCAAGGCCGGATCACAGCTTTTGTTTGGAAATAGCCGAATAAAATGAGCAATAGACTTTGATACTAAGTGAATAGCTGTCGATTCAAGAGGTTCTATAAAACCCTGAGCAAGCCCTAAAGACAGGCAATTTTTGACCCAAGATTTCTTTCGCATTCCGGTAGTAAACGGAATTGTTCTTGGCTCGTTGATAACTTCGCCTTTTACTGATGCAAGCAATGTTTTTTTAGCCTGTTCGTCAGTAATGTATTTATCGCAATATACATAGCCATTTCCGGTACGATGCTGCAGTGGAATATGCCACATCCAACCCGCTTCTTTTGCTGTAGAAGTGGTAAAAGGCGGAGTAGCACCAACATTTCTTGTTTGTACGGTAACTGCTTTATTACAAGGTAGGTAATGTGACCATGATTCATATCCAGCTTTAAGTGCTTTTTCTATTAATAGGCCATGAAATCCCGAGCAATCAATAAAAAAGTCTCCGCCTATTTGTTGACCACTCTTTAAAACTAAGTCAGCGATATTACCATCAGACTTTAAGTTGACGTTTTCTACCAGTCCTTCTGTCCTTATAACACCAATATTTTCTGCAAAATTACGTAGGTATTTCCCTGCCAAAGATGAATCTAAATGTAAGGCATAAAAAGCACGAGAAAGTGGGGTGTTTTTGGCTTTATGAGGTAAAAAGAACTTACCTTGTTCTGCTAAAACCGATTCAGCAGAATGTGCCATCAATGGTGTTTTGTCATTTTCAGCTTTGCACTTCAGCCAGCATTGATAAAAGTCAAAGCCGTCAATACTTTGGCCTAAAGTACCAAAGGGATGAAAATAAGATTCTCCAACGGTGCCCCAATCTTCAAATTTAATGCCTAATTTGAAACTGGCTTGTGTTTCCTTGATAAAGTCAACTAGGTCAATACCTAAGCTCTCTATAATATTTATTAATGGCGGGATCGTAGCTTCGCCCACACCAACAATACCGATGTCATCTGATTCAATAACCTCTATTTTCATGGATGTGTTCTTAAAAATATTACCTATGGTGGCTGCTGCTAACCAACCGGCTGTGCCTCCACCGAGGATGACTATTTTTTCTATGGGATCTTCAGTAGTGTTCATATTCATTCCTTAAAACCACAATGTTGATTTAAAAAATCACTGTGCGTTTGTGAATTATTAACTCTATTTTTGATGCTATTACGCATTTTAGCCAGTTCATTAGATAATAATTCAGTAGAAAACTTATCAATAGATTTATCATAAGATTCAGGCCTAAAACTGAGACCATCAAATATAGCTAGCCAACTGTCCTTACCAAATATTTCCCAAGGATATTTAATAATATCTCCCTTGGTTTTAAAAGCGGCTATTTTATCGGCTAATGTTTGCGGAATGGCCAAGTCGCGACAATGTTGCCACATGGGATAGTCAGTTCTGCCATTTAATTTATAATGAAGAATAATAAAGTCACGGACACGCTCGTATTCTTGCGCCATGGCATAATTAAACTTATCAGCGTCTTCTTGCGAATATTCAGCTTTAGCCAAAAAGGATGATATCTTTTCAATAGCCGTCTCTACTAATGCAATACTTGTGCTTTCTAGCGGCTCTAAAAATCCAGAGGCTAAACCAACGGCGATACAGTTTTTGTTCCAGGATTTTTTACGTCTACCTGGAGTAAACGAAAATGAACGAGGCTCATGGAGCAGCTTACCTTTTATGTTTTTCAACATATTATCGATAGCTTCATCTTCACTGATAAATTCACGACTGAAAACAATGCCATTGCCCGTTCTGTTTTGTAAGGGAATTTGCCATTGCCAACCCGCTTTTTGCGCATGGGAAATAGTATAGGGTACTGGATCAGCTACTAACTCGCTTTGTACCGCGGCAGCGGTATCACAAATTAAATATTGACTCCAATCTTCATAGCCAGTTTTTAACGTTTTTTCAATGAGTAACGCACTAAATCCCGAGCAATCAATGAATAAATCACCAGAAATAGTGAGACCATTTTCCAGATTCAGAAAATCGATATCCTCTGTAAAATCATTTAAATTGACTTGTTCAATTTTACTATCGATGTGCTTCACACCATTATTAATTGAATAATCACGCATCAACTTGGCAAATAGACCCGCATCAAAATGTAACGCCCAATCGAATATTTCCAATTGATTCTTTGGTTGAATTATTGGCTGAATAAATTTATTGTTTTGCGCTAATTTAACACCGAGTGAATAATCTGAGAAAGGCGTTTTATCACCAGTTTGATGTAGCTTAGTAAAATAATGATGAAATGGAATACGATTGACTTCTTGCCCAAACAAGCCAAACGGATGAATGAAAGCGCTTTCGTTGCCAGACCATCCCTTAAATTCAATACCTAACTTGCAGGTAGCATTTGTTGCCTTAAGTACTTCAATATCGGTAAAGCCTAATTTTTTATAGAAGCGCCTTAGTGTGGGTATCGTTGCTTCACCTACGCCTATTGTTCCCATCGCGGATGAAGCAATTAGGGTTATATTAACCGGGCTTCCTTTAAATTGTTTGCTTAACGTTGCTGCTGTCATCCAACCAGCTGTTCCGCCGCCAACAATAATGATTTCTTTCACTGATTTTTTGATGGCATTCATAAAGTCACATTGTTTATTAAATGAAAAATCCGCCATAGATAAATCTATAGCGGTATTTTGATTTACACTAAACTTCAATAAGCAAAGTTTAGAATATTACACGTGTACCGAAAGTCCAGCGTGCTTCATAAACATTTTGGAAAGCTTTCTGTTCTGAAAACTCTACATATGTTTGTTGATACTCTTCTGTAATGTTAGAGCCATTAATATAAACACTCATGTTATCATTCAAGGTATAAGTAACATTTACATCAAGTTGTGCGTAATCATCTTGGTAAAGAGATTGACCACCCGTTGCTCCGTTACCTGCTGTCATTAAACGTGGGCTACGTGCGTTGTAAGCCATACGAGCAGAAAATGTTTCATTTTCATACCATAAAACAAAGTTGTAGGTATCTTCTGACATGCCAACAAAAGGTAAATCTTCGCCATGAATATCTTTAGCGTCTTGAGTACTTTCACTAAAGGTATAGTTAGCGTCAACACCGAAGTTTGCAAATATGCTATCTGTACCTAAGAAATCACTTATAGCAACTTTAGCACCAATTTCATAGCCTGCAACATCGCCACCTTTACCTTGGACATTTGCTGTGAAAGGATGTGGGCCACGACTAACACCATCAGAATCAGGTTCATCAATCATAATGGTATCAGACTCGGTAAAGCTCTCAATGTCTATGCCATAAGTAGCAATATAAGCCATTGAAGCGTCACCGGTATACCATTCCGCTGTTAATGAGAAATTCTCTGAGCGCCAAGGGTCTAATTCAGGGTTACCATTTAATGTGCCGTTAACAACGCGCATACAGCCACAATCGTTATCAAATACGGTACCTACAGTTTTACCAGCACCCCATTGGTCCATATTTAAGGCTTGCATATTTTTAGACCAAGCTGCTCGTATTACAACTTCTTCACTAGCGGCATAAGCTAAGTTAAATGAAGGTAAGTAATCTGTGTAACTTCTTTCCGTTAACACATCGCCAATATCTGGGCCTAAACCTGAATGTGGTAAATTTGGTCCAACAAGGTTTTGTTTAACGGATAATTCAGTTTCAACAACTTTCATACCAACGTTACCAGTTAACGCTTCCCATTCAAAATTTGCCTGCACAAAGTATGTAATTTCATCTAGGCCGACATTGTAGGTAGCGCCACCATTTTCTGTACGGGCAACATTTCCAAAGGTTTTTTCATGAAAAGCTTTTGGATCTCTAAAGTTACTTGGGTCAATTGACCATATTCCTGGAATACCACCAACATTACCAAAGTCTGTCTGCCAAGAAACCGTAGTGTGCTCGTCTAACGCGGTTGGATTTAATATCGTATAAGGCGTCCAAACACCATCAACATTTTCACCCGTGCCTGCTACTTCGTAACAAGGGTCACCTTCTTCAGCACCATTATATTGTTGATCAACTGCTTTCCACTGTGCGATATCACAACCATCACCAAAATCAGAGGTATAAGTGAATTGGTCATGATCAACTGTTCTCTGGCTTAAACGAAGACCAAAATCTACACTGGTAATAAATCCTTCTTCAAATTCATAATTCCACTTAGTGCTGAAAGTTGATATTTCACTCGTATCGTCAGTATTTCCTTCTGATGAAAATGCACCAATGTGATATGAATCAAGGTCTGCCATGTAATCAGCAACACTCATTTGGCCTTTGCCACCGTCAACCATTTGGTCAAAACCACCAAAAACAGGGAATTCTCCAGATGCATCATGAGTAATTAAGAATGAGTCATCTTCGATACCTTGAGAGTAAGTACCATTACAACCACCTTGGTCACCAATGATTTCTTCGCCATCATTACAATATGCTGCAGGTGTTAACCAACCAGGACCGGTAACAAGCGTACCTTGATCTATGCTTAATATATCGCCTTCGCCATAAGCGTGACGCATTTTAGCGGTTGCTCTTGCCGTTGTTGCACGAACTTGGCCAGTTAAAGCCCCACCATTATCAAAATTTAATTCAAGATTAAAATTTTGAGAATTCTCTTCATTGACATTCGCTTGAGTAAAAGTTTGCATGCGGTAAGGGTTCATTGCATACGCATTGACACCTTGCCAAGCATTTCCGTCACCATCTTTAAATGTATCTCCAGTCGTACTCGTAGCAAAACCATAGTTATTAAAGTTCTGCCAGCGGTTATTATGATTAAAACCACGACGTGCATTGAACCTGTCTTGCTGGGTATAAAAGTAATCAGCGGTGAATTCAAAACCATCGCCTATATCAGCTTGAAATGATAACTGTAGAGCGTCACGCTTTCTTTCCTCAGTTTTGTTAAAAGCGGTAAAACCATGAGGGACAATATTTCGTGTCGTTGAACCATTACCAGGATCACCCCAAGCAAAGTTATTTTGTGTCCAGCCAATCCCGCCATTTTCTGACGTATCATTATGACCATTATAATCTGTTGCTAAATTAACTTCTGACGTTACAGCAGAAACGAGTACTCCCCACTTGTCAGCGTTATAACCGATTAAAGCATTTAACAGAGGGTCAGTTTCCTTACTGATCGAACCTTGAGTTACTTCAGCTCCGCCAGAAAACGTAAAACCATCTTGAAGCTCAAAGGGGCGACGTGTTTTTAAATCAATCGAACCAGCGATACCCGCTGCAGTATTGCTAGATGTTGCTGATTTATATACATCTACACCTGAGAATAATTGTGCCGGTAAATCACCTAAATCAGCACCTGAAGAATCAATGGTTGTTGCACTGAGGAAAACTTCACCATTCATTGTTGTATCAATTTGAGGTAAACCACGAATTTGAACTGGTCCACCTTCACCGGCAACGCGCTCAATTTGAACACCTGAAATACGTTGTAAAGAATCTGTAATCGTTACATCAGGCAATTTACCTATGTCTTCCGCTGAAATACCATCAACTTGAGAAGAAGCGAAACGTTTTGTATTGATACTCGCTTTACTGCTTCCTCGTATGCCACTTACCTGTATTACTTCAATTTCTGTTTCGGTAGCCTGTTTAGTTGCTTCTTCAGCTGACATCGCGGGTAATGCAGTAGCCCCCAATATAAATGACAAGCTCGTTGCTATTTTAGATTTAGTGAATTTATTCTTAATCATGATTTATCCCTCCCATTTGAAACACTTTATAATTATCTTTTTAGTAAGCGCTTTCATCAATTAATCAAGTTGCCGTGTGTAAGGGAAAATCAACAAACCAATGAAAGCGCTTACATCAAAACTAAATGATATTTAAATTAAGATCAAACTTTATTTTTGTTTTTAATGAAAATAATTTACTAAATAGTTATGGAACTTGTTTGTATTTCTACCAACCCCTTGAATTTGAGGTGTTTATTTTTAAATAAAGAAACATTGAACTTTTTTGATAATTATAATAATTTAATAAAAAGTTTAGTAAAATTAAAATATTTTGCCAGTTTTCCTCCTTTATTCTGCCTAAAAACAGCGAAAATAAAAAAACGATGAAAGCGCTTTCATTTTCAGCGTTTATTTGCTATTCCTATAAAAGACAAAATAAATAATAATAACAAATGTAAGCGCTACCAAAGTAGTCTGAGTTATTCATTAGCCTAATGCTAAGAAATTCAGTGGGGTAATTACATGGGCATGATTGTAAAGAAAGTAGGAAATAGGTGAGCAACACATGGACAATGAAAGTAATATTTTAAAGCTAAAAGAAAAAATAGGTTATGCCTGTGGAGATGTTGCCAGTAATTTCTATTGGCGCGTTTTTGATGTATTTCTATTTATTTTTTACACGGATATTTTTGGCTTGTCGGCAGGGGCTGTTGGCACCATGATGCTGGTAACTCGTTTGATTGATGCTATTTCAGATCCCTTTATGGGCGCATTAGCAGATAGGACAAACACCAAATATGGTAAATTCAGACCTTATCTACTTTGGGGTATTATTCCGCTTGTTGCTGCAGGTGTTTTAACGTTTACGGTTCCTGACTTTGACGATAGCGGTAAGCTTATTTGGGCGTACGCTACCTATATATTTATGATGCTTGCTTATACCTTCATTAATGTACCCTATGGGGCATTACTTGGCGTGATCACCGGTGATTCTCAGCAACGAACAACATTGACTAGTTTTCGATTCATTGGTGCATTCACAGGTGGGAGTTTGGTTGCCTATTTTACCCCCGAATTAGTCAGTTTTTTTGGTGGAGATAACGAGGTAAAAGGCTGGCAAATGACCATGGCCTTATATGGTGGCATTGCGGCGATCCTTTTTGTCATTAGTTTCTTGTCGACAAAAGAAAGGCTGGCACCGCCAAAAAATCAACAAACGCCTGTTAAACAAGACCTTAAAGATTTAACACAAAATAAGCCTTGGATCGTACTTTTCGTTTTAGCGTTAATTATCATGATGACAATTACCTTACGAGGTAGCTCAGGAACTTTTTATTTTAAATACTATGTAGAAAGATCAGATCTTATTGGTAGTTTTTCAATGGCTTATATGTTGTCGTTAGCCCTTGGCGCTGCTTTAACGCCTTTATTAACTAAATACATTGATAAGCGTAAATTGCTTATTATTTTGATGGTTATCGTAAGCCTACTATCACTTGTTTTCTATTTTGTGCCTAAAGAAAACATTACCACTATGTATTGCTTACAAATCGCTATTGGCTTGGCGCTGGGACCAAAATCACCCTTAGTTTATTCCATGTATGCAGATACGGTTGATTATTCTTTGTGGAAAACAGGTCGGCGTGCAACCGCGATGATTTTCTCAGCTGCGGCATTTGCACAAAAATTAGGCGGGGCATTAGCAGGTGCCATGATGGGCTGGGTATTAGCTTCTTTAGGTTATGTTGCTAATCAAGTTCAAAATGGCGCCTCTGAACACGGCATTGTTTTACTGATGACACTGATCCCAGCTGTCTTCGCTTTTATAGCGGTTGGGGTTATTTGGCTTTACCCGCTGACAGATAATAAGCTTATGGAAATACAGCATTCACTAAAGATTAATACTTCTAAAGAAAAGGTGATTTTGGAGAGCCAAAATGTCTAAACTTCCTTTATACACGATAGAAAATCCTGGAAGTAGTGACTCAAGAGTTAACTTAAATTGCCCAACGTCATTACCAAAAGCCGCTGGATTTTTATGGAACAAAAAAATGATGATTCAAATGAATTGTCAAGGTTATGCTGTTTCACAATTCTTACAACCAGAGCCCGCAAAATATTCATATGCTCCTTGTATTGAAGCCAAAACATTTATGCAGCCAGAACACCATTATTATCGTGATCATCCTGGCCGTTTCTTTTATCTCAAAGATGAAGATACAGGAGAAATATTCTCTGCCCCTTATGAACCGGTAAGGGCTGTTCTTGATAGTTTCTCATTTTCTGTGGGTGACAATGATATTAAGTGGAAAGTTGAAGCCTTAGGCCTACGTGTTGAACTTACTTTGTCGCTTGGTGTTGATATGCCCGTTGAGCTTTGGTCTGTGATTATTACCAATATCAGTAAAAGTAAAGTTAACCGCAATATTAGTTTTTACCCCTATTTTACTATTGGTTATATGTCGTGGTTGAATCAATCAGCAACTTACAATGCAGAACTCAATGCCATTGTTGCTAAGGCGATAACCCCTTATCAAAAAGTTGACGACTACTACAAAAACCAACATTTTAAAGATCATACGTTTCTTGTCTCAGATTGTGTGCCATCAGCATGGTCAGCAAATCAAACGACGTTTGAAGGGATAGGTGGACTTCAAAGCCCTGATGAAGTTCATCAAGACGTGATGAATTGTCAATCATCTTGTTATGAAGTACCGGTTGCCGTTTTGCAGTATAAAATAAAGCTGACCAGTAACTCAGTTAAGCATATTAATTTATGTTTTGGTGCCGCAAAAGATGAGCATGAAATATTTGACATAAAACAAAAGTATCTTAGTAACGAAATTAATTTTTCAAAAGAAAAAGCGAGCTATAAGGATTATTTATCTCAGGCTTCAGGTTGTTTAACGATTAAGTCGAATGATGAAAGTTTTGACGACTTTGTTAACCATTGGCTGCCAAGGCAAATGTTCTATCATGGTGATATAAATCGACTAACAACTGATCCACAGACAAGAAATTATCTTCAAGACAATATGGGGATGAGCTATATTAAACCAGAAATTGCACGTCAATCTTTTCTCATAGCGTTAGCACAACAACACAGAAATGGAGGAATGCCAGATGGTATATTAATCCATCCTGATGCTACTCTAAAATATATTAATGAAATACCCCATACCGACCACTGCGTATGGTTACCTATTTGTTTAGTGGTTTATCTAAATGAGACGGATGACGGGTCCATTTTAAATGAGCTTATAGCTTTTGCTGATTCGGAAGAACGACTAACAGTGCATCAGCATATTGAGCTAGCATTAGACTGGTTACTTGAACAAACGGATGAAAGGGGATTGAGCTATATAAACCAAGGTGATTGGTGTGATCCCATGAATATGGTTGGACATAAAGGCAAAGGAGTTTCTGCCTGGCTATCAATGGCTACTGCTTATGCGCTTAACTGCTGGAGTGACATTTCTCAACATTATCTTTCAACAATAGATAAAAGTCGTTTAGAAGATTATCGTTATGCAGCAAAAGCCCTAAATAAATCCATTAACAAACATTTATGGGATGATGACTGGTTCGCCCGTGGTATTACTGATGAAGGGAAAATCTTTGGTGTAAAAACCGATACAGAAGGGCGGATATATCTTAACCCTCAGTCGTGGGCTTTATTGAGTGGCATTGCGAATACAGATCAAAAATCAAGTTTGATCAATGAAGTTGAACAGCAACTGTTAACACCTTATGGTGTAATGATGTTGGCCCCAAGTTACACTAAAATGGATGAACGTATCGGGCGAATAACCCAGAAGTACCCCGGTGTTTCTGAAAATGGTTCTGTCTATAATCATGCAGCCGTATTCTACGCCTATGCATTATTCCAGCAAGGAGAATCACAAAAAGCATTTGATATACTTTATAAAATGATCCCCAATGTTAAACATGCTATAGAGCAAGGGCAGTTACCGGTATTTGTACCGAATTATTATCGTGGCGCTTATCATCAACACCCTGAACAAGCAGGGCGGTCAAGCCAATTATTTAATACTGGAACCATAGCATGGTTATATCGCTGTTTAGTTGAAGAATTGTGTGGTTTGAAAGGTAGCAATGGAGAGTTAACAATTGCTCCACAACTTCCTGATTGTTTTGATTATCTCAGCGGCACTCGGAGTATTCAAGGAGCTACATTTAATTTTTCGATTGAAAAAGCGGCAACTAAACGGATAAGTTTGGAGCTAGACGGCGAAATCTTATCGGGGAATATTATTACCAATATCCAGCCTAAACATACCTATAATTTAAACATAACCGTACCAAAATGAACAAGAGCATACATATGAATAACCGATCATCATTAATTGTTGTGATGGGGGTGAGTGGCAGTGGAAAATCTCATGTTGCGAGTAAACTCTCTACTACCTTAGGTTTCAGTTTTGTTGAAGCTGATGACTTTCACTGTGATGAATCTAAAAAGCGTATGGCGAATAATATTCCTATTACAGACAATACCAGACAATCTTGGTTTGACTTAGTCTGCCATCACTTAATAAATCATAGTGATAAACATATTATATTAGCGTTTTCAGGTCTTAAACATAAACATAGACAGGGGTTAAGATCATTGAGGTTTAACACACAGTTTATTTGGCTTGATGGTAAAGAAGAAATCATCACAGAGCGTCTAAATAAACGAAGGGATCATTTTGTCTCGGCAAATTTTTTATCCGGGCAGCTCAAAGCGATGGAGTCACCTGATGAGAACGAGGTTGATATTAAAAAAATTAATATCGACGAAGGCATTGAAGCCGTGTTGTATGATTGCTTACAAACGATTGTTAATAACAATGGTATCTCAGTGAATCAATAATGATTAATCATTAAAAATCTACAAAAATTGAAACTAATATGAAACTAAAAATATACTTTTTTCTGATGATGAACATCGCCTTCTGTCACAATGCTATGTCAATAGAAGCTAATAAAACGGATAAAAAAATCATTGTCGATGGTGTACAAGAAGAAGTTTGGTCAAGGAGTAGTTGGTATCCAATAGATAAACTCATGTTAGGCACCTTATCAAATACAAATGACTTTTCAGGTCGTTATAAGATGTTATGGGATGAGAACTACTTGTACCTAACTGCGGAAATTACAGATGATGTTTTATTTGACCAACATGCTGATCCATTAAAGTTTTATTGGGACGATGATTGTTTTGAAGTTTTCATAGACGAAGATAAATCAGGAGGAAATCATCAATTTAATTATAATGCCTTTGCTTACCATGTCGCTTTAGATAATCAAGTTGTTGATATAGGAAAAAACAATAAGGATGGCACGGTTAATTTTGTACTATTAAATGACCATATTTCCAGTGTATGGCGGCGTTCAAATGTTTCTCCTCATCACATTACTTGGGAATTAGCGATTAAAATATTTGATGATAAATTCGATGACCAAAAGTCTGATAATTCAGCGAGTAGGGTAAAATTGCACCAAGGGAAAATTCTGGGTTTTATGCTGGCCTATTGTGATAATGATGGCAGTTTGGAGCGTGAGGCATTCATAGGCTCTACTGAAATCATACCTATCAATGGTGATAAAAACTTAGGTTATATTACGGCGGATGTTTTCGAAAAATTGATACTTGTTGATAATCTGTAGTTGGGAAATAACTGTTATATTAGGCCTTTAATTTTTTAACTATAATAATTGCATGACAACGCTAACTCGATATATTTATAGTGGCTATTCGTTTTGACCCGACGTTATATAAACCGTTTGTAATACTAAAGTGTCTGTTTATTTAACGTAAACAGACACCCGTCTTCCAGACAATTACAATAAACCGCATGAATACCCATTAAATTAATGATGGCAATTAATAGACGATCTCCCTTTTTGATTCGGGATTAATGCAATATTTGCAAGGCTAATTTCTAGTTGACCTGCTGATGAAAGTTCAAATGCCGTGGTTACGTCAGCTAAATTTACACCATTTTTACTAAAACATACTAAATCGACAGAGATTGTATACCACTCATTTAAGGGGAGCTGATCCAACAAACCTGTTATGTTTTGACTAGCCACACACTTGTCTTTATTATAACAATACATAGATAACATGATGTTATCTGTAAAGTTTTTACTTAATTTGATATCAAACGTTAAGGCCGATTCAGCTGCTAAATCAACGCGTAAATCTTGGCCGAAATTACTTTCGCTCACCATTTTGACACCTGATCTAACACCTCCATCTAAGGTTATTTTAAACGCATCTTCCTGAATTTTTTTATCGACGGTCCTGTAGTTTACTGTTGAAAACTGATGGGTATTTGAACTAACTTCTATCTGTTCTTTTCCTGAAAAAAGCCTGAGTTGCCAAGGTTTTTTCATTGAACCCGTAAATATTTCTCTGTTCAGTGGAGATTTTTTAGTTATTGTCGTACTTTCCTTTAAATTATCTAAGAGTACATTTTTATCACCATACGTTAAACCAAACCCATAAGGCAATAGTGGTGAGTAGCTTGCATCATTTCGATTCACCATTGTTTGATCTGCAGAGTTTGGCCATGAGAAGGACAATTTACCTTTAAAATCATGCTGAATATTACCGTTTGAATCTTTTAGTACCACATCTGCTATACCACTACCTTCTGAGCCTGGTAACCAAACGGCCACAAAAGCATCTGAGGCATTTAACTCTTCATTCACCCACATCGGTCGGCCACTTATAAATAATGAAACGACAGGTATTCCTTGTTGTTTGAAGCTTCTCAATAAAGAAAGATGTTTATTACCTCCTTGCTGAAAGTCCAAATCATCTAAATCCCCGTGACCTTCTGCATACGGGTCTTCACCATAAACGACAATTGCAACATCAGGTTTATCTTGATAGCTGCCATCAGCACTTAACGTGGCCGTTCCACCGGCGATGGCAACTTGCTCTGCAATCCCTTGAAAAATTGATGTTGCTCCAGGAAAATCATCATTAGTGTTTCCTGTACCTTGCCAAGTCACTGACCATCCACCGGATTGCTTGCCAATATTATCAGCACCATCGCCCACCACTAAAATATTTTGTTTGGCAGATATTGGCAGAAGATTATTTTTATTTTTCAGCAAGACCAAAGATTCGCGTACTGCTTGTTTCGCTACTTCACGATGTGCTTTTGCTCCAATGAGTGCTGTTTTTCCCGAAAATTTACGCGCAATTGGGCTAGGTTTAGCAAAAATACCTGCACGTAACTTTACCCGCAAAATTCTGCTAACGGCATCATCGATGCGTGCCCGGCTAATTTGTCCAGCTCTTACTTGCGCAATCGTGTTCTCAAGTAGTGG
>Ga0209395_1001536_pt1 | contig 32026 bp, 30 predicted proteins | sample GOMGulsemesocosm_3_FD_184635 | JGI IMG/M metagenome (GOLD analysis project Ga0209395, IMG submission 184635) | Methane-oxidizing microbial communities from mesocosms in the Gulf of Mexico - GOM9D Gulf of Mexico (SPAdes) (version 2) | ecosystem: Environmental > Aquatic > Marine > Cold seeps... | reverse complement strand
TTTGAAGAAAAGGTTATTTCTAAAGGTAGGTTAGAGGAAGCGTAATGGAGCATTATTTAATACTCAAGCTAATCCATATATTGGCGGCTGTTGTCGTAACAGGAACTGGAGCAGGTATAGCCTTTTTCATGTTCATGGCGAATCGTTCTAATAACCCTCAAGCCATTTATGTTACCGCTCAACACGTTATTTTAGGTGATTGGGTATTTACAACGCCTGCTGTTATTACCCAAATAATTACAGGTGTGTATTTGATGAATATGCAGGGCTATTCTTTTTCTGCGCCTTGGTTTTATTGGGTTATGGGATTATTTACCTTCATTGGGGTTTGTTGGTTACCTGTGCTTCGTATTCAATACAAACTACGTGAGCTAGCAAAAATTTCTGTAGATTCAAACCAAGTTACACCTGAATTTAAATCACTGATGAAAACATGGACGCTGTTAGGTATACCTGCCTTTACAGCAATTTTGGCCATCTTCTGGTTAATGGTTTTCAAACCATTTCCTGTCGCTTAGAGGAGAGGGCATGAACACTAATAAACATGATGGTTTAATAAACGCTGCGAAGTTTTCGCTTGCCTTTTTATGGATTTTTACCGGAATAACCTCTATTTATTTCTCGCCAGAGGTTGGCTATGAAATATTAGCAAGCGCCAGTATTACTGGTTTAATGGCAGATATATCGGTTTATGCTGGTGGTGCTTTAGACATCGTAATTGGTCTTTGGTTGTTAACCTCAATCAGAATAAGATTATGCTGTATTGTTCAGGTGACAGTGATTACCGTTTATACCGTGCTTCTAACGTATATTGATGCGAGCTTTTGGTTGCATCCATTTGGGCCGATAACTAAGAACTTCCCAATTATTGTGTTGATTGCTTTGGTTTACATTAACGATACAAGCAAAGGAACTTAGTAAGTTTTAAAGGATTAATTTAAATGGATTTATCAATTTATCTCAACATGATGATTAGAGCTGCTTGGTATTTATTACCGATCTTCATATTCGCTATCGTCATAAAATCTGCATGGTTCAAAGGCATAATAGGCAAGTGGCAAGTTAACTTGCTTATCAAGTTTTTCCTAGATAAAAATGAATATCACCTTATAAAAAACGTAACACTTCCAACTGATGATGGAACTACTCAGATTGACCATATCATAGTATCAAAATATGGTGTTTTTGTAGTTGAAACCAAGAATATGAAAGGTTGGATCTTTGGTAGTGAAAACCACAAACAATGGACTCAACAAATTTTTAAGCATAAATCTAAATTTCAGAATCCACTTCACCAAAATTATAAACATGTCAAAACGTTAGAAGCTACTTTACATATAGAAAGTAACGCAAAGAATGATAGTATATTCTCAGTCATTATCTTTATTGGTGATAGTACCTTTAAAACTAAAATGCCAGAAAATGTAAGGTTTGCTCGTGGTGGTATTGAATATATCAAAAGTAAGACCGACATTGTTTTTAACAGGCAAGAAATCGCTGGTGTTATTGAACAGATTGAAAGTGGCAGGTTAGAGCGAGGTTTTAAAACTAACCGACAACATGTTAAGAATGTACGAGAAATTATAGAAGAAAAGTCCGATATTAAAGCATGCTCAAAGTGCGGTTCCGATATGCTTTTGAGGAAAGCTACCAAAGGTAAAAATGCAGGTAATGACTTTTGGGGATGCACTACATTTCCTAAATGCAGAAATGTAATTATTACTTAGCTAACGATATCTGCTTTCTGAAATATCGAATTGAAATCATTAGTTTTAGGCGGCACTAGTTAATGTAGGTTACTACATCTATCTAATTGTCACATTCTGATGAACAGTTAAATGAATTTTCGTTTTAAATGATAAGTCAGTCTATGCTGTTTTAACAATTACAGTCTAGAGGTTCAATTTGGTGTACATGAAGATATGTTAATTGCAGCTTATTAGGATAATAACAGTTGATAGTTGTTTATCCTGTTGAAAATTAAAGACTAGTAATGCAATAATGATCATTAATTTTTTTACGAAATGACAATTTTATGCAAGATGAAGATTTTGAGCCAATAGTTAACGAAGTAGCTATACCACAGAAACAACTTGCGCGTTTACAAGCCTCGTTAAAATCCCCAATCCTTTTATTTGAAAAATTAAAAACAACTTTTCTTTGGCTACCAAAAAAATTGGTATCTTGGTGGCAAGTACTCCATTCAAATCAAAAAATATACTTAATAGCAATTATTATAGGCTTATCACTCGACGAATCTTTAGCCCCCGAAAGTATGTCTGATCCAAGCAAAGATTTGCTGATTGTTGGCTCTATAGCAATGATTGGGATGTTACGTGAATTGTTGAATATATTTACTCGGGTTTGGCAGACATTGCTTGGTAAAAGCTTCATTTTTATTATATACGTAATTATTGGTAATTTTACGCTTGCCGTTGCTGCAAGAAAGGTCAATTACATCACAGGCGTTGATCCTCACTCTTTAATTTATGCACAAGGATTTACCACTGTTTTAGTACTTCCTTTATGGCTACTTCTTCTTACTTCGATGAGTTTAATTTTGTTATTTACCTTAGGAAATGTATGGTTCTTATTCCTTAAATTAGTCAACCTCTTACGTTTACACCCTATCAATGTTAAAGCTAGAGAGCGTTTTTCTATATTATTTATATTTATACGCTTGATGTTAATATTTCCTATTATGGTAACTTTGACGCAGCCACTTAATTGGTATAACAAAGAATTAAATATTGAAATCCCAGGAGTGACTATTAGCTCAGGTCAACAAAATGTTACTAATGATCAAAGTGATCCTAATGGATTAAAAGCCGTTTCATTAGATGCTCCTTCAGAAATAGGACCGATAACAGTCTCGGTTAGCTCTGATGAAGGGGATGTTAATAAGCAAACTGATGATGTTGTTTCTAATGAGAAAAGTACTAAAACTAAACCTGAACTTAAGCCTAAGGGAAAGTATACTGATTTCGATCGAGCAATTGCTACCTTCGTTTTTGAATATGAAACGTTCAAGCTTTCTCGTTGTGAAAAAACAGACACTGAACGAGTGAGTATTATTGCTGAAAATGTAATTTTAGTCGCTGAAAAAGTAAAAGGGCATGCTTTAGGTTATAAGTTTAGCGCTCGAGAATGTGTATTAAGAGGTTATAAATAAAATATAGGGGCTGTTGGGCTTTTGTGTATGACTTTGTAGCTCATTAATAATGATGACAATCGAGTTGTTTAACCTAACGGTTAATTTGCCAAGTAATATTGCTGATTAATGTGCGCAATCTAAGTGTTATTGTGGCTAACATAAACGATGCCAACTAAAGGTATCAGTCAAAGGCATTAACAACCCCTTATCAAAGAGCAAACAAAGAGTTCAAATATCGCTTAAGATTGGGCAATATTCACTATTTTCACAAAATTGTATAATTTTGATATGAATTGATTTTTGATAATGGGTCTACTTTGCTATTAAAATAGTCGCTAACACTAGTTAAAGTGACTACAATTCTATATCCCACAAGATTCTAATTTCTTGCGTTAAGGCACTTATTACTGGCTCATTCGCTCTGTTACTAGCAATAACAAAATGTAATGTAGTGGTAAAGTCTAGTTCAGATATTATTTGAATTTCTTTATTTCTTTCAGCTAACCGTGCTTCTTCTATTTCTAGAAAACTCAGACCTATATCATTTTTTACTAGCTCTAACCGAGTTCCGTCATCACTGCTTTTTAAAACTGAAGGGATATTACTTCCAAGCTTTCTTTGTAATAAGTCATCAAAAGGACAATAGTCCCCCATCTTTATCCACTTATGCATGCTAAGATCTGCTTGAGTCAATATTTTACTGCAATCAAATGATAATGGGGCGACAGTAGTTATTTGTTGTTCCATTATAGGGATGCCAATAACGTCATCAGGAATGGCACCAAAAATATAGCCACCATCTAATTGATTTTCTCTTATTTCAGTAATAGTTTTTCCTGTTGATTGGTAGTGAACATCTAAGCTGATACCTGGACAATTTTCTTGTAAATTCTTTGCAAATTCAGCAAGTTTCATTTGCTTGGCAGTTAAGTTAATACCCAATTTAAATGTTCCGATTATTTCATGTTGGTTATTAGCAGCAAGATTAACTAAGTCTAAAGCGCTATCGAGAGTGATTTGTGCTTTTTGTAACAATAATTGACCTTTATTAGTTAACGACATGCCTTTACTAGAACGAATGAATAAAGGTGTATAAAGTTCTTCTTCAAGCGCTTTAATGTGAGCACTAATTGCTGGAGGTGTTGTATATAAACGCTTTGCTGCTTGAGTTAAGTTACCTGTTTGAGCAACTGCGACAAAAGAGCGTAAATGATAAAATTCCAACATTAATTCCTTAAAATAATTCAACTGATTACTGAACATAGTGCTAAATCTAATGCCTGCCAGATCATTCCTCTATTCATTTATGCTGAACACTGACTTCAGAAATCATGAATTTTGAAAACAACTAAAACGCGATAAATTAGCTTCAACAAAGATAAACGAATTGATTGGTTTAGTTCGCAATAACTCATACTACAAGGAATACCCATGCCTAACAATACAAATGCATTTTCTTACAAAGCAGCACTTCCCCAACAAGCTAACGATTTCTTTACAGCTAAACTAGCTTGTGAAACTGATTGTTCAGATGTTTACGCAGATATAAAAGCAAACAATAAAAACTACATATTATTGGATGTGCGATCTCGAGAAGCTTTTGATAAAAGCCATGCAATAACGGCCATAAGCATGCCACACAGTGAAATAAATAATGAGACATTTGCAAAATATGATGATGATACCTTGTTTGTTGTTTATTGTTGGGGGCCTGGTTGTAATGGAGCATCTAAAGCTGGTTTGAAAATATCTAACTTAGGCTTTGGGGTGAAGGAAATGATTGGTGGCATTCATTATTGGGAAGATTTTGAAAGATACCCAGTTAACCGTCGAAATACTGAAGTTCAAAAATAACACTAATTTAATAAGAAGTAGTCATTATTGCTAATAATGACTACTTAAGTTTCACTGAAAACTTTGAGGTTCAAATGGTTACTTGCTTCATAAAATATATTATCAATGCTAATAAAATCAAAGAATTTGAGCACTACGCCAATCTATGGATTCCGTTAGTAAATAAATTTGGCGGTCAACATAATGGATACTTTTTACCATCAGAAGGAGCTAGCAATGTAGCATTAGCTCTATTTACTTTTCCAAGCTTAGCTGAATATGAGCAATATAGGGTTAATTCTCTCAAAGATTTAGCATGCATAGAAGCATATGATTATGCGACAAAAACTCAATGTATTAACAGTTATCAACGTAGCTTCTTTCGTCCTCTGTTTAAATAATTATTTTAGGAATAGTAATGAAATATCGCATTCGAGTGGCAGAAGCTAAAGATCAAAAACACCTTTTATTTATGATGAAAGAACATGCTTTATATGAAGGCAATGAACTACAGATCTCTATACACCATCAACAGATTAATAGTTTAGAGTCACTTCCTCTCACTATTTTTGTAGTAGAATCAAATAATAAACTTGTGGGTTATATGTCGGTGATAAAACAGTTTTCAACTTGGGAAATGGACTGGTATTTATATCTCGATTGTTTATACCTGAATGAAGAAACTAGGGGACAAGGCATAGGTTTAAAATTAATGCAGAAGCTAAAATTATTTGCACAAAAAAACATGATAAGTTCTATTCAGTGGCAAACACCAATAGATAACCTACCTGCCATTAAATTTTATCAAAAACTAGGGGCAATTAATAAAGAGAAGCAACGCTTTTTCTGGCCAGCATAACATTACATGTCTTTGATATTAGTATTTGACTATTCATTTACATAGTAAGCAATCCCAGTATAATTGCGACAATATTAAACAGGTATTTAAAAACCAGAATGACAGAGCAAACAAATCATCTCTCACTAAACGTTACGCAGATCCAACTTGAAGATAATACTCGAAATTTAATAACAAAAAGTGCTCCTGTTAGTAAAGAAATAGATCAAAATTCTCCTAAGATTGTGCTTGCAACCATTAATGCTCGATTCTTCCATACTAGTTTTGGTTTACGTTACCTTTATGCAAATTTAAAAGAATTACAGAGTTGTTGTGAAATAAAAGAGTTTATCATCCAAACTCGTGCTATTGATATTGTTGAGCAAATATTAGCTTCAAAGCCTGATATCGTTGGGTTTGGTGTTTATATTTGGAACATAGTTGAAACGACTAATGTTGTTAATTTATTAAAGGTGATCGCTCCAGAAGTTAAGGTTGTGCTAGGTGGGCCTGAAGTTAGTTATGAAACTGAACAGCAAGCTATTGTTGATTGCGCAGATTATGTATTAACTGGCCCAGCAGACATTAGCTTTTATCAATTGTGTAAAGATATTATCAATAAAACACCGCCAGATAAAAAAATTCTAAACTCGAAACCTGTCCCTTTAAATGAAATAGAGTTGCCGTACCAGTATTACACCGATGAAGATTTAAAGCAGCGTTTGCTTTATGTAGAAGCGTCCCGTGGTTGTCCATTCAAGTGTGAGTTTTGTTTATCGTCTTTAGACAAGGCATCTACGCCATTTGAGTTAACATTGTTTCTTGAACAAATGGAAATTCTCTATCAACGTGGTGCTAGAAATTTCAAATTTATCGATAGAACTTTTAATTTAAACATTAAAACTACTATGCAAATTATGCAGTTTTTCTTAGATCGAATGACTGATGATCTTTACTTGCATTTTGAAGTGGTACCTGATCATTTGCCGAGAAAATTAAAAGAGTTGTTAACTCAGTTTCCAGAAGGTAGTTTACAATTTGAAATAGGGATACAAACTTTTAATACACAAGTACAAAGAAATATTAGCCGTAAGCAAAATAATGCTAAATCGAAAGAGAACCTATTGTGGTTAAGAGATAATACCTCTGCACATATTCACGCTGATCTTATTTTTGGTTTGCCTGGTGAAACATTTGAAACGTTTAAGGACAGCTTTAATCAACTTTATCATTGTCGCCCTCATGAAATTCAAATGGGTATTTTAAAACGGTTAAAAGGTAGCCCAATCATTCGACATACAGAAGCATTCGATTTGCGATTTAATCCTTTACCGCCATTTGATATTTTAAGTACAGACAGAGTTAGTTTTTCTACCATGCAACGTATTAACCGTTTTGCCCGATATTGGGACATGATTGGTAATTCAGGCCGTTTTAAATATTCATTACCTCATATATTGTCTGATGAGCCTTTTGATGATTTTATGGCTATTACCGAGTGGATCTTTAACAAAACAGGGCAAATACATAAAATTAACCTGAAAAAGTTATACGAGCTAATTTCGCAATCAGTAGAAGCCTTATTTCCAGAGAAACATCTGCTGGTTATTACAAAGATTGAATTAGATTACAACGGATCGAAACTAAAAAGTTTGTTTAGTGGGCTCACCCTTTATGCGACTGAACAAAGCCAGTCAACAAGTAAAAACAAATCGTTACAGCGACAGCAAAGGCATATGAGCTAGTTTAATCTAAATCAGTTAATCAAATTTTTTAACTGATTTTCTAATTTTATAACGGTTCAGCATTATTGTTTGATTCAATATTAATTGTTATCAAGATAACATTGCGTCGTTCGAGTTTTATTGAATTAGCGAAACATTATTATTTTGAACAAAATTAAAACATGATTTACTGATCCTACATTAGCTTCTATTAAATTCGACCTTCCTACTAAATGTATAAAAAAGCAATAGTTTTAGTTTTAAATAGAAGCAAATAGTGCTTAAATAAAAAACAATAAAAGTTGACGTTGTCGATTTAATAATAATAGAAGTTGTTTTAATTAAGCATGAGGGAAGTTGTATGGGTAAGGTAAATAGTAGTTTTGTCATTGAGAATGAAAATCTTTTTAGAGCATTGTTTTGTGGGGCTATGGCAATACTCTTTTGTCTGTTGACATTAAGCTTATTGACACCGTCAAGTATTCTATTATTTAAAGTTATATTTGTTCTTTTATCTTTATATTTCTCGCTCAGTGCTTTGGCACATGCGGCTTATTATACAAATGAACTTATAGAGGGCACAGCTGAAGCAATTATAAAGAATGAAAATTTATCTAAATTACTTTATTGCGCGCCATTAGCTTTATTGTTTGTCGCTGTTTCCATAAATTCTGTAGGGGCTTCAACAAATATGATTGCTAACGTATTCTTTATTCTTTTGGCAATGATATTTACCCTCAGCACGCTTGCCTACGCTGCTTTTTATACCAATGACTATCATGCGATAAATAATGGTGAAACTGTATAGTTTTACCATTATTTATTTTACTTTGAACAATGGAATAACAGCCAAAGTAAAGGCTGTTATTTAAAAGCTGACTATTTCACTGATTTTACTAACTCAATATTGATATATGCGTTAAAATAGCGTGTATTACCTAAGTGTTGAGCCTTTTAATTTAATGACCTCTGATCATACTCCAGCAAATATTACCGATAACTTTGACGAGCTGGGCCTTATCTCACCTTTGTTAGCACGATTAACTGAGCTGGAATATCAGCAGCCAACCCCCATTCAGGCGCAAGCAATTCCAAACGTATTAGCTGGCCGTGACTTAATTGCAGGAGCGAATACCGGTTCAGGTAAAACAGCCACTTTTGCTTTACCTATATTGCAAAAAATAGCCCAACAACATGGGGAAAACTCATCTGGAATTAAAAGCACTCAAAATAGCAAAGGTAACTATGCTGCCAGTCTGATTTTAGTACCTACTCGTGAACTTGCTAAGCAAGTTGCTGACAGCATTAAATCTTATGCTGTGCATTTCAACGGTAAGGTTAAAACGTTGGCTGTTTTTGGTGGCGTATCAGCAAATACTCAAATGCTCGCATTGCGTGGTGGAACTGATGTTTTAGTTGCTACACCAGGAAGATTGCTAGATTTAATTTCAAGTAATGCTATTAGGCTCGATAAGGTTAGCACACTTGTGCTTGATGAAGCCGACCGCATGTTAAGTCTTGGTTTTACAGACGAATTAGCTGAACTATTAGCCTTATTGCCAAAGAAAAAACAAACCTTGTTATTTTCAGCAACCTTTCCAGAGCAAGTTCAGACGCTAACGCGAAAGTTACTTATAAATCCGGTTGAAATACAATTACAAAGTAGCGATGTTAGCACCTTAGTACAACGAGTTTTCACCGTTAACAAAGGTGAGAAAACAGCGCTGCTAGAGCATTTAATCAAGCAACATCAATGGCGTCAGACACTCGTTTTCGTCAATGCTAGAAAGCATTGTGAGCACCTTGCTGAAAAACTCGCTAAGCGTGGTATTAGCGCAGAAGTATTTCATGGTGATAAAGGTCAGAGCGAACGTACTCGTGTGCTTGAAGGGTTTAAAGCTGGCACAATTGAAGTATTGATTGCCACGGATATTGCTGCCCGTGGTTTAGACATCGAAAAATTGCCTGTAGTGATCAACTTTAATTTACCAAGAAGTCCTTCAGATTATATGCATCGTATTGGCCGAAGTGGCCGTGCAGGGGAAGTAGGCTTAGCAATATCGATTATAGATTATGAAGATTATCATCAATTCAAAGTGATAGAAAAGAAGAATAAAATTCGTTTAGAGCGAGAACAAGTGTTAGGTTTTGAGGTTGATGACGTTATCAGTGATGAACTGTTAAATGCAAATAAACCGATGGCAAAGCCTGAAGGAAGCGGTAAGAAAAAACGCAAAAAGAAAGTTTCCGTCAATGCTGATATCTGGGCGGGACATTCTTAAGCTGAATTAAACCTGTAACTATCTTCACTTCATAACACACTAAAAACGCAGCTTTATATTGGCTGCGTTTTTTATCTAAATCTTCTTATAAGGTTGGTCACCTTGAGCCGTATTATTTCACTTAATTTTAGGCAAATAATCTATAATTTTTCTATTTTTAGTCAATAGTAGATTTTTCATAAGATTTTAACTCTCTGATTTTTCATTATTATGCTTCTTAATTAAAGGAAGTGAAAATGAAATTCAACAAATTACTATTGCCCTTATGTTTATCTTTTACTAGCTATCAACTTTACGCTGATCAAACGATAAAACCAATAGAGCCTATTATGGTGACCATTCCTGCTGGAAGTTTCCAAATGGGAGATACTAGCGAGACAAATAGTCAACCCATTCATCAAGTTTCTATACCTGAATTTAGTATGGGAAAGTATGAAGTCACAGTAAAAGAATTTCGACAATTCATAGAAGCAACGGGTTATGAAATGCCAACACAGTGTATTCATCAACTCAATGGTTGGTTTAATTATGGGTCAACCGATGGAAGCTGGCAAAATAACACGCTTACTAGCAGTGATTTTCAACCAGTAAACTGTGCAGGTTGGAATGCTGCCAATGCCTATACTCAATGGCTTGCCAAAGAAACCGGAAAACCATACCGTTTACCTAGTGAATCAGAGTGGGAATACGCTGCTAAAGGTGGCACAAATACTAAATTTTATTTTGGTGAAGATGTTGAGCAAACTTCAGTCTGTGACTATGAAAATACAGCAGATTTAACCGGTGAAAACATTTTACAACGCGATACTAATACCAGCTATGTAAACTTTTTTAATGGTAAGTCAAATTGTACCGATCATTCTGCTTACTCAAGTATTGTTGGTATGTATAAACCAAATCCTTTTGATCTTCATGATATCGTAAGTAATGTTGTTGAGTTTATTGCCGATTGCTATCAAGACACTTATAAAAATGCACCAACAAATGGTGAAGCTTTGATAGATGATGTTTGTGAATATCGTGTTACACGTGGAGGTAGCTGGCATTGGAATACTTTCTCTACAAGCCAAAGAGGACGACTTAAAGCTGATTTTGTTGGTGGGGTAGAAGGATTTCGTATCGCACTTGATGGTAAATCATCTGAAGTACCGAACAGTACAAAACAATTTCATCGTGATTTACAAACGGCACAAAAGAAAGAGAAGTCTAGACGTGACGCTATGTTGCCTTATCCAGACAAGGTCACTAATTTAACTATAAAACAAGAAAACGGGTTGGTAACTTTAACTTGGGACAAAAGTAAACAAGAGGGTGTAGAGAAGTATCGTGTATATCGAAATGCTTCAGTTGGTAGTTTATTTAAGTTAATGGCTGCTAATGTTGTTGATACAACATTTAAGGATGCTAACGCTGATGTATTTAAGTATGAATATACTGTTGTAGCGGTTAGACAGCACCAACAAAGTGACTATAGTAACTATGTAACTACACAAGCCCCATGGAGTCAAATACCAGGGCGAGTTGAAGCTGAGGGCGCAGTAGAAAAAATTGGCGCCAGTGTAACAAGAACTTCTGATGTTGAAGGTAAATTTAACCTTACTGGTCCTGGAGGAATATCTGATACCGCAGAGATTTCTTACCAAGTTAATGTTAAAAGCTCAGGGAAATATTCTCTTAGCTATCGTGTTGCGTCTCCTAGAGATACCAAAGGCTTTAAGGTTCTCATTAATGGTAAAGAAGTTGCAACAGAATCTGTGGTTAAAACGGGTGGATATCATGAGTGGTTAACACAACAAGGTGCCACGATTGAACTTGAAAAAGGCAAAAGCACTTTAACGATAAAGTCTCTTGATAATAATTGGAAACTTAATTGGTTGGCATTGAAGCAAGGCTAATTCTTTAATAATTTGTAATGTTATTGCATAAAAGCAGGCTTTATTTCTATGATGAAGCCTGCTTTTTATATTCAAAATGTGATGAATACTTCGTTTAAAAGGATATTGTTTATATTTAAGATGTTGGTTATAGGTTTAATGCTAATAGTTTTGTTTTATTCATTTTTAGCCAATATTTTGGTGCTTTATCATGAATATATTGAGAATAAAAATCACCGTTTATCTGTGGGTTTTTCTCACTACACAATAGTAAAGCTATGTCTAAACTTATGCCTCTGTTACCTGATAATTGTGCTTTTTCAAACGTTTGTTTGGCTAGTTTTATAAAGATGTCTGTTTCCTGCTTACTTTGTGCTAATAAGGTTTTAAGGAAGGAATTATGAACCGTATCGGTATTGATGTTATCAAGTAGCGATTGAGCTTCATTTAAGCGGTCTTGCTCGATGTAATGTTCTAATAATTGTTTACGACTTTCATTTGCAACCCAATTATTTGGTGTTAATTTTGTAAACTCCAGTACTTGCTTTAAATGAGGTTCTTTATCAGACATTTTTTTTGCAAAAATTGCATAATGAAAAGGTACTTTAGCAAAGTGATATATGGGTAATTGATATACCTTCATTTTGCTTTCTGCTTGATTCAAGTAATGATAACGATCATTTTCTTGATGATGCTTGTGCGCCATAACCGATAAGTAGGTTAGGGCATTAAGCTCACGAGAAACGTCTTTTGCTTGTAAAGCCAACTGGGCTGATTTTAATAAACTCGACTTAACTGCTATATAACCTTCTTCTTGATGGTTCAGCCAAGATTGAGCGTACCAGGCATCAGCTTGGCGCTTTAGATCATTTATTTGTTTAAACTGCTTAATAGCAGACTCTAATTTATATAAACTTAGTTCATATAATTCTTTTCGAGTTAAAATTCCACTTTGATAAAGTAAGGCATTTCCGACTTGTTGGTTATCTTGTTGCTCAGCAGCAATACCAGCAAGCTTATCCGCTAATACCATTGCTTTTTCAAGTTCTTCCATGCTGGTATACGTATTGATTAGCATGCCAAGGGTGATTAAATCAGTTGGGGTTTGTTGATGGGCTATCACTAATTGTGCTTGTCTTAGCTCAAGGGATTGAGGTTTACTCAATAAATGATAAATAAAACGTTGTTTTAAATGCTGTTGAAGCAGTTTGTTAATATCTATAACTGACTTTCCTGACAGTTGTCCCTGCCAGTTTCCTGAAGGACCTTTTAGTAAAAAGTCCAAATGAATTTGTTGCTGATAGGATCTAATATGTCCTGTTAGTACAAATGGGTGTTGCTTTACTAGTTTGGGATATTCTAATTCTGCCGAATTAATAAAGTGGTCTGAGTCTAGATGGTTTAATGTTGTGAAATCAAAAATTGCATTATCTGTTAATTCGATTTTCATCTCACTATTTGAACTAGCAAAAGGTATGTACGCTAATTGGATGATAGGGGCAGTAAACTTTTGATTATCAGTGTCTGAAATATTATAAATACCAATAATACAGATTAAAGCAAAACTTACTAATGCAGCTACTAACCAAAAAGGTCGTTTGGCAGCTGACGTTGTCTTGATCACTTGTGAAGGCTTTAGAATAACGCTTTCACTTTCTGTGCTTAGAGTTTCCTTTTGAGTGAGCGAGGTATTTAGTTGCCACTGGTAACCACGTTTAGGAAAAGTTTTAATGGCGTTGTTACCAAAAAGGTTTCTTAAATGACTAATGTTTTGAAAAACAGCTTGTTCAGATACGACTTTGTCTTGCCAAACATGAGCTAAAATATCTTCTTTGCTTAATAGCTTTTCTTTACTTTCAAGTAATAAGGCTAAGAGTTTAGCTTCGTTGTGACGAATGGCAATTGATTCACCATTTTTTTCTAAGACTAAACTTTCACTGTCAAATTCAAAATTATCAATAATATAACGCATGGCTTAAATCTGTGGGGTGGTTTATTTAATCTAGTGCTATCTTAACCTATAAACGCTAAAAATTTTCACGTTTGTTATTAGAACTTAGCACTATCAGTCTCAATTAACGCTTAAATTGAGGTCTCTGCACAAATATTACTTATTGTTTTCACTAATAAAGAATTAATCTTATTGGATTTATAAGCAAGACCAATATCTTTAGTTAGCTCAATGTCTGCAATAGGAATTAAGGTAAGTCCTTCCGCTTCGTGTATTTCTTGCCAATCAGGAAGCAAGGCAGCGCCTATCCCAGCACAAACTAACTGCCAAGCATATTCAATGGTTTTAATATTTGCTCTTGGTTGAAAGGTAACTGAAGTGTTCACTAGGCTATTTTTAAGCTTATCTAATGCATCGCATGGATTTCGATTAATAAAGGGCATAGCTTCTAATTCGCTAAGATGTATTGATTTTTTGCTTGCAATGGACCAAGTTGTTGGCACGCCTAACTGATAACTATCTTGCCAAATAGGGATAAAACTCTCACTACTAGTAACCGATTGCGCAAGTACAACTCTTGCATCACAGGGCTCTTGGGGATCTACTAAGGTTAGTTCTAAGTTATCAATTTTTTCAGATATTTTCTTAAGTAAATAACTCATTCTTTGTGCACCGAGTGACCGCATAATACCTAACCTTAATGAAACAGGCGTAGGGCCTTGTGAAAATAAGTTCACAATAGATTTGGCATTGTCTGTCATCTCTTTAGCTACTGGATAGAGTTTATTAGCAGCATCGGTAGGGATCACCCCTCTAGCGTGACGAACAAATAAGTTAACATTCAATGTTGCTTCTAACTGCTGAATAGCAGTGGTAATTGACGGTTGAGAGATAAAGTTATGGCGTGCAGCCGCACTAATACTGCCAAGTTCATAAACAGATTGAAAATATTTTAAAGAACGTAATTCCATGCTTTTTAATACTTATTTTAATAATCGAACGGTAGCGTAGTTTTTGTTGGACATACACTTTGTCAATCTAAGTGAATTTATATATAGATTATAACTATATTTGTAAAAACATTATAATGCTTACTCTCACAATCAGACAATGACACGATGCAAATAATCGTTATACCCGTTGTTATACCCGTTGTTATACCTGGTTAATGTTGAACTATAATAGCTTTGATAATGGAATGCGTTACACTTTAGTTACTTAGCTTTGGTCAAAGAACATAATATTTTTGATTATAAAAGCATCAACCATTAAAAAATTGCGCTTTTTTTTATGGAAAAGCGAAATAGGGCTTTACAATTAGTGCCTCAGTATTTAATATTCGCCCCGTCTTGAAGCAAGTGATTGTTTTGATTCCTTCAGGTGAGATGGCTGAGTGGTCGAAAGCACCGGTCTTGAAAACCGGCAAGGGTTTGTAGCCCTTCTAGAGTTCAAATCTCTATCTCACCGCCACATTCAAAGAAACCGCTAATCGAAAGATTAGCGGTTTTTTGTTTTCTAAGAAAAAATAAATATTGGGTTTGTAGTGTAAGCCTAATTGTAGAGTTCAAAACTCTATTTACAAAGCGTGATAATTGGCGGGATCTCACTTTATTTTTGTAAAAATCAATAGTCGGTTATTGGCTGGCATACAATGATCGTCAATTAACTCTAAACTAGCTGATTTTGCTAACTTTAAAATGGCTTCGATATCACGAATGCCACTTCCAATGTCTCTTTCTTTTAGCCAAAGGTCAAAATTAGCGTTACTCTCGCTGGTAAATTTTCCTTGGTAATTAAAAGGCCCATAAATGCAAACCTTCGCTTGAGCTGCTAAATTTTGTTTAATAGCCTCAAAGAATTTGATGACTAATGACCAATTAATTATATGAAGTGTATTGGCTGTAAATAATGCATCTACGGGTTGATTCTGATTGAGTTGAGGCCAAGTATCATTTAAATCAACAACAATAGGCTTTTGAATATTAGTTAAACTAACTTCATCTAACCAAGCGTTAATTCCTGCATGATTGTGTAATAAATCACTGGTTTGCCAAGATAGGTGCGGTAAATGTTGACCAAAGAACACCGCGTGCTGTCCAGTTCCTGACCCTATTTCTAAAACATGTTTGGTTGTTGAGTATACCTTTGTTAAAACGTCTAAAATTGGTCGTTTATTGTTTTCACATGCTTGCGAGAATGGTTTATTCATCATTTTATCTTAGATTAATTATCTCTAATTTTTTAAAAGGTAACATCTGACGACATTGTTTTTGATACGTTAGCATATGCTGTTGCTCTTGTTCACAAAACTCTTTAATTCCTTCCTGAAATGCCGAATGTTTTACCCAGTGATAAGAGTATGTCAGTACTGGCTCAAAGCCTCTTTTTATTTTATGCTCACCTTGAGTACCTGGATTGAAACTAATTAACTCATTCTCAATGCAGAATTCGATACCTAGATAATAGCAAAGCTCAAAATGTAAGTTTTTATAAAATTTGGTGCATCCCCAAAATCGCCCATATAATTGTTGTTCATCGTAAAAGAATAGGGCACAAGCTACATCTTCATATCCATTACTGGCAATGTTTAATAAAATATTACTTGTTTTTTCAGCAAATATCAGTTGAAAAAAATCATAACTAAGATGTGGTTGGTGGCCACGTTTTAAATAAGTTAATTGATAGGTTAAATAGAAAAAATCGAGGTCTTTTTGGCTGATTTCGTCGTTTTTTAACTGACGAATTTTTATACCTTGCTCAATAATAGAAAGTCTTTCTTTGCGTGTGTTTTTTCTTTTTCGAGAAGTGAATGAAATTAGAAAGTCATCGAATGTCTTATAACCACGATTAAACCAATGAAATTGCACCGTATTACGTTGAAATACTTTTTCAGGCAAGGGGACTTTTAATTCTTCACAATACAATATATGCCAGCTATTAATATCTGCTTTTTGACAGTGATCAGATAGCGATGCAAATAACTCATGCATATTCAGGTCTGAAGAAATTAATTTTTCACTAGTGACTGGGGTAAAAGGAATGGTAGCTACCAACTTAGGGTAATATTGTATGCCGTTTCGTTGATAAGCCTCGGCCCAATCCCAATCAAAAACATATTCACCCCATGAATGGCTTTTCAAGTACATTGGCATGATAGCAATTAATTTATTTTCACTAGTCGCTATTAAATGATGTGCTTTCCAACCACGCTTAGCGCTAACCGACTGACTTTCTTCAAGAATGTTAAAGAATTCAAATTGAAGAAAGGGGCTTTGAGAGTTCGTTAATTCATTCCAGCTACTCGGGGTGATTTTGCCGACACTATCAATAAAATTAATGTTTACATCTGAATTCAATTGTAAACCTCTCATTGGTTTGTGAATGTTTATATTGGAATACTTGATGGAATTTTATAATGTTAACTTACTTTAACGGCAATTTATTGAATAAATCCAATGATCTTATTCTGACTGCCACCTTAATATATTCTTTAGTTTTAATCTTATCTTTATCAAACATATAAGTTAATAACATTTTCAGCCAGCACTTATTATGGTCGAAATAGGCTTATATTTTCTTGATTAAAAAAAGCCAACATGAAGTTATGTTGGCTTTAGTGGCGTTTTTTGTGTGTTATTTACTTCTGAGCTATTTTTACTCTTATTCTGTTTTTTGAAACTCTTGTTTCATGTAAGGTAGAAATTGCAGATTGTGCTTCACTTTCATTCGGCATTTCAACAAAAGCAAAGCCTTTGGATTTTCCTGTTGCTTGATCTAAAACTAAGCTACATTCAGTAACAGAGCCATGAGTAGAAAATAATGTACGTATTTCTTGTTCAGTTGTTGAGCGTGAAAGGTTGCGAACTAAAAGTTTCATAATGGGCCATTTGATATATTATTGCAGTCTGAATTATCTCATATTTTTACTGTAGACCAATAGATTTAGTTTAAATTAATTAGCTTTTGTTTGTTTCTAATCGACCTTTCTTCTTTTTCCACTTTCTGCTCTTTTCTTGTTCTCTGTTTGTACATATACAGTATCTGTTGTTGCCATACTAGCGTGACCTAAATCTTCTGAAAGATCTTTTAAAGCTCGACCTCGTTCAATTTCCATACTAGCACCCGTGTGTCTAAGCCAATGTGTTGATGCTTCTTTTAGCTTCATTGCTTTGTTTTCTCCTTCTAAACTTTTCATTTTACGGTAGGCATGATCGAAAGTATCTTGCACTAATCGTCTTAAATGTCTTGACGTCATACCTCCTTGACCACGTATTTTTTCAACAAGCGGGGCGTTTTCACCACTAGTAGGTAAACGAGATAACCCACGAACTAAGCGATAACGTTGCAAAAAAGGAATATAATCGGCAGGAACTGTGGTATCTCTGATTTTCCTGCCTTTACCAAACACTTTTAACCACCAGTTTTCATCTTCATCTTGCCAAAAGTGTCCCATAATTGGAGACCATGTTTCCCGCTCTGAAAGCTCAGAGATACGTAAAAACAGGGTTTTTAGTGAAGCAATAACAAAGAGGTTTCGTTCATAACACTCGTCTTCATCAGCCATTTCGATTGCTGCATCTAGCAAGTATTGCCATTGCTTGGTGGTAAGTCTTTTAACTTCTTTAACTTGAGCGTCGGTAACAAAGTGACGGCAATCCTTCTTAGCAATATGCGCAGGATTTGCATAGCAAAACTCTTCACCAATTAAGTAATTATAGAAAACGATAATAGCAGTGAAGCTTGAAGTTAAGGTTTGCTGAGATGGTCGATATTTTTTTTTATCAATCGCTTTAATTACTTGGCTTTTAGGGGCCTGAATTTTATAAGGCCGCCAGGAGTCATTTGCAACCCAATAGCCATTTTCTAGGCGAAAACGTTCTTGATTGAATGTACCAATCCAATTAATGTCAGGTTTCCAACAAAAATCAGCGTATTCTAAAATATCTGTTTTTCTTAATTCATCAATTGAAGATTTTTTAATTAAAAACGACCATAAGAGAAATCGTTCAACTTCATTTCTAAAACGATCGTATGTATGTGCCGATTTATTTCTACCAATATAAAGTAGAAAAGATTTTCCCCATTGCCAATGTGTCAGCCACCAACTTGGTTGCTCAGCAAATAAGTTTTCTAACTGAGGATGATCTGATAAACAAACTTCACTTAATTCAATATAGGTTGGATATAAAGGTAATGGCTTAGTTTTTATTTTTGTCGTCACAATTAAATAATCAATGTATATGGGCTAATATCACGAGTGTAATAAAAGATACACACTATGTCCAATACTAAACAGTATCGGACATAGTGAGCTGTGTCGATTCTGAGGTGTTGTTACCTGTAATCACCCGTAGAATTTAAAGTTTAAATTCCTTTTATTTATTTTAATGCATTAAAATCGATTGTTACTGAGCGTCCACCAACAATATCTGTATTCATATAATGCCAATGCATTTTCTGCACTATTTTTTCAACTAAACGCAAACCTAAACCATAACCATAATCAGCTCCGGTATGGTCAATACTATTATCTGCTTCATTGATGTTCTTAATGAAAAATTTATTGTCAGTAAAAGAAATATCAATTGAACCACTAGCCGTGTATTGGAATGCATTACGGATTAAGTTATTAAACACTAAACGACAAGGTGTTTCAGCTAAGGTTAACATTTGATTAGATAGCGATAAATTTATTTCAATGGATTTGCCTTGCAATAAATATTGATTATCTTCTATAAGCTGTTCAATCATTTTTGCAATATTAACTTCTCCCAGTGTAATTACATCTTCTGACTCTCGACTTAACCATAATAATGTCTCAGTCATGTGCTGCATGTTTAGAGCTGCTCGGTTGATACGTGCAACTGAGACTAAACTTTTTTCCTCGGTTTTATTGTTAATCAGTATTCTTGATAAAAGTTCGCTATTACTTTTGATCACGGCAATTGGAGTACGCATTTCGTGGCTTGCATGACGTAGAAAGTCTTGCTCTTTACAGATCATGTTTCTGATCCGCTTTAAAGTAAACTGCTGTTGCTGTGCTATACGATTAAGTTCATTAAATTCAAAGTTTGGTACTTCATTATCTAAGCTTGTTAAGTTTAAAGTATCAACCCAATCACCTAATTGATTAAATGGCCGCAAAGTACGTTTTAATAGTAAATGTACACTAAGATGCATGATCAACAGAAATAATACGGCTACTGGCCAAGTTAAACTCACCATTTTTATAATGCCATTTTTACCCAAAGTATCGTAAAGCTCAGTTTTAATACTGCGTACGAGATAAAAAGTATTACCATCATTTAGTGGTTGGGCAATAATAAACAATACTTTTTCTGGCCAAGCTATCATTTCGTTTTCATTAATCACTCGAGAACTTTGCATGCTCAATTGAGTTGTATGCTCTAGTTTAGGAAATTGAGTTTTGACTAATAAAGGCAGATTATTCCATGCTAAATACCCCTTAAAATGAATGGAATCTGGCAATGAAACTGTTATTCCTTGATTGTATTGCTCAGAAAAGTGGTTACTTTCCAAGTGCAAATCTTGAAAATTTGCCTCATCTAAGCCATGAATAAAATAATACAGTACGATGCTGGTATAACTGAGGACGATAATTAATGCGACAATCGTTTGTACCTTAAGTACATAACGGCGTAAGCTTTTCTGTTTAATCATTTTTGTTGGAGTTTGGCTGCTGTTTGTCATAATTCTTTATTTATCATTATCTTTATAACTCTCTTAAAACAAAGCCTTGACCAGCAATCGTTTGAATAAGTTTACTTTCGTTTGTACCATCTATTTGTTGCCTGAGCTTGAATAAGTGCACTTTAAGGCTATTGGTATCAGGAGTATCTTCGCCCCAAACGGCTTGCGATAATTGCTCTTTAGTAACGACTTGTGGTGATTTCCTCATTAATACTTCAAGGATTTTCCAACCTGTTGGAGATAGCTGAATGACCCTTTGTTGACGTTTAACGACTCTTTGACTGAAATCAACTTCGAGTCCTGCGATTGAAATACAATCAGTTTGTCCACTTAGTCGCTTGGCTAAAACTTGAACACGAGCAACTAGCTCCAACATTTCAAAGGGCTTAACTAAATAATCGTCAGATCCAACTGAAAAGCCGGCTAATTTGTCATCTAAGGTATCACGAGCGGTTAACATGATTACGGGAGTGTTAATGCCCTGCTTTCGCATGTTTTTGCACACATCAAGTCCATCCATTCTAGGCATGTTTATGTCTAGAACGATGACGTCATATTGGTTATTTTTAATTAGTTCTAAGCCAGCAATACCGTTAGCGGCGTGATCACAGATCACACCTTCTAACTCAAGGTAGTCAACTACTGTTGATGCTAAATCAATATCATCTTCAACCAGCAATACTTGAATACTTAATTGCCGGCCTTTCAATGGAGCTGCTCTCATCGACTAACCTTGAAGAAACTAGCATACAAAACAGGTACTACCGCCAAAGTTAACACAGTACCAACACCTAATCCAAAGGCTAATACGGTTGCCATGCCATAAAACATTGAATCAGAGTCCATTAATAAAGGCAGTAAACCCATAATGGTTGTTACTGTTGTCATAGTGATAGGTCTTAAACGAGTTAAGCATGAATTAATTATCGCCTGATAGTCGCTTTGTCCTTGTGAGCGTTCAATATCAATACGGTCAATGAGTACAATACCATTATTAATAATAATACCTGCAAGGCTGTATACGCCTAGAGTTACCATAAAACCAAAAGGCGCATTCATGACTAATAACCCAACAATTGTACCAATAAGAGATAATGGAATTGTTAGTACGATAATCATTGCTCGACGATACGAGTTAAACTGCATGACTAATAAAATTAGTACTAAACCAATCACCATCGGCATGCTAGCGCCAAGTGCTTGTTGAGCTTCTTGAGATTGTACAATAACGCCATCATATTCAATGATATGGTTCACCGGCAAGTCATCTTTCAAAGCTTGGATATCATCATTAATTGTCATCATTAAATCTTGCGCTGTCATTTCAGTATTACTTGCTTCAACGGTAATTGTACTAAACATGTCTTCACGTTGAATTTTAGAATATTGATTTACAGGAATAAAATCAGCCACTTGGAATAATGGTATAGCTAATCCTGTGGTTGTAGAGAAAACTGAAGCGGTACGCAATCGGTCTAAATTAAAACGTTCATCTTCTTGAGCCCTTAAAATTACAGGGATAATATCATCGCCCTCTCGGTATTCGGTTACCATTGCACCACTAAAAAAACCTTGTAATGCAGTAGCGATATCGTCAGATGTTACTCCTGCTCGGCGTGCTCGATGTTGGTCAACTTTAACTTTAACTTTTACAATTCGATTTTCCCAATCAGTACGAACATTTTTGGTATATGGTACCTTTTGTAAAACCGCCATAATTTCATCTGCTTTAGCGTAAAGTATATCTTTATCTGGTCCTTTGACTTGAATGCTAATGCTACTTGAGTCAGAAGGCCCAGCAAACATGCGTTTTACTCGACCAGATACATTAGGGAAAGTACTAATAATACCGTTATGTAATTTATTCACTAAGGTATCAAGATCAGTACCGTCATTCACATTTACTACCACAAAACCTTTGTTATCTGCCGGATCTTCCGGGTTAAGTGTTAAAACAAATCTTGGTCCATTAAAGCCTGAATAACCGGAATAACTATTTACTTCAGGAAAGCGCTCGCGATCGTCTAACCACTTAAACACTTCATGCATTTGACGATTGGTTGCTCGTGCTGAAGTGCCATTGGGTAAGTCAATATACATCATGATTTGTGTACGATCAGAATCAGGGAAGAATTGTTGAGCTAAAAAGCGAAAGCCACTCATAGAAATAACAAGTAGTACCACCATAATCACCATAAATAGCGCCTTATGGCTTAAAACCCAGTGCAAAAAGTTTTCATATTTAGCATAAAACCCTGCAGTAGTCTGGCTCGGAATATCATTTTCTGTATTTAAGTCAGTTTTTTTCTTATCAACTTTAATGAAAAAATAACAAAGTGTTGGGGTAACACATAGTGCTAAAACCCAACTGGTTAATAAAGTGATTAAAATAACCAATGAAACTGAACGAGTGAATTCACCTGCAACATGTTCGGCTAACATTAACGGCAAGAAGAAAAGAATGGTTGTAACAGATGAGCTTAACAATGGCATGGCTAGTTCTTTACCCCCTTGGCACATTGCATTAAAACGTTGCTCACCTTTTTCAAGACGTCGTTTGAAATCTTCAGCAATAACAATTCCGTTATCCACCAGCAATCCTAGTGCGATAATCAACGTAGCCAAGCTCATTTTCTCTAATTTCATGCCAGTAAATTGCATAATAGCCAATGTGGTCAACATGACAAATGGCACTATTGAACCAACAATAAGCCCTGTTCGTAAACCAAGAAAATAGATAACAACAAACAATACAATCACTAAGGTTTGAATAACGTTAATAGAAACACTTTCAATAGATCGCTGCACTTGATCTGCTTGATATGTAGCAATATTCATTTGATAACCAATGGGTAACGAGTTTTCTATTTGCGTCACCATTTCTTTAATTCGCGGGGCATATTCAAGCAAATTGTATTGTGGCAGCATTGATATAGCGAACATAATGGCAGGTTTACCATTAAAATAAGCGGGCTTGTCTGGTGGATCAATATAGCCTCGACTAATAGTAAGAATATCTTTAAGCGCAATGGTGTCGTCGGTACCTGGAATAGTAATATGGGTATTACCTATTTCATCAATTGAAGAAAAATTACCGGTTGGTTCGACAACAATTGATCGTGCGCCAGTATCAATTTGTCCTCCGGGGCTTATTATATTCTGGCTACGTAATTCATTAATAATACTTTGTGGCGATATTCCTAATTGAGATAACTTTGCTGTGGCTGCTTCTAGAAACACACGTTCGGCTTGTGCACCAAGAATATCAACTTTTTTGGTTCCGGCAACGGTATAAAGATTATCACGAGTATGTTTCGCAATATCATACATTTGCCCTAAGTCAAAACCGTCTGCTGTTAACGCTAAAGTGACTACCGAAACGTCACCAAAAGAGTCATTCACAAAAGGTGTTCTGGTGCCTTCAGGTAAGTTTGATTCTGCTTGCTTCACTTTATTACGCAGGTCTTGCCAGATATTATCTAAGTTAAAATATCGATCATAAATTTCAACATGAATAACAGACTTACCTGTTACCGAAGTTGAGGTAAGTTTTTCAACTTCAGGTATTTTTCTGATTTCTTTCTCTAGTGCACGAGTAATAAGTTGCTCTACACGTTTTGGTGCCATACCTGGATAAGATGTAGTTACTACCGCCTGACGAATAGTGATTGTTGGGTTTTCTTGCGCGGGTAAAGTTAAATAAGCAAACACGCCATTAATAAGTAACAATACCAATATCATTAAAATCGATTTACGATAGGTAAAGGCTATTTTAGTTAAATTCATACTTAATCTCTTTTACTAATTATTAAAGTCATATCAAACGAATTAATTGAAACGTTGTACGTGTTTGTCTAATAATGTGACTTTTTGACCATCCCGTAAAAAAGAGACCCCAGAAACGGCTATTATTTCACCGGCTTTAAGCCCGGTAGATACTAATACTTCATTATTAAGAATGCTTTCAGTTTGCACCTCACGTTTGTGAAGTATCTCTTGTCCACTGTCATAAACAAACACATAAGACTTTTGCCCTTCCCCTGCTCTTAAAGCGCCTAAAGGTAAACGAAATGCCATGCCTTTAAAACCAGTTCGACCGACACCTTGAAAAGTGAAATCCACTTCAGCCGTCATACCTGCACGTAAACCATCAAGAGAGCTGTTAATTAAAATTGTGACTGGGAATGCATTGGCAGTTTCTGCTCTAGAGCCAATTTCGGTAATGCTACCTTGGCTAAGTAATTGAGGAAATGCGGGATAGTGAATGTTTATTTTATTACCTTTTGACAAGTCTCTAATTAACGTTTCAGGCACCATAACTTGTACTTCTAAGCCATCATTACCTTCTATTTCAAAGCTAGCTTGTCCTGGGGATATTTGCATTGAAGGTTCAATTAAACGCTTCGTTATTTGTCCATCATATGGGGCGGTTAATAAGGAGTCATTTTGATCTTTCGCTGATATATCAACTTGTGCTTTAGCAATATCAACAGCACTTGTTGATGATTCAAAGGCTGCTTTAGCATTATCGTAACCCGATTTCGATACCAGTCCTTTTTCTGAAAGTTCGGCGTAGCGCTTAAACTCATTTTTAGCCTCAGATAAAGCAGCATTGGCTTTTTGCAAATTGGCTTGAGCTGATTGCAAACTTAAATTGAAGTTTCGTTGATCCAAGCGGGCAAGTGCATCACCACGTTGTACTACATCACCTAGCTTTACTTTAACCCATTCTATTTTTCCACCAACCTCAAAACTTAAATTAGTTGCCTCAACTGGATGTAAAGTTCCCGATAAACGTCTTACTTGATCAAAAGATGCTTGTTGGACTTGTGTCCAAGCAATTGGCCGAATAACTTCTTCAAAAGGTTTTGCTGGTTCCCCACATCCCAATAGTAAAACACCAACAGATAAAGTAGTTAATAGTAACCGCATAAAGAAATCTCCAAGTAATATTCTGCTCTTAGCTTAAACAAATAAGTATAGACAATATCCTTTGTATATTAAGAAATTGCCATGTTATAGCTCTATTATGCCTTTGAGTCGGTTAACAAAGGGTTAATCTGAAATAATCTTATTGAAATAAAAAAAGCTAAACGAGGAATCGTTTAGCTTTTTGGATGGTAACAACCTTTTTTAGAAACCTTTAATTAAATCCCAAGTGCTTGACACCAACGACTTGCCTCAACAAACTCTTTATGAATAAAATCTGCATCTAAAGAATAGTTTGCTATTGATTCATTTAGATTATCGTTATCACCCGTTATATATTTAGTTGTTAATGCAAGTAATTCACCTAATAAACCATCATGACTGACTAATGCTTTCTCAATAGGTGAAGCTAATGGCATTGTTTTTACTATTTCGTTAATTGGCATGCTCAAAATAACTTCAATAGCGCTAAGCAAGCCAGTGATGAAGGCGAAATCACTGATTTCATTAAAGGCACTTTTTGATGCTAGAGCAGTCATTAACTTAGCAGTGATCAATGCTTGTTTAGACACTTCATCAGTTTTATCTGAAGTTAGCTTAGATAGAGCAAGGATAGTAACAAACTGTTTAAGTTTCTCTTCACCTAAGTATGCAGTTGCTTGTTTTAATGAAGTAATTTCAACTCTAGTACTCGTTGCAACATTATTAACCATTTTCAAAAGTCCAACGGTTAAATTTACGTCGTAACTAATAATCTTGGCAATCGCATCATAATCAAGTGGAGATTTAAAGGTTTCACTGATCAAATGTAGCATTTGAGTTTTAATCGGAGCAAGTGTTTGCCCTTCGACAATTTCTGGCTCGTGATAAAAGTAGCCTTGGTAGAAATTAAAACCCACTTCAGCAAGCGATTGTAATTGATATTTCGTTTCTACTTTCTCTGCGGTAAGTTTAACATTAAAAGGCTTTAAACGTTCAATAACTGGCTGTAACCTTTTAGGGTTAATGACTTCTATATCAACTTTAATCATAGATAAGTATGGAAAAAGAGCATCCCACTTTTCATCAAGATCATATTCAGTCAAGGCAACTTTATAGCCCTTTTCGCAATAGTATTTTACTATTTTGACTAAACGATCAGTTGGTGATTGATGACCAACCAACTCAATAATAATTGACTTACGATCAAACATCAGTGGGTATTTATTAATTAAGCATTTTTCAGTGAAATTGATAAAAGCTAACTTCCCTAAACTAATCGCTTTAATATCCCCTTGTAGATGATTTTGAATAATTAACTTAGAGCTAGCAACATCTTGATCTATCTCAGGAAATTTATTATCAGGGCTGTCTCTAAATAACAATTCATAACCAATTGTTTTTGAGTTTCTATCAAGAATGGCTTGTCGGGCAATATAAGTGCTATACATCTAATTTTCGTGGCTTCTAAGTATTATTATTTGATTAGTTAAAACATACCTATTTCCATTACAAAAATAAAGCTTTGCTTTACATTTAAATTACATTTATAGCATTTGCACTACTTTTCCTTTAGTACATTCATTATCAACTGATTATTGAATTGATGACTAGCTGGAGCCTTGATTTTTAACAAATATGTTAATAAAGAAAAAACACCAGTATTTTGAAAAGCCTCAATGGTGGTATTCGCTTTAAAGTCAGGTCCATTGGCAATGAATATTGCATTTAATTTATCATCAAATTTTGCATCATAGCCATGTGTCGCTTCGCTTGTATAGTGATCTTTTTCAAAGAAGGTATACGGGGGGATAGCATTTACTATCATATCAGGGATAGTTGAAGATTTACTTTCAAAATGCCAATGGGTTGGATATTCATTTTTAAGGTATACCTGATATTTATCTTTAAAATTTGGCTGCGCTAGTAACCGTGAGCGGATTTTGCTTAGCTGTTTTGAATCATTTTGATAAACATAAAGTTGAGTTTGTCCATTTACAACGTTATTTTGCTGATCTGCAGTTAGCACTTTCTTCCAATATATTTCATGTTTTTTACCTGCTGGAGTCATGCCGTGATCGGATACTAAAATAATATTAACCTTAGTATTAACTTCTTTTTTTATTCTTGCGACTAAGTAACCTATTTGTTCATCTACATTGAAGATTGCTTTGGCAAGTTCTGGCGAGTGACCATATCTGTGACCAGCACTATCTACTGTAGAAAAATAGCTAGCGATAAAATCAGGTCGTTGTGTTTTTGGTAATTTAAGCCAATCAACAACTTTATCTATACGTACTCTATTAGGCGTGTTGTGCTCATAAGGAAAATAGTATGTGGGTAAGATGCCATCAACTTTAGTTTCAGATTCAGGCCAAAAATAGATAGCACTTATTAAGCCATTTTGTTCTGCTAAAGTCCAAATAGGACGAGCGGTTAACCAAGCACTATTCAATCTACCTGCGCCTAAAGTATAATTTTCCTTTAAAGCACGATGATAAAATTTATTATGAACTATGCCATGTTGTGCCGGGTAAACTCCGGTAACAATAGATAAATGATTTGGGAAAGTTTTACTAGGAAATACTGGATACATGGCCTTGGCAATAACACCTTGTTCAGCTAAGGCTAAAATATTTTTAGGCTTGTATTTTTCTATGTAATGCTGAGCAAATCCATCAATTGATATTAAAACAACAGGTACTTTTGCAAAAGAAACCTGACTAACAAAAAAAGCGATAAGACAATAAAACCAACGCATATCTGTTCCAAACATTTAAGAGCAATATAAAAGTTACTCTTTTCGTAGTATATAAATGATTATTAGCAGTAATAAAAAAGCGCAATTGAATTATTACGCTTTTCTGATCAGATGGTATTTCTATTTAAAAAGATGCTGAATATTAACTAAATCTTTTTTACCTTCCGCTATTTCATCTGGAGTTAAGCCAGATAATTCGTGTGGAAAAACAAGCCATTCATCCGACTCGTGCACATAATAATCAGGTACAATATCAACTTTTCTATTATTGGGCTTATACCATGGACATGCTATCCGAACATCTTCGGGCATATTTTTACGAGTAAGCTTCTCAAGTTGTTTGATTAAGGCATCAATACTTCGTCCTGAATCAAATACATCATCTACAATCAATAAGCCGTCACCAGCGTTGGCATTCTCGATAATGTAATGGAGCCCATGCACTTTTATCTCTTTACTTTGCTGATTAATTCCATAATAAGAAGAGGTACGGACTGCAATATGATCAGTGGGCACTTCTTTAAAATCAAAATATTCTTGTACAGCAATACCAATGGGAGCACCACCACGCCATATACCAACAATAAATTGAGGTCTAAAGCCGTCTTCAAATACTTTTGCTGCAACACGGAACGAGTCTTCTAAGAGCTCTTGTGCCGTTATGAAACGTTTTTGCATGTTTATTCCAATTACTAATTTCTTCAAGGGTGGAGGCTATTATAACTTGCTTTAACAAAAATTGTTAATTCCTGTGCAAATGGTTAAGAAATATTTTTATCTAAGAAAATAAGTTGATAATAGATAACATTAACTGCCTTAACAAGCAGGCTTAAGTTACTGTTTTTAAAGGTATCATTTACTGTGTGATAGTTTCGGTGGATTCCAACACCAAAATAGATAAACGGAATTTTTTGTTTAAAAAACACACCATGGTCGCTTGCCATGTTCCAATTTACCCGTTTATTTAATGAAATATTATGAGGTGATCTAAAGCCTTGAACAAGGCGCAAGTTACTGAACTGTTTATTAGCTTTAAATTGATGAAATAACTTTGTAGAGAGTATATCTTCAATCCCCCTACTAATGAAATGTAGTCTTTTAGTTTGCTTAGTGCCAGATAACATATCTAAATTTATGTTTACCTTAACATCGGGAAGTATATTCATGTTTTGTTTAATAAATGCTTTAGCTCCTTTTAAGCCACTTTCTTCTGCATCAGTAAATACCAACAATATGTTGTGCATAGGGGGAGACTTAATAAGCGCTTTTGCTAATATTAATAATGCAGCTGTACCTGACGCATTATCATCAGCACCATTATAAATTTTGCCTGACTTCTTTCCCAAATGATCATAGTGAGCGGTTAAAACAATGTACTTATTAAAATGTTTATTTCCTTTGATAATGCCAATAACATTGTGCCCAGTACCATTGTTGGCTGTAAATTCGTGAGTGAAGTTATTTTTATATGGGGATACGTTAAGCTTTGTTAATTGCTTAATAAGGTAGTTTCTTGCTTTGATTAAGCCTTGCGTGCCTGTTTTCCTACCTGCTAAATCGCTATTAGACAAGTATTTAAAACTTTCTAATAACAATTGTTGATCTATGGTATTGGGCACTTTAGGAAGCTTCCTTCCTTCAGTTGATTGACAACCAACAAGGCAAGCAACAGTTAAAGCAACACACAGTAGTTTAAAAATACTTTATTCTCTTACATTTAATAAATTTAACTTGGCGGTATAAAGGTTTTCAGTAGAAGTTGCTCGGTTATACAAAATCGCCTTTTTCATTGCTCTTTTTGCTCGACTGATATCACTTAACTTGTAATATACTTTAGCAAGGCCAAAGTAAAACTCGTGAACTTTATTGTCTAGTTTAAGGGCTTTCTTATAATGTTTAAGAGCTAGTTTATTTTCTCCCCTAAAAAATGCTTCGTCTGCTAACAAGGCATGATAATAAGGATTTATAATACGTTTATTGTTTAGGGTTTCTTGAATAAGTTGAAATTCTTGTTCTGAGCCATGTTCTTTTAACAAAAACGACAGGTTTTCTAAAGCAGTGAAATTTTCATTGTCAATTTTGATTGCATATCTATATGAATTAAACGCGAAATCTATGTGGTTGGTTAATTTATATAATATGCCTAAGTTCCCCCATGCAGAGGAAAAGGAAGGAGCAACCAAAGTCGCTTGCTTGAAGTATGCATAGGCTAAATTATAATGTTGATCTACTAAAGCCTGTGCACCTTTGTTGTTATAAAACATCGCAAGCACAGTATGCTTTTCAATAACTTTCTTAGGAAAAGCTCTTTTTACCACGTAAGGATCAAAATCAATTTGAATGATGTCCTGCCCAAAAAAGATACTTTTATCTGGTGTTTTTGGTTTAGTGATCACTAAATTTACATGACCAGTTAACATATTGTACTGACCATTCCTCACCCAGTACTCAGGTACTTTTACATCTTGGAAACTAACATCGAGCTTTGCTTCTTTTGCTAAAACATAAGCCATAATAGTTAAAGACATACAATTAGCTGTATGACTATGATAAGCATCTATGGCAGTTAAATTTGCACCACTTTGATAAGCAATATCAACAGAATCTTTTGCAAAAATATGTTTTAGTAATTTCTTAGCTCGACGGCTAATATTTCTTTCTTTAGAAAGTTTATTTGCCACCATATTTTTCATTTCATCATCAATAGCAAATACTTCTTGCTCAGATTCAATGGCCAATTGAGCATACCCAAGAAAAGCTTCATCATGATAAAGCTTTTTATTAACTTGTAATTTAGTTGTTTGTGATTGTTCAGTTGATTGGCATGCTGAAATAGCTATTGAGCATACAAGAAGTAATACAATATGTGTAAATGACTTCATATTATCCTCCAAAAAACATATGGCTTTATAACAGCATATACTACCAACATCATAAATGGATAATATTTAGCCAATATTCATATTGTTTTACAATTTTGAAAGAGATTATGGAAGTTAAAGGCACCTGAATTGATGCCTTATAAGAGTTGGTTAAATAGAGCTTTAAGCAATGTAGTGTATATATAGTGTTAGATATTATAAGTAGTTAATTAATTGCTAACAATTCCACGTCAAAAATTAACAATGATCCTGGTTCAATTTTACCTGAGGGACTGTTGCCGTAACCTAAATTAGATGGAATAAAAAAACGTGTTTTTTCACCAATCACCATCAATTGTACACCTTCACTCCAGCCTTTAATGACTTGATTTAATCTGAAGCTGATCGGTTGATTACGATCAACTGAACTATCAAATACGGTTCCATCAAGCAAAGTACCATGATAATGCACTTTTACATTGGTAGTTGCACTTGGGTGTTCGTTACCATCACCTGTAGTTAAGACTAAGTATTGTAATCCTGATCCTGTTTCTACAACCCCTGCTTTACTTTTGTTTGCTATTAGAAACTCTTTAGCTAACTTATTATTTTCTACAGCTTTTAATTTATTGTTATTGGCATTATAAAAATACCAAGCAATAAAGATAATCGCGATAATTAATACGAGATTCTTTTCCATATTTTTTCTTACACTCACCCACTAATTTTTAGTTGTCCCGATGGTACTTAATTGCTTTGATACTTGCTAGTTATATAGCTTAGTAACTAATCCGCTAATAAATAACAACCATTTTTATTTACAAAAAATCATATAAACATAACTCCAGTAATGCTTTTGGCAGTTATTATTTTGATGCTCTCCATATCCTTACAACAAATACAAACTTCAATTTCGACACTGCATAAAGACGCTCATATAAAACAAGTGAATACTTACCAATTTTTATTTGGAGTTACCAGAGGCTATAGACTCATTGAGTGCAGGGTTGTCAGGGTTATAAGCGGTCAAGGAGTGCGGGGTTGCTAGAGTTGTCGCGAGCTTGCGATTAAGAGTTGTCAGGGTTACAATATAAAATTAAAAAATAAGGGGTTATAAAAATGAAATTTC